>Ga0265780_10000484_pt1 | contig 61860 bp, 70 predicted proteins | sample P1T30metagenome_FD_192432 | JGI IMG/M metagenome (GOLD analysis project Ga0265780, IMG submission 192432) | Plant litter microbial communities from East Loma Ridge, Irvine, California - P1 T30 | ecosystem: Environmental > Terrestrial > Plant litter > Unclassified | place: USA: California... | reverse complement strand
AGGGCAAGGCTCCGGCGTCGATTGAGGGCGTGGCGGGTGATGCTAAGAAGCCCATTTGCGCTTGGCCGCTTGTGGCCGTTTACAAGGGTGGTGATGTTGGTAGGGCGGAGTCGTTTGATTGCAAGGAGAGTTTCGACGCTTTTGGGTTTCCTGAGGTGGTGAAGGCGACTGCTGCTGGGGATGGTGCGCGGGATGAGTTGTGAGGGGGTTTTGGAGTGCGGAAGGGTAAGTAAGTAAGTAGAGACCGATGGGTTGGTTTTGGAAAACTCTCCAAGCAAAGGGTAAGGTGGCGATTGCACAATTCTGCTTTTTTTTTTTGACAGCAGATGCATCCGCATGCCCTTGGAAGCTTCAGCATTTGAACTCCAGAACAAGGGAGGGAGAACAAAAAAAAAAGAAAACCGCCGTCCCTTCCTTCCTTTCTTGGCCCGCCACGGTCTCATCTCGATCAAAATCCCTCTCGACTTTCCGCTTTTCGCCCACGAACGAACGAACGAACAAACAAACCCAATCCACACCCTTTAGAAAATGCTCACCTCCTCAGCAAGCACCTCCTCCTCCTCACCAACCCCATCCTCAAGCCCAAACTCGCTCTTCACTTTCACTCCTGCCGTAGCAGCAGCATCAGCAGCAGTACCAGCCGGCGTGGCGTTCCCTCTCGCCTTCTTCGCAACCGGCGCAGACGCAGCTCCGTCCTCCCGCCGTCCATCCTCGTCCCCGGTGGTGGCATTCCCATTTCCCCCCTCACCATCACCATCGCCGTTGACTTCGTGACGTATCTCATCAGCAACGGCTTTCCTGCCCCTCTTCTTCCTCGAAGAAATCGGCGTAGTAGCAGCACTACTCGCCGCCGCCGCCGCGATCTTCCTCGCTGGGGTCTTCGGAGTTCTGGGTTGGGGTGTCGTGTTGCCGTCGCTGGTTTGCAGGGTGGAGGAGAGGGCGCCGTATCTACGAGGGAAAAAGAAAACGGGACGAAGTTAGTTTCACATTCGGTTCTTCTTCTTCTTCTTCTTGCTGCTTTCGGTGAATTGATTCGATTGAATATTTGATCGGTTTAAACGGGTTGGAATAAGAACGGAAGGACCGATGGATGGACCGATGGATGGATGGCTTGGGAGGCAAACATAAAAAGAAACAACTCACTCGACTTTCAGTTTGTTCTTAGTGACGCGCATCAACTCTCTGGCCGAAGCGGCGGAAGCGAGGCCTGCGACTGTGGCGAATTTGGCATAGTCGATCTGGTCGTAATCATCGCGTGGTTAGATATTATCCTGCTCTTTACTCGGGTTTGGCGATAGGCATAGGGGTTTGGGCTGCCATCCTCGTTTGGTTCGAGGAGAGGAGTGGTGGTGGTGGGTGGTGGATGTTTCGTTTTGACACGACATACCTTTGGCTCGGATTCGAAGCATTGCCACTGGAGGGGAGACGAAGAGGGTCAGTGTTGGTTTTTGAAACGCTTTTTCTCGTGTGTTATGGGGTTGGGGATGGAGTGAGGAGGAAGAAGAAGAGACGTACGGCGAGGGCGAGGTACTCCATCTGTTTGGCGGAGAGAGGCATTTTTGACTGCGGTTGTTGTTGTTGCGCCTGAAGACTATGGTGATTTCCGAGAGAGTAGTCGTTTGTTGGATGGAGCGTGTGTGTGGGTCACGGGAATTTCCTAGCAAGGTTGACGCCAAAAGTGCCCGGTGTGAAGGAGAGTCGGAGAGGAAGAGAGTGGAGTAGGACGAGAAGTGTGATGAGCAGGAAGAAGGAAAAGAATTCAGATAAGACAGTGGGTGCTTGTGCATGTGACAAACCTATCTGCTCGAATCTGACGAATGCACATGAGAGCGCGCAACGGTACAATATTTCCTGAGAGGCTGGGGGAGAAGGGTGGTAGAGCGGCACGGTGAGTTGTGATGCGCGCGGCTCGAGGTTTTGTCTGCTGCTGCTGCTGTTGTTGTTGTCATGGACAACAAGTCGTCGAAGTGAAGTGAAGTGAGGTCTGGCCGCAACGGGAGAGAAGTTGCACATGCAGACCGCGAAACCGCATATGCCACTAGGAAGGATGGAATAGAGTGGGTAGTGACCCGAGTACCTGCCGTTACATCGCTATGCACTGTATCAACAAAATCGAACAAAATCTCATCTTCACGACAATGAGGGAAAACGAACACTCGTTTCCAGCCAACAGGGGAAGAACGCGAATCGACCGGGGTCCATATGCACCTCTAGATGTACTAGGCCAAGGAGAAGCCCACCCTGCATGCTTGTGCAACGACTAGAAATCAAGACGCGACCACTGATGCTGAAATGTTGAATCAAATTGATTTGAATGGATACAGAAAGAAGACAAGAAAGAAAAAAGGTCTTTATTGCAACAATTCGTTCTCTACAGTGCAAATACAATGCTGTGCCCCGAGACTTGTCTGTGGTAGTCCGAGGGCAGAGTCTTCGCCGTGTTTCGTTCGCGTCATATCCGCTTCCGCCTGAGAAGCTCGATTGAAGGGGGCAAGCTTTCTATCGAAGGGGGCTGCACTCAATTGAAGGGGGGAGGCTTTCGATCGAAGGGGGCGGAACTCCTCGAGAATTTAGAGCGCTTCGCGCGCGGTGTGTCGGGGGCGGGGAGGTGGTGGGAAGGGACCATTCCCACCGCCTCCCCCACCCCCCATCCCCTGGTTTCGTCCTCCATGGCAAGGACAGACCCTTCTATGAATCCCGCATAGCCATGGCGTGGAGTCCGCACAACAAGCTCAGGCTAGTCTTGTCGCAGTTCGGGAGCATCAGAGCGCCGATCACCGCGTGGCCGAAAGGCGCACCGTCCCATTTGCCCGACACGACGACAGCCGCCTGAGTGGCAGCATCTTCGCTCCCCGACACCGCCTTGTCGAGGATTGCTGCACCGTTGGTGAAGCCGCGGACAAGGGCGCGCGACGTGCCCGCCTTCTCGGCCAGCCGTTTCATCATCATGAGGGCGCGGTAGGAGATCAGACGGAAGCTCTCGACATCCCAGCCCATAGGTGGCGGACCCTTGGCTGCCGCGGACACAGGGCGTGGAGGCTGCTCGACGGACAGGAGAGAGGCGAGGCTGAGGAGGCTGCTGGCCCAGCCGTCGTCGCTGTCCAGCCAAGCACGAGCGAGATCTGAGGCGTTACTGGGGGCAAGGCCCGTGAGGATGTCTGCTGCAAGCATGCCTTGGGTGAGATATGCTTTCCGTGCTTCGACGATGCGGAGCTGGGTGATGTTTGTCGTGGAGCCCTTTGAGCGGTCTGGCAGGACGGATATGGAGAGGGCAAAGGCGCGGGTCAGGAGGTCGAGTGGTGATTCCGAGGAGGCTAGCGAGGAGGCAGGTGCTGTAAATATGCTTTTGTACAGGACGCGATTTGGGTCTTGTCGGGCGAGGAGCTTCGCCAGACAGTCCACAGCTGGTGGCAGGTAGCGGTGGACTGACGGCACAAAGCTTGAGAAGACGAGCTTGTGGGTGCTTTCGGTGTAGCTCGGTGTTGGCTGTGGTGCGAAAGCGAGCAGGAAGTGCAGCACGTGCAATGCGTCATCTCGAGTGGCCAGTTCCAGGCTTTGTGTGATATTAGAGAGAAATATGATCATGTCTTTGTAAAAGTCCTGGGTATTGTAATATGTCCTCAGCAGCATATTGCGCGTTCCCAGAAGTCGAATAGTGTTGCTAAGCCACTTCATGAGGGTGCTAGTCGTGAGAAGTCGGTGGTTGTGCTCGTAGAAGGAGAAATTACGGAGGATGACGGTGATGGCCAGCAACTTGTCGGCAGCGCGATCGAGCTCGTACTCCTGCGTTCCAAACGCAGGTACGTCTTGTAATGCTTCTGCTTCGGTTCGCGATCCGCGCATGATGTCTTCGTAAGATGGCAGATCCAGTGCGTCGGACACTTCGGCGGCTTCGTCTGAAAGCAGGTCTAGTTGCTCCTCCGCACAGTCAACCAGGACGTCGATGAGGTCGTTGCACTTCTCCAACTCAAAAGCCACGCGTTGATCCATGGATATGATTGCCAGTGCGTCGAGTGCATATCGAACTTCACCGTGGATACCAGAGGCGAGACTTAGTGTGATGGCCTGCGTGTCGATGGTTCCCATCTCGTCCACAGTAGGCATCTGAGGCATGTATCGTTGAATGTTGCCACCAAGTTCTGCTAGCATAGGGATGTCGTAGCCACCGTCCCACTCGATTGAACGCACTTGCGGATTGTAGTTGGTACTCTGCGGCTCTTCACTCTTCATGACTGGGCCACCGAGCTCCTGCTTTACTGAAGGCGATCTTGACACCTTTTGCGCTGGTGAAGGTGCAGCAACACCCGGCACAGCACTTTGTGAAGTCATCGCGTCGGGTCTCTTGACCTGCATACTGCTGTTTCGTCGATGGGCAATCGTTCCCACGCCTCCCATTTGCTGCGGCGTTGACATGCCGTTTTGCTGTGGGATAGGTGTGTTGGCTTGTACGGGAGTCGCCTGGGGTGGAGGTTGAGTCTGCTGGGGCTGCGGGAATCGGCCGAATTGGTTTTGCTGCTGTCCTGGTGGCTGCATTGGCTTGGTGGGTGAAGCTTGTGGCGGAGGGCCAAAGCCAGCCATCTGATGTGCTTGTTGCCTTGCCTGCTCCTGCTTCTGTGAAGCACGTGCTTGCATCCACGCCCTTTCGTAGGCCATGATAAAGCTGTAGTAGACGTTCTTCAATTGCTCGGGAGCTGACTCGTAGCCCGGACCTACGAGACCGAGCTTATTCGCTACCGCAGGCCACTGGTTGTTCGCCTCTATTGACTGAGAACCGTTGGCAGATATCACAATCTGCCATAGCGTGTAGAGATCAAGTGCCTTGTGGCCAATCACAGGTGCCGGATTGAACTTGTATGCTTGTCCTGAGCTCACATGGTACTGATTGCATTGAGCCAAGAATTGCTTCCGCTTGAACTGTTGCGCCTGCTGTTGCTGCTGCTGCTGTTGCGCCTGTGCTTGTTGTTGCGCCTGCTGTTGTGCCTGCTGCTGCTGTTGCTGCTGCATCATCGCATTAGGTGCCTGGACGCCTCCACCGTTTGGCATCGGTCCACCCTGCTGCTGTTGTGGTTGCTGCTGTACTCCTGCTGAATTGTACATCGAATTCGGTTGGCCAGGCGGACCTCCCATTGGCCGTTGCGGAACATTACCACCATTTGCGCGCATCTGCTGCTGCTGTTGCAGCAAGCGCATCTGATACTGCCTCTGGGCAATTTGAGATTGGGTCATCGAGGCCATGTTACTGCCTTGTCCGCCCATTTGACCCTGCATGCCCTGCATTTGTTGCATGTTCTGGCCCGCGCCATACTGCGAATTGTAGCCAGCCATTTGATTTTGGGGTGCCATGGGTTGCGACTGATGTTGGCCTTGTGTAGGAGACATCTGAGACGGGAAGTTGCCTGGCTGCTGCTGCTGGCTCGGGAATGGACTAGGCGACGCGTTCTGCATGCGCGATGGCTGTGAGGGTTGGCGAAAGTGCTGGTTCTGCATGGTGGGTGATGGCGTGGCTTGCGCCGAGCCTGGTTGCTGCAGATGCGCGTAAGGTGTGGGTTGCTGGGAGAACTGCTGACCGGGTTGCTGGCCTGGATATGCGCCGTACGCGGGAGTCTGCGAGCGCGAAACCTGGGAAGTCGGTGGAGGTGAGGCGGCAGTGCCATCGTGCGGTCGCTTCTGCGGGACTACAGAGCCGGGCTGGAAGGTCTGGTTGTTGAATGCGGCCGAGGGAGTCTGCGGGTTGAGGCCGCCATTCTGAAGGCCGGGCTGGAAGGGCGAGTTGGCGGCGCTGAGGTCAAAGTGTGAGGGGTTCGCGGAGGAGTTGTTCGGATTGTACAAGGCGGATGGGTTAAGGTGGCTCGAGGCCGGCTGGGAGAACATGGCTTCGGCCTGGCCGGGCTGCCATTGATTCATGATCGGTCATGCGCCTGGACGCGATGAGAGGTCAGTCTGGGCGGCAGGCAGGAGTTTGGAAGTGATGAAGCACGCGCAGGAAGGCGCGCGCGCGCATGGCACATGGCAGGAGTGAAGACGGCACGGCGCGTAACTGGCGGCAGTGAGTGATTGGAGTAGTGAATGCCTTACCTACCGAAGTCGAGATGTGATGTTTGGCGCGCGCTCGGGTGATATTGATTGAACGCGTAGTAGCAGCAGCTCGCTGGGAAGACTGGCCGGTGATGGCTGATGGCTGCCAGTAGTTGTGCTTGGCGGGAGGTCCGGCTCCTCTTCTCGCTGGGGCCGGCCGCGTTGGAGGCTGGCGAGAGGCGACATGGCCACGGAGAGCATAACGATTCAATCTCAACTACATAGACACAGACATGGACACGAGATAGACACACAGCAGCAGCAGCAGCACATACAGACGGGAACATCGACACTTGCGGAGCTCGTGCAGTCACCGCCGCCACGACATTCGATCCGACCGCGGCCGCACCGTTCGCAGGGAAGGGAAAGGAAAGGCGAGCACGAGCCATCATGTCATCACAAGTACAACCCACAAACCGCCCCCCTTCATGTCCTTCTCGCAGTTGATACCTGCGCATCGTGGTGAGCATGTTGGCCTTGCATGTGCTGTGCGTTAGGCATGGCGTGGTGGTTCTCTGTTTTTTCCTCGTTGTTCTGTCTGTGTCGAAAGATGACCTGAGTCGGTATGCTCGAGGAAATTCCAGGCACAATCAGGCACGAGGTTCTCAGAGATCTAGTACTCTAGCAGAGCTACAGCAGGCGAACGGATAGGCAGGACAACCCTCCCCTCAAACGCTTTACATTCACTCCAGTCTTCCTCACAGCGTGTCAGATTTACGACTGCCCTGCTCATCCTCATGCATGTCTTGTCTCGCTTAATCAAAAGCCGGCAAGCTTGGCGGATTGAGTTGAGTTGAGTTGGGTTTTTGAGTTTGGGGGAAGACACATGCAGGCCATGGAAGCAAGACTCTCGTGACAAGAAGAGAGGGGCAGGGCGAGGCTAGAAGATCATGTCGACAGTGATAAGGCGGCAAGATTGTGTGGGAGATGCCGTGTCTTTTTCTACCTACTCTGCTCTGACAGGTGAACATACACATAGACACAGACTTCCACACAACGTGTATAGCAGCAGAAGAAAGACTCTTTGCTTCAAGTCTTGCCGACCGACCAGATCGGACCAGCACAAACGGCAACGACTGCTTCCCCGGTATTATTAGTAACAAGTGAGCCCACGAGAGTACTGTATCATCTCAACTTGTCGGGGCTTGCTTTCCGTGCGTGTGAAACGGGTCGATCTCCTCGCTGGAAGTTCGGCTTCACATCCTACCTCAAGCTATCCAATTTCTCTACCTTACATAATCACACCGATGAGATGACATATCCTGTCAACTCACGACGCAGCCTTGCATACAGTATATGCCGTTGATTGTTCATTATCGGCAGTATTAGTCTTGTACAGCGGGTATGTCGACAGCGTGCTAGGTATACACTAACACACCTGGACAGCGTTCTCTACACGGTACCCTTACTACGTCCTAGGCCAGCCATGTGAAAGAGAACATCCAATTGAGCTTGTCACTTGCAGCTGACTGTCAACATAGACTGAAGAGTGTGAAGGAAGATGAGCTGTCTCGCCTTTTCTGCATCCTGGAAATCTCCTACTACGTCTACATCGGGCAAACTACCCCCGAAGCACACGAACCCATCAACCTTTCATCGCGATATTAAGACACCCTCGCGACCCTCTTCACAGCTTGTCACAGCTCCAGCTTCTCCAAAACAGTAAAAACGACGCCGTCCATCGGCAACTACATCAAGACGCCGGGCCTTATCAAAAGCATAGCAAAACCACCAGCAATCCCAGAATCTCGGCTCTCCATTGGCCACCCAGCTCCGATAAGTGGGGTGTCCGGATAAGCACGCCATGTCTTCCAACTATTCACCTTTTCCCATTCGCGGTAGCGATGATGGGATTGTCAGGGAGGGGTTCGACGGATGCGATTTATATGAGTTGCGTGTTTTCTTGCATGTCCTCGTTTTCTCCTCACGCGAGTAGGTTGTCTACTTATCACAGCTTTTGACGATCTTACTTTCCGATCGAAAGCTACTTTTAACCTATCGTTCTTACTACTACAAGCCCATCTCATCTCCACCCAATCAAGGTATACAAGATATACAAGCACTACAAACCACCAAAAAAACCTCCCCAAATCCAAACAAACACTTCTACTCCCCCCAAAAAAAAAAGAAACCCAAATCATCTAACCCCAACCCGAACCCTAAAGCAAACCATGGAAACAACAACAACAACCATCGCCCCAACAGCTCCCAAATCCCTCTTCCCAGACGGCCTCAAGACCTCAGGCCAGCACAACCCAACCCACGCCCTCCTAACCCCACCCTCCCTCTTCCCCAAAGAAATCACCGGCCCCACAGTCTGGAAAGCCGAAGACTACCGCCACCACCCAGAGAGATGGACGCACGTCTTCAGCGCGGGCGAGGTGGACGAGCTGGGCAGGGCGGCGGACGACTTTATCGCGAGTGGGAGGCCGTTGACGGGTATGGCGAAGGTGGGTTTTCATGTTGATTGGTCTTTGAAAGAAAAAAATCAAAATCCTTGCAATTTGTCGTTTGTTGGGCTAGCTAGCCAGCCATTTTTCGACCAAAGGATGAACCTTTGCTGATACTTCTTTTGTCTTCTGGTCTCAGGAATTCTTTCCTTTGCCCACGCTCGAGGCCTTTTTCGGCTCGGTCAGGAGGGAGGTGCTGAATGGCAAGGGCTTCATTCTGTTCAAGGGGTTGCCGGTGCGGGAGTGGGGGCTGCAGAAATCTGCGACGGCGTAAGACAAACTTCCGTTCTTACTTGCGATGCTCTGTCATGCTTTTTTCTTTGACCCTGTCCCGCTGCGGATTCGTAATGGACATTCCAAAATGATGGATCAAGAGGGCTGACATCGTTGCAGATACATGGGACTCGGTGCCTATTTCGGATACTTCGTTAGGTGAGTGCAGAGTAGAGCGGGTTTGTCCGGTTTCCCAACTTTGTATCTGCAAGCATCGGTTAGCTAACACACCCAACTCCTACAGCCAAAACGGCCGCGGTCACGTCTTGGGCCACGTCAAAGACCTAGGCGAAGACGCCACGCAAAAGGACAGAGTGCGAGTGTACCGCACCAACGCCAAGTTCGCCTCTCTCCTCCTCTTCCCCAGGACCCAACTGTCAATCAACGAACAAATACACTGACGAAGCCCGCGAAACACAGACAGTACTTCCACACCGACGGCGCCGACCTCGTCGGCCTCCTGTGCATTAGCAAAGCCCTCTCCGGCGGCGAGTCTGATATCGCCTCTACCCACCACATCTACAACACGCTGCAGCGCACGCACCCAGACGTGATCGAAACCCTCGCAACGCCCAACTGGTACTTCGACCGCAAAGGGGAGATCAGCCCGGGGCAGGACCCTTGGTACGTATCCAGCGTGTTGTATACCGAGCGCCGGCGCGAAGAAGACGACAGTGACAGTCCACCCCCGCCACGAGTGTGGAACAAAGTCGACCCCAACAACCTCACGTCGCTGGCGCGGTACAATTCGGGCCCGGACGCCGTGATCCCGCCTCTGAGCGAGAAGCAGACGTACGCGTTGAAGATGCTGGAGCAGACGGCGTCAGAGCTGGCGCTGCACATGGTTTTGGAGCCGGGTGATGTGCAGTTATTGGCCAATGGGCATGTGCTGCATGCGAGGACCGCTTACAAGGATTGGCCGCCGGGGAGCGTGGATGAGGCGGGGAGGGAAAGGGTGAGGCGGCATCTTATGAGGCTGTGGCTGGCGGTGCCGGAGAGCGAGGGCGGGTTGAGGACGCCTTTCTTTGATTCGGACTGGAAGAAGAGGGGTGGGATTCAGGTTGGGGATGTGCCGCCTGTTTGTCCTTTGGATGCTGAGTGAGGTTGTGGAGGGGAGCTGTGGTTTGAAATGTTAGGTTTTACTATATCTTGGATGTACTTGGTTGGTTCTCGTCGAAGAGTTATGGACAGGGAGCTCGCGGGCTCGTTTCGTTCGGACTTTTAGACTGCCTTTCTCAAGTTCACCCCACACCACAGCACCGGCGCAAGGTTAGTTGCGCAGTCGAAAGTGAACAGACTGATGATCCAAGTGATGACGAGTACTGGCACAGGTGCCAGGAGAACCTCAGTTCGACTCAGGAACGGCAGAGCTGGAGTGAGCCCGTTAGCAAGACGTCGAGAGGAAGACATCAACAAACATATCCTTACCATTGTAACCCAGGAACGTGATGACGAAGTAGTAGCTGAGGGCGAGGAGGTACATGGAATTGCCGAAAAAATTCGACACCCAGTAGTCCCGTGCGATCAGCGGCATGAACAGGAACTGCAAGACGTAGAGGAAGACCCATAATGGGAGGAAAGCCCGAATGGAGACCTGGGCGTTGATGTTAGCAAAGTCGAGCGTGAAGATGAATGGAAAGACGTACATCAAAGCAGTACCCGAATTCGAGCCCTTCTTCTCCAGTGCCGGTGGCAGATGGACCAAAAAGACCTTGCCTTCGCTTGCCGAGGATCCGCCCGACGAGGAAGTACATGAGTGTCGAGACCAGTAGAGAAGTTCCAAGGAAGTGTCCGAGCACGAAGACGAGAGCGATGCGGATGGTGGGTCCGACCCCATCTGCATAGGCCGATCCCCAGGCTACACCGGTCATGAGGAAGAAGAGCGATAGTAGGTATGTGAAAGCAGGATCCGCTCGGTGGTAGGAATTTTTGGTTTCTGAGGATATTTGTTAGTTGGTTCATGGCAAGGGTGTCTGTCGATCACGGACGTTTCTGATCCCAATGTTAGCAGATGACATGGCATGCCTTCATGTAATACAACTAACGTGATAGTAGATATTCCTGAACACCTTTTTGGGGGCGATGATCAACTGTGTCATCTCCCACACCGCCTGCTTCATGTCAGCTCGCCGCTGCGTCACGGAACATTGCGATCCATGTTTACCGTCTCGAAGTCCATCGACGTGAACTTGAAAAGTCTTCGGAAAAAGGGCGGTAGCCGCATACTAGTCCTCCGCTGGGCCATGATGAATTGTAGAGGGTGGCTTAGAGTGGGTGTCCTTTTGGGACTCGACGTGGCCAATGCAAGCCTGGACGAGCGACGAACGTGAAAGAAGCCGAGTGTTAGGGGAATGCGAGCAGTGATTCGGCCTCAATCAGAGATCGCTCGTTGTAGATGTTTTCGATGATGTTCATTCACCAACGGGGTAATCGCAAGGATACCAGTATCCGGACTTTCTTTGTCTCCGGGCAATAAGAAGCGGAAGAAGCGGCCTTGAAGTGATCGCGATTGGATAGCTGTATTGTGAGAAGTGATGCGGATGATGTCTAGGAGACACAAACTTGGTGCGGAAGTCTTGGAAATCGATTCACGAGCTGTTGCGTAAACCTCTTCCTGCCCAATGATTGTGCATGTGATGCACGAATAGTTAGTGAAGTGTAGTCGGGGTTCACGCAGTCAAGTCCCAGCGCTTGATTTAGCCTCCCGCGATCCCGTGCCTAGTGCCCGCAGGACTTCATCCGGCCGGCGCGCGCTGCCTTGGGCGCAAAGCAGCAAAGCAAAGCAGCTCTTCAAATCACCAACCTGCACGCTCTGCCTCTGCCTCTGCCACCACCACACATCCTCACTCCTCCGATCGACCTCATCCTTTTGTTTCGCCTCGTTCGCTCTGTCTCTCCTTTTGCAGTCATACCCGTACCAGCTACTGTTTAATACGAATCATGGCCGAGTACGACCCGCTCGATCCTCCCACCTTCAATGCTGGAGAAGACGACGACGACGATAACTATGATCCAGCCGCGGTGGTGAACGGCAATGCACCTGGAGACGATGAAGACGAGGAAGAATACGAGCCAGACTTCGGCGATGCCACGGCGCAAGACTCGCCAGCACATGACAAAGCTTCTAGCACTGCATCGGCGCAACCTTCACAGCAGGTCAGCCGCACGCCATCTGCCGCGCCCAATGTCGCGGAGCAGACCACGAAGCCGAAAACTGTCGGAGGATTCATCCTGGAAGAAAGCGATGACGAGGAAGATGCTACACCCGCGCCGTCGCAGCTAGAAGGCACGCGCGGCGCACAATCGGGGCTGGGCGAAGCGCAAGACTTATCATTAGGTAGTGAACCTACGCCAGATGCTGTCGCTGCTTCCATTGCACAACAGAACAACGGTCTCACGGGCTCCACTACTCTTGCTACCTCCACAACTGCATCTGTCCCTGCTCCTGTGTCTAGCGTTACCTCTGATATTCCCGTTCCTGCTGTCCAAGTCTCGGCTGCTGCGGCAGACCAGAGCAATGTCCTCTCACCTTCAGTCCAGCCAAGTGCTGCTCCTACTCCTACGCCGAAGCCCGCTAACGGCACGGCAGCCTCACAGCCTCCCCAGTCAGCGCCTGTGCCACAGCGCCTTGCGCATGACAGAGTCGGCCAGCTCGAGGATCGCATCAAAGATGATCCCAAGGCTGATACTGACGCGTGGATGTCGCTCATTGCCTATTACAAGGAGAAGGATCAGCCAGACAACGCTCGCAAAGTGTACGAGCGGTTCCTCGCCGTCTTCCCATCTGCGGTATGTATCGTTAGCAATGATTATCACGATCCGGCAGAGTGCACTCACTGACACATTCATGCAGGCACGGGTCTGGCTCGAGTTGGTGCACTGGGAGCAAGACAATGGCGAAAACATGCGCGTGGAACAGATCCTAGGCACCTCGCTGAACAAAGTTCTGGACACCAAGATGTGGCACTTCTATCTCAATTTCTGCCGTCGCCGCAACCCTCTGATCAACGACACGGACGGTCGCAATCGTGCTCTTCTCTCTCAAGTCTTCGAAGTCGTGCTCGATAAGGTTGGCATTGACCCCGACGCAGGTGAGCTGTGGAAAGAGTACATCGACTTCATCAAGTCTGGTCCAGGATCAGTCGGTGGATCTGGCTGGCAAGATATGCAGAAATCGGATCTTCTACGCAAAGCATACCAACGTGCTGTGGCAATCCCTCACGATGACCTGATCAAGCTGTGGAAGGAGTACGACACGTTCGAGACCTCACAGAACAGAGTCGCTGGTAGGAAGAATCTCAACGAACAGGGCGCGTCCTACATGACTGCCAAGTCAGCCAAGACACAACTGGACGGCCGACTTGCAGGCCTCGACAGATCGAGCCTGCCCAAGCTTCCGCCTGTCTATGGGTGTGAAGGTGAGGATGAGTTTGGGACGCAGGTGGAGAAGTGGCAAGAGTGGATCCGCTGGGAGCAAGCGGATGAGCTTGTGCTCAAGAACGAAGACGACGGGAAGGAATACAGGAAGCGCGTTCTCTTCGTTCTCAAGCAGGCTACGATGGCTCTGCGCTTCTACCCTAACATCTGGTACGACGCTGCGGTCTGGTGCTACAACCAGGACAGAGAGGACATGACTAAAGAGGGCGAAGCGTTCCTGGACGAGGGCCTTGTCGCGAACCCCGAATCGGTCTTACTGGCGTTGAAGAAGGCCGATCGTGTGGAAGGTGGACTTCCGGCTGGCTCCTCGGACGAAGTCATAATCCAAAACGGCATCAAGCTTGATGCAGTATACGAAAGCAGCCTTGCAGCTTTGTATTCCCTGAGGGACAAATATGCAGAGCGCGAGAAGAAGCTTCAGGCGGTAGTCCAGGAACACTTCGCCAGCCTGAGCCCTGAAGACGACCTGGAGAAGCAAGACGACGACGACGATGATATGGACGAAGACGAGAAGCCAAAGACCCGCAAGGATCAAATGGAAGAGCAGCTCAAGGGTGTCAAGGCGAGCTTCGATGTCCAGAGGGACTTACTCAAACGCACAATCTCCGCCGTCTGGTCTGCAAAGATGCGCGCTTTCCGTCGCGTCCAAGGACAAGGCGCACCAAAGCAGCCCAAGAAGGGTTTCAGAGGCGTCTTCGCCGAAGCCAGGCCCCGGGGTATGCTCACAAGCGACGTCTACGTAGTGTCCGCCCTGCTTGAGCATCACTGCTATAGAGACCCTGCGGCGACCAGGATCTTCGAGCGCGGCCTCAAGCTCTTCCCAGTCGACGAGCTCTTCGCGCTGGAATACATCAAGCACCTCGTCTCCATCAACGACCTCACCAACGCCAAGGTCGTCTTCGAGACCACTCTCACCAAGATTCTCAACACCGCATCAGTTCCCCCAGAGCTACAAAAAGAGAAATGCCGTCCCCTACTTGGCTACATGCACGGCTTCGAATCCAGCTACGGCGACCTAGCCCAAATCCACAAGCTCGAGAAGCGCATGGCCGAAATGTTCCCCGACGAGCCCGAACTCCTGCGCTTCGGCCACCGCTTCGAAATGCCCGCCTTCGACCCCCTCAAAGCCCAAATCGTCATCTCCCCAACCCAAACCCGCATCAGACCTCCGCCAGGCGCCTTCCCGCCCCAGCAGCCTCCCCCCGGCGGAGTCGCAGCCATGGCCAGCCCGCAAGCAGGCGAAATGCGCCTTGGCCCACACGGCCCTTACATGTCGTCGCCGAAGCGCGCCCTCGACGACTCCGAAGCGGACACGCCTTCTCGTAAGTTCATGCGCGGCGAGTCGCCCATCAAAGGCGCAGCCGGCAAACGCATCGCCACCGCCGGCGGGAACAGCAGCAGCGCCATGTCCGCCACAGTCCCCACCACAAACACAAACATGAGCGTGGGCGGAGGCAGCGGGGGAGGCAGCGGCGGCTTCGCCGTCAAGAACTTCGTTCCCGGCGGCGGCGGAGGAGCCCAGCAGTCCATGCCCGTGGGCGGCGGCGGCGCCGCCTCACAGCAGGCCCAGCAGCAAGCGCCGCCTGCGCCGCCTTCGCTCCCGAGGCAGGTGACGTACCTGCTCAGCATCCTGCCGAGCGCCGCGAGCTACAACGCCACGCGCTTCGACCCGGCCATGATGGTGTCCTTCCTCAGTGGCGTGCCGTTGCCGAGCCGGTCTTAGGAGGACTCGGTCGCGGGCGACTGGATGCGTGAGCTGGAGAGGGGCGGGCGCGAGGTGTGGGTCGGGGAGTTTATTGCTGCGTTTCGACGGTTTGGGGTTTGGGTTTACTCTTCCTGATGGGGTGAGGGTTTGTGATGAAACATTGGGCGGGCGAGGGTTTGTTGTTGTTGTTGTTGTGTGATTAGATAGATATGAATGGGCGTGGTTTGGCGTGGTGGACTGGTTCGCGTGTCTGAAACGACCTGAAGGGAAGCGAGATCGGCATGTATTGTATATTATATTGACGAAGCGGAAGCCAAGAACAGAGAAACTTTGCAAAACCCGCTGTCTTCGATGCTTGTCTACTTGTTTCTTCACAAAGGTCCAGTGGTTGGTAGGGCTGATGAAGTGACCATCTCGTCAGTGTCAATTTCCCAGGGTATCGCATCGCTCTCCTCTCCGTCCCATCCACTCCGCTCCAATCGCTCACTTCACAACCCTCCACGCCTCCCCATCCCTGACAACCTCCCCCCTCCCCTCCATCTCCCCCAACAAAAACAAAACCTCCTCCTCGCCATACGTGAAAGTAGGCAACACCATCTTCAGCATATTGGCGATCCCCATCATCCCGCCGACCTCCTTGGGCCCACTGTTGCGCAGCATGTTCGCGATGAAAATCTCAAACATGGGCGCGTTCTCCCTCAGAACGGCGTCTTGGGATTTGACGGCGGAGAAGGCCTCTTCCTCGCCACTTGCCGCTGCATTGGTAGCGGCGACGTCCATGTCCAGGCGCTCGAGGACGGCGTAGTGGCCCGGCTTGGGCTGGTAGAGGACGCGCTTGTGGGACCAGTAGGCTAGGGCGTCGGAGACGAGCTCGGAGTCCATTTCGAGCGACTCTGCCAAGTCTTCGCTTGTTGATGTAAATGGCGCGGAGTCGTCGGCGCGACCTTCGTTCGGTGGCGAAAAGGCGTTGATGACGCTGACGCGCCAAGCGAGGACGTCGGGCTCGGTAATGGTGCGGTCTTCCAGCTCGAGCGTGATGGACATGCGGCCGAGTGCGTGCTGCCACTCGAGGCGGCGCTGGCCACTGTAGTGCGCGAATTTGTCCTCGATCCGCACGAGGTCGCTCTGCAAGGTGGACAGGTCGGGGAGGCGGAATTTATTGGAGCGCAGTTGTGGCCAGAAGAAGCTGGAGAGGACGCGGAAGCTTATGTCTGTGTCGCCGCGGTCGAGTTGGTCGGGTGCCTGGTCTCTGTCTACAGATGGTAGGCGGATTCGTTTGGGGAACAGGAGATCGCCACGACGATGGGCTGCGAGCATCACCGAGGCGCTGAACTCATGGCGTGTCATGCGGCTTGAGAATTGCTGCTCCAATGATCGTATAGTGATGCCGTCCTCTGGGATTGCTGCTTGGATATCGCGAGGCAGTACTGGAGATCTTTGCCCGCGGCCGGGCAGTTGTATTCTCTTTTGCAACATGACTGAATCCCGCATATCCTTTAGCATGACCTCAGCGGCTTGTAACTTGCTGGGGTCAAATCGAGATTTGAAGAGCTCAACAAGTCTGGTTTCTTTGGCGAACTCGGGATCTGTGGCTTGCAGCAAATGTTGCGCCAGCACGTTTGTGACTTCCTTGATGAAGTCCTCTTGATCGAATAGTCCCAGGATATATGAGAGAACATCCTCTGACTTGGTGTACTTGTGGTTGGATCCAGCATCGATGGGATCTGGAACCCATTCCATGTCATCCCAGTTGAGACCTCTGTCACTGCGGGAGTCCTCCAAGGAGGAATTTTGAGCTGCCCTGGCGATGTCAACACAGATCTTGTCGTCACTGTCTCCTGAGAGGTTGCCGTCTGCGTCGATATCGGCAAGGAAGCTGGCAGCCATCACGCTGACAGTATCGTCCCGCGATCTCAGGTAATTGCGAAGAGGTCCTGCGACTTTGTCGAGGAGCACACCTCGAGCGTCGAGCAGTTTGAAGGCGTGAATGACATTCACATAAACGCTGAGGACATCCACTGTCGTCGCACCAGCATGCAGAATGCGTTGTTGGACTTGTCGAATGAATGTCGTACATAGTGAAGCCTTTTCTATGGTTGATCCGGTTGCGATGTGCTCTTTGATGTCAAGGAGTGCTCCGGTACTAGCGGGCCAGACTTTGACGTAGTCGAAGAGGGCGTCGGTGCGCTTGCGCACGAGGCTAAGTACTGCACCGGCGGCCATTCTCTCAATGTCATTTCCAGTGAATTCGAAGGGTGCTCCCGTCAATGCACCAATCGCACTCTGGATGCATGGCGCGAAACAGGTCTCAACCCAAGCCTGCAGGCGTGGAACAACAGTCTTCTGTCCACTCCAGTCGACCTGCATACACCGTCTCTCCACAGCTGGCCCATCGAGAAGCCTATGGGTAGCAAGCGCCAGAGCACGCTGAGCGAGGTCCTCACCAAGACCCACAGCGTGTATCAACTTCAACGGGAATCCTTTGAAGTTTATTTTGCAGAGACAACGGTCGTTCTTGAGACACTTTTCTGGGTTGCTGTAGATTCCAAGATCTGTCCGCATGTGTTGATAGAGCGCGCTTGCAAGTGTCTTCATGACCCGCTGACGTGGCAAAGAATAGAGCACTAAGGAATGCCACCTTCTCAGAATTTGGGCACGGAAGAGACCGATAGTTGCTGCGAACGAGGTGCTGCGCGATGCCGAAGACAAACGTGCCAGTGGCTCGAGATACAACCCCTGGGCGTCTTGCAACACTTGCACGGTGGTGTTGATCAATTCGTTTGCTCTTGAGACTGCAACAGGCGCCTCCCATGATGAGAGATCTGGCAATACATGCTGCCTGAAGTGCATCGAAATGCTATTAAGATACCAGTCGGCTAACAGTGCTGATTGCTGGTTTGAGACAAGAAGCTGATCGAAAGCCTCGATGTCATGTTTCTGTGGGTAAGAGGTGTCGTCCGTATGGTCACGACTCAGATAGCGCGTGGCTGTGCTCCATGCTCTCGCGTTTTGTACAGCCTCATCTGCGGCATTTGATGGGATGTTGAAGCCTCCAAAGGGTTCCGTTGGTGAAGCGAGGGGTCCAATGCTTGGTGTCGATTCAGGAGTTGGGATGGTATAGTCTTTTGACGGAAAGACAGACCTCAGCTGTACATCAGCCGTGGTCATATTGCCCTTTTATATTGACATTTGTTGTCATGTGTTTGTTGCCGTTGCTGTATACAGTACATGTGGAGAGTCATGTTCTAAGATCGGGACCCTGCTTCTCTTAGCGCGCGCTGTTTTAGATGGCAGCACGGCGCGATGTCACGTGTGATGACGTCGCAGCGTCTCTTTCCACCCGGCGTTGGAGCGAAACCTGCCACGGCAGCTCGACGCCTGCAAATGAGTGATCAACAGGCGACGGCGAGGCGAAGCACTACTGCACTGCACCGCTTTATTACCTACCTACTTGCCAGCAATCTTGCTTTCTTCACAACCTTACCTTACCTCACTCACTACTATATCCTCCCACACAACACAACACAACACACTACACCACCACTGGAAGTACTTCACTTCCAAACACCGCCAACATGTCCAAAAGATCCGGCGTGCCCAATGGCGTCGAGAAAGCTGCCAAAGAAGCTGTACAACAACCTTGTAAGCATACCCTCACCACGAAGCTCTCGAGCATATCGCTGACATTGTCCAGCCAAGGACAAGCAAGCCCACCTCCTCCAGGCCCAGAACCCAGGCCACTTCAGCTTGGTCCGCGCCTACCACCTCGCCGACTTCATCACCCTCATGAACGGCTTCTGCGGTGTCATGTCGATCCAGTTCTCCCTGCGCTACTGCCTCGGTCCCACTCACCAGACCGGTCACCTGTGGACTGCCCTGGCGCTGATGCCGTTCGGCCTGTTGTTCGACTTCTTTGACGGCATGGTCGCAAGGTGGAGGGGAAAGAGCAGCTTGATGGGCGCAGAGCTCGACTCTCTTGCGGATCTTGTGAGCCGATCCACACAATACATACCTAATCATGAAAACAACCAGCTAACATGCCATACAGATCTCGTTCGGCGTCGCTCCCTCGATCTGCGCCTTCGCCGCTGGCATGCGCACTCCCCTTGACCAGCTCTTCCTTACCTGCTTCGTGCTCTCCGGTCTCGCACGTCTTGCCCGCTTCAACGTCACCACCGGCAACGTGCCCAAGGACGCCAACGGCAAAGCCAAGTACTTCGAGGGCCTTCCGATCCCCACGAGCTTGTCGATCATGGCACTGATGGCATTCTGGGTTTCCAAGGGCTGGATTCAGGGCGCCATTCCGTATGGCACTTTCCTGACCGGCACCCTGCTCGAGTTCCACCCGACCGTGCTCCTCTTCCTGGCCCACGGATGCTGCATGCTGTCGAAGACGCTGCATGTGCCGAAGCCCTAGATGCCACATTGCGAGGAGATCCGGACGAAGAAAATGGGATGAGCTATGAGTTTATGGTTCTATGCACCTGAAAGACAAAATTGAAGCGAGGCGTTGGATGGTTGGTGACATCACATAGCAACGAATACCACTGGAAGTGTTGCTCATGCAAGGCGTTTTCCACTTGAAACATGTGTTCATTTCATCATGGTGTTCACTGTGTCGATTTGCCTTGCAAGTCGTTCGTTGTACCGTAGCAACATGCTCACTTCGAGTGTCTTCCAGCTGCGAGCCAAATTTGACTTTTGCACGGACGTCGTCTATTTGCACCGCAGTAGTGAAGCACGAAACCACAGGCTGGAAACAACAAAGCACATTGGGGGCAAAATCAGAACAGGCAGACCAAGCATTATTATTCTGGCTGCACCGAATCTCAACATTCCCTCCCATCTCATCCCGTCTCGTTCCACAAGGAGTCTCGCCAACAGACCACGTGCACATAGTCGGATGTGTCCACGACTCTCTCTCTCCCACAGACATCTTCCTCCTTTTTCCGTGTCCCCTTCCTTCCCTTCAAATCTGGCCCACACCAACACCAGCAAGAACAACAAACGGCAGCTCGTACAAGTCCGTCAGCTTGTACTTGTACGGCGCCTTGGTGAAATTGCCGACTTGGGTGATGTTGACGGCGGCGTCGCCGAAGTAGTTCTCTGCAGCGAAAAAGAGGTGTGAGTCAGTTTTTCAAAAGTATCCCTGAAATACTGCCGCATGCCAAAATGGGGGAAAGCGCGACTACTACTCACTCTTGCCCAGGTTCATGTAGCCGTCAATCTCAAAGTCTCCGTCCGGGCCCGAGTTGGGCGAGTCCTCTGGGATGACGAGGCCGTAGGTTGTGGCGGCGGTGCGGGTCTTGCCGAAGAATGCGTTTGCTTCGACGAGCATTTGGTTGTCCGATCTGGACTGGATGGCTTGGTAGCGGTAGTCTTGATAGAGGTTGTTGTAGATGTGCTGTTTTTGAGGAGGGTTAGTTCTTTGGTTGACTAAAACCAATGTGTCCGTAGAAATCACATACCTGGTGGCCGAAGCGGCCGCTGGGTCCGCGGGTGCCACAGTTGCTACAAAGAAAGCGTGTCAGCATTTTTTTCCCACTCGATGGCGACGAACGATGGAAGTCGGAAAACTACCTACCGCCAGTAGTTGTGGTGGTACGTCAAGTGCAACTTTCCAAAGTCGACATCTCTCAGGACGTCCGAGTTTCCGATCAGGTTCGACTTCCAGTGGTCGTGGAAGTAGTTCCAGGAGACGGTCATCCAATCGGTGCCGCGCACGCTATCCAGCTGCCCATCGTAATAGTCCGGGCCAAGCTCCTGGGAGAATTCGGATTCGAACTCGTTGTGGTCGATCCAGACGCGGGTGCTGTTCTGGACGGTGATGCCGTCGTTGTCGACGATGAAGCGGATGGCGAGGTTCCTGATGATCACGTTCGTGGCGTTGATGACGGTGATGCCGTTCTCGCGGATCTCGGCCGAGTCGCCGACGCCGAGGATGGACTTGTTGCTGCCGACGCGCAGGCGGGAGGGTAGGTCGATGCGGCCTTGGACGTAGACGGTGCGAGGCGTGGTGCCGGTGACGGCTGCGAGCAGGGCGGCGCCGTCGGTGACTGTGACTTCTTCGCCTTTGGCTCCGCCCGTGGTCTTGCCGATGGGGTTGTCTTTGGCGTAGCCGACGAGGTCGAAGCTGCCGAACTTGCTGCTGGGATGCTTCTCTTTGCCCGGGACTTCGTCTGCGAAGGGGAATGCGGTGGCCAGGGCCATGCAGCTGAAGAGGACGGCGGTGATCTTCATGGCGGGTATGTGGTCACGGTTTGGATGTGCGGTGTTGGTTGAGCTGGCAGGGGGTTTGGTCGTCTTTTATACGCCTGGCGTTGTGGACCGCCCATTGATTTCTCCATGGCCATGCCGCAGAAGACCATGCATCCCCTCATTTGGAGCATGCATCAAGTCAACGATCTCCATCCAAGACGGCGAAATGAATCAGTGTAGGAAAGCGGTAGGTACCGTCCCTTGGTGGCGTCGCAGACCGCATTGGTAGCACGACTTTGAAGCTGCGTGCGTCGACGGTGCACTTTACTCCGACGCCTAGAGAACAGAGCTGGGAGATTTTCTAGATTGCTGGGCGTCGTACCTGGCGTTCCTGGATAGTTGGCCGATCATGTGGTGGTGGAAGATCGGTCTGTTTGTCGCGGGGATTGGTGGAACGCGATGCCGCCGTCTTGGCTTCATGCGGAGAGTTATTGGGGATTTATTGGGGTCTCCATCTGGGGAAGCACATGATTTTGTCAGGCACAATAATTGATTATTCTAGATTTGACATATGCAGGTTGTAGATCCGAAGCGAGAGCGGCCTCAGTTCGTGCTAAAGTTTGTCTGTTAACAGGGTGGTATCAGCAACTTTCGTGCGTCGAAAATAAGACACTAGACATAAATCACGAGTATCTCACCAGAGTACTATCTCGTAGGTAGTAATACTAGCAGCTCTGGATATCCTCAGCATGTTAGTACAGGTGAGATCGTGAGTTCGACATACTTCTGCATACACGGAGGGGGTCGCGACCAAAGTAGTTTTGAAAAAATAGCCGGGTGCGCCGTCTCTATTTGGTCTGTGTGTATCTGCGCGTGCTGTGTTTCCGACTGGCTTCTCACGCTCATTAGCGAGCGCTGCATTCAGCCTCCTTTCCTGAATACCTTTACATCTCGTTGGACGCCGCCATCAGAGAGGTCGGACTGAATCAAAACGTGTCGTTCCTGCCGATTTGCCACATTATTGATCTGTGTCTGAGAGCCCTAGGCCCACTCCGATGGCTTCATCGATTCTTCGGCACCACAATGAAAAGAGCTTCCGTCTCATATCCCAGTGGCAGTCATGCGGAGTGATCGGGATATTACTTGTGCCACTCCCTTTGTGCATCAGGCAAGGAACAAGTGTCGAAAGACACGGAATCCCGCTGACTCTCTTCACAGCTGTTCGGATATTCAATTCTCCACTCGCGATACGCGCATCATATCGATGCGCATTATATCGTGCCGCGATGAGCTTGTTGGAAATTGGCAAAATGATCCTGCAGCTAAGAGGATCCTGGCTGAGTCCTACATCCATGTCCGTTCGCTTAGATGTACTTCTTCTCCGGGTCGAGCTGCTCGAGCAAGTCCATGGTCTTCTCGTACATGGTGAACACAATGCCGCCGCTGAAGATCAGTCTGCCCAGTCGAGGCACTGCACCACTCCAGAGCTTGAAGAAACCTTCGTCCTTGAAGATCTTGACAGCACAGTCAATGCTGTTCTTGTACAATCCTCTGGCATCAATGCTCTGCATACGCGTCTTGACAGTATCGATTGGCTGGGTAGCGTAGACGGTAATGACACCAGCAGCGCCGCCAATGGCGAACGTGGACAAAGTGCCTAGCTTCTCGCCTGGTGCGACATATGACTGCGCAGCCTGCTTGATAGATGTGTATGCGCTGAAACGGACGGCTGAGTTTGCTGCCTGGCGAGCCGTCGTCGGCACGAATCCCTTGAAGAAGCCTCTAATGCCTTGCTCTTTGAAGATGATCCCAGAGCCGTGCAGGAAGCCTCTCATCCTCGGGTTCGCTTGCTTGCGATCATCGATCAATTGTGTCTTGATGCTTTCGAATGGTGTGACCGCAAGTAAACTCTCCGTTGCTCCGGCGCAGAAGCCTGACACCACAGTCATGGGACCGCTGATGGTTCCGTCCTCGTTCCCGAGCATCCGCTTATACTGATCGAAAGCCACGAATCTGACGCCAGCCTTGATGCTGTTGCCAATGACCAGGGTTGTGCATCCGGCGTACCATTGCTTTCCGAATGGAGGGAAGGGCAGCTTCTGGCCGGCAGCGAGGCGCGAGTTGAGTTGTGTGCGGGTTTTGGCGAACTCGGCAGGGTATGTGATTGCGATTTCGACAGCACCAGCGCTTGAACCTGCAATGATACTGCGCAGAGGGTTCGGCTTATCTTTCTTCGCAGGCTGTTGTGTCTTGAGGCCGGTGTCGGCGGTGGGAGCGGCGGTTGTTGTAGCCATGGCTAGAGATGTGTTCGCGTGTGCGGCACGTCGTCTGTGTCGTTTCTAGTCGGAGAGAGTAGTCCGTCTCTCAGTATGTAGGCGGTCAAGCTGAAGTATAAGTAGGAAGTAGGTAAGGTAGGTAATTGTGTTCGCGGCGCAACAATGATGTACGTTCGATGCCTGAGTCAAGTGTTTTTCCCGCGGCCGAACGCTAACTAACTTGATGGCCTCCTCCGAGCTGCTCTCAGGGTTTCTCGCGCATGGAAGTTATGTCACTCTGAAAACATCTCCATCTCCATCGTCCATCCGCATCATCTCTCTTGCTTTGCCCCTTCGACTCTCTATTTAATTATCGAATTTACTTGATAGCCTCCGCCATCAAGAAACAAATCCCCATCAAACCAACACACCTCACAACTCCGCGATAATGCACTCTTTCCGCGCCCTCGCTCGCGCTGCGCCCAGAGCTACCGCTCGTCTCACAGCCTCGTCTACTCGCGCTTCTATCCGCCCTGCATTCACCAGCTCCATCAAGACCCAGACTCCCCGTGCATTCGCCGCCGCCTTCAGCACATCGCGCCCAACCTTCGACGCCTCCGCTCAGGAGCTCGCCGCAAAGCTCGCCTCGGAGCTCCAGCTTGAGAGCGAGAACGCCGACCAGACCGCATCCGACAGCAATGTTCAGAGCTTCCTCTCAAAGTCCGACTGGCAACTGCACGATGTAGATGGCGAGCAGATCGTGAAGCTCAGCCGCAAGTTCGAGGACGAGCTCATCGAGGTCCGCTTCTCCATTGCCGACTTCAACAACCCTTACCCCGAGCACGAGGATGCCGACGAGGCCCTGATGGACGAGGACATGGAATTCGGCGAGCACCAGAGTGGCGGCGCCAACACCAAGGGCGCCATTAACCAGGGCAACAGCGCCGATGGCAACTTCAAGATCGCACCCGAAGACAATGTTGCGCCTGCTGACCGCGAGGGTCTCCGGGACGAGGAGGTAATTTTGCCGTTCAAATCACAAACCATGAATCATACATGTACTGACTTACAATCCCAGGACAACTCCGAGCCCGCTTTCCCTGCCAACGTCAACGTCCTCATCTCGCGCCCTGGCAAGAAGAACGCCCTCCGTATCAACCTTGTGTCCGACAGCGGCGCCTTCCAGGTCCAGTCTGTCACACACCTGCCCTCCGCCGACATGCCCGAGGCCCAGATCGCCGACGAGCCTCTGTCCTCCGAGAAGATGTACTCCGGCCCGCCCTTCCCTCAGCTCGACGAGGACCTGCAGGTTCTCCTCGAGTCATACCTCGCCGAGAGGGGCGTCGACACCGAGCTCGCAATCTTCATTCCCGAGTACATCGACGTCAAGGAGCAAAAGGAGTACCTCGGCTGGCTGAAGAAGGTCAAGGAGTTTGTCGAGTAAGCGATCGTGTTTGCTAATGACTAGTTCTTGACGGTTGTCGGGGAAGAAAAAAACGAATTGTACTATAATCCATGTAACAACGTTCCGAACTTTAACGAATGCGAATACAAAGCGATCCGGTGTTTCGGTTTTGGGGCGGGAATCTCCGCTGCGAATATAAAATGCTGTCGAATCATCGAATCGAATCGCCCAAAGAGAATGAGACATGAAGGAAATCCACACCCCTACTTCGCCTCTGCCTCTTTCTCCGCCTCCCTCTTCAGATCGCCGTTGAACCTTGCGAATCCAGGGCCCGCCTTGCTTCCCATTCCGAACCACGCAAAAGGCCCCGCCATCAACCCACTGAACTCTTCTCCATGCGTGAAAGTCGTCCCGCCGGGCGTGATTGTGCTGGGCTCGAAGCGGAAGAAATGGTCTCCGTTGAGGAGGAAAGGCACGCTTCCGCGCCACTTGAATTGGGATTCTGTGTTTTCCTGTTGCTTGCGTTAACTAGTCGATGCTTGGTAGGGTTTTTGCTTGGGTATATGGTGAGGGAAGATGCGGCGGGTGTATATCTGGGGACGGATCGGAGGGGGGGGGGCTTACGAGCACGACCGGCGAGAAAGTCATCCCTTCCAGTTTGACGGTGAGTTTGTCGCCGGCTTCGATTGTGGACTTGTCGGGGGTTTGGTGCTCGATTGCTCGAATGAAGCCTTGGGTCCATTTGGGGATGCGGGGGAAGTCTAGGAACTGTGTGAGAGGGTTTGGGGAGTCAGTGGTTTGTGTTGTCGATGTTGGGATGGATGTCTTTGGGGAGATTGTACGATTTTGCGTAGATGGGCTGGTGAGCAGGCGATTTCTTCTGTTGTTGAGATGAGGACCATTTTGGGGGATGCGTGAGAGTTTGTGGACGGGGTCTTTCGATGATTTGTGCGGGTGTGTATTGTATAGATGACTTTGGTTTGTTTTGCTGTATGAAATGACTATCTTAATCGATGGGCATCAGTTGCCTTTATATCTAGAAGGCGGAGCGTGTATTGGCGGAGATTGCATATCCGCTCGCCGGCTGTGGTATCGAGTAAGGGAGATACTTCTTGCCCGAATCATGGGTTGCATGAAGGAGATGCGATGGATGAGGTGCTGACAGTGCTGACAAAGTAAGTGAAACTCTATACGACATCGGTGGTTGCTAAACCGATCTCCGGCTTTGTGCATTTACATTCTTGTATGTACATGGTATAGAGACATACCTGAGTCTTGTGGTTATATCGATGCATTAACAAGGTCAATTCGTGTCAACAAGCGTACCTTGGTTTTTGTGAGTTAAGCAAATCACCGCGATTCCATTTCGTGATTCAATTTTTCCACTCTCACTTGTTATTGTGAAGCAATCGAGTGTGCACATGCGGGAATTCGATTCCACACCACCCCGTTGACTTCTATTGGACAGATTATTCCCACACGGCTCGAAATAATCTATTCCACAACATAGTCATACTCTCAGGCACCAAAGGACGTGATGCCATTGCAAAGACGAGCTCTTCGACAGTTGCACAGGGTTTGAGTTGGTGTTACACTTTCACTTGGACGCGGAAATATCTGTGCATGGTCAAAAGGATTCGCGCCAGCCAACAGACGCTCCAGAACTCCACAACTCCAGATAAGCACGATGCACATGCACAAACCACTGCTAATCCAAGAATCGATCAGCACACCACCGCCGTATCGCTGTTATCTAACAGCGGCTGGGCATATACTTTGCCCGAGCATAGCCAGTGGTAGCCGAGATGCGACTGTGAATCCTACTCGCGGAGTGCCATACAAAGTTGTTCTAGCGCCGGCGAGGTTACTATCAAGGCTGGCTCGGGGCTGATACTCTCAAGGTCTCTGCACGGGCGCCTCCTCACGTGAGTCTAAGTTTGGGGGCTTGTGAATAGCGCCACAACAACATCACTTCGTCAATCCTGGTCAAACTCGCTCGAGAAGACTGCTGAAGCTCCAGGAAATCTTCGATATGGGAGGAAGAAACATTGGGAATGGCCACAATTGATGTCTGGACTCTCTCCAGACCCGCGGAATACCATGCCATGCCCTTGGTATAGGCGCCAAGTCGTTTGGTTCTGCACGCCAAACCCCAATTTGCGGAAGGTCAGATCAGCACACACGCTGCCAACACTTGCCCAAGAAATGCCATGCGACGTTATCTATCATGCCGACCAACCGAATAAAGCGACTACGAATCTGGCTCGTGGATGCACCTGAAATAAAGCGACCTGCAGAGCCGTCCTTTTCTCGCGATCTGTAGTGTCGCGTCTCCCGTCACCTGTCTTCTCGTTGTTGCACCATCACCTGCCAAAATGGCCGTCGAACAAATCACTCCGGCCGACTCTCCAAGGAGGAGTGGCGACTTGGACATCAAAGGCAATGCCGGAACCAACACAACCCCGCTCTCACGTGAGGGTTCTAACGAGCCATCTGCGACCGCAGGAGACGCACCACTAGTCAAGCGCAACTGGTACCAACAGCTCTGGGACTCCTTCAAAACGCCTGGCTCTGCGGTGCAAATCATCGTGGCGGCGCTGCTTGCCATTGCGATTGGTCTGGGTGTTTCGACTTCCGTGAGCGACATCCCAGAGGCAGTCCCTATCATCTTGGAGATCCCCGGAAGCCTTTGGTTGCGAGCTCTCAGAGCGACTGGTAAGTCTGATTAACCCTGTCTACCCACGAGCGATGGAATGAATCGTTGCTAACGACCGCATCTACTAGTGCTACCCTTGATCGTCGTTGCCATGATCCTAGCCGTGCAGAACCTGATGACCATGAAAGACGGCGGTGGAAAGCTGGCCCGCTACACCATATTGTGTGAGTTTGACATTTCACCCCTGAACTACCTCGCTTTAGTTGGTTTGGTTTCACCGGGGAAGAGCTATGGAACTGATGATAAACAGGGTACGTCGGCACTACGATCATTGCCATTGTCATAAGCACCATCCTCGTCGATCTGGTCTGGCGGCCGATGATGACCGTTGCGGACGCCGAAACGATTGCTGTCAGCGAAGAGCAGGCAGCCGATATCGAAGAGCGGGGCGGAATGGCACCCCACGACGTCGTCGTGCAAGTCTTCGAGTCTTTTATCCCAAACAATGTCGTCTCTGCTGTCGCCAACGATGAGCTTCTTGCTGTCCTGGTGTCTGCCATTGTGGTCGGATGCCTGATCAAGGGGCCCGACTCGTCGATCCTGCGAGCAGTCAGGGAGGTTGAGAAGATCGTGATGTGGATCATTGTACGTTCATCAGCTTGTATGAGAGAGCGTCTACTGACACTGTTGAACAGACGTTCCTGATCAAGCTGGCGCCTATCGGTGTCTTCTTCCTGATTCTATCCAACCTCTTCACCCTCGATATTGACGACATTGGCCAGAACTTGGGAGTGCTCATCGGTGCCTCCATCGTTAACATGGCCATTCACCTGTTCGTTGTATTCGTAAGATCCACCCGAACCCATATGCTCACGTCCAAAACCACTGATTTTTTTTTCTTTCAGCCGCTCCTCTACTTCATCTTCGTCCGCGAGAACTTCTATACATTCTGGTTCAAATGCTCACGCTCGTGGATTACGGCATGGGCTTCTGCGTCGAGTGCCGCAACGATGCCAGTCACGTTACAAGTCGCCGCCGAGCGAGGCATTCCCAACCTCGTAGCAAACTTCACCATCCCGCTTGGCACGCTCATCAACATGGACGGAACCGCAATCTACTTCCCGACGGTCGTGGTCTTCCTCGCAGCAACGCAAGGCATGTCCTTGAATGCTGGTGACTACGCCATCATTGTGCTGCTCTCCACCCTCTCGTCGATCGCCACAACCCCAATCCCATCGTCGTCACTGGTCCTTACTCTCATCATTGCCGAGAGGTGAGTTTTCGCCCCCCCAAAATTGTCTAAATACCTCGTAAACTAACTTGAGAAGCACGGGAATTCCAATTACGGGCGTCTACGCTCTTGTCGTGGCTGTGGACTGGTTCATCGACCGTTTCAGAACGATGTTGAACGTGTCCGGCGATTTGCTCGCGAGCAGGGTTATGACCAAATTGACGGGCATCACTGACCAGGACTCGGCGGACTTTGCACCGAACGAGCAGGTGCAGCGCGTCATGTCTGATGTTGGTATTGCACAGCAGCACAACCAACAAATGCCGCACCACCAGACCAAGGAGATGGCTTAGGCACTGATCGTGGTCGGCTTCTGATGGTTCATGCTGTACTTTGCTGTCAGGAGGCGTCTATCTATCCTATTCGTTCGTTGTAATACAGACACATTCGCTGCTCTTGACCTATATCTGTGACATCGGCTTCTATGATAATTGACTTACATCTGCGTATAGCCATCCACAACGCCAAGTCCAACAGATAAAGTCTCGGCATAACATCCTGGTCTTATATGTAGCTTCTACATCGCTGTCAATACGCCTCGATGGGTGGTTTTATATGCAACTACTGGCTGCATATGCATGCACTTGAAGGCCTCCGGATCCAGGTCTGGTTCGAGAACAGCTTCTGCTAGTTCGAAAGAAGGCGGTAAAGAGCCCATTCCAGAACCTAGAGGGTCAAAAGTCAGATCTTCACTTCATCCTCGTCACAAGCACGCGGCCTCTTTTCTACCGAAACACTCTGGCACGCGATCCGACTTAATCCACGCCCTACGAAAACTTACTCTATAGCTCGTACGAACATCACATGATCCCACCGAGAGTTCGACCATCATTTCAGGCCGAGTCACAATCCAGCCGGAATTGGAGTCTGTGAAAATTGCTCTTTTGCTGGTATATACCTTCCCCGTTTCCCTCTTGTCCCTGTTTTCCCAATTTTACATCTTCCCCCTTTTCGCAACCCTCCTAGCAAAACCAAAAAAACAAAACTGCCCACACCCTAATCCAAATCCACAGCAACCTCATGCCACATATACCCCTGCTGCCCACCATCATCGCTCCCCTCACCCATACCATTATTATCCCTCAGACCACCACCCACGCCGCCTCCACCCACAAACTCCACCCCTTCACTCTCCCTGACATAAGCCTCCTCGCACCTCTCCCAAACCACCCTCCCCTGCTCGGCGTAAAAAGCATCAAACTTCGGATCCAGAGCTTCTTGGAGAGTTTGGACCGAGCCGTCGATGGTATTGCGATCGACGCTGTTGGGAGGGTGCAAGACTTCCCAAGGGTGGGTGCATTGCCTGGCTTTGCAAGTTTTGAGGACGACGAGGAGGGCGTCTAGGCGGGAGATCAGGTTGGAGATTGGTTGGGTTTGTTGTGAAGCAGGGGTGGTCATTAAGGGCGAGAAGGTTGGGGCGGGATCCGTGGTGTGGTAGATGTTTGTGAGTTCGTGGGGGTCGGTCTGTTCGGCGTTTCGTTAGCATGGAGCGTCGTATTTTAAGGTCTCGCTCTCTCTCTCTTTCTCTCTCTTCGCCCTTCTTAGCCAAAGAAGAGAACCGACGAAGTAACCCCAGCGAGATCGGAAAAGAGAGGAACACAAACCATACCTTCAGATCATACAACTCCCTCTCCCCACCACACCAGACCGTATACCTCAAATCGTACCCCTCGCCCACAACCCTCAGCGCCTTGTACGTGTGGTTGTGATGCAGCTCGTTCCCAAACTTGCCCTCGGACATGATGATCCCCCACATCTCGACACTGACGTGTTCCTGCCGTACACGTCGCCGCCTGCTCACAACAGCCTCATCGTCCCCAATCCCCACCCCAGGCTCAGCCTCGAGCATGCCGGCAAGCGTAAGCGGGATCACCTCTCCGTCGAGATCGCGCCTCTCTTTCGCGCCAGCGATTTTTAAAAACGTAGCGGCGAGATCCGTGTGCGAGGTTACGATGTGGGACGTGTGCCGCCTGGGAACGCCGGGTCCGCGGACCAGGAAGGGGATGTTGATATCTTCCCTGTAAGCGCACTGCTTGCCGGGCTGCAAGCGGTGCTGGCCGATATGGTACCCATTGTCAGTCGAGTCTGCCGTTGTTAGGAGCTTGTCAGCATGCAGCCTTGCAACCGAGGCAGATTTCGAGGTACTACTCACAGATGAGGTAAGTCTCATCCAGAATCCCATGGTCTCTAAGCCGCGCGCCGATCTCAGCAACCATTTCGTCGACGCTCTGCAGCGCGCGCAGCCGGTTGCGGTACCAGTCGTCGTTGTACGCGACGTTGCTCTCGTTTTGCCGCGCGAGGTTGGAAATCCAGGCGGCGCCGGTGCTGGGCTCGGCTGGGTTGAAGGCTGCGTTTCGCGGGACTCGGGCGTTGGGGAAGAGGTGTTTGTGGCGTTCGGCGGGGACGGGTGGTGATTGGATGGCCGAGGCGCCAGAGTAGTTGCCGTGGATGTTCTTGTCGATGATGTGCACGTTGCTGTGCGGTGCTACGGGGGCGACTGTGAGCATGAAGGGCTTGCCTGCTTTGACGGCGTCGTCTAGGAAGCCGTAGGCTTTGGATGCGAGCACGTCGGTGGAGTATTGGCCTTCGTAGGATACCGGTAATTCTCGGTTCCGTTGGAAAGTTGCATTGTGGTACTCGTAGGTGAATGGGTCCAGGAGGAAGTCTGAACCTGTGAAGCCGGCGGCATGGGGCTTGTTGTAGTTTGTGACCTTTTGAGCATTGAAGAGCTTGCCCGTGTAGTAAGTGTTGTAGCCAGCCTGTTGTAGCCAGATGGGGAGGTAGTCGTCGTTGAAGCCTTGAGAGACGAACTTGGGATACCCGCCTGATCGAAGAGATTAGACATGGACAACAATTGCAGAGAGCAAGACGAAATCATGTTACCGTGAGGCGGATTGACATCAGTCACATTATGATTGTGAGGCGATTTCCCCGTCCAAAGCGTGACGCGTGAGGGACAACACAGGGCGTTGGTACAGAAATGGTGAGTGAACTCGGTCCCTTCATCTGCAATCAGTTCCCGAGTGAGAGGCATATAGTCCATCGAGTTCATGTGCAAGTCTTGGTCATCGGTCAGGATCAAGACGATGTTGGGTCTCTTTCTAGAGGTCCCTACGCCGTTTTGTTTCTGCAGCGAGGATCGATCGTCCAGGACCATCTCCCAGGCGACATATAAGAACAAGCATGTTGACAGAAACCAGAACCATAAGTGTAGGCCTGACATGGTATGGAAAGTTGTGATGGCTATAGTCAGGTTGTTGCCCGTACGTGAAGTGCTGCGATTAGACGGCATTTGATGGCCCGATGTCGTGATTTGCGGAGTGACTAGATTTAGCCTTTAGAGGCTTGGTGTTGATACTGATGCTGCTATTGGTTGGAGCGTGTATCATTTTATTGATACAGTTAGAAAGTGATCAGGTTTAGTTACATCGAATGTAAATTGGTGATAATCGATTTGGAATGGATGTCCTCTAATGTACAATTATACATCGACCGATTCGAGATCGGCGACCCTCTCCTCTTCAGGATCCGAATGCATCGTATCGTACACGTACATAGATACAAAAAATCGACTTCCATGTTCGTCTTCAGCGCTGGGATATAGTACATACGCCGCGTGATTCAGTCGGCCTCGTTTCGTTACTGGCCTGAACCGATCCAAGCGTTGGGTCTGCAACAGAGTCATGATCAGCTGCTCGGCCTCAAAAGAGGAATACGCAACGACAGGGCCAGTAGTGAAGCGGGCATCTCACCTTCTGAACAACATCTCAATCATAGCCCATCCCCTCCCCTCATCGTGTTCCTGCTTCTTGATCCAAGCCTGCAATTCCGACTTCAACTTGTCCTCCGGCTTGCCCAAGACATCGATCCCACGCTCCTCGCAAGCAACAGTCAACTCCTCGCTCGACAGGTTCTTGATCCCACCCGCCTCGACGATCAAGAAATCGTCCAGCGCAAGGTACTGCACTCTAGCACACACGCCCCTGCGAATCAACCCAGCAGGCGGCGTCAACTGCACCCGATCCCAAACCCCACTATGCTGGTCCAGCACGCACGACAGATGCATCAACTGCTCCGAGCCCAGATTCTTCAACACCTCCCTGACATTCGCCCTGTCCGTCATCCGCCACTTGCCCCCCTCAACAGCAACCTGCCCAGCCGCGGGCTCCGCCACGCCAGACCTGAAACTCCACCTGCGCCTGGCCTCGCTCTTCTCCCGCATCCCGCGCACCTGCTTCGGAATCCGACAAGTCCCCGGCACCCTGTTGGGGATAAACGGCACGATCAGAGGCAGCCACTCGCCAAACAGCACGACGAGGAAGGCGAAGAACGGCAGCTTGCCAATGTCGCGCGCGTTGCGCTCCAACAGCTGGAACTCGGCGCGGCTGACGACGCGGCGCTGCACGGCCTCGTCGCGGAATGCGCGCCAGGGCTTGCTGGCGCTCGCGGGCGGGGCGAGGTCTGGTTTGCGCGCGTTGAGGGCCGCGACGATGCGCTTCTTCAGCGCCGAGGCGGCTTTGTGGTTGTGCCAGACGTTCTTCAGGCCGTCTTTGTAGAAGGTGCCGTAGGCGCGGCCGGTGCGGTAGAGGTAGATTGGGTAGGCTTCTTGGCCGCGGGTTGGGAGGTCGAGGGGCGGAGGGCGGGTGGTGGGGGGCGGATTGATGGTTGAGGGGAGTGTTGTGGTTATGGCCTTTTCCTTTTCTTTTGCGTTTGTCGATTTGGGCGCGAGGTCGAAGCGAGGTGGTGGTGGGCGTGTGGATTTGTTCTTGGTGTTCTTGGTGAAGGAGTATTGGCGCGAATACCTGGCAGTGCTGAGTTGTATGTTGGTGTATTGGAAGCGCGAGCAAGCCGTCAAGCAGCTACTCGAGTAGCGTGTGGTCATCTCATGTAGCGACGGTGTGAAGGAGTGACTTCAAGTGTGTTGAGAGTAGGTAAGCTTAAATGAGTGGAAGGCGAATGGGTAAAAGGCCAGACGGGAAACATTTCCATCTTCCACGTGAAAGTGCTACGAAACGAGGGATCATACGATCGGCGCTAGTTAAAGTCTATCTCGAAGTCCACATGTCATCGTTCTGTAAGAAAGACGCGGGAAGCTTGTTAAATTTGACATGCCTATTACACTGTTGTCCCTCATGATGACCAACATTGAAAGAGAGAAGAATAAGCAATGGAATTTCGGGTATCTAAGTCACACATTTCATCAGAATGGAAGAAAAAAGAAGAAAGATACAGCCCAAAGCAGCCAGGGAAAGGCCGGGACGCGTGTGTGAAAGAAAGGGAAAGACAAAACGAAAAGACACAGCCACCGCCCGTATCGCCAAAGGGAAGAAACAATCAAGCTAGACAAACACACCGACTGAGACCCGTGTATGTGTATCCAATCCCAAAAAATCAGAAGCCAAGTCTGTCAGTGCTCGCCCAGTCGTACACCATGCTGTCGTGATATACCGTCGAAATGAAGAAGTTAAAAGGGAATGTCGTGTAGGGCAACTCTTATGCAATAGGCACCACTGCCGCAGGAGGCACTGAGCTCTGCCTGGGTGTGATGTCCCTGCTCTCCTGGGACTCCTCGAAAACGTCGTACGTGCTGTCGTCGTCGTCGTCATCCATGCGTTCGCCAGCTGCGTTGCCCGCCTCTTTGTCAGCGGCGGCAGCGACAGCGGCGGCGGCATTGCTTCTGATAACAGCCAATTCGGCATCTCTCTCTGCTCTGCGAGCGAGGACGATCTCTTTGGCGACAGAAGCAGCAGTCAGTGACTCGATATAAGTCCTGAACTTGACGATTTCGCGCAGCAGGTATTCGGATTTACGCTGCCAGTTGGACATGGCTTTGTAGTAGTTGGAAGCACGGAACGAGTACTGATGTAGATGTTAGTAAAAAACCCTCCCGAAAGAGACACAGAGATAGACAAAAACTTACGGCAAGTTCGATAGCGTGCTTCAGCTCGTTGTGCGACTCGAGCTCGGCTTCCACGTTCGCGACGTAAGCCTGTAAACTCTTGAGTTGATCGACCTCCATCAACTGACTGGCCATCATACTCTGACTCGGCGGCTGCCAGTCGGTGATCTGGATTTTGTCGCCCTGCATCTTATGACGCGAGCCGCCACCCATGTTGTCAAAGCTGCTGCGTACAGACGACTGGATCGAAGGTCTTCCGACGCCGCCGTTAGATGAGCTGTGCGTGTGGCCGCGCGTGCGGTTGTGGATTGACGGAGGAGGTGCGTTGACCGTGCTGGTTGCACTTGGAGGACGCTCGAGCAACAGTGCCGGGTTGATGACTGCCTCGGACCAACCGTATTCGATGTTCGAGACACCACCGGACAAGGGCTCTTTGCTGAGGCGCGCGGACCAGTAATTCGCGGTGCTCATCCACTCGTGTGCAATCTCGGGAGTGCCGACCTGGAAGAGGTGAACAGCGCCAGACGGTAGGCTGAGGGCCCAGACGTGAGGGCGAGTTTTGCTGTAACCAGGTGGTGGCAGCGTAGAAGCAATAGTCTGACGAAGCGTGAAAGAATCAAGCTGCTCTGCATTCTCTCCCCAGTCGCCACCTCCGACATGTGAACCAGAGATGCTGGGTGCGCGGCCGCCAGTGGTCTTTTGAAGACGTGCACGGCCAAGAGAGTACGACTTGGTTGTCCCAGTGTTGAAGTTGAAGAGTGTCAGCTTGCCCTTTCCGATGACAGCGAAACAGTCGGTCCAGTTGCGGTCTCTGGACTTACGCTCCGGGCCTTCAAGGTGGTGCTTGTGCTTTACCAAACCTTCTTTAGCCCAGGGAGCACCCTCCAAAGTCAGCGACTCATCCTCAAGAAGATCCTGCTTTAATGTGACAGAGTCCTCATCGACATTCCCGGCGCCCTCCTCCCGGATGATGGCCTGTGAGAGGGCATTGGCGAATCCGATGGAGTGCTTGTAAGCCGCATCGCCAGGACTGAGATGATATCCAAGACTACCCACTGAGGTGGACGTGAGGGTCCTGGCGTACGAGTTCTTACTCCAAGTGCTACTCTGCGCAGGCGAGTATAGACTGCTGTTGTCGTCAAAGCTCGTGCGAGAGGAGCCAATGGTGCTGGCCGGATACATCTTTGGTCGAGTTCTGGCATTGCGGCTTTGCCAGCCAAGGGATAGGCCACGTAGACCTGCGGCCTTTGAACGGTATGAGGCGGCGTCGGAAGGAGCCTTGCTGATGATAGACCCCGTACGCTTCAAGTTGCCAGCCACCGACAAGTTGCGGTCAGTAGGCCTGACATCCGCGACTGCAAGATCGAGCAAAGGTAGCGGCTCATTCTTGATTGAGCTGTAAAAGGACTTTAATGCTGTCTCAATCTCGAACTCCCACGCGCGCATCGAGCCAGTCCATGGCGCAGACACGAGCGCATTCGAAGAGCTGCTGTTAGGCGAGTCTGGCGTGAAGCCATCCGATTCGGCACGGAACATGCCTGGACGTATCGACATGCGTTTGTTGACGGCTGGGCGCGGAAGGTCGGAAGAAGTTCTCTCGGGCAGCACATCCAAAGCGGTGGAATCCCTGATGACAGGAGCCGAGTTGGTGGAATCCATCCATGGTATCGATGGCCTGGGCGCGAGGCTTGCATTCCCCTTTACAGCCGCGTCGTCGAAGGCGTTTGGCGCAGCGTCCGTAACAACTCGCCGAACCGTAGGTAGGGTGTTCTTGACGTATGCGTTCTTGGACATCTTCTCCCCAATATCCGCCATGTGCAAATCGGTGTTCAGCAGAATGAGTGAGTAGAAGAGTGTATGTACCACATCTTGCGCCTTGAAACCATGTTCCGGATTGCATTCACACCAGCGTGAAGAGAGGGCAGTGATGATGCGATCAAACTGTTGCGTCTCACCCTTGAGCACAAGCTTGCCGCAAAGTGTGCGCAGGGTGGAGAGAACGTTCATGCCGGCAAAGTCGAACATGTGCATGTAGGCGTCCAGCACCTGCTTGTTGTATGCCTTCAGCTCTCCGAGCCAAGCTGCCGCCTCCATCCTTGTGACATCTTCCTCGTTGCCTTCGAAAATACGGCGCGCGCGCTGCTTTACGACATCGTCATTATCCAAGCTCGCAGTGTGATTCTCGCGTGCGCCGATGGTGTCGACGGAAGGTCTAGGTGCGTCATTGCCGTCGACCTGTACAACAGGCAGGCTAAGGCTGGTAGCAGAATGGTATCGTGTGCTGGGTGCTGTAGGCGTTCGCACAGAGGTCATGAAAGGCATCTTCATCGAGGAGGAACGTGAAGGTGACATGTGCGAAGCCGGGTTGGAGGGGACATGATCAGTCTTGTTTTCCACGCCATCCTCCACAGCGGGCTGCTGCAGGTGTGGGTGTCCGATTGTATTGGTCCCTGGCCGATCATATGCATGCAGGGTGTCGCGCGTTGTAAGTTTGCTCTGACCATGTATATCAGAGTCTCCACTATTGGGATCCGCGGGGAAGGTCGGGGCGGCCTGATATAGCTCCACATCACGTCCAGATCCGATGATTCGGTCGCCGGTACTGGTACGACTGACGAGGCTGATAGGGCTAACAGGTCGGCTCTCGCCAGCGTTTGCCGTAATAGGTGAAACCTTGCTGGGAGTTGCGTCCAGAGGGTGGGTGACGGTCATTGGCGATACCTGCGCTGATGAGTTTCCATCCCCATCGCGCACCACATTCGTACGAGACAACTCAGGTGCACTCGCCGTGGGCATCATAACTTCTGGCCTGCGCTTTCTCACCTTCATTTTGTCTTGCGTGCTCTCGTTGCCCTGCTCACCCCGTAAAGTCGCATGTCGAGAAAGCGGGCTTGTCATCACAAGGCTAGCGTCTGGCGATGGTCCGTATCCAGAGTGAAACAGGTCCAAATCGTCAGAATCTTCATTCCGCGAGTCATTGCGCGAGTCGCGGGATATTGAGCGTGAAGGAGGCTCCTCTCGTGGGCGTAGCTTCGAGGAACTCTCTGTTTTGGTGAGATATGTATCCATCACTTCGCGCAGGCTGCTAATTGATGGGCTGGGCTGCATGTGAGCCGCCTTGATGTCCGCCGCCATGTTCAGGGGTAACGCCGGAGGTGCATCCTCGGAGATCGATCGCTTTCTCCTCCTGAAGAATGAAGATGGCTTCTTGTTGAGCGCGGGCGGCGCATGTGACACACTCACAGAGTACTCGGTCGGTGGAGCGTCTTTCGGGGTGTTGGATTGCTTGCGACCTGTAAAAGGGGCGTCTGTAACATTCGGGATGTCGGCTGCTGACGAACGCGCAGACGAGCCTCCAAAGACGCGCTTGAAGAACCCTTGCTTCTCGCGTTGGGGCGAAGAGTCCTTTCGTCTCATGTTTACAGATGCGGTCCTGTCGCCATTGGTGCGTACGAATTCGCTCGCGAGGTCTCGGACGTCTTGTGGAACGTCGCTGTTAGCTGAGCGCAGGTCAGATTGAGTAGTAGTCTTACGGAGTGCACTCTGCTTTTGCGCCGCGTTCACGTATACCGGTCCCGTGGCCGACGGATTCTCCTTCTTGCGTGGTCCGGCCGCGACATTTGGCTCAGGTGCTGCGTCCAGGGGTGATTCGAACTTGCTGTGCACCGAAGGCACAGGCCTCCCGCGGCTCATCATAGACGCAGTCCTTTCGTTGTTCGCCTCCGAGTACATTTGGTCCAAGCTGATGGATCTGCCGTTGAAAGCAAGCCTGCTCGACTCCAGAACTGCATCGTATCCCAGATCCGCAATCGAGTTGTCGCTTTCGTCTCTGTAGTGTCCGGCATTGGCTCTCGTGGGTGTCGAAATATTCCTCTTCGGTTCCAATTCACTGCTCATCCTCCCACGCCCATTGCTGCTGTACTTTGAAGTGGGAGGGAGCGGCCTGCCCTGCTTTGCTGTTTGAAATGTGTTGAAAGTCGAGCTGCTGTTGCTGCGCCGACTCTTGTAGCTCGGGCTCGCGTACTTTTTGTTGGTTGGCGAGACGTGGGCGGCCGAGCGACGGTCAAAGTCCGAGGACATGGACGACGAGTAGGTGTGGCCGCGGGCTCGCGGAGTGATGTCCATTGCGGCGTGCAGGGGTGCCTGCCTGATCTTGTCGGCCTCTCGCTCGGCGGCTTGGTCCATGCTGTCCATGCGCACGCTGGCGAAGGTGTTGTTCATCTGCATGGAGAGCTCGTCGAGCGACATGAGCAGGTTGTCGACGACGCTGTCTCGGGTGGTGCTAGACCACGAGTCTCCATGGGAGTGTTTGGAAGTAGTCGTGGTAGCAATGTTGTTGGTAAAGGCTGAGTGGTCGGCGGTGGAGGAAGGATCTCGATCTCGACGGGAGGTGGATGGGTCTCTGCGGGCGGGCTCCTTGCCTTTGCGAGGGCGGCGGATGGGAGTGGAGGGGGTGGTCTGTAGTTGGTTCGAGGCCGCGGAGGAGGAGTAGGTGTCGCGTAGTGTCCTGGAACTCGGCCTGGCAGACAGTCGGATGGGTGGTGGAGGCGACGACTGCAGAGCTGCAGCAGAGGCAGGACGACGAGCCGACATAGCACTCTGAACAGCACGCAGCACAGCACAGCACAGCACAGCGCTGCAGGTACGCGGGCTTGGGACGGCACTAGAGTGGTTTGTTGGACAGCAGCACAGGAAGCTCAAGGCTTAGGCAGGCTATCGACTGCTTCCTCCTGCGGCACCATACAACACCAGCGGTATTAGGCGCCCGACAGGGTGCAACGGGCCGGCCGGCGTGAAGCCAAAGTGGAAAGACAAAAACGGGCCAGGGCTAAGAGGAGAATGGCGGTGGTGGGAAGGTGTCATGGGCGGTCGGTAGTAGTAGGAATCATTATTCGATGGGTGATAGGTAGCTAAGGAGAGTGTAAGGGGACTATGGATTTCACTTGACAGATTCGCCGTGGTGCAGTAGTTGGATTGCCTAGCAGTGGCACCGCAGCAGCCTACAGTACCTTACTAGGTACGCTTGAAACAACATCAGTGACATCCTTGTCGGACTTCACTCTCGCTTTGCCCGCAACAAGGGGGCTCTCTCCACGAGTCAAGGCTCGCAGATCCGCTCGGCTCAAGTCTGGCAAGGTCTCATTTTCATCTACCTATGTATGTACAGGGCGGCACGAGTCTGAACATCCCGAATCTGAACAATCTCCCAACGCTTGAAAGGGTTCATTCACTTCACTCGATAGACGGATTACATGAACCCATGCTATTCTTTTCTCGCTTGTGCAGATGATCGTCCGAAAGACACTCAAAAGGGTCTCTTCAACCGTCCGAGACAAAAAGAAAAAGGTACGGTACCTGATCGTCGAAATCTGCATCGCAGATTCAAAGATCTACAAGACAAACCAAACCACAGCTGGTGGACTTTGCTCCCATACCAATGAATCATGATCATCGACCTCCACCCGCCCCAGATGGTTCTCCCGCGCAAAAGCCGAATGCTGGCTCACTGGGCACATCCTTGCCAAAAAAAAAACAAATCTCGACTTCGCTACCTGGTGCTTGTTCCCAGCCACTCACAGCTCGGGCGCAAAGCGATTTTTGAAGAAAATGAAGAATAGAGGAATAGATTATTCAGCATTTCAATGTGAAGAAGACAGAAGAAATAGATCGTCCCACTTCCCAACCCCCTTTGCCGTCTGTGAAGAAAGAAAAGAACTTGCCTCAATCCGCATGCTCTGATACGCTTGGCAGTGACCTTTACTCAGTCTAGTAACACGTGCATGAGACATGCAGCAAAACAACAAAATTTCACGAAACGCGTCCTCTTTCTTATTCCCCTTGTGCCTCCCCTGAGATATGCAGCGTACTACTGCAAGCTGCAAGCTGCAAGGCACACGCGAGGAGTAGAGGAGGAAAAAGCCTCGGCCAACAAATCCGCAGGCTTGCATCTGTGATACGGATGTTCCCACGGAACTCCTGGAACTCGCTAGAGACTTGCATTCTTTTTCTTTTTGTTCTCTCTCCTGCGAAACGTGCGTGGTTCGGACGATGACGACTTTATGGAGAATCATGGAGTTTCAATAATGTTTGAGTAATTGAGTTTCTGTTCTGTCCCTCTCCCTGGTTTGCCAGAGTTTCATGGGAGACAGATACAGGTCAGATCAACCGATAGGCGTGCAGTAGTGTGGCGCGCTTTCGCCTTTAAGGTAGGAGCCGGGCCTTGCCCTTATCTGAACTCCATTAGCCTCTGCATGCAGGGGTAGATTTGTCGGGTATATGTGTGGAGAGGGCAACAGGAAAGCAAGCACGCAAAAGGGGAGGCGATCTCACTAGGTAGGGAACTTACTGCATCCGGCACCAGTGGCACCTACGTATATACAAACAGCTGGACCGTGCTAATCATCTTCATGCGGGCGACGAACTATACGATACAGGGGAGTCGTTATTCATATGCCACCGGCCGTAGGTAGAAGACTGCCCAGCTGAGTGGCGACTTCGTTCCACCTTGTTATTATTGCATCAGACAATTGGGGGATTCCTTGCCCATCAATCGTCACATTCACAGTATACATGTAATTATAATCAAATCGTCAAGCACATGCACAGGAACTCCGCAACCCGGCTTTTTGGTGCACATGTGGAGAGTTTCGAGCATCTACCACAGTCAGCTGTGCAGCCAAACTCGGTCTTTGGGTGACATGTGAGAACCAAACATTGATGACTTGGTAGCTTCAGGCTCAGGAGGCAATATTCTGAGAAGTCACTCTTCACCAAGAGAGACGTTCGGTACCACGAATGCAAGAAACTTACCTGCCAACTTTGTCGCCTGACCCACGCGTACATTTCGAGGTGTACACACGTGCGTTCCTCGGGTAAGATGCTATCCGGCAGCTGAGAGCTGGACATGTAACCCTGGAACCAATCATTTTATCATTGCTCGTCAGTACGGCGACTTGCCTACTTTCCAATCTAAGGTTCATGTATTTCATCAACGCATCCATCCTACATCACACCCATTCCACCCAACCCTTGTCCTCATCACAACACTCCTGCTCCCACCCAGAACTATCTTCGGGCCCTCCGTCCGCGTACAGCTCAATGATCGACCCACCCACCGACTTCATCGTCTCTTCGCGCTTGATCACCGGCATATAAGCCGGCGGCAGTAGCAGCGGTTCCGAGTCAAGAGGCGGAGTTTTTGGAAGTCTTTTGTTTACACCCGCCGGCGGTGTTCTGGCATGAGTGGAATAGCAGGGGTTCATCGTGGGCACAGGAGGGACCTCGCCGCGTGTCGAACTGACTGTACGAGGTGTTTGTGGCAGGATGGTCGCTGGTGTCGAGGAACTGATGCTGCTGCTTTGGCTTGATGAGAGGGATGGGGAGGGAGACGGGGTACGCGCGGTCGGGGGGTAATTTGCGCGTGTACTCATGATTTTGGGTGTGCTTGGTTGCGTAGTTTGTTGGCTTTGTGGAATGCGGCAGTCGGATCCGTCAAAGGCAGCATCTTGAGGTTGGAGCTCGCTGGACTGAAGGTCACCTGTCTGAACGCCACCGTCTTTCTGGACCTGCAAATGTTCGCTGCGGTGAACCCCGGACACGCGAGGCGCTGCTGGGGTGACACTCTCTGTTGATGCCGTCAAGGATAAAGCAGCGATATTGGTGAGAGAGACAGCCCGCGCCGAGGACACCGTGAATTCCAACGTGGGACTTTTGCGAGCGCTAGACTGCCTGCGAGTATCATCTTCTTGAGCCTGCTGTTTGCTTTGCGGAAGTTGAGTTCCGGTCTGACGTCTCTGCGAGTTCTCGAGAAGCATGATGGTTTGTGTTGCGTTCTGTGCTCGCGTAGGTCCGGAACTCGTGTGCTGATAGCTGACATCTGATCTTGTGCGGCAGTGCCCTGACCTCGTTTGCTTCGCGATCTCGACTTGGTGTTCTGGCAACATGGTTGGCCTCGTGGCATGTAGAAAGCGACGTCGTAACTCCTCGTTCTTACGGGCGAGACAGGCCTCTCGCTCAGCAAGTTTTTTCAAGTCTTTGCACGCCTCATAAAGTCCTTCCTGAACATCCATGCGTTCGTTGTTCGCTGCTAGTAAGCGAGATCGCAAACTCCCGTTCTCATTCTTCAGTGATAGCTCAAGGCGCTGCATTCGGGAAACCGTTTCCTCAGAATGCGCAATATGTCTTTTGCACGACTCCAGGTTGCTACGCAAATGATTACATTCGAGCCATAGTTCGCCATATGGAGCGTAAGATGTGCAGTGCGTATCAATTGTAGAGTCGATATATCCATGATGAGAGTTCCGTTGGAACAGATATGATGCTTCGGCCGAGCTCCGATCGCACGGTAATTCCATGTTGTGGCGTTCGGCTGCCTTTCCACCTGTCTGGAGCTCCGGACATGACTTCTCGGAGGTGCGAGACAGCCCACTGCATTGTTCGAGAAAGTCAATATACATCCGAAGAGATGTAATTTGACGCTGGTGCGCTTCGACTATCGTGGCCACGTGATCCTCATGAGACGCATGCAGGGAAACAAGATCGGAAAGGGGCACCTTGCCGTGTTCCAATGCTTTGACCTGATTTCCGGTCAGATGTTGATTGTCTTCGCGCATGAGATTCAAGCTGGATCGCGGGAGTCGCGAACTACTTTCATGGGAAGGTGCACCATGCAGCGAAGAGGGAGTACCCGACATATAGGACTGTCGCGATTGGGGCGCGGTGCTTCCACAAGGCAGAGGCGTTCTCGCCCAACCAGATTCATCAGGAGGATTCTCCCGCTGTGAGTGTTGCCGAACAGTTGGATCATAGTCCGCAGCTACGCTCGGAGGATTTCCTTTGGGTGTCTCGGCGTTGGAGCCGAGAGGAAGATGTAGCCAGGGGTGAGATGGTCTTCTTGCACGTTTGCGCGGTTGCTCGTGGCGAGGGCCCTGGCTCATCCTCGTCTCCATCTTTCCATCAAAGGATTGGTGATACGAAGCAAGAGGCCTGTCAGGAATTGATCCAGGGAGCTCGACCGGTGCTGGTCGTGCAGGTGCCTCCACGAGTGGCGTAGATGGTGCTGTCCGAGATCGAGGCCGTCCATGATGAGGTGCTAGGCTCGACAGCTGCGGTGGAAATCGTGCAGTCGCAGGAGGCGACCGTAGCATGTCATTGACAACAGCTATTAGAGATGTGGCTGATTTGACTGCCGCATCTTGGAGGGCTGTAGAGTCGTCCGGTTGCTGTTCGTACGATGACAAGTCTCCTGAACTCTGTTCCAGGTTCAGAGGGACTGGACGGCGTCGGCTGCTCTGCAAATATTGTAAAGTAAGTATGGTATCAAGCTCACGAGTTTCGGTTGACATACCTTTTGAGTCCGCGAGTAATCGAACCCTTTGATATGGATACACTCCACTGGAATTGGAACAACGGCGCCGGTGAACAAAGTATCCGATGCGTGTCTGCTACGATCACCTTTCGTCCATGTGAAGAATTTTGATGACATGCCAACAGATAGCCTGGTATATGGAGTATAGGAAATTTATGCACTGAAAGTGGAGACAGACAAAGGAAATGAATTGAATGGTCTACCTTAAACGACGTGAGCTGCTCTTGACTAGGTATGTCTTGTAATGCCAGCAACCCGTTTCTAGCGACATATACTAGCGCTGTTGGGGTAGGCGCTGGGCCATGTCGGAACAGGCGAAGGCTAAGCTTATTGCTCTGCCCGCCGACACATAACTGGACGGGCCAAGAGAGTAGATGCCTAGACATAGGTAAGGTCGGTGTTCCGTTAGCCGCCAATACTCGAGACCGAATGGAATAGCCGCGCTGGAAGAAAAGATAGAAGCCTCTGAAACGCGATGCTGCGCTGTCGAATCCTTCCTGAGCGGTGCGTGTCTTCTCCCAATGGCAGAGGCTTGACATGATAAGCGCCGGGGGCGGTGTTAAGATGGAGCCTTGGAGTCGATGGAGATGGAGTGGAAGATGAAAGCACCAAGGCACGCAAAGCAATGCCCTTCAGCGCACGAGCCACCTCAGGCTTTCGCTTCCTCGCTGCGCCTTCCTTTTCATTGGTGACAGTCGCGCCACAACTCACTTCATCAACATCGCTTTACAGCCGATCACCGTCAGTCGAGAGAAACATCCTAGCTGAATTTCCGAGGTTGTGGATATCAACTCAGCCTTTCGCCCGACGCCACGGATTCCGGCATATCAAGCATTCCATATCAAAATCACTGGAAGGAGGACTTTCAAAGCACAGCTTGATCAGCAGGTAGCTTGCGATTGGAAGTTGCGAGATTGATTCGATCCAGAGCCCTGTCGACAGTATGTCTGCATCGCGCGAAGACAGATACGACAAGTCTCGTAGAAGGGATGACTTTTCCGGAGACGAAGCCAGAGATCGGAGACCGCGTCGAGACAGGAGTCCGAGCAGCGATGAGGGTGGTCATCGGAGAACAGACGACAGGAAGGAACGCAGCCATAGATCGAGAAGAGATCGCTCACCTGAAGATTCTCATCGCCGGCGTGACAGGGACGACGACGACCGAAGTCACCGCAGGAGAAGGTCGCGAGACCGTTGCCGCTCACCAGACGCCAAACGAAGCAGGCATGCCCGCAGTGCACCACGCTCCAAGTCGCCCCCACCCAAGAAATCTCGCGGTCCATTACCATCTCAGAACGATCAGTTCCGCGGCGAAGTGGCACCAGCAGGGTCAGGAACAGACGAGCTTCCGGAAAAGGAAAAGCCGAACTGGAAGCCAACCGGACTGCTAGCCAAGGAGGCAAACACTGTCAAAGGCACGAGCACAGTTCTCAAGTATCACGAACCGGCCGAAGCTCGCAAGCCACCAGCAAAAGAGCAATGGCGGATGTACGTGTTCAAGAAGAAAGACTTGCTCGACACGGTACAGCTATATCAACGTAGCTGTTGGCTCGCGGGTCGCGATCAAAACGTTACAGACCTCACACTCGAACACCCCAGCATTTCAAAGCAGCACGCCGTGATACAATTCCGCCACCAGACCACGACGAATGAGTACGGAGACAAATCGAACAAGGTCAAGCCTTACTTGATCGACCTGGAGAGTGCAAATGGGACAAAACTCAATGGCAAGCTGATTGCTACGAGTCGGTACGTGCAGTTGGTCGATGGGGATGTGATCTCGTTTGGAGACAGCGAGAGGGAGTACGTGATGATGCTGCCACCTCCATAGACAGTTTTCGTACCTTGTAGTCGCATCAACACTCTCTTAAATTTCATCAAACACAATCTCCATTACAACAATCGTCTTTGCAATGTTCGCACGACTCGCCATCGCTCGGGAGACTTTCCTATCTGGGACCTTCAACACCGGCTTGAGTGCCCGCCGCGAGGATTCTTGAAGCCAGACAATTATCCCCAAAACAGCACTGTCTGTTTGCCCGCACCACCACAACTCGATACCACGCAATAAACGACCGCTTCTCACTACAATTCCCAACAACCCAGGAACTCCCCGCCAAAATGTCTTTCGGCGGCCAAACGCCGACCGTCATCGTCCTCAGAGAAGGTTAGAACCCTGAAGAATCCCCCGCGCCTGAACCGATTTACTGAAACAATACAGGCACCGACCAGTCACAAGGCAAAAACCAGATCATCTCCAACATCAACGCGTGTACCGCAGTCCAGGCGACGATCAAGAGCACACTCGGCCCCTACGGCGGTGACCTGCTCATTGTCGACGAGAATGGCAGACAAACAATCACAAACGACGGCGCGACCGTCATGAAGCTCCTCGACATTGTGCACCCCGCCGCTCGCATCCTCGTGGACATTGCGAGATCACAAGATGCCGAGGTTGGCGACGGCACAACCTCTGTCGTGGTCCTGGCAGGCGAGATCCTAAAGGAAGTCAAGGAGTTTGTCGAGGCGGGCGTGAGCAGTCAGACCATCATCAAGGGCTTGAGAAGAGCGGGCACAATGGCGGTAAACAAGGTCAAGGAGATCGCAGTCAACACAACCGAGAACAACCAGAGGGATACGCTACGGAAACTCGCCGGGACCGCCATGTCTTCGAAGCTGATCCACCGCAACTCCGACTTTTTCACAAAGATGGTCGTGGATGCTGTGCTCTCGCTGGATCAGGACGATTTGAACAACAAGCTCATTGGTGTCAAGAAGGTGACTGGCGGTGCACTGCAAGACTCGCTCTTCGTCAACGGTGTGGCTTTCAAGAAGACTTTCTCGTATGCCGGTTTCGAGCAGCAGCCCAAGTCTTTCAAGAACCCCAAGATTGCCTGCTTGAACGTCGAGCTGGAGCTGAAGGCCGAGAAGGACAACGCCGAAGTGCGTGTCGAGCAGGTGTCAGAATACCAGGCGATCGTGGACGCAGAGTGGAGGATCATTTACGAAAAGATGGAACTGCTGTACAAGTCTGGCGCCAAGGTTGTGCTTTCAAAGCTTCCCATCGGCGATCTTGCGACTCAGTACTTCGCCGACAGGGACGTCTTCTGTGCTGGACGTGTGGCTTCGGAGGATCTCGAGCGCGTTTGCCAGGCCACTGGCGCGAGCGTACAGTCGACTTGCTCAGACATCCAGGACAGGCATCTCGGTACTTGCGAGACGTTCGAGGAGAGGCAGATCGGTGGTGAGCGTTTCAACTTCTTCGAGGGCTGCTCCACCGCAAAGACCTGCACTCTTGTTCTCCGTGGCGGTGCCGAGCAGTTCATTGCCGAAGTTGAGCGCTCGCTCCACGACGCGATCATGATTGTCAAGCGCGCCATCAAGAACCAGACAATCGTCGCCGGTGGTGGTGCTTGCGAGATGGAGGTCTCCGCATACCTGCACAGCTTCGCCGACAAGAACATCGCAACCAAGCAGCAGAGCATCATCAAGGCATTCGCCAAGGCACTCGAGGTCATCCCGCGCCAGCTGTGCGACAACGCCGGTTTCGACGCCACCGACATCCTCAACCGTCTGCGCGTCGAGCACCGCAAGGGCAACGTATGGGCCGGTGTCGACTTCGACGACGAGGGCATCCGGGACAACATGGAGGCGTTCGTCTGGGAGCCCGCGCTCGTCAAGGTCAACGCCATGCAGGCCGCTATCGAGGCAAGCTGCCTCATCCTGTCTGTTGACGAGACCATCAAGAACCAGGAGTCACAGCAACCGCAGGCACCCCAGCGAGGGTTGCCTCCGGGTGCTGCCCAGCGGGCCATGAGAGGCAGAGGCCGTGGCATGCCGCGCAGGTAAAGGGAACGGCAATGAGCGATGACCGGGTAGAGTTTATGGCATGGCATAGAGCAAAAATTACGCATCCAAATTATGTATAAGCTGTATGAGCTGATAGCTCTACTTGATCCTCGAGTTCAAATATCGTGTTTTCGGCGTGCGAGATGGAGTTATTCAATGACAATTTTGTTGGTGTTGGACACAACAGCTTTTGAAGTCTGCAGCATATTATCTTGACTTATAGCCACAGTGTCGCTATCTCACGCAGATCTCGCGCACTTCAGTCCACTCCCAAGTTAACAAGTTAACAAGTCAGCAAAAGTCGTCAACATCCAATCCGCACCAAATCCCATGGAAATCGAATCTGTCCATTGTGTGATCCACCAAATACCACCTACCGGCCCCGTACTCAAAAATCAACACGAATCTTTCTCCCCACGGAAAATGATACATGTAACTTGTGTGCAAAACCGTTTTGTCGAAACGAGCTTGTCTCGGCGCCAGGAAGCTTAACCGCTTGTGCGGTTCCAATCTCTTATCTTTGCGAGCAAACGGCCGGCCTATAGAGATCCGTAGTTCAACGACGTTGCTGATAAAAGAAGCAATGCCACCACCCAGCGATAACGCCAACGCCCTCTGGGCGTATGTCATTATTGCGGGAAGTGTCGAAGAAGAAGCAACCGTGGATCGCTGGGTTTGCACACATGAGGTGGGCGATCTGGCCGGGACGAGAAGGCTGATGCGCGGTGTTTGGCATGAATTGATCTCCACCACGCCATGTCGATTTTTGCAATCCCAACACCACGGCCTCGGTATCTCATCAGATGTATATATGATATCTGCTTTTGCACGTATGCACGTCCTGCCGCTAAGGTCGATCTAAAAGTTGATCCGCGGAGTGCCTGAGAACATTGTTGATAGCTGCCCGTGTCGAACTGTCGAATGTAGCGGTCGTGGTTGGTCGGATCTGTACTGTTATCTTCGAGATGATAGATACCAGAATCCTTTACATGCGCGAAAACCTGCATTAGTGACGATCGGTCTTGTCTACCTATCCCCTCACTGTTCCTCTCCGGAGAAGGTGATTCAATCTGGGGTGATAACCGTGGGCTCGGAATGAGATACGCCCAGGTGTCAGAATACTGTAGCTAGGCGATTTCGATGCGATCAACCAAGCTCGAATATTGTACATATGTATGCACCCCAACAGTCAGTCCGTAATTCTCCACTACCTTGCTCGCCTTCCCTTTCTGCCACCCAATCTTCTCCTCTAAGTTGGTCATCGAGCATCTTCCTCGTCCCAGCGAGAAGCATCTGTCGAACCCCCCTCTCCTCTCAAAGTCCATTCTCTACACGTTCAGGATGCACATGCGCGTCGTGCACAATGCCTACACCCCGAAAGAGACGACCGAGCTCTGCTCGCGTGCCGGAACGATTAAAGGAAACATGCGAGCCGACAAGGTCTTTGTGAGCTCCTTTGTGGCAGGCTGTTTGCTGGCCTTCGCATGCGCGTGCACGGTAGGTTTCAGAGGGGGCGATGCCTACCGAAAGGCCTACATAGCTGACGAGTAGCCTCGTGCTTGGTGAACAGCTTTTAGTCTCAGCCTCCCCCTGGTTCCAAGAGAACGCCCCGGGGGTGATCCTCTTGCTGGGAGCAATCATCTTCCCGTGGGGTCTCGTGGCGATTCTGTCCACGGGAACCGACTTGTGTACAGGGAGTTTCATGGTGGGTCCCCATTGACGCGATGCGAGCTAGAGTCTCCGCAGGGCTGACAAGTGGTTGTGTTGGATGATTAGCTCACGACCATTGCCGCTCTGCACCGTCGCCTCTCGCCCTGGAAAATGCTGCTGCACTGGTTCATTACGTTCTGGGGCAATCTGGCAGGCTCGCTCTTCGTCATGGCCATCATATTCGGGTACGGGGGCACTTTCAGCCAACCTGTCCAGCACGCTCGAGTCGTCACCTTCGGGACCGCGAAGGCCATTACGCCGGCCTGGCACCAGATTTTCCTGCGCGGAATTGGAGCAAACTGGCTGGTCTGTCTGGCCGCGTACCTATCATTCATGGGCAGGGAGTATTCCAGCAAGGTCATCGGCATCTGGTTTCCTACCTTCGCTTTTGTCGCCGCTGGGTTTGACCATGTAGTGTCAGACTTCACTTTACTTCCGTGTAATCCCTAGGCTGGAGGCTGACCGTGTCATCAGGGCGAACATGTTCTACATCCCCATTTCCATCTTCGTAGGAACTCCTGGGTTGACCGTGGGACATTATATCAGCCATTCGATGATTCCGTCTTTGCTCGGGAATATCGTCGGCGGTGGGGTCAGTTTACCTTGCTTTGCTGTGCGCTGTGTGAGATGAGTGAAGCTTGCTGACGTTCCCATTTGCAGTTGTTTGTGGGTGTCGTGTTCTATTACTTGGTGAGGAGTATCGGTCGACCACATGGGGTGCGAGATATGTTAACGTTCTACTTCGCAGCACCTATATGGAAATGACGAGCCCATCTCCGTGGACGACGAACTGTTCGCAGCGGACAAGAGTCCGCTTGTCGGACGGCCATCTGAAGGGGAAGCCTGTGACCAAGACTCCGGTGTGCAGACGCCTCGCTCAACTCGCAGAAAAGAGAGCAAGGATCCTGAGAACATGGTTTGAAACGATGTCCAGGAGAGCGACAAAGTGCTATGAAGAGTTCTCTGAGTAATCCGAAATTTCGAGAGTACTGCAATGGGGTTGTTGCGTTGCTACTGTTTAGTAAAAGTCGAATTTTACACTTGTGCACACAGACTCATGTTTGAGAAAGATACTGGGTCATGGTGTTGGTGTTGGTGTTGCCATAATCGGCTAGGTGTGTCGTGGGTACCATAAAGACAATTGTGAAGTACGTGTAAGCAGTGCTGAGCTTTTGACAACGTAGTGAACCTGGACTGATGATCTCGCTTCCATTGAGAAGCTTTCCATGACTGTGGTCGACATGTGACAGTATGGGCCGGAGGTGCCGATGTCAGTGTCAGTCTTGATGAGCCAGAACACTGTCGCAATGGACGGAAGCATCGACTGCACAAGGCAGCTCGACATGCGAAAAGGTCCAGCTAGGATGCCATGACACAATTGCGTCGTGAAGGCTTAAATCATAGATATCCAGTAGTGGCGCCCACATTACCACGAGATTGCGAAGACTCAACGGACGTGGCCACAGATACAGTTGTCACCGTTGTTGTCGATGACTGAGCATTGGTTCAGCGACCGAGGTGTAACGTGTCTGGAGCCTCGAGTCTTTGTAGTACCAAATGACAAGACGAGCTTGCATGTTGGTCTTGTGGCGGCACGCATCCATAGTTGTCACTCAATGCCATCAACGGTTGTCGTCATTCTTCAGCACATTTTCAAGAAGCTTCTTCGCATCCTCGACCAACTCTTTCTCTTTATCGGCACCAACTCTGTTACCTCTGCTGTTCAGCCACCCGATATCCTGTCTGCCCAGACCACCATTTGTGATACGCTCAGGCTGCTGGTCGCTTTGTTGTGGGGCTCCTCTTCCAGGCTGGGTCGGAGGTGGCTTGGCTGACTTGACAGAGATGCTAGAGATGGTGAATGGTTGTGGAGAGATGATGCCGGCTTCTTCGAGCGCATACGCTTGCCTGCGTAGGCGTGCGGTTACGGCGTGGAGGTTGTCGAAGAAGTCTTTGGTGTTTTTTTGGTAAGCCTGTTTGCGCGCATCCAGAGTCGCCCGCTCTTGAGTGTCCTCCATGTTCGTGTCATTATCGTCGTCACTTGTCGCATTGAGCGGGCGGTTGGTGAGGGCGTTCATGGCCAGGCCTGCTGAAGTGAGCATGGCAGCTACATCGCTGTTGATGTCGGCCAGCTCGCGGATCCGGTCTGCCGTTGACACAGTTTGGGTGGCCATGTTGGACTAGCAGAAGGTGATTCGTATGTGGTGCTCAGTGGTTGGTGTAAGGTTGTGGCTGAAGGTACCAGTCGTGGTAGCGAGAGTTTGGTGTGGAGGGCGGGCGAAATCCTGGGGCGCGCGACTCTTTGAGCAAGGCTGTGATCTGCGCGCGCGCGTCTGAGAGATGCGACTTCACTTCACTTTGTTCCATTGACTCGGCTTCGACAAGCCCAATCTGCCATCACTTCATCGCTCCCTCGTGATCGTGTATTCATCGAGACGAAAGATAAGCCCTGCAGTCACATGCGCTGAGCCCTCGCCATGTCCGCTCAGCAGCCGCCGTCGCGTACGGCCAGCGTTGGTCCTCCTAATGGCAATATGAACCCACCGCATGGGCAAGGGCCGCCTCCTCCTCCTGGACAACAGAGCCAGAATCTTAATCAGATTGTGAGTATTAAATTCATGGTTTCTTCACTTCGTTTTTCTTTTCACGAGCAAGCGCGTCACGTGGAACTGCAGTGACGACGGGCGGGACTTTTGCACAATTGCAGTGAAGTGAGTCTCTCTATGGCGCGACACTTGAACCGCGACACTTGAACCGCGACACTCGAAAGCGACACTCGAAAGCGAAATCACGCGGGCGTTTGGATTCTACTCCACGACCGCACATTGACGAGATCGCAATGCCACCCGCGACGCCACTCCAGTGGCAGAACAACGCTGCAATGAACCGGCAAAATCAACAAAATCGACCAGCCGCGAGGCCTCCTGTCCAGCGTGTCAATGAGCGTGCTCAGCGTGCTCAAGAGGAGCGTGTTATTGTGCGTAAGGCTGAAGGTGTCGCGCTTTTTGCTCTTTCCTTTCTTTCCTTTGTCGGATTGCAGATGATGGACGCGCAGGAACTCTCGCGACCGTCATTTGTGAGCATCGAGTCTCCTCACTCCTCACATAGACTTCTCACACTTTTATCTGGCAAAAAATCAATATGGTGTACAGCACTAACTTCGTGAACACGCAGGTCTTGGAATACCTGTCCAAGAAAGGATACAGCCGCACGGAGGCGATGCTGAGGAGGGAAAGTGCCAATGTCGACGCAGACGGCCGCCCTGTACCATCACGCGCCGAGGACACTGGCGGGCGCAAATACTTCACATCATTCGACCTCACTCTCCAGTGGATCGACAATGTACTAGACATCTACAAACCAGAGCTCAAGCGCCTGCTCTGGCCGCTCTTCGTTCACTCGTTCATCGCCATGCTGGACGAGTACTTCATGCGAGACAGCCAGGAGTTCTTCAACGCCTACAGGACACACTTCGAAACAGAGCATGAAAACGACCTCAGGGCGCTGGCACCGATGAGCCTACCCGAGCATGTCAAGACAAACAACGTAGCACAACTATACCTCAACAACAAGTACCGGCTTACAATGAGCAACATGGCGTTCATGACACTCACACAGTTCTTGGAGTCCAAAGACAGAGAGGGAGGCGCTACTATCATCGCGATAATGAGCAACCATCTCGACATCCGCAACGTCGATCGCGCAGCAGCAGGCAGCGAGCGGAGTTTGGCTCGACTGCTCGGAAAACAAAACGGCGAACATGATCTCCCAGCTGAGGATGAAGGTATTCCAGGTCACCACCCCGGATCAGCCAACCTTGATCGCAATGCGCCCTCGGTGCTCAGCAAGCTATTGCTTGGGCCCTTGCCTATGGAGCAGGACCTGATGGACGATGTGAAAGCTGAGCTCCAAGACCAAGACTCCTCAAACCCGCCCGCACCCGGCCAGAATTCACTGGTCAACGAGTTCGAGCACCAGATCAAGCGCGAACCCCTGGACGACGCACCTTCCCGCGACGCATTACCCCTCCCACCCTCGACCGCTAGAGACGTCGCGATGGAAGTGCAAAGGATTCGGGAAAACCGAGATCGATTCCACATCGACGGGCGCAGTAGCGGTGTCGGACCTGGACTAAGCGTCACAATGTTCACATTCCACAACACATTCGACAGCGTCAACTGCATCGAGTTCTCTGGCGACAACTCACTCGCGGCTGTCGGCACAGCAGAGTCATACATCCGAGTATGGTCGCTCGACAACCAGCCACTCACATCACCAACAGACCCAGCCGACTTCCAAGCTTCCTCTTCGCGCCGTCTCATCGGACACTCTGGCCCTGTCTATGCGCTATCTTTCGCCCCGTCAGTCGCCATCCCCCAACCACAGACCAATGGTCACACAAACGGCACATCTCCAAGTCAGGACTCAAGACCCCGCTACCTGCTTTCGTGCTCGGCTGACTCTACCATTCGCCTGTGGTCGCTCGACACTTGGACGAACGTTGTCGTCTACAAGTCGCACTCTTCTCCTGTCTGGGACGTGCGCTTTGGACCATTCGGCCACTACTTTGTGTCATGTTCTGCAGACCGTACTGCACGCCTCTGGAGTACGCCGCAGATCGCACCTCTGCGACTCTTTGTCGGCCACGATTCAGATGTTGAGGCTGTTGCCTGGCATCCCAACGGCGCATATGTTTTCACCGCTTCAGGTGGTGCGGATCGCACTGTCAGGATGTGGAACATCCAAACGGGAGCTGCAGCGCGTCTCTTTACTGGTCACATTGGAAACTGCACAGCTATCGCATGTTCCAAGAGTGGAAAGATGCTTGCTTCTGCGGATGATCGCGGCGAGATCTTGCTTTGGGACCTCGCCACTGGCCGCCTGACTAAGCGTATGCGCGGTCACGGTCGCGGAGGTATTTGGTCACTCGATTGGAGTGTCGAGTCTACTGTTCTTGTTTCGGCGGGAGCAGACGGCACTGTCAGAGTTTGGGATGTAGCACCGAACAAGGATGCCGGAGGCAAAGTCATCGGCGAAGGCGGCGCTGGGAACAAAGTCGACGGCTCGGGGGTTTCTGGCGGTGCGGGAGGCAACTCGAAGGGAAAGACAAAGAAGGACGTGGTCGTCAGTCCCGATCAAATCAGCGCGTTCCCGACGAAGAAAAGCCCAGTGTACAAGGTTGGCTTCACCAACATGAACCTCGTCGTCGCTGGCGGTGCATATCTGCCTTGAACAGTACGGTCTGGGAATTTGGTGGATAGCGTGGCGTTTTGGAATGGGAGACCGTGAATGGTCATGGATTGATTGGTTTAAGGATTGCGAGAGACATTCCTGCAGTCAGTAAAATGCAGAGCCAAGACTAGTCGCTCTGCAAGATACATAATTTGGTGTTTGTACAATCAACAGCTGGTGCTAATGGCTCAGTCCGTACACCCGAGCCTCCTTTCCTTCCATACTGTACAATGTCTTGCCGACTTGACAACGCCGTGCATGACAGTATGCCCTGGTGCGCTTACCAGCGCCACGTGCCCACTCTTGTTTCTCTGCGCAATGACATCCGTACGCATATGCGATAATTTTACATTCCACCATCTTGGGTATTCACATTTCACTTCTTGCCCTTGCCCTTCTTAGGCTTGGATTCGGTTGCGTTCGCCGCCTCAACCTTGGCCTCTCCCTCTTGCCCGAATCCAGAGATGAGGTCCATCAGACTGTCTCCTCCCTGCTCGGATGAAGGATTTGCCTCGCCCGCCTCAATCTAAAAGTCCATCAGTCAGCAAAACTCATTCCCCGACAATCAATCGCATCAGCGCATCAACCTACCTCCTCCGCAGTAGTAACAACCTCCGCATCCCAGCCCCTACCGAACCTCCCTCTGAATTTCTTCAACCTTCCTGCCTCGTCCTCCTCCACGTTCGCCAGCTTTTGACTGCTCGGATTCCACAGCGGGTTGTTCTTGGTGTCTTTGGTCGAGCGGTAGATCGGGGTCGGCGAGGTCGTGCGGTGCAGGTATGTGGAGCCGTCGGAAAGCGTGATCATTTGCGTGAAAGTGTAGGGCCGCTTGGGGCGGCGCAGCAGCGAGGCGTGGCGGATTTGCGTGGTGAGGCGGCAGGAGGGACAGCTCGTGGGTCGCAGGGGGGTGCTGAGGAGCGACATTGTGGGTTTGGGTGGCATTTTTGAAGGTGGGTTGTTGTGTTTGTATTTCAATGTCTGTAGGGGAGGGCTCGCGGTCGTCGATTGTTCTGCGGCCACATGCAGGCCAGCGCGGAGGTGAACTTGACGTTGCGGAGATGGACCAATCCCTCGGAGCTTGGCGATGGCTGCGATTAGATCAATACAACATCTAACTTAGCCTCTTGTCTGTCGCGTGAACCCTCGGCTAGGACTCGACGTCCCGACATTCCCTCACACGACGGTCGCTGGACCGCAATGAAATGCAGCGATCCGGTGCTGCTACGCGCCGCTTCTACGCCGCATTCTATCAATTGAACGTCCGGTCCGCCAACCCTACGAGACCATGTTTAGCCGGCGTCAGTCTGGCCGCCAGGCGCGCAAACAGCACTACGACGGGAGAAACAAGCAAGAAACCTGAAGCCATACGGCGTGGACACCAGGGACAACTGTACCCCCCAAAACGCTTTCTGGGATCGACAGAGCTGCTACGAGATGCACCCGTACAATCCACCGCCGAATGCCCTCTTGGAAGCCTGCAAACCTGGAGCCACGCGATTCGCGAAAGGTCTTCAAACAGCGTGACTGTGGAACTCTCAGTCCCAGGCTGGGTTTCGCGTACTCCAGAAGTGGCTCGGAACGCGAAGACCCACGAGGTGCAGCTCCACCTCCCGGACAACAAGAAGGGCAATAAAGACTTTGACATACAACCTGTTCTCCTCTCCGGCGATCCCGACGATGTGAAAGCCGTCTGGAAAGCTATACATGACTCTGGCTCGCGAGAAGCACCACGTCAGCCACGCTGGGCCGCCTCCGAACCAAACGAGCTCACAAATGAGATCCGTGATCCGAGACCTCCGCCGTGGCGGTACTTTCACAGGAGAACTCTAACAGGACAATTCGAGGCGGACTTCTGCATTCCCGAAACTGCATGGCGACCGCTTGCTGAGTGTGGCTGTGTTCAATGGCTTAAGCAGGAGTTCAATGTGCGAACAGAAGTCCTTGGTGCGTACGACAGCTGTACATATCTTCGCTTGAACGGCACACGGCTTAACGTCGTGAATGCCACGGGTGCCCTCCAGCAGGCCAACAAGTGGACGGATAGCCAGGCTGTAGGACGCTATAACTATATTCGTCATGCTGTGAATCAGGATCCTTTTTCCAGTTCCGCGCCATCAGAGAAGCAAGATTCCATAGAGGGCGGTTCAGGGTTACAAAGACACGAACATGCTGTCCGCGAAAACCGATCGCCAACCAAAATCCGCCTCAGGAGAATCTTCATACCGGAGTCTTTGCAGCGACATTTCGCATCTTCACAGACCAGTCCCTTGGCAGAGATACAACGAACCTCAGGTGTCAGAGCGCTTCGCTGTCGACCCATGGCTGGTTCGCAGCGGTATTTACAACTTCTTGGGACAGACGCTGCGGTTGAACGTGCGGAAAACATGCTTGAAGAACACTTGTGCAAAGATCAGACTGATGGCAGTGGGATGCCCCTTGGTATTGACCGACTCCGAATGCCCGAGAATGAGTTCCGACCAGCTGATGCAACGCACTTTGCGTGGATCAAGGTCCCCGACGAAACGATCGATATGAAAGCAATCATCCCTGATATCAAGAGGTCATTGCGGGCTTCCGATTGCGTGATCAAGCAGTTTCGCGCAGCTGGCAGAGCAGATTTTATGCTAAGGGGTACTGAGGAAGCCGTTAACTTCGGGATCAGTGGCTGTCAGGACAGTATGGACGTACACCGTGCGAGACAAGAGTTGCCTACTGCTAAGCTTGAGGTTCACAAGATGGGACTCATTCAGCATGTTTCGAAGGAGACTCCTTGGGAGGGCTCTACTTTGCCCAAGTTGGATGGGAAGGCTGCGCTTGCTGACCCGCTGTCGAACCACCCTTCCAGGAAAGTCAATCAGGAGGAGGAGATGGACATTTCCTCTCTGTTGGATGCATCCCAAGCGCATCCAGAACTCGTATCGAAGGATGTCAAACAAAAGGAGACGAGGGCTTCTTCGGCGTCGGCCGGCGGAGTGGGGTGGAGCCCAGAGCACGCCGCTGCGTCGACTGAGAACAACGTCGTAGCCGGCGATCAACACGCAAACCGGACCAATCAACGGCTCGGCGACGATTTGCGTTCCGCACTCCGGTATCTGACGCAACCAGTCGCACTAGTCGTCTCGAGAATGCCGGAGACGATATCAGACCGCGGCGTCACGGTTTCCTCTTTCTGCACAGTCACCCTCCAACCCGAGCCAATCGTATCCTTCAACCTGCGCGTGCCATCACGAACCTGGGATGCGATACACGCCTCGAGAAAAATGGAGATTTTTTTGCTCGCTGCTTCGCCAGAAGGCGCCGCTCTAGCACACACTTTCACCTTGCCATATGAGCAGCCGTACGAACCTTTCAAGAAAATACGGAAGATGGGCGCTAGTGTCCGTTTTCGACCCGATGACACCCGTATCAGTTGGCCCAATGCTGTGTATGCCAGTGTCAAGGCGGACCTGCTGCCGGACAAAGGCAACCGCGTTGGAGATCACGTGATTGTCATTGCGAGAGTGAGACGCGTCCGTCTTGAGGAGTCCTCGCCGCAGGCCAAAGCTGGTGCTCTGGCGTACGCCATGAGGGGCTACAGAAGTCTCGGTGATGAGCTCAAGCCGATGGAAACCGTGGCTGCAACATCCGAAAGTGGAGTAGTTGATGCGAAGCCAGCTGAGACGAACCCAGTCAAGAAGACCCCGGAATGGGAGTTGGGCAGGGCAGCAGCGCACGAGGTTGACCCACCCAACCCAGTCCAACCAGTCAAAACGAAATCGGAGAAGACGAAGTCAGTAAAGACAGAGTCGTCCGAGGAACAGCCGGCATCCGTAGCAGAAGAGAAAGAACCGGAGCTTTCGTCGGAGCAATCGCAAGAGCTGTGGGAAGAGTTCATGGGGGACTACATAGAAGATCTCGAGAATGGTGATACTATCCCTGCGGAAACGCAAGACTTGTCTGCACCAGCAGACTTAACATCAGGAAAAGAGGGGCACTCATCTAGCGATGCGAACGACATCGGAACTTCATCGCCAATCATGGATGAAGAGTCTCTTCAGCAAGAACTCGCGGAGACAGAGGCATCTTACGCCGCCAAAGGCCTACCCTCACAAACCGCGAAAGACAACCCAATGCTTGCAGAAGCATTGAAGGCGGCCGCTGGTGCTTATAATGAAAGTCCGGATGCTGCCACCAAGCCGACCGGATCGACTTCGCAGAGCCCAGGTTCTACCACCAACACTTCATCCAATGCAGTACTAAAAAAGACGCCAAACACACCCTCGCAAAATGTCACTCACCGTCCCTCGGGCGTTGACAGCAAAAAGAAGCCTTCCAATCGTACTTTCTCAACATGGACACGAAGCCAAACTCGAAGCTACTCCTCCACCTCCGACTCCAAAAAGATCCTCAAATCCACCGTCGAGGACTTCCTCTGCCAAGTCCCCACCAACAACCGACTCTACAACAACCTCATAGCAGCCCAGCGCGAAGCGGAGAAACTCGAAGCGCTGGTAGCAGACGGCAAGGTCCCCGCCGAAAAGATCGCTCAAGTGGAAGTCGAAGCCCAAGCCATCCGCCGCAGAGTCGCGCGCGAACTCGCTTGGCGTAACGCGCAGGACTTGCGCATACTGCTAGACCAGGGCCACGTCAGTCCGGAGCGGGCGCAGTGGCTGGAGACTAACCTCGAGCAAGGCCAGGCGATCCTGCTGAAAGAGGCGGAATTGTTGCGCGCGGAGCTTGAGGAGGGAAGGCTTGTCAAGGAGGAGTTTGAGGGGGGCAAGGCGGCGTTGATGCAGGATTACGAGGAGTTCGAGGGGTTGTTGAAGAGGTTGAGGGATTTTGTTGATGAGGATGATGTTAGTGCTGGAGAGGGAGCAGGAGAGCAAGAGTCTGCGGGCTCGGGTTCTGGTCGGCCCTGATGGAGAGACTGCTGCTGTTTCGAGTGGAATGAAGTGCAGTGTCTTGGAAAGGGAATATGAGCCCCGAGTTCTCTTCAGGCATTTCGCTGAGTGTACATTGAAATGTACATTGTAACAACACATGGCCCCCTGCGTCGGTTCCGGTTGCAAGTCTACAACTATAGTATACAAATTACGAGGAAAGGTCTCCTTCTGGAGTCGGTATTGCAGTCGACGAACTACGAAGTGCGGCCTAGGCTCTCGGAAGAATCGCAACGATAGCGGCATCGGTTAGTCAAATAAGCAGATGCTTAAGCCTCCGCTAGCGAGATTGTCCAAGCGAGCATGGTGAGCAGGGGTGTCTGTCGGGCCCGCATTTAGCGTTTTGCGATAGCGACGCAACAGTGTTCTCTTGCAGACCGCCATCCGGATGAAGCTGTCATTTCAACTTCCCTACATCATTGACATCAACTTTCTATTCGCAGGAAGCGTCTTCTCCCTCGCCGAGTCATGTACTCACGCAACTTCTTCCTGGGTCTGTTGTTAGGGGCATTGCCACTCTCGATCTCTGCTGGTTTACCGACAAACGACTGCACTGGAGTCAAAGGCATCAGCCCAAGATGTAACAGCAAAGAATCTGCGTACCATCGAGACGCTTTCTACGTGGGCGGCGGCTATGTTGATTCCGGCATACCCGGTCAGCAGATCTGGAGCGACCAACTCTACGTCGAGAAGCTGACACCCACCAGTAAAGTGAAGAAGCCATACCCAATGGTCTTCGTCTCGGCGGGTGTCAACACAGGCGCACAATGGCTGAACACACCCGACAACCGCAAGGGTTGGGCATCCTACTACCTCGATCAAGGGTACCAGGTGTACATTGTCGATATTCCCGCCAATGGTCGAAGCGGCCAGCAGCTGCTCTCCAAGTTTCCTCTACGCATCGGTTCCACAGATATTATCAACGAACAGGGCTTCACATCTCCCGAGAACTTCGACAACTACCCGCAGGCGGACCTCCACACCCAGTGGCCTGGCAATGGAACTCGTGGAGACCCCATCTTTGATGCCTTCACCGCCGCCAACGGTCCCATTTCCTCATCCAACGTGGCTGTAGAGAACACCATGCGCACGTCGGGCTGCCAGCTTCTCTCCATGATCGGCCAATCGTACACAATTTGCCACTCGGCCGGCTGCACCTACACGGCCATCTGGTCCGACGCATGCCCCGACTTGCTGCGCGCCAACATCAACATCGAGCCCGGCAACATCCCTTTCACCTCTCTGATCGGAAACTCCACCGTCTCCGGAGTCGGTCGCACCGCTTCGCGGCCTTGTGGCCTTACTTACACTCCGCTGCAATACGATCCTCCGGTGACCAACTGCTCGGCCATCACCACGGCTGAGGTCGGGCCTGACACGCTGGCTAAGCGCTCTTGCATCTTGCAGACTGGCACTATCCACAAACTCACCCAGCTCGGCAAGGTGCCGTATATCATGGTCACGGGCGAGGCAAGTCCGCATGCGACGTACGACCACTGCTTTGTCGAGTACTTCAAGCAGATGGGTGTTGTTAATTATCAGTGGATCAAGCTTGCTGATATCGGGATCGGAGGGAACGGGCATTTCTTGTTCTTGGAGGAGAACAATTTGGAGATTGCTAAGGCGATTGGTCGTGGGCTCAAGAAGTTGGATGGTGGGTTGGCTGCTCCTGGGCATCCTGCTTTGCCTGTTGCTGTGAAGTGAAGAGATGTAGTGTTTGATGCATATCTGGTAGTAGCGTTACTCAGATTGTCTGAACCTATAGCGAGAGTCTGTAAAAGTCGCTAGGTGATCTTGATTATAGGCTGATAGGTATAGTTATCAATCTGCACTGTCGACTTGAGAAAAGTATTTTCGAAAGATGAGGAGGAGTAACGAGGTGCAGATTGCTACCTATGAAATGATCAAAAACTTTGGGTTCGTGTTTTGTATGCTTTTGAGCATCAAAGCCAAGTCAGGAGATTTTGGGTTTGGTCTGGTGATCAACAGCCCCACTCTAACCAAGTCGCCGTTTGGTTTCAATTGCAGAAGCAGTCCAGTGAGGCAACTCACTACGCCCGTCCAGTCTTTTCGGGTATCCCACCCTGACTCATGTAAAGAACTCCAAAAGACAGGCAGGAAAAGCCCGGATAATATGCC
>Ga0265780_10000483_pt1 | contig 61877 bp, 56 predicted proteins | sample P1T30metagenome_FD_192432 | JGI IMG/M metagenome (GOLD analysis project Ga0265780, IMG submission 192432) | Plant litter microbial communities from East Loma Ridge, Irvine, California - P1 T30 | ecosystem: Environmental > Terrestrial > Plant litter > Unclassified | place: USA: California... | reverse complement strand
GCTGCTCAGCTTCGTCACCTCGTTCAACAACGTCCCCCTGTCGCTGCTGCTGCAGAGCCGCGACTTCCGCACCCTGCCGGTCACGATGCTCGACTACGTCCAGCAGAGCTACGACCCCATGGTCGCCGCGATGGCCACGCTGATCCTCGCGGCCACCGTCGTCGTCGCGGTGGTCGCCGAGCGCACCGTCGGCTTCGCCCAGATCTTCGGAGGCATCAACAAGTGAGCACCACCGACCCCGCCGACCGCCCCGCCGCCGAGCGTCCCGCCGCCGAACGGCCCGCCGCCGAGCTGCGAGGCGTCAGCCAGGTCTTCGGCGACTTCACGGCCGTCGACGACATCGACCTCTCGATCCGCCCCGGCGCGCTGACGACCCTGCTCGGCCCCTCCGGCTGCGGCAAGACCACGACGCTGCGCATGCTCGCCGGCTACTCGGCCCCGACGAGCGGCACGATCCTCATCGACGGCGAGGACAGCACGCGCACGCCGCCCGAGAAGCGCGGCCTCGGCATGGTGTTCCAGTCGTACGCGCTGTTCCCCCACCTCTCGGTCGCCGAGAACGTCGGCTACGGCCTCAAGCTGCGCCGCGTGCCCGCCGACGAGCGCGCCCGCCGAGTCGCCGAGACGCTCGAGCTCGTCGGTCTCGGACACCTCGCCGGCAGCAAGCCGAAGAAGCTCTCCGGCGGCCAGCAGCAGCGCGTCGCCCTGGCCAGGGCGATCGCGATCCGCCCCAAGCTGCTGCTGCTCGACGAGCCGCTCTCGAACCTCGACGCCCGCCTCCGCGTCCAGATGCGCGCCGAGATCCGCCGCATCCAGGGCGAGACCGGCCTCACCGTCGTGCTCGTCACGCACGACCAGGACGAAGCTCTCGAGATGAGCGACGACATGGTGCTCATGCGCGCCGGCCGCATCATGCAGCAGGGCGCCCCGCAGGCCGTGTTCCCGGCGCCCGCGAACCGCTTCGTCGCCGACTTCCTCGGCTACGAGAACTTCGTGTCGGCGGCCGACGGCACCTCGCTGACCGTGCGGCCCGAGCACCTCGTCGTCGAGACGGGCGACGGAGGTGCAGGTCGCCAGGCCGCGTCGACCACCGGGGGCCTGCGCCTCCCGGGCACCGTCACCGACGTCGCCTACCGCGGCGTCGACCTGCTCGTGACCGTCGCCGCGATCGACGACTCCGGCGCCCGCGTGCGGCTCGTCTCCGACGTGCGCGCCACGGGCACCTCGCCGCTCGCGCCCGGCGACGACGTCGTCGTGACCGCGCCGGGGTCCCGGCTCGTGGCGCTGGCCGACTGAGCCGACCCGCGCCTCCTCGGCCTCTCCTCCCTCCTCCCCCACACCTCCTCCCCTCTGCCCCGGCCGCCCACGGCCGTCGTCGAAAGGACCACCCCATGATCCGCACCTCCCGCACGCGACCGCTGGCCCTCGCCGCCGGACTCGCCGTGACCGCCGTCGTGCTCGCCGGCTGCTCGTCGGGCGACTCGTCGTCGTCCGACGCCGAGAGCATCGTCGTCAGCACGTTCCCCTTCGGCGTCGAGGAGTTCCAGGAGGCGGTGGTCGACCCGTTCACCGAGGCCACCGGCATCGAGGTCGAGATCGAGACCGGCTCGAACGCCGACCGCCTCTCGAAGCTGCAGCTCGCCGACGGCGACCCCGGCATCGACGTCATGCTGATCAGCGACTACTACGCGGCCCTGGGCCAGGAGGACGACCTGTTCCAGCAGGTCGACGCCGCCGACGTGCCGAACCTCGACACGATCGCGGAGTTCGCCACGGAGGACGCCTACGTGGGCCCCGCCTACAGCTACCAGCTCAACGGCACCCTCTACTCGACCGACGAGCTCGACGCCGACGAGGCCGCCGACTGGTCGCTCTACGGCGACTCGAGCTACGAGGGCCGCCTCGCGCTGCCCGACATCTCGGTGACCGCCGGTCAGCTCATGGTCTCGGGCGTCGCAGCCGAGGTCGGCGACGGCCCGTACGACATCGACGCCGCGCTCGAGCAGCTCGGCGAGTGGTCGCCGAACGTGCTCCAGTTCTACAGCTCGTCGACGGAGGTCACGAACCTGCTGACCCAGGGCGAGATCGTCGCCGCCGACGCCCTCAGCGGCTTCGCGACCGACCTCGTCGCCTCGGGCGAGCCCGTCGCCTGGACCCCGCCCGCCACCGGTCGCTACATGGCGACCAACCGCGCCATGATCCCGACCGGTGCCGAGAACGTCGACGGCGCCTCGCAGTTCATCGACTACCTGCTGTCCGCCGAGGCCCAGTCGTCGTCCGCCGAGATCGTCGGCGACCTGCCCGTCAACCCCGACGCGACGCTCCCCTCCACCATCCAGGACGTCGTCGGCGACATCGCCGCCGACCCGATCGCCGCCGGCTACGCGACCCTCGACCCGACGGAGCTCGTCCCGACGCGCGCCGACTGGGTCGACCGCTTCGCCCGCGAGGTCACGTCGCGCTGATGAGCTCCGTCGCGCGTCCCCAGACCGCCGAGGAGGCGCGGGTCCAGTCCCCCGCTCGCCGCGCCTCCTCGGTGCCCGCCCCCTCGGTGCCTGCCGGCTCGGCGTCCGCCGGATCGGCGTCCGGCTCGGCCTCGTTGCCGGGCTGGTACCTCGACCGCATGCCGAAGACCGACCTGCACTGCCACCTGATCGGCACCGTGCGGGCGTCGACCTTCGCCGAGCTCGCCCGGCGCGAGGGCCTCGCCCTGCCCGCCGAGCCCGAGCGCATCTTCGCCGACATCAACTCGCTGCCCCCCGACCCGGCGCTCTACCGGGACACGCGCGTGCCCGTGCCGCAGGAGCGCAGCGCCGACGAGCCCGAGGTGTCGTACTCGCTGTTCCAGGCGTCGAACTGGGTCGTCGAGGTGCTCCGCGACGCCGACGACCTGACCCGCATCACGTACGAGGCGTTCGAGGAGGCGCACCGCACCAGCGGGACCCGTCACCTCGAGCTGTTCTTCGACGCGGTGCCGCCGCACCTCGAGTCGCTCGGCTACGCCGGGTCCGTCGAGGCGTACGCCGAGGGCATCCGGATGGCTGAGCGCGACTTCGGTATGACCGGCCGGATGATCCAGGGCATCGACCGCAGCAAGTCGGGCGAGCACGCGCTCGCCCTCGTGCAGCAGGTCGTCGACCACCCGCACGAGTACGTCGCCGGGATCGGGCTCGACAACCTCGAGACGTCCGGCCCGCCCGAGCGCTTCGTCGACGCCTACCGGCTCGCCGGCGAGGCAGGCCTCGGCCGCACGGCGCACTCGTCCGAGCACGCGCCGACCGCCGTGAACACGATCACCTGCCTCGACCAGCTCGGCTGCGACCGCATCGACCACGGGTACTACGTGCTCGAGGACGACGACGTCGTGGCGCGCATGCGCGACGAGCAGGTCGCCTTCACGGTCGTGTCCACCACGTCGCGCCGGTCCTGGCGGCCGTGGCGCCGCGCCTCGATCGCCGCGATGCTCGACGCCGGGCTGAACGTCGTGCCCGCGTCGGACGACCCGGGCATGTTCCCGACGTCGCTCGCGCAGGAGTACCGCATCGTCTCGGAGCAGATCGGCGCCACCGCCGACCAGGTGCGGGCCATGGCCCTCGCCGGCGTCGAGGCGTCGTGGCTGCCCGCCGGCGAGAAGCAGGTGCTGCGCGAGCGGTTCGCCGCCGAGCTGGCCGTGCTCGACTCGGAGCTGGGGTCGGTCGGGGGCTGAGCGGGGTCGGCGGGCCGCGGGTGCCGTCTGGGTCGTCGGTGCCGCGGGTGCCGTCGGGTCGTCGGCACCCGCGGGGCGCCGGAGCGTCCGTGGCTGTGGTGGCTGCGGTCGTCGTGGTGGCTGAGCCTCCGTCGCGGCGCCCTCGGTAACGTCGAGGGATGTTCCTGCTCTTCGGCACCTCCGCGCGCCAGGCCCTGCTGACCGTCGTCGTCTTCGCGTGCCGGTTCTGCGGGCAGGCCGTCGACCAGCAGGTCGTCCGGCGCGCGACGCGGTTCACCCTGTTCTTCGTGCCGCTCTTCACCGTCTCGAAGCGCTACCACGTGCAGTGCACGAACTGCGGCGGCGTGACGGACCTCACCCGTCAGCAGGCCGAGCACTCGCAGGAGTGGGCGGCTCGCCGGGGCTGACCCGCGCCTCCTCGGTCCTGGCTGGTCGCTCGCCGAGAGCGCCTGTCGCTGGCCCGTTCCCCCTGCCTCGTGCTCGCCGGCCTTGTCAAGGGGCCGCCGCAGTGTGATCGGGCCGGGGACGCCGGTGGTCGACTGGGCCTCGTCCAGCGAGACGCCGCGACCGCGGCGCTCACGAGGAGGGACGCCGCTGGCGTCCCCGAACGACAGGAGCAGCCATGAGCACGACCGCCCGCACCGACGCTGAGCGTCGCTTCGCCGCCACCCCCGTCCAGAAGGCCAGCCTCGTCGTCGGGATCGTGTTCCTGCTCGTGGGGGTCGCGGGGTTCGTCCCCGGCCTCACCTCTGACGTCGACTCCCTGGAGTTCGCCGGACACATGTCGGGCGCGATGCTGCTCGGGGTCTTCCAGGTCTCGGTGCTCCACAACCTCGTGCACCTGCTCTTCGGCGTCCTGGGCGTCGCACTGGCACGCACCGCCCCCGCGTCGCGGAGCTACCTCGTGGTCGGCGGCGTCGTCTACTTCGTGCTGTGGATCTACGGGCTGTTCTTCGGCGACCACGCGGGCAGCAGCAACTTCGTGCCGCTGAACCAGGCCGACAACTGGCTGCACCTCGGTCTGGCCGTCGGCATGGTCGCGCTCGGGCTGCTGCTGGGTCGCCGTCGCGTCGAGACGACGGCTCGCTCGCGCGCCTGACAGGACGACCTCGGGGACGCGCGGTGCGGGGACGACCGCACCGCGCCTCCTCGTCTCCTCCGTCGTGTCTCTCGCGAGGAGCCCTCGTGTGCCCGCCCGGAGGCCCCAGACACTGGCCGTGACACCCGGGTTGGGGGCGCTCGAGGTCTGGCCGGGGCGGGCTGGCTGCTCCAAGCTGGGGTACACGGACGACAGGCGCGGACTCACCGACCCGCCGCGACCGACAGCCCCCGAGGAGACCGCGTGAGCACCGTCACCGCGCCCCACGAACCGAGCGCCTTCGAGACGAGCGTCGCGGACCGGAAGCGCATCGTCGCCGCCACCGTCGAGACCCTCGACACGCTCGGCTGGGCCGCGACCGACGTCGCCGCCGTCGCCCGCGCCGCCGGCATGTCGCCGACCTGCGTCGAGCGCCACTTCCCGTCGTGGGAGGGGCTCGTCCTCGCCTCCGTCGACCGCTGGAACCTCGACCGCTTCGAGCAGGTGGCCCGCGACACCGCCGGCGGCGCGACCCTCGGATTCGTCCGCGGGCTCGTCGCGCACAGCAGCGCCCACCGGGGACTGTCGGGGACGCTCGTGGCCCTCACCGCAGGCTCGTCCGACACGGGCGACCTGACCGGGCAGTTCGTGCGCGACAGCTACCGGGACTTCCAGGCGATGGTGTTCCAGGGGCTCGTCTTCGACCTCGGCCAGGGCGACGTGCCGGGCGGCACGGACGTCGCCGCCCTGGCGACGACCGTCGTGGCGCTCTACGTGGGACTGCAGCTGCAGATGCTTCTTCAGCCGGACCTCGACGTCGTCGTCGCGTTCGACCTGGGGCTCGAGGGGCTGACGCGCGGCTGGTGACGGCTGCGGCCGGTGACGCGTCCCGTCTGCCGTCCCGCGTCGAGGGATCAGGCTCTGCCGTGCCCGGCGACCGGTCACGCCCGGCGCGCGCCGGTCGGCGACGCGATCTCCTGAACGATCCACGCGACCACGTCCGGCCGTCGCCCCGCGCCCCCGCGCCCCCGCCTCCGCGCCTCCGCGCCCCGCGCACCTGCGCATCGGTGCATCGGCGCATCGGCGCACCCGTCGACCATTCAGGCACGAACGTCGTGGCCGCCTCGGCGGCCGGCCCACAGCGACCTTCGGCGACGTCGCCACCTGAACGGTCGACGCGGCCGTGCCCGACCAGCTCGCGGCGGCCCGCAGTCCGGTACCCGTTCGTCCTGTCGACGAGTCAGGCAGTGACGTCGTCGACCTGCTCACGCAGCCGATCCGTCGGCTCGTGGCGGCGACGGCACCTGAGTCGTCGACACGAGAGCTCCGTCCGCTGCCCGGCCGCCCGTCGCGGAGTCGCGCGCAGGCCCGGCGGCCCGGCGGCCCGGCGGCCCGGCGGCCCGGCGGCCCGGCGGCCCGGCGATGCAGCGTCCGTCGAGAGTTCAGGCGGGGACGTCGGCGGCGACGCGACGAGCCGACTCGGCGGCCCGAGCCGACGGCGAGACCTGACTCGTCGACTCAGACCGCGCCCCGTCGGGCGAACGGCCGGGGCGAGGACGACGGAGGCGGCCGCGGAGGCGGCCGCGGAGGCGGCCGCGGAGGCGGAGGCGGCCGCGGAGGCGGAGGCGGCCGCGGCGACGGCCGCGGAGGCGGAGGCGGCCGCGGCGACGGCCGCGGCGGCGACGGAGGAGGCGGCGACGGCCGCGGCGGCGACGGAGGAGGCGGCGACGGCCGGGGCGAGGAGTCAGGCGCCGTCGTCGCGCGGCGGCCGGGCGGCACAGTGCCCGGCGGCCGGACGACGGCGGTGCCTGAACCGTCGACGCGAGACGTCGGAGTTGAGCGTCGAGGTCGGCGAACGTGTCAGGCTCGGGGCATGCGCATCGACGAATGGTGGTCCGAGCTCGTCCCCTCGACCCGGCAGTGGCTGATCGACAACGCGGGCGAAGCCGTCCCCGCCTGGGTGCTCGAGCAGATCACCGCCGTCACGGGCGAGCCGACCGCGGACGACGACTGGGCCGCCGACGTCGACGCCGACGACTTCTATCTCTCGGACGAGGCCACCGACTGGGTCGAGGCGGCGGGCAACGACGAGCTCGACGACCTCGACGAGACCGAGGTCGATGCCGACGAGGACGCAGCGGGCACGCCGGCGAGCTGACTCAGCCCCCGCGGCGGGCAGCATCAGCGCCCACGGTGCCGCCGGTACCGCCGGCGCCGTGACAGGGTCGCTGAGCGGGTCGAGCCGCCTCAGCCGGACCGGACTCAGCGTGCGGCGACCTGCTCGCTGGCGGGCTGCTCCCCGGCGCCCGAGTCGTGCAGCAGGCGCGGTGCCGCGCTCACCCCGAGGGCGTCGCCGAGGTGGTCGGCAGTGCGCCGGGCGAACGAGCGACGGGCCGACGCGGCGAGAGCGCGGCGCTCCGCGGCGGCCTCCCACACCCCGGGGTCGGTCACGTCGTCGACGAACAGCGGGCGGCGTCGGTCGTGCTCGGTCATCGTGGCCTCCTCGGGGTCGCATCGGGTCTGCACGATGTTCGCAGCCCGAGCCCCGAGGGGGGAATCGAGACGGCCCCCAGTTCTGGTGACCCGGCGGGCGCACGCCGTGACGAGCTGGCGCGGCGGGACACCGACCCCGAGGAGGCGCGACGCGGGACTCGAGGGACGCGACAGGTCAGGGAGCGGTGCGCGCCGCCTCCTGCGCGACGACCTCGTCGAGGTCGTCGAGACGACGCAGCCCCTGGAGCGGGCGCATCATGCGGGGGTTGCCCCGCAGCGCCGGCTCGGCCCGGTCGAGGAACGCCCAGTAGCCCGCCGTGAACGGGCACGCGGTCGGCCCGAGTCGCACGGTCGGCGAGAACGGGCACGAGGCGCAGTGGTCGCTCATCGAGTGGATGTAGCGGCCCCCGGCGGCGTAGGGCTTGGTCGCCACGACTCCCCCGTCGGCGTGCTGCGACATCCCGACGATGTTCGCGGGCATGACCCATTCGGTGCCGTCGACGAAGACGTCGGTGAACCAGTCGGTGAGGTCCGCGGGCCGGTAGCCGCGCTGCAGCGCCCAGTTGCCGAGGATCATCAGCCGCTGGATGTGGTGCGTCCAGCCGTGTCGGTGCACCGTCTCGAGCGTGCTGCGGAGGCACTCCGCCTGCACCTCGGACGCGTCGACCTCGGACCACCAGCGCGGCAGCGGCTCGGTCGCGCCGAGGGCGTCGTTCTCGGTCGTGTACGACTCGCCGAGGTGCCAGTAGAGGTGCCAGACGTAATCCCGCCAGCCGGCGACCTGGCGGACGAAGCCCTCGACGCTGGCCAGCGGCGCGCCCCCGGACGCGTGGGCCTCGAGCACCCGCTCGATCACGCGCCTCGGGTCGAGCACGCCGAGGTTCATGGGCACGCTGAGCAGGGAGTGCGACATCGTCCAGTCGTTCGAGAGCATGGCGTCCTCGAACGGGCCGAAGTCGTCGAGCCGGGTCTCGACGAAGTCCTCGAGGGCGGCGGCGGCCTCGGCCGGGGTGACGGCGAAGCGGCGACGGTCGTCGGCGCCGACGAAGACGACGCTGCCGTCGGCGGCCCACGCGTCGAGATCGGCGCGCACGGCCTCGTCGACTCCGTCTTCGTCGGGCCAGACCGGCTCGGGCTGCCCGAGCGTCGTCGCGCCCTTGGGCGGAGGGTTGCGGTTCTGGTCGTCGAGGCTGAACCTGCCGCCTGCCGGTCCGTCGCCCTCGATCAGCCAGTCCTCGCGTCGGCGGACGGTCTCGTAGTGGTTCTCCATGAGGAGGCGCCCCGTGCGCGAGGCGGCCCAGGTCGCGAAGTCCTCTTCGCTCGTCACGAATCCTCGGCTGGGCAGCACGCGCACGTCACGGCCCTCGCGGTGCACCGCCCGCCTCAGCTGTCGGTCGGGCGGGTCGACGACCTCGAACGGGCCCAGGCCGGCCGCGTCGTCGAGCACGTCGTCGAGGGTGTCGACCTGCACGTGGGTCGCGCGGTCGCCGAGCGCGGCGACGCGGTGCCTCAGGGCCGAGAGCCAGAGATGCGCCTTCGCGCGGTGCATGGGTCGACGCGTGAAGAACTCGCGCGCCTCGACCACGACGACGGGACCGCCGTCGTCGAACTCGTCGCCGTACTGCCCCGGCAGGATCAGCCGCGCGCGGGGCCGCTCGGTGCCGGGAGCGCCGTCGCGGTCGTCGACACGGGGAGCGGACGCGTCAGCGTCGCGAGCGGACGCGTCAGCGTCGCCGCGAGGAGACGCGTCGGCACGGGCGGGGGCGTCGGCGGGGGCGGGGGCGTCGGCGGGCGGCGTCTCGGACATGTCCGGAACCTACGCCCTGCCTCCGACGACGGAGGGGCGGAGGTCAGCTGTGCCAGACGAGAGTCCCCGGATCGACCTTCCTGCCCCCGGGAAGGTCGATCCGGGGACTCTGACCGAACTCGCGAGGCACGAGCCGACAGGAAACGTCGTCCCCGAGCCCGGGGAGAGCACGTCCTGTCGGCTCAGCGGCTTCGGCGGCACCCCGCAGGGCGCCGCCGCAGGCGGCTCACCCGCGCGCGCCGGCGCGGCCCCGCCAGAGGAGCCAGACGAAGTACGGCGTCCCGATCAGCGCGGTGAGCAGCCCCGCGCCGAGCTGTGCCGGCGCGATGACCGTGCGTCCGAGCACGTCCGCGACGCCGACGAGCGCGGCGCCGAGCACGACCGCGACGGGCAGCACGCGCGCGTGCCGGGCCCCGACGAGCGCGCGCGCGGCGTGCGGGGCGACGAGCCCGACGAACCCGACCACGCCGACGGCGGCCACCGCCGCCGCGGTGAGCAGCACCGCGAGCGACAGGAACAGCAGGCGCGACCGGGACAGCGAGACGCCGAGCAGCCGCGGGGTGTCGTCGTCGAGGGCGAGCAGGTCGAGCGACCGGTTCCGTGCCCCGGCGACGACGAGGGCGGCGACCAGCACCACCGCGACCGGTGCCGAGTCGGCGAAGGACCGCCCGTAGGTCGACCCCGACAGCCAGGTGAGCGCCTTGGCCCCGTTGAAGGGGTCGGTCAGCACGATCAGCATGCTGATCGACGCGGCCGTCGCCGCGGCGACGCCGACGCCGATCAGGACGAGCCTGTTCTGCGGGAACCCTCCCCGCGCGGCGAGGCCGAAGACGACGACCGCGGCGACCACGGCCCCCGCGAACGCGGCGCCGGCCACGCCCCACCCCGAGATCGCCGGCACGGTCGTCACGGCGACGACCGCGCCCAGCCCGGCGCCGCCGGAGACGCCGAGGATGCTCGGCTCGGCCAACGGGTTCCGCGTCACCGCCTGGACGAGTCCCCCGGCGAGGGCGAGGGCCGCACCGGCGAGGAGCGCGGCGACCACCCGCGGCACCCGGGTGTCGAGCACGTAGCTGACGACGGGCCCTGCCCGCCCGGCCGCCCAGTTGACGACGTCGCCGAGCAGCAGCACCGCGTCGCCGAGCAGCACGCCCGCGACGGCAACCCCCGCGAGCACGACGACGAGCACGGCGAGGACGACCGCGAAGCGGCGCCCCGACACGATCCGCTGCCGCTCGACGGGCGTCGATCCGCCGTGGTCGGCGGCCCGGAACGCCAGCACCACGAGCACGGTCGCGCCGACGAGCGACGTGACGATGCCGGTCGGCACCTGGACCGACGCCTCCGCGCCGACGACCGCCCGCAGCAGCACGTCCGACGCGAGCACGACGGCCGCCCCGGCGAGTCCGGCGAGCGACACGAAGACCCAGGTGCGGCGCACGGCGGGCACGAGCCGTCGCAGGGGCCGCACGAACGCGGGCGCGCAGAGCCCGACGAAGCCGACGGGGCCGGCGACGGTGACCGCTCCGGCCGACAGCAGGACCGACGCGACGACCGTGACGACGCGCGTCGCGCGCACGTCGACGCCGACGCTCCGGGCGGCGTCGTCGCCGAGGCCGAGGGCGTCGAGCCGACGCGTCAGGAGCAGCACGACGGCGAGCCCGACGAGCACGACCGGGGTCATCTGCGCGACCGACGAGAAGCCGTTCTGCCCGATGCTGCCCTGCCCCCACTGGTACAGCCCGGCGGTCTCGCGAGGGAACAACAACAGCAGCGCGCTCGTCACGCTGGCCAGCCCGAGCGCGAGGGCACTGCCCGCGAGCACGAGCCGCACCGACCCCGAGCCGAGGCCCGACAGCGCGAGCACGACACCGGCGGCGGCCAGCCCGCCGACGAAGGCCACCCCCGAGGAGGCGACCAGCGGCAGCGAGAGCCCGGTCACCGACACGACGGCGAGGGCCGCGTACGCGCCGGCGTTGACGGCGAGGGTGTCGGGCGAGGCCAGCACGTTGCGGCTCACGGTCTGCAGGGCCGCACCGGCGGCGCCGAGCGCGACGCCGACGAGGAGGCCGGCGGCCGTGCGCGGCAGGCGCGAGGCGACGACGACCGAGGAGTCGCCCGCCGTGGCCGAGCCGGTCAGGGCCCGCCACACCTCGCGCGGCCCGACGGCTGCGGTGCCCTGCGTGACGTCGACGAGGGCGAGGAGCACGACGACCGCCGCCAGCGCGACGACGACGGCCACAGCACCGAGACCGGCACGGGGCGGGGCCGTGACCCGCGCCTCCTGCCGGTCTGCGGTGATCGTCACCGGGTCAGGCCGTCAGCGTCTCGACGAGGGCGTCGACGTAGGCCGTCATCGAGGCGGGGCCGCCGAAGACCCAGACGCCGTCGGGCAGACGGTGCACGTCGTCGGACTGTACGAAGGGCAGCGACTGCCACACGGCGTTCGACGAGAGCGTGTCGGCGAAGGGGTCGCCGTCGACCGAGTTCGAGAAGTAGAGGAACTGCGCGTCGGCGGGCAGCTGGGTCAGGCCCTCGACGTCGGTCGAGGCGAGGCCGTAGGCAGGGTCGCCCTCGAGGGCCCAGGCGTTGGTCATGCCGAGCTCCGTCGTCACGTCGCTGATCAGCGAGCCGGGGGCGTACGGGCGGATGCTGACCTGGCCGGCGTCGACGTACCCGTCGGCGAAGGCGAACTGCGTGCCCGCGAGGCCCGCGTCGGCGAGCGCGGCCGCGCCGTCGGAGACCGCCTTCTCGTAGCTGGCGAGGACCGTCTCGGCCTGCTCCTCGGTGCCCGTCGCGGTCGCGATGAGCTCGAGGTTCTCGGTCATCTGTCCGATCTGGTCGGACGCGTCGGCGGAGGTCACCTGCAGCACAGGCGCGATGTCGCGCAGCTGCTCGACGGCGTCCGCCGGCAGGTCGGTGGTCGCGACGATCAGGTCGGGGGCGAGGGAGGCGACGGTCTCGACGCTGGGCTCGCCGCGGGTGCCGATGTCGGCCGGGTCGCCGGTGAGCGGCACCGACGACGACCACGCCTCGTAGCCCTCGACGTCGGCGACGCCCACGGGCTCGACGCCGAGCGAGACGAGGTCGCCCACGACGTTCCACTCGGTGCCGACGACCTTCGTGGCCGGGCCGTCGAGCGTGATCTCGGCGCCCGTGCCGTCGGTCAGCGTGATCGGGTCGCCCGACGCGGCGGTCGAGCCGCCGGCGGCCTCCTCCGTCGTGCCGCAGCCGGCGAGCGCGAGGGCCGCGGAGGCGGCGAGGGCGGTGACGGCGAGGACGCGGCGTCTGCTGGTCATGGGTGGAGCCTCTCGGTTCTGGTGTGGTGGCGGGCGACCGCACGCGTGCGGAGCCGGCCGGTGGAGGGATCGGTGTCGACCTCGATGTCGATGCCCCACACCTCGGAGAGGAGGGCGGGGGTCAGCACGTCGCCGGGCGTGCCGGTGGCGCGGACGCGCCCCTCGTGCAGCAGCACGACGGTGTCGGCGAGCGCCGCGGCCTGGTCGAGGTCGTGCAGCACGACGCCCACGGCGATGCGGGACTCGTCGGCCAGGTCGCGCACGAGGTCGAGCAGCTCGACCTGGTAGCGGAGGTCGAGGTAGGTGGTGGGCTCGTCGAGCAGCAGCACGCCGGTCTGCTGCGCGAGGCAGCTGGCGAGCCAGACGCGCTGGAGCTGGCCGCCCGAGAGCTGGTCGACGCCGCGGTCGGCCAGGTCGTCGACGCCGGTGAGCCGGAGGGCGTCGTCGACGGCGGCCGCGCCTCCGGCATCCGCCCGGCCCCAGCGGCCACGGTGCGGGTACCGGCCGAGCTCGACGACGTCGCGCACGCTCAGCCCGCTCGGGACGGGACGGCCCTGGGTGAGCAGGGCGACCCGGCGGGCGAAGTCGCGCACCGAGAGCGCGAGGCCGTCGGCGGGGGCGTCGTCGGCCGCCTGCTCGAGGGACAGCGTGCCGGTGCGGGCCCGCTGCAGGCGCGCGGCGGTGCGGAGCAGGGTCGACTTGCCGCTGCCGTTCGGGCCGACGAGCGCCGTGACGCGGCCGGGCACGAGCTCGAGCCGGGCGTCGTGGACGACGTCGACGGCCCCGTACGAGACGGAGACCCCGTCGGCGACGAGGGTCGTGGGCTCCGCTCGCGCGGACGACGTCGGCGCCACGGCGGGCAGGGCCGAGGAGGCGGGCGGCACGAGGGCGGCGTCGAGCGAGGTCACGAGAACTGAGGTTAGCCTACCCTTAGCAGGAGCCCGCAACCCTGGTACCTCGACGCCGAGACAGGACGCGCTCGGGCCCCGCCGACGTGGACCGACCTGCAGACCGTGCACCTCGCGCAGCTTCGAGGTGATCTCACGGCCCGCCCCGCTTGACTCGTCCACATGGACACCGACACCCTCGTCAACCTCGGCCTCGTCGTGCTCTTCGTGCTGGTGGGCGGGGTGTTCGCGGGCACCGAGATGGCGATCGTGACCCTGCGCGACAGCCAGGTCAGGGCCATCGAGGCCAGCGGGGAGCGCGACGAGAAGATCGCGCGGCTCGTGCGCAACCCGAACACGTTCCTCTCGGCCGTGCAGATCGGCGTCACGCTGGCCGGGTTCTTCTCCTCCGCCTACGGCGCCTCGACGATCGCGCCCGACCTCGTGCCCGGCCTCGTCTCCCTCGGCCTGAGCGAGGGCGCCGCGTCGACCGTCGCGCTGATCGGCATGACGCTCCTGGTGGCCTACCTCTCCCTGGTGTTCGGCGAGCTCGTGCCCAAGCGCCTCGCCATGCAGAAGTCGGTCGCCTTCACGAAGGCGCTCGCCCCGCCCCTCAACGCCCTCGCCCGGCTGATGCGACCGGTGATCTGGCTGCTGTCGGTGTCCACGAACGCCGTGGGGCGCCTCCTCGGGCTCGACCCCGACCGCAAGGAGGACGAGGTCTCGGCCGACGAGGTGCGCGACATCATCTCGAACACGAGCGAGATCGACCGGGACAGCCGCAGCATCCTCGCCGACGTGCTCGACGCCGACGACCGCCGCGTCGCCGAGGTGATGCGGCCGCGTCCGGACGTGGCGTTCCTCAGCGGCGGCTCGTCGGTGGGCGACGGCTACCGCGACGTGCTCGCCCTGCCGCACTCGCGCTACCCCGTGGTCGGCGTCAGCCGGGACGACGTGCTCGGCTTCGTGCACGTGCGGGACCTGATGGCCTCCGTGCCGGCGGCCGGCGGAGACCCGGCGACGACGGTCGCCGACATCACGCGGCCGATCCTCGCGCTCCCCGGCACGACGAAGGTGCTCGCCGCCCTGAGCACGATGCGCGACGACGGCCACCAGATCGCCGTCGTCATCGACGAGTACGGCGGGACCGACGGGATCGTCACCCTCGAGGACCTGCTCGAGGAGCTCGTCGGCGAGATCTACGACGAGTACGACACCGGCGACCGCCACGACGGCACGCTGGAGGCGGGCGAGACCCGCGAGGTCGAGGGCGGCCTGATCGTCGAGGAGCTCGAGGAACAGACCGGCGTCTCACTGCCCGACGGGCCGTACGAGACGGTCGGCGGCTACGTCTTCGACGCGCTCGGGCGACTCGCGGTCGTCGGCGACGTGCTCGCGGTCGACGGGGCGACCCTGGAGGTCGTGCGCATGGACGGCTACCGGATCGCCGCCGTGCGCGTCACGCCCCTGGAGCACCACGCCGACGCGCCCGTCGTCGACCTCGGCGGCAGCACGGGAACGTGACGATAGCTCGCGCATGGGCCCGCGACAAGCCCCTGGTCGTGAGCCCCCGCTCCCTCTAGCGTCGACGCACCGCAGCGGCGCGGGGTGGTCGACCCGAACGTCCGCCCCGGCGACGCCGCCGCGCAGCCCCTGGCCCACCCGACCCCGAGGGGCGCCCCGAGCACCCTCCCCCGGTCACCCGTTCCGGCGGAGGGTGCTCGCTCGGACAGGCGGGTATCCGTTCTGCGAACTCCCTAGACTCCCTACTTAGACCAACTAGCGAGTTTGTGTAACTATCTACTCGTACCGATTCACGGCGGTACGAGGACCTCGAGAGAGTGCCTCACAGGGCCTGGCTACAGGCACCGAGACCCAGATCGACATGCACCTCGAGGGCAGCGCAGGGCTGCCAGGAACGAGCAGGACATGAGCACCACGCACCACTCCCCCTTCTCCGAGATCCGCGACGCGGATCGACAGCTGACTCTCTTCGTCGTCGCCACCTCGGCGCTCGCCGCCTGCGGCACCCTCATCGCCGGCATGCTCGTCGCGATGGGCGCCGGCGCATGAGCACACCGACCGCGCACGCAGCCGACGCCGGCCACCACCTCCTGGCCGAGACCCAGCCGCTCGATCTCGCCGAGCTCTTCGACGGGGAGCTCCGCCGATGAGCGTCGACCTCCGCGGCCTCTCGCACGAGTCCCTCGTCGCCGCCGTCAGCGGCCGCCTCGGCGGTACCCCCCGCATGACGGCGACCCAGCTCGACAGCTGGTACGTGCGCGACCCCTCCGTGCCCGCGGCCCGGATCGAGACCTACCCGCGTCGCCGGCGCGTCCGCGACGTCGTGGCCTCCATGGCCGAGTCGATCGAGGCCGCCGCCCGGCCGACCGAGGTCAGCTACGCGAGCTTCTTCGTCGAGCCCGAGGCCGTCGAGGCCCGCGGCGCGCGCCACATGGCGGTCGCGTCGTGACCTTCGCCGACCGCATCCTCGGCGCCGCCCCCGCCGACCACGTGGCCTACTTCGACACGACCGTCGACGACGACGACCTCGACTGACCACCCCCTGCCGAGACCAGCTCGCCCCGACCCGGGCGGACGCCGACGACCTGACCACTCAGAGGACACGACCACCGCATGCCGCAGAAGATCCAGGCAGCTCGCCTCCACGCGTCCCTCGAGGCCTGGCGCATCACCGAGCAGCGGCTCGACCGCCGGGTGTCGTCGAGCGGCGCCCTCCCTCGCACCGAGCGCGACGCCCTCGCCCTCGTCATGGCGGCCGAGCAGACCGACGAGCCGATGACGCCGAGCATGCTCGCCGCCACGCTCGGCTTCTCGACCCCTGCGGTGTCGAACCTCCTGCACCGCCTGACGGACGCGGGGCTCGCCGTCTGCAGCCCTGACCCCGCCGACGGTCGCCGCAAGATCGTGACGACCACCGAGGCCGGTCGCGACGCGTCCGACAGCGTCACGAACGCGCCCCACGTGCGCAGGTTCCTCATGGACGTCCCCGCGGACCAGGCGGAGGCGGTCAGCGCTTTCCTCGACGGGCTCAGCTCGGTCATCGCCCAGCAGCAGGTGGGGCCCGGCCTGCCCGCCCGCTAGTCGCTGCCCCGCATCGACGGCCCCTTCCCCTCGGGGCAGGGGCCGTCGTGCGTCGCGCCCGGGGCCCCGCCCCTCCGGGTAGCCTCGGAGCATGGACGACCGGGACGACGACGCGACCGTGGACGACCGGGACGCGCCTCGCCTCCTGGCCGGCCGCTACCTCCTCGGCGAGGTGCTGGGCAGGGGCGGCATGTCGACCGTGCACCGCGCACACGACCAGCTGCTCGGACGCACGGTCGCCGTCAAGGTCCTGAGCGCCCAGGGCTCCGACCCGGGCGACGCCCAGCGGGCGCAGAACGAGGTCGCGGTGCTCGCCTCGCTGAGCCACCATGCCCTCGTCACCCTCTTCGACGCCGACGTCGCCCCGAACAGCGGCCCCGGCTGGCTCGCGATGCAGCTCGTCGACGGCCCGTCGCTGTCCGGCCGGCTGCGCGAGGGGCCCCTCGACGCGGCCGAGGCCGGGCCGATGCTCGTCGACCTCGCCGGGGCCCTGCACGTCGTGCAGTCCGCAGGGATCGTGCACCGCGACGTCAAGCCCAGCAACGTGTTGCTGGCACCGTCGCCCGTGCCGGGCCGCCGCTGGTCGCCGAAGCTCGCCGACTTCGGCATCGCCTCGCTCGTGGACTCGACGCGGGTCACCGCCACCGGCGCCGTGGTCGGCACGGCCGCGTACCTCAGCCCGGAGCAGGCGCTCGGCACCCGGGTCGGGCCCGCCTCCGACGTGTACTCGCTCGGGCTCGTGGTGCTCGAGGCGCTGACCGGCGAGCGGGCCTTCCCCGGCTCGACCATCGAGTCGCTGACCGGTCGTCTCCACCGCGACCCTGCCGTGCCCGACTCGCTCGGGCCCGGGTGGGCGTCGCTGCTGAGGGCGATGACGGCCCGTGAGCCCGAGGCGCGACCGACGGCCCTCGAGGTGCACACCCGGGCGGAGGCGCTGGTCGCCGGTGGCGGGCGCGCCGACGACGCCCGTACGGGCGCGGCCACGATGCTGATGCCGTCCGGCGGGGGCGAGGACGCCGCGACGAGGGTCCTGCCCGCGGCCGCCGCAGGTGCCGCGGGCGGCGCCTTCGCAGGGGCAGGCTCCTCCGCCGCGACCGAGCGCTTCGCTGCCGTCGACGACGAGGCGGGGCAGGGCGACAGGACGTCGTCCACTCCGCCGGAGCGACGCAGTCGACGCGGGGCGGTCGTCGCCGGGCTGGTGGCGCTGGCCCTGGGCCTCGCCGCAGCCGTCGGGTTCGCCGTCACCCAGGGCGGCGACGAGCCCACGGCGCCGGTCACGAGCGACAGCCCGGCTCCCGCCGAGACCGCACCCGCGACGACGGAGCCCGCCGAGACTCCGGAGCCCTCGACCGAGGAAGAGGAACCGGCGCCCGAGCCCTCGTCGTCGCAGCCTGCCGACGAGCCGAGCTCGGAGGCCCCGGCACCTGTCGAGACCGCCCCGGTGGAGGAGCCCGCACCGAGCCAGCCCTCGCCGCCCGCGGATCCCGGCGGCAACGGCAACGGCAACGGGAACAGCAACAGCGGCCCCGGAGCGAACAACGGGAACGGCAAGGGATCGGGCACCGACACGAGCGGGGTCGCCGGCACGGGAGTCGACGTGGGCGGCCTGGGCACCGTGCCCGGGAAGGCCGGACGCTGACCGGCTGACCGGCTGACCGGCCGGCTGGCCGCTGGCCGCTGGCCGCTGGGCGAAGAGAAGTCCGTGCACGGGTGCGCGGACGCGCCGACAGGACCATGCTGGGCGCGCCCCGGCCGATCGGGGCGTCGACGGAGGGAGCCCTCATGACGTACCCCGAACCCGAGCGCTCCCCGGCGCCCGTGCCCGGCGACGTCGATCGACGCGCCACGCTGTTCGTGATCGCGGCCTCGGCCCTCTCGGTGTGCGGCACCGCCGCCGCGGGCCTGCTCATCGTCCTCGGCCTGCTCTAGCGCGGCCCGTCGCCCTGCCCCACCGCGCCACCGCACCGCCGTGACCGCGCCACAGCGGCGACGGCACCGTCCGGGGTACGTCCTCCCCGGAGGCGCCGGGGAACGCGGCGCACGATGGTCCTCCCGCTGACGTCGCCTTGGGAGACCCGTGCCCCTCTTCTCGTACCTCCGCCCCCGGCGGTCGCTCGGCGTGCCCCTGTCCGCCCTCGTCGGCGACGGCGTGCGCCTCGCCTCGTGCCCGTCGGACGACGTCGCGGAGGGCGACGAGGAGGCGGCCCTCGCGACGGTCGTCACGAACGTCGCGGTGAGCGATGCCGAGATCCTGCCCGGTGGTCTCTTCGCGGCCCTCCCCGGTCGCCTCGGCCACGGCGCCGACCACACTGCGGCGGCCGTCGTGGCCGGCGCCGTCGCGGTGCTCACCGACGACGACGGTGCGGCCCGCGCCTCCGCCTCGGGGCTGCCCGTCCTCGTGACGACCGACCCCCGACGACGCCTGGGGCCCCTGGCTGCGAGGGTGCACGGGACGGACTCCGGCGGCCCGCGCCTCCTCGGCGTCACGGGCACGAACGGCAAGACGACCACCGTGCACGTGCTGGACGCCGTCCTGCGCCAGCTCGGGCTGCCGTCGGGCCTGAGCTCGACGGCCGAGCGACGCAGCCGCGACGTCGCGGTCGCCAGCCGGCTCACCTCGCCCGAGGCGACCGAGCTGCACGCGCTGCTGGCCCGCATGGCCGAGGACGGCGTGCACACCGCCGCCCTCGAGGTGAGCGCCCAGGCCCTCACCCGGCACCGCGTCGACGGGATCCGCTTCGACGTCGTCGGCTTCACGAACCTCAGCCACGACCACCGCGACGACTACCCGACGCCCGAGACGTACCTCGAGGCCAAGCTCGAGCTCTTCGACCCGGCCCGCGCGGCCCGCGGCGTGGTGCTGCTCGACTCCCCCGCGGGCCGCCGGGTCGCGGCGCGCTCGGGCGTGCCCGTGACGACGATCGCGACGGGCGACGACGGGGACGGGGCGGACTGGCACCTGCAGGTGACCGCGACCACCGCCTCCTCGACGGCCTTCGTGCTCGAGGGGCCCGACGGTCGCGTGCTGCGGTCGTCCGTGCCGCTGATCGGGCGGCACATGGCGGCGGACGCCGCGCTCGCCCTCGTGATGCTCGTCGAGGCCGGCCACGACGTCGCCGACCTGCAGGAGGCCGTGGCCAGGGGCGTCGAGGTCACGGTGCCGGGGCGCACGCTCGAGGTCTCGGGCGCCGACGGTCCCCGCGTGTACACCGACTTCTCGCACACCCCGGACTCCGTCGCGAAGACCCTGGAGGCGCTGCGGACCGTGACCGACGGCCGCCTGGTCGTCGTCATCGGCGCCGACGGCGACCGCGACCCGTCGAAGCGCGAGCCGATGGGGCGTGCGGCCGCCGAGCGGGCCGACCTCGTCGTCGTGACCGACCACCACCCCCGCACCGAGGACCCGGCGCAGATCCGACGCGCGCTGGTGACCGGGGCACGGACGGCCGTGGAGGCGCGGCGAGAGCGACGGGACCGCCTCCCGACGGTCGTCGAGCTGGCCGAGCCCTCGGCGGCCATCCGCCGGGCCGTCCGCGACGTCGGGACCGGCGACACGGTCCTCTGGGTCGGCCCCGGCGACACCGACTACCGCGTCGTCGGCACCGAGGACCTGCCGTACTCGCCCCGCCGCGACGCCCGGGCCGCGCTGCGCGAGGCGGGCTGGCGGGCCTGAGGCCCCGAACTGGGGTGTCCTCACTTCTGTGGACACCCATAGCCTTGCATCGACCGGTGAGGATCAGTCGTCATCGTCGTGGGGGGCCGCTGGGAATCGGGCCGTCACGGGCGCACCGGTCGCGTCCGTGACCGACCGACCCGACTCGAAAGACCGATCACATGGCCTCCTCGTCCCACCGCGCCCGCGCGCGCCTCCGCACCACTCCCCTCGCGATCGTCACCGGCCTCGCCGCCGCCGTGCTGATGGCCCTGACGATGACCGGGACGCTGTCCGCGTTCACCGCGAGCATCACGAACGCGAACGCCAGCGTCAGCTCCGGCACCTTGCTCATGCGTCAGGAAGGGGGATCGGGCGGGACCTGCTACAGCAACGGCACCCAGCAGACCACACCGATCCCCGCTGCCAACAGCACCTCGTGCACGACCGTGAACACGTTCGGGACCGGACTCCTCGTACCCGACTCGAGCGACCCCCGGCCCGCGAGCACCCTCGTCGTGACCAACGACGGGACGGTGACCGCGAAGACCTTCACCCTCCGCAAGGGCGACGTCTGCAAGCAGACCACGTCGAGCACCCCCGCCGGGACGGCGCAGGACGTCTGCAGCAAGATCACCCTCGTCATCATGTCGGGCAGCACGCCGATCTTCTCGGGATCCCTGCAGGAGCTCGGGGACCGCACGACCGACATCCCCCTGCCGAGCGTCGCCCCGAAGGCGAGCCAGACGTTCACGTTCACCACGAAGCTCGCCGACGGCCTGTCGAACGACTACCAGGGCCTCACCGCGACGCTGCCGCTCACGTGGACCTTCGCCGCCTGAGCCGCGCGGCACCGACGGAGGAGCCGGAGCCGACGGCCGCCGCGGTGCCGACCTCTGCCCGACGCCACGACCTGCTGCTCGCCGCCGGGGTCGTCCTCGCCCTCGGCCTGCTCGTCGGCATCGCCGTGCTGCACCTCACCGGAGCCCGCACGTTCGTCGTGCGCACCGCCTCCATGGGGACGGCTGCGCCGGTCGGCACCCTGGTCGTGACGACGCCCGTCACGGTGGCGGACCTGCAGGTCGACGACGTCGTGACGTTCACCCCGCCCGGGCGGGCAGGGACGACCTTCACGCACCGGGTCGTCGCCCTCGACGACTCCGGCGTCACCACGCGCGGGGACGCCAGCGAGGCCGACGACCCCTGGCGCCTGGGCGACGACGACCTCGTCGGTCGGGCCGACGTGCTGCTGCCCGGGGTGGGCTGGGCGGCCAGGGCGCTGCCGTGGCTCGTCGTCGGAGGCGCTGCTCTCTGGGCGCTCACCCTGCTCGTGCCGTCGCGGACGAACCGGTCCGCGCTGCGCGTGGTCGGCTCGTCCCTCGTGGTGGCCGCCGTCGCGAGCGCACTCCGGCCCCTCACGGCGGCCACGGTGCTCGCGACGACGGCCGCCGACGACGGACGAGCAGGGGCGGCCACCGTCGTCTCGACGGGGGTGCTGCCGGCCGTCCTCACGACCGAGGACGGCGCGTCGGTCGTGCTGACCTCGGGCGAGGTGGGCAGCCTCGCCCTGCCCGCCCTGGCCGCGGACGCCCCGGCCGGCGGCGGGGTCGTCATCTCGGTCGCACCGCACCTCGATGCCGTGGGCTGGCTCGTGGTCGCGCTCGTCTGCCTGCTCCCCCTCGTCTGGTGCCTCACCGTCGGCCTCGCGCCGCAGGCGACCGGACGCCGATCGGCCACGCCGTGAGCCGCCCCGTCGCGCGGCTCACGGCCGTGGTCGGGACACGCCGCCGCCTCCTCGTGCTCGTCCTGCTGCTGGCCGCCCTCGTGGCCGGGGTCTCGACGACCACCCCGACCTCGGGCGCCTTCACGGCCGCGGTGCAGGGCGCCGCGAACACGGCGACCACCGCCGGGTCGTTCCCCCGCACGTCGGGCTCCCTGCCGTACCGGTCCGGCTTCGCGGGCGGCGCCTCCGACTGGAGGACCTACGACGGCTGCTGGTCCACCATGACCGCCGAGGGGTTCGGCATGTACGTCGAGAAGTGCGGCTCGCCGACGGCGGCCGCGCCGAAGGCCGTCGCCGGCAGCGCGTCCTGGACCGACTACACGATCCAGGCCGACGTCAAGCTCGACGGCGGCGAGCAAGTCGGCCTGCTCGCCCGGGTGAGCGACCCCTCGCCGGGGCTCGATCAGCACAACGGGTACTGGGCCTACATCTCGTCGGCGGGCAAGCTCGAGCTGGGCAGGATGACCAAGGGCTCGTACACGTTCCTCCAGACGATCGACGTGCCCGGCGGCATCGCCCTGAACACCTGGTACCACCTCGTCGTGCAGGTCACCGGCTGCACGATCACGGTGTCGCAGAGCACGGCGGGGGCGAACGGCGACACCGGCGTGCGGGGGTTCACCTACGTCGACACGGGCTGCTCGTCGACCCACCGTCAGGGCATGGTCGGCCTGCGCGACTTCGAGGGCACCGGCGCGTGGCGCTTCGTCACGGTGACGGCGGGCGCCACGGCCGCGACGGATCCTCGGCCGTGGAACTCGCCGTGGAAGGTCGCCGACGTCTCGGCCTTCAGGCCGTACGGCGGGGCGTGGAAGAACGACCAGGCCGCGGAGACGTACTCGAACACGCAGTCGGGCAAGGGCGACAAGTCGATCGAGACGACGCGCACCTGGGGGAACGCCTCCCTCACGGGCGAGGTCCGGTTCGACGCCGCGTCGAGCGCCGACCTCGACGCGGGCTTCACCGTGCGCGTCCGGAACCCCGAGGTCGGGACGGACGCGCTCGACGGGTACTACGGCGGCATCTCGCGCACCTCGCTGATCGTCGGGAAGCACGTCGGAGGGACCTGGCGGGAGTTCGTCAGGACCCCTCTGCCGACCTCGGTGCCGCAGGGCCAGTGGCAGCACCTCACCGTCGAGATGGTCGGCTGCGCGATCACGGTGACGGTCCAGGCCTCCTCCGGGGGGCCGCAGACCAAGGCGTCCCACACCGACACGGACTGCGACACGACGCCGGGGAACGTCGGCGTCCGCACCCTGGCGATCCCCGCGTCGTTCCGCAGCATGGCCGTCACGCCGCGCTAGGCGAGGCACGAGGAGGCGTGGGCCGGCAGAGCGAGTACGCTCCCGGCCCGGCGCGGCCACCGGGGGACGCCGCGTCACCCGGCACCTGACCATCGGCTCTGCACGTGGGCGAGGCGGGGCCGCGCCTCCTAGCGTGGACGTCGACGGTCAGGGGTGCCACACGGTGCCCGACCGCCCTACGACATCACCACCGACAAGAGGAGAACACCATGGCACAGGCCATCGAGACCATCGACGTCGAGGTCCCCGTCCGCACGGCGTACGACCAGTGGACCCAGTTCGAGGAGTTCCCGAAGTTCCTCGACGAGGTCGAGTCCATCACGCAGACGACCCCCACCCTGACGGTGTGGAAGGTCAAGGTCGGCCCGGTCGAGAAGACCTTCGAGGCCGAGATCACCGAGCAGCACCCCGACGAGCGCGTCGCCTGGACCAGCACCGGCGGCGAGGTCGACCACGCCGGCGTCGTGACGTTCCACAAGCTGAGCGACACCGAGACCCGCGTCACGGTCCAGATCGACTGGACGACCGACGGCGTGCTCGAGAAGCTCGGCGCGGCGATCGGCTCGGACGGCCGCGCCATCAAGAAGGACCTCGCGAACTTCAAGCAGTACATCGAGTCGAAGGGCCAGGCCGACGGCGCCTGGCGCGGCGACGTGCAGGCGTAGACCCGCACGGGCCCTCGTGGCCACCGCGTGACGACGGCCCCTGGTCCTCCTCGGAGGAGCAGGGGCCGTCTCCGTGCCTGCCGCTACTTCTCCTTCTCGGGGTCGTTGCCCCAGTTCATCAGCGAGAAGCGCCACTTCGAGTCGTGGACGTCGCCCTCCGGCCCCTGGGCGCGGTGCCGGTGCACGTAGCCCGTGACCTTCTTCATGTGCGCGTAGTCGTCGTCGTCGAGGTCGGCGACCTTCGTCCGCAGGATCGACACGATCTTCCGGCCGCTCTCGTGCCCCACCGACTCGGCGCCGTCGGAGGACTTCTGCCCCACCTCCTTCGCGTCCTCGGTCTCGAGCCACTGCTCGAGCTCGTGCGGCGTCATGGTCACCGCGTCGTGGAAGTCGTCGCGGATGCTCTTCTTCTCGTCGTCGTCCATGGGCCCATCGTGCACCGGGGCTCGAGGGCCTGCCGCGTCGGAGACCACCTCTCGGCGACCTCGGAGGCACAGGGGTTGCGCGGGTAAGGGTGACCTAAGTACGGTTCAGGGACGGGTGGTCGACCGACCGTCCGACCGAGCATCGGAGTCCGCCGTGGCCCACGACGTCGTCCCCTTCTCGGAGCTGCTGCGGGCCAGGACGAGCAGTCGCCACGGCACCAGCAGCGGTGCCGACTTCATGACCGACCTGCTGCGCGGCACCTGCGCCGTCGACGACTACGCCCAGCTCGTGGCGCAGTACTGGTTCGTGTACCGCGCCCTCGAGGGCGCCTCCTCGGCCATGGCCGAGGACGCCGTCGCCGCCCCGTTCGTCACGACGGGCATGAGCCGTCTGCCCGCCCTCGAGTCCGACCTCGAGTTCCTGCTCGGCGACGCCTGGGGCGAGCGCGTCGTCGCCCTGCCCGCCACCCGCGACTACGTCGCCCGGCTCGAGACCGTCGCCGCGACGTCGGCGGGGGCGTTCGTCGCCCACCACTACACGCGCTACCTCGGCGACCTGTCGTGCGGCCGCTTCATCAGCACCCTGCTGCAGAAGCACTACGGCTTCGACGTCAACGGCGTCGGGTTCTACGTCTTCGCCGAGGTCGCCGACCCGGCCTGCTTCCGTGCCACGTATCGCGAGCAGCTCGACGACGCACCGTGGACCGACGCCGAGAAGGAGGCGGTGGTGGCGGAGGTCGCGCTGGCCCACTCCCTCGACACGCGCCTCCTCGACGGCCTCGAGGTCGACCGCCGCGTCCGACACGCCGCCGCCTGACGCGCGCCGGACGCCGGGCGCCGAGCGCGGGGCGCCCTACTTGAGCCCCGAGTGCGCCAGCCCGTCGATCACCCGCCGCTGCAGGACGATGAAGGCGATCAGCACCGGCGCCATGGCCAGCAGGCTCGCCGCCATGACCACCGGGTAGTCGGTCGTCTTGTCGCCGATCAGGGTCGCGAGCCCGGCCGAGAGCGGCATGCGGTCGCTGTAGGTCGAGACGACGAGCGGCCAGAGCAGCTCGTTCCACGACCACAGCACCGTCGTGATCGCGAGGACGCTGATGGACGGCACCGCGAGCGGCAGCATCACGCGCGTGAACACCTGGAACGGGTTCGCCCCGTCGAGGCGCGCGGCCTCCTCGAGCTCGTCGGGCAGCGCGAGGAACGCCGTGCGCATGAGGAACGTGCCGAAGGCGCTGAACAGGCCCGGCGCCACGATCCCCGCGACGGTGTCGAGCCAGCCGAGGTTCTGCACGATCTGGTACTGCGAGATGAGGTACACCTGCGACGGCACCATGAGGATCGAGAGGATGACGGCCAGCAGCACCCCGCTGCCACGGAACCGCATCCGCGCGAACGCGTAGCCCGCCAGGGTGCAGAGCACGATCTGCGCGACGGTGCGGACGATCGTCACCACGACGCTCGTCCTCAGCTGGTCGAGGAACGGCAGTCGCTCGAACACCGCGACGTAGTTCTGCCACTGCAGCTCGGCCGGCCAGAGGTTCGGCGTCACGCTCTGGACCTCGGCGTTCGTCGACAGCGACATGATGATCTGCCAGAGGAACGGGAACGCCATGAGGAACCCGCCGACCCCGAGCACGAGGTGGGGCACGACGTGCGACCGGCCCCGGCGTCCCGGTCGACCCGTGGAGGCGCGGCGCGACCGGGCAGGGCGGCCGCCGGCAGGTGCCCCGTCGCGCGGCGCCCCCGGCTCCTGCGTCGCGTCGTCGGGGGCTGCCGGGGTCGTGGAGAGGGTCTGCGGATCAGGGAGCACGGCCGCGGAGCGGACCTGTGCGGCTCGGTCGGTCACGACTGCACCCACTTCTTCTGGAGACGGAACTGCACGAGGGTGACGAGGCCGATCAGCACGAAGATGAACATCGCGATCGCGGCCGCGTAGCCCTTGTCGTTGGCGATGAAGCCCTGCTGGTAGAAGAAGTAGACGAGCGAGAGGCTCTTCGGCAGCACGGGGTTCTGGCTGCCGAGGATCGCGAACTGCAGGTCGAAGAGCTGGAAGCTCGAGATGATCGTGATGATGAGCACGAAGAAGATGCTCGGCGTCAGCAGCGGCACGGTGACCGAGCGGAACTGGCGCCACGGGGTGGCCCCGTCGAGCTCGGCGGCCTCGTACAGCTCGGGCGGCACCGACTTGAGCCCGGCGCCGAGGATGATCATCGCGAACCCGAGCGACGACCAGAGCCCGACCACGGCGACGGCGACGTTCGCGGCACCGGGGGTCGAGATCCAGTAGGGCCCCTCGATGCCGACACGGCCGAGCAGGTAGTTGAGCACCCCGAAGTCGCCGTTGAAGATGATGCGCCACACCATCGCGATGGCGGTCGGCATGGCGACGTACGGCAGGAAGAACAGGACGCGGTAGAACGAGGCGAACCGCAGGCCGGGGGTGTTGAGCAGGCTGGCCAGCCACACCGCGAGCGGCACGCCGATCAGGACGATCCCCGTGTAGAGCAGCGTGTTGCCGAGCGCCGTCCAGAGCTGGGGGTCGACCACCAGGCGTGCGTAGTTGGCGAGGCCCGTGAAGGTCGAGCCGCCGAACACCCCCCAGGTGGTGAATGAGTAGTAGGCCGTCTGGAGCACGGGCCAGACGAAGAACACGGCGATCCCGGCCGCGAGCGGCGACACGAACAGCCAGGGCCAGGCGCCGTCCTTCTGCAGCACGCGGCGCCGGGGCGCCGACGCCGGCGCCTGGTCGGGACCCGCGGGGGCCGCGGGGCTCGCGGCCCTGGTGATCGTGTCGTCGCTCATCGTCGGCGCCTCATTCCTTCGCGAGGAGCGCGGTCATCTGCTCGTCGAGCGACGCGGCCACGTCCGACACGGGCTCGTCACCGCTGAAGACGCCCGGCAGGTCGGCGTTCTCGAGCGCGTTCCACGCCGCCGAGTTCTTCGACACGGGCAGCGGCACGGCGTAGTCGACGGCGTCGAGGAACACCTGGAGATCGCGGTCGGGAGCGCTGTCGACGAAGCCCTGCTGGGTGCCGGTGAAGGCGGGGATGACGGCGCCCATGTCGCCCTGCTGCTGCTGGGCCTCCTGGCTCGCCAGGTAGACCTGCAGCGCCTGGGCCGCCTGCTTGTCCTCGCTGCCGGCCGCGACGACGTTCGAGACTCCGTGGATGATGGTCGCCTGCTCGTCGCCCGTCGGCAGCGGGAGCACGTCGGTGGTGGCCGAGACGGGCGACTCGGACACGGCCGCGTTCAGCCAGCTGCCGCCCCAGTACATGGCGAGCTTGCCTGACGTGAACCACTGGTCGGCGGGGGTGTCGGTCAGCTGCTGCATGCTGGGCGAGCCGCCCGAGGCGATGAGGTCGGTCCAGAACTGGAGCCCCTCCTGCGCCTCCGGGCTGTCGTAGCCCGAGGCCTTCCCGTCGTCGGTGACGACCTCGCCGCCCGCCTGGACGATGGTGTCGTAGTAGGTGGTCTGGCCGTCCATGCCGCCGGCGCCTCCGTAGGCTCCGTCGGCCGAGAGGGCCTCCGAGAGGGTCGCGGCGGTCTCCTGGAAGTCGTCCCACGTCCAGTCCGCCTCGGGCAGGGGCACGCCGGCCTGCTCGAAGAGCGCCTCGTTGACCCAGACGCCGATCGTGTCCATGTCCTTCGGGACGCCGTACTGCACGTCGTCGAGGGTGTACAGGTCGACGAGCGCCTCGGGGTAGTCGTCGCTCTCGATGTCGCCGGCCTCGACGGCGCCGGTGATCGGCTCGATCTTGCCGTTGCTCGCGTAGAGCTGGAAGTTGGGCCCGTTGAGCCAGAACAGGTCGGGCAGGCTGTCGCTCGACGCCTGTGTCTGCAGCTTGGTGAAGTAGTCGGCGTAGGGCGTGACGTTCACGCGGACGTCGATGTCGGGGTAGAGCTCGGCGAAGCCGTCGAGGTTCGCCTCGATCGCCTCGACCTGGGCCTGGTCCCAGACGCCGTAGGTGATCGACGCCGAGAGGTCGGAGGGCGCGGGCTCGTAGGCCGACGCGGCGGCGGGGCCGCCCGCCGAGCTGCAGCCCGCGGCGACGAGGGCGACGCCCACGGCGGCCGAGACGACGGAGAGCCGGCGGCGGAGGCCGGCGCGGGGTGCGGAGGAGGGTCGAGACATCGTGCTGTCCTTTCGGTCCGTCACAGGGCGACGGGATCGGGCGAGGAAGGAGCTGTGGGGGCGGAGACGGTCGGCGCGCCGACGAGGCGGGCGAAGTGGTCGAGCACGGCGTCGGGCAGAGGGGGCACGTCGCGGGGCGACGAGCCGTCGCGGAGCGACTCGGCGGCGAGCGCGCCCGCGGCCACCGCGGCGCGGGCGGCCACGGGAGAGAGGCTCGGCAGCACGCCCCGGGCCGCGAAGGCGAGGAACTCGGTGACGGCGGCGACGTCGGCGTCGGCGTGCCCGGCCTCGACGCCGTCGATCGGGTACTCGACGTCGCCGGCGACCTGCCAGTCGTGGCGCCGGTTCCAGACCTTGACGACGCCGCCGCCGGTGTCGCCCACGTTCTCGAGGCGCCCTTCCGTGCCGACGACGGTGTAGTTGCGCCAGTAGTCGGGCGTGAAGTGGCACTGCTGATAGCTCGCCACCACTCCGTTGTCGAGGGTCATCATCATCATGGAGACGTCCTCGACGTCGACGACCGGGTTCAGGCCGGTCGCCTCCGCGGGGGGCCAGTTGTCGAACGAGAACCAGTCGTCGACGGTCTCGCCCGGCCGCTCGCGGCGGTCGTCGACGTCGCCGTAGACCATGAGGTCGCCCATGCCGACGACGCGCGTCGTGAAGGCGCCGGCGAGCAGGTGCACGACGTCGATGTCGTGGCTCGCCTTCTGCAGCAGCAGCGTGCCCGTCTGCGACCTGTCGGCGTGCCAGTCCTTGAAGTAGTAGTCGCCGCCGTTCCCGACGAAGTGGCGCACCCAGATGGTCTTCACCTCGCCGATCTCGCCGCGCGCGATCACGTCGTGCATCAGGCGGACGACGGCGGCGTGCCGGAAGTTGTGGCCGACGTAGAGCGGCGTCCCGGTCTCGGCCGCGACGGCGAGGATCGCGTCGGCGTCGGCGACCGTGGTCGCGAGGGGCTTCTCGAGGTACACGGCGATCCCCGCGCGGAGCAGGTCGGTCGCGATGGCCGCGTGGGTGGCGTCGGGCGTGGTGACGATCGCCGCGTCGACCAGGCCGACGAGGTCGTGGTGCGAGGACACGACCTCGACCCCGGGGAACTGCTCGGCGGCCCTGCCGCGGCCCTCGGCCGTGGTGTCGGCGGCCGAGACGAGCTCGGCGGCCTCGCCGGACGCGGCCACGTGGTGCGCGATGTACGCGCGCTGCCCGATCCCCACGACGCCGACGCGCAACGGGGCGGCCGCCACGGGGGCGTCCTTCGAGGTGTCATCGGTCATCGAGTCATCGCTCCTTTGCGTGAACATGATTCAAACGTAGTCGAATCGATCATGAAGCGACAGTAAACCGCGCGATCGATCAGCGACAGCGCACCGAGAGAGGTTTAACGCAGACGAAACACGGCCGACTCGGACGAGGCCGGGTCGGCCGTGGACCGCGGGGCCGGATCAGGCGGACTCGGAGGCCACGACGACCTCGACGCCCGCCGCCTCGAGCTCGCGGTGCAGCTCCGGCTCGGGCGCGAGGTCGGTGACGAGCACGTCCACGACGGAGAGGGGCGCGATCCTGGCGAAGGTCGAGCGACCGAGCTTCGTGCTGTCGGCGACGACCACGACCTTCTTCGCGACGGAGGCGAACTGGCGGCTGACGTCGGCCTCGCCCTCGTGCACGGTGGTCGCGCCGAAGCGGGCCGTGAGGCCATCGACGCCGAGCACGGCCACGTCGAGGGCCATCTCGGAGAGCGAGGCGGTCACCATGGGCCCGACGAGCTCGTACGACTGGCGCCGCGAGACGCCTCCGGTGACGACGATCTTGACGTGCGGCCGCACCGACAGCTCGTAGGCGATGTTGAGGGCGTTCGTCACGATGGTCACGCCGTCGTCGCCGTCCCCCCGCACGAAGCGCTCGCTCCGGCCGAGCTCGCGGGCGACCTCGCTCGTCGTGGTGCCCCCGTTCACGCCGACCGTGTCGCTCAGCTGCACGAGGGCCGCCGTCGCCCGGGCGATGGCGACCTTGGCCTCCGCCTGGCGGGCGATCTTGTACTGCAGCGGGAGCTCGTAGCCGCTGCCGAGGGCCGCCGCCCCGCCGTGCGTCCTGGTGACGAGACGCTGGCTCGCGAGGGTCGAGAGGTCGCGGCGGGCGGTCGCCGCCGAGATGTCGAGGGCCTCGCCGATCTCGGCGATCGAGACGTTGCCCCGCTCGCTGACGAGCTCGAGGAGGGCGTTGAGGCGCTGCTGCTGGGTCACGGGTCTCTCCTCGGACGACGTCGGCTGACGAGGGTCCGATCCTAGGCGATGGTCAGGCAGGATGATCGGATCTGAGCGTCGAGCGCGACTTCGATCACGCCGATGCTCGTACAGTAGCCGGACCACCGCGAGAGGACTGCCATGACCACCGCTCCCCCGGACGCCGTCGAGGCCCGCGTGCTCGGCGTCGACGTCGGCGGCACCACCGTCAAGGCCCGGCTCGTCGAGAGCGGCCGTCCCGACCGGGTGCTCTGGGAACGCCGCGTCCCGACCCCCCGTGACGACGCCGACGGCCGTCGGACGACGGCGGCGGTCGTGCAGCTCCTCGACGCCGCCCGCGCCCTCGGCCGGGTCGACGCCGTGGGCCTCGTCGTGCCCGGCATCGTCGACGACGAGGCGGGGACGGCGGTCGCCTCGGTCAACCTGGGGTGGCGCGACGTCCCCCTCCGTCAGCTGCTCGAACGCGCCTCCTCGCTGCCCGTGGGCTTCGGACAGGACGTGCGCGCCGGCGCCCTCGCCGAGGCCGCCACCGGGGCCGGCGCCGGCTCGCCGGGCGGACTCGCGTTCGTCCCCGTGGGCACGGGCCTGGCCTCGGCCTTCGTCGAGCACGGCGGCGCCCTCGTCTCGGGCGGCTGGGCCGGCGAGATCGGCCAGGTCGTGCTGACCTCCGGCCCCCTGGCCGGTCTGCGGGTCGAGGACGTCGCCTCCGCGGGCGGCCTCGCCCGTCGGGCGGGGGCCGACGACGCCCTCGCCGTCGTCGGTCGGGTGCGGGCCGGCGAGCCCGAGGCGGCGGCCGTCTGGCACGACCTCGTCGAGGTGCTCGCCGACTGCCTCGCCTGGATCTCGGCCGTGGCCGCGCCGACCACGCTCGTCGTCGGCGGCGGCCTCGCGGGGGCCGGCGCGCTGCTCTTCGACCCCCTGGCGTCGGCGCTCGACGAGCGGCTCGCCCGCTCCCGACGCCCGCGCCTGCTGCCCGCCGCACACGGCGACGGGGCCGCGATGGTCGGCGCCGCCCTGCTGGCCGAGCGGGCGCTCCTGGCCAGGGGCCCGGTCGGCACCGCAGCGACGAGGGCCCCGGCGTGACCGACCGCCTCCTCCTCGTCGACCGTCTGGTCACCGCGGACTCCGACGCCGGCCCGAGCTGGCTCGCGCTGCGGGCGGGTCTCGTGGTCGACGGCGGCGAGGGCGAGCCCCCGACCGCGCGCGCCGACCTCGTCGACCTGCCGCACGAGCACGTCCGGGGCACCGTCGTGCCCGGCTTCGTCGACCAGCACGTGCACGGGGCCCTCGGCGTCGACTTCGGCACCGGCGACGAAGCAGACGTCCGCCGAGCCGTTGCCCACCACCACCGGACAGGCTCGACGCGGCTCGTCGCCTCGGTGGCCACGGCGTCGACGTCGTCGATCGCCCGCGCCCTCGGCGTGCTCGTCCCGCTCGTCGAGGAGGGCCTGCTCGACGGCGTCCACCTCGAGGGGCCGTGGCTCTCGGAGGCACGCCGCGGCGCCCACGACCCCGGCCTGCTGCGGAGCCCCGACCTCGCCGAGGTCGAGTCCGTGCTCGCGGCCGCGCACGGCGCCCTGCGCATGGTCACGATCGCGCCCGAGCTGCCGGGGGCGGCCGAGGCCGTCCGCCTGCTCGTCGCCGCCGACGTCGTGGTCGCCCTCGGGCACTCCGACTGCACGGCCGAGCAGGCCCACGCCGCCGCCGACGCGGGCGCGACGGTCGTCACCCACGTCTTCAACGGGATGCGACCGCTGCACCATCGCGAGCCCGGCCTCGCCGGCGCAGCGCTGGTGGACCACAGGCTCGCGGTCGAGCTCATCCTCGACGGTCGGCACGTGTCGCGCGACGTCGTCGAGATCGCACGCCGCGCCTCCTCGGGACGGCTCGTGCTCGTCTCCGACGCCATGGCGGCGACCGGCTGGTCCGACGGCCGCTACACGATCGCCGGCTCGCAGGTCGTCGTCGAGGGCGGCGTCGCGATGCTCGCCGACGGCTCGTCGCTCGCCGGCAGCACCGGCACGGTCGGCGCCGGCGTGACGCGGCTGGTCCGCGACCACGGGGTGCCGCTGCAGGAGGCGGTGCGCGCCTCCTCGACGACGGCCGCGGCCGCCCTGGGGCTGACGGGGGCCGGCCTCGCGCCCGGCGACCGGGCCGACCTCGTCGTGCTCGACGAGCACGGCGACGTCGGCCCCGTGATGCGCGGGGGCACCTGGCTCTGAGCCGGAGGGTCAGCCCGCGACGGCCGTCGGCTCCGGGAGGAACCGGCCCGTGGCGACGTCCGTGAGGTCGACCTCGCGCCCGTCGACGACGAAGCGGTACCGACCGACCTGCTCGACGACCGGTCGCTCGGTCAGCCAGGCGGCGAGTGCGCCGCGCTCGGCCTCGGTGAGCCAGGCCATCGGGTCGGACGTCGAGCGGAACTCGAGCACCGCGGCCGTGTCGCGCAGCAGCTCGCGCTCGGGCTCGCCGAGCAGGCTCCTCGCGCTGCGGAAGTACACCGAGTCGGGGTCGATCTCGTAGAGGCCCTTCATCCAGGCGCGGTTGACAGACGAGACGATCGAGTTGAGGGCGCCGGCGCCCGACGGGTCGCGAGGACGCTCAGCGTTGTCCCACACGGCCGCCGTGTCCGGTCCGACCCGCGCGCCGTCGAGGACGCCCGTCGAGGGCACCATCGGCACGCCGCAGCCGAGCAGGTAGGTCTCGTCGCCCACGACGTCCCGGATGTGCTGCAGGGCGTCGCGGTACGCGACCTCCCGGTGCACGTCGGTGCTGCGGCGACCCGCGACGGCCCCGGCGTACATGAAGTCGAGCTTGAGGTAGCTGAAGCCCCAGCCCGTGACGCGCTCGAAGACGTCGCGCAGGTGATCGCGCACCTCGTGCTGCGTCGTGTCGAGGGCGAAGTAGTGGGTGTCCCAGTTGTGGCCGGCGACGAGCGGGCGGCCGTCCTCGCCCTGCACCATGAGGTCGGGTCGGGTCCGGGCGATCGTCGAGGTCGGCAGCGCGATCAGCGGCGCCAGCCAGAGGCCGGGCCGGAACCCCTTCGCGGCGATGCCCTCGGCGGTCGCCTGCATGCCCGAGGGGAAGTCGGGCCCGGCCGTCCAGTCGCCGACCACGGGCTCCCAGCCGTCGTCGATCTGGAACACGTCGACGGGCTGCCCTTCGAGGTCGGCCACGGTGCGGGCGATCAGCGCCTCGTCGATCGACTCGAAGAACGAGTACCAGCTGCTCCACACCGTCCCCGCCCTGCGGGTGCGGCGCCCCAGGCGCTCGGAGAGCAGCCGCGCGTAGTCGGCGAACACCTCGAGCTCGGGCCCCCAGGCGACGAACCACTCGGCGAGGTCGGCCTCGGCCCTGCCCCAGAGCACGTCGCGGTCGGCCCCGACCCTCGGCGTGCCGAGGCCGAGGCTGCCGATCAGCAGCACCCGTCCGTCCGGGCCGGCCACGGCGCCGACGGCGCTGCCCGAGTGGGCGTTCGGCGTCTCGACGGCGGCGTCGTCGGCGGTGAGCAGGCGCCCGGGGTCGTCCTTGATGCCGATCGTCTCGCCGTCGGTGCGCGCCCAGCCGCTGGGGCTCCACGAGTTCCAGCCGTGCCGGTAGAACTCGGTCTCGCCGAACGGGTGGAGCACCGCGAGGGGGCCCGCGGGCACGATCCACCCCGTGTCCGTCCGCCGAGGAGGCGCGGGCACGTTGGCCGCGAAGGTCGTGTCGTCGTCGAAGTCGAAGGTGAACTGCATCGGGGGGTCTCTCTGTCGTCGGTCGGGGTGGTGACGGGCTCCGGGGCGGGAGCGGGCGGCCTGCCGGTCAGGCGCGCTCGACCCGGACGAGGGCGGCGATCCGCCGCGCCCTGCCGGGGTCGAGGACGGCGGCGCCGGGCTGCTCGGCGTTCGCGGCGCCGGCGCCCGTGGCCGCGGCGAGCGCCTCGTCGAGAGGGCGGCCCGCGTCGAGCGCGGCGACGAGGCCGCCGAGGAACGAGTCGCCGCTGCCGACCGGGTGCGCACCGGCGGCGGTCGGCAGCGCGACGCTCCACGCCCCGGCGTCGTCGGCGCCGAGGGAGCCGTCGGCGCCGGCCGTGACGACGACGGTGCCGTGCGTGCGCGCCCTGAGCCCGGCGACCAGCGCGCCGAGCGGAGCGTCGAGCGGCTCGTCGAGCGCGCCCGCCGCCTCCTCGCGGTTGATCTTGAGCAGGTCGACCGGGGTGCCCAGGTCGAGCAGGCGGCGCAGGGCGTCGCCGTGGGTGTCGAGTACGAGCCGGGCCGAGGAGGCGCGGGCCAGCTCCGCGAGACGGGGCAGCAGGTCTCCCCTCCCGCCCGGCGGCACGCTGCCGCTGACCGCGAGCCAGGAACCGGGCACGAGTGCGGCCTCGAGCAGCCGGAGGACGGCGTCGACGGCGGTGGCGGTCACGGGCACGGCGTGCTCGTAGACCTCGGTGAGGTCGCCGGTCGCGTCGGACGAGATCGAGACGCAGACCCGCGTCTCCGCGTCGTCGAGCACGGGCTGGGCCTCGACGCCGTCGGCCCGGAGCAGCTCGGCCACGAGTTCGCCGATCCGGCCGCCGAGCACGGGCACGGCCGTCACCTCGGCGCCCAGGGCCGAGGCCGCCCTGGCCATGTTGAGGGCCTTGCCCCCGGCGACGCGGCGGACGAGCGACGGCCGGTGGGGCCTTCCGCGCACGAGTTCGTCGACCGCGTAGGCGGTGTCGAGCGCGGGGCTGAAGGCCGCCACCACGATCACGCCGGGACCCGCTCGAGGTCGGCGGGCGTCGCCTGTGCCCCGGTGCCGCCTGCCGCTCGGGTCGACAGCGAGCCCGCCGTCGTCGCCCAGCGCAGGCGCTCTCGCTCGTCGTCGACGCCGGTCGTGAACGCGGCGAGGTAGCCGGCGTCGAAGCTGTCGCCGGCGCCCGTGGTGTCGACGACGTCGAGCACGAGGCCCGGGTGGCGGACGGGCTGCCCGCCGGCCCGCAGCGACCAGCCGCCCTCGCGTCCTGCCTTGACGACGACGGCCGGTCCGCGCGCCGCGATCGACCTCGCCGCGGCGAGGTCGGGGTCGTGGTCGTGGTCCGCGTCCTGGCCGTGTGCCGTCGCGCCGTCACCGGGGCCGTCGGACGCCGGCTGCTCGCCGAGCACGGCGCCCACGGCCCGCAGCTCCTCGCCGTTGGGCAGGAACAGGTCGACGTGCGGCAGCGCGTCGCCGACGCCGGCCCACGCCCCTGCCGGGTCCCAGTTCGTGTCCAGGCTGATCGTGGTGCCGACGGCGCGGAGCTCGGCGAAGAGGGCCGGCAAGCCGGCCGCGAGGCCCGGCAGCAGGAACCAGGAGGCGACGTGGAGGTGGCCGAAGGGCCGCCCTGCGTCGCGGGCGGCGTCGAGGGCCCGTCGCACGTCGGCGACGCCGACCGAGGTCATCGCCCCGGTGTCGGTGAGGATCGAGCGGTCGTGCGGCGCGGAGAGCACGACGGACAGACCGGTGGCGGCCCCCGCGACGACGCGCACGCCCGACGTGTCGACGCCGCCGTCGCGGAGCCGGTCGAGGGTGACGCGTCCGAAGTCGTCGTCGCCCACGCAGGCGACGAGGGTCGTCTCGACCCCGAGCCGGGCGAGCCCGTGGGCCACGATGCCGGCCGAGCTGCCGAGCACCAGGCGGCTCGACTCGAGCAGCTGCTCCTCCTGGCCGAACCGCGGCACGACGTCGCCGGTGAGCACCAGGTCGAGGTTGGCGTCGCCGGCCACGAGCACGCGGACGGGACCGTCCGCCCGGCCGCGCGCGGGGACGGCGACGTGCACCGCGCTCATCCCTTGAGCCCCGACGAGGTCATGGTCGCCACGAACTGCTTCTGCGCGACGAGGAAGAACGCGATCAGCGGGAGGGTCGCCACGACGTTGCCGGCCATGAGCAGGCTCCAGTCCGTGCGCCGGTTGCCCTGGAAGTTCGTCAGGCCGAGCTGCAGGGTGAACGCCTGGTCGTCGTTGATCGCGATGAGGGGCCAGACGAGGTCGTTCCACGAGCCGAGCAGCGTGAAGATCGCGAGCGTCGCCAGGGCCGGCCGGGCGAGCGGCAGCACGATGCGGAAGAAGACCTGCACCCGGGTGCAGCCGTCGATCATGCCGGCCTCCTCGAGCTCGACCGGCAGCGACAGGAAGAACTGCCGCATGAGGAAGATGCCGAAGGCGGAGGCGAGCCAGGGCACGATCGCCGCGCCGAGGGTGTCGATCAGCCCGACCCGCGCGAAGAGCACGTAGGTGGGGATCATCAGCAGCTGCGTCGGGATCATGATCGTGGCCAGCACGGCGAGGAACCCGATGTCGCGCCCCGGGAACCGGAGTCGGGCGAAGCCGTAGCCGGCGAGGGAGCAGAGCACGAGGTGGGAGGCGATGGCGACCGCCGAGACCACGGCCGTGTTCGCGAGCCAGTGCAGGATGTCCGACTCGGCGAAGAGCCGTTCGTACCCGGCCGTCGTCAGCGACGTCGGGAAGAACGGACGGGGGAACGTGTTGATCTCGCTCTCGGGCGTCAGCGAGGTGAGGAACATCTCGACGAACGGCACGAGGAACACCACCGCGACGGGCAGCAGCAGCAGGTGCCACGCGCTGAACGGCAGCCGTCGGCGGCGGGCCCGCGCGGGGCGCGAGGGCGGCGACGTCACGGCCTCGGCCGTGTCGAGCGGGCGGCGGGGCAGCACGGGGGCGTCGACGCTCATCGGGCGCGCTCCTCTCTCGCAGCGGCGCGCCGCTGCTGCAGGGTCACGACGACGGTCGCGAGCAGGGTGACGAAGAAGAGCCCGTAGGCGACGGCCGAGCCGTAGCCGAAGTCGAGCTCGCGGAACGCCGTCTGCCAGAGGTAGTAGACGATCGTCTCGGTGGCGTTCAGCGGCCCCCCGCGCGTCGTCGTGTAGACGAGGTCGAAGAGCTGGACGGCCTGCAGCGTCATGTAGATGGCGACGAAGGTCGTCACCGGGCGCAGCTGCGGCCAGACGACGGCGAGGAACACCTGCCACGGCCCCGCCCCGTCGATGCGGGCGGCCTCGACGACGTCGCCGGGGACGTCCTGCAGGGCGGCGAGGTAGATGACCGTCGTGAAGGCGGCCTGGCCCCAGAGCGACATGATCGCGATGACGACCATGGCCTGGTGGGGGTCCTCGAGCCAGCCCTGCTGCGGCAGGTGGAGCACGCGCAGCACGTTGTTCATCAGGCCGAACTGCGGGTTGAAGAGGTACGTGGTGAGGATCCCGGTCGCCGCGGCCGAGGCCACGAACGGCACGAAGATCGCCGTGCGGTAGAGGCCGACGAAGCGGACGCTGCGGTTCAGGGCGACGGCGAGGAACAGGCCGACCAGCACGACCGCCGGGACGAAGAGCGCCGTGTAGACGACCGTGTGCACGACCGCGGAGCCGAGGTCGGCGTCCCCGACGAGCTCGGCGTAGTTGTCGCCGCCGACGAACTCGGGCGTGCTGAAGCCGTCCCACTCCTGCAGCGAGAGCAGCAGCGCCCAGACGGCCGGGAAGATCGACAGCCCCAGCACGATCACCAGGGCCGGTGCGACGAAGCCCCACCCGCCGACGCGCGAGCCGAGCCGGCGACCGCGGGACGGGCGCTCCCTCGGGGCCCGGCCCGCGCCTCCTGGGGTCTCGACCGGCGAGGGCCGGGGAGGCGTCGCCGTCGCGCTCACTGGTCGCCCAGCGACTCGTCGGCCTCGTCGGCGGCCTTCCGCAGCGCCTCCTCGGGCTCGCCCTGGCCCTGCAGCACCTCCGACACCGCCTGGCCGACCGCGGCGGACACGTCGACGTAGCCGGACACCGTCGGGCGCGCGTGCACCGCGTTCTCGGCGTTGGCCTGCATCACCTCGAGACCGGGCAGCTCGGCCGCCTTGGCCAGGAACTCGGGGCTGTCCGCCTCGCTCGAGCGCAGGGGCAGGTTGCCGTACTCGACGTTGAAGCGGAGGTCCTGCTCGGCCGAGGTCAGCCACTCGACGAACTCGTACGACCAGTAGGCGCGGTTCGCGTCCTGGTGGTCGAAGAGGGCCCAGACGTCGGGGCCCGACACCGTCTGGTGGTCGCCGTCGGTGCCCGGCAGCTCGACGACGCCGTACTCGGTGCCGGCCAGCGAGAGGTCGTTCAGCTGCCACGGGCCCGAGGTGATCATCCCGACGCGGTCGCTGGCGAACAGCGGGCCGAACTTCGTGTCGGTCTGGTCGAGGTAGACGCTCTCGTCCTCGACGGCCATGTCGCGCAGCAGGGTGAGCGCCTCGACGCCGGCCTCGCTGTCGAAGGCGGCCTCGGTGCCGTCCTCGCTGAGGATCTCGCCGCCGTTCTGCCACAGGTGGGGCCAGAGCTGCCAGGTGGTCTCCTCGCTGCCCGACACGGAGTACGCGTAGCCGTACGTGTTGGAAGCGGGGTCGGTCAGCTGGTCGGCCGCCGCCCGGAAGTCGTCCCAGGTCCAGTCGGACGTCGGGTAGGCGACGCCCGCCGCGTCGAACACGGTCGTGTTGTAGAGCAGGCTGATGTTGTCCACGACGGCGGGGAACCCGATGGTGCGGTCGCCGGTCGGCTGCACGGTGCTGCGGGCCGCCTGGGGGAACTCCTCCCACGCCACGTCGGGGTCGGCGACCTGGTCGCTGATGTCGAGGGTGCGATTCGACGCCTCGAGCTGGCTCGCCCACGAGCCGAAGGCGTACGAGACGTCGGGGTAGGTGCCCCCGGCGAACGAGGCCGACAGCTTCTGGAGCAGCTGGTCGGTGGACGAGGCGCCCGGCGACAGCTTCAACGTCACGTTGGGGTGCTCGTCCATGAACTCCTGTGCGAGGTCGTCGAGCAGCTGCCCGGCGGCGTCGTCCTGCCCCGTCCACATGGTGATCTCGACGTCGGCGGACTCGTCGAGGGTCGTCGACCCCGAGGACGAGCAGCCAGCGAGGGTGCCGGCCACGGTGACGGCTGCGGCGCCGAGGGCCAGGCCGCGCCTGAGCCTCGTGCCGGTCGTGCCGGTCGTGCTGGTCGGGCGGTTCGAGAGGAAGGACATCGTCGTGCTCCGTTCGGTGGGGGGAAGGCGGGGAGGTGCGCGTCAGCCGAGGATGACCGAGCGGGTCAGGTGCCGGGGGGTGTCGGGGTCCAGGCCCCGGCTCTCGGCCAGCGCGACGGCGAGGCGCTGCGCCTCGGCCAGCTGGACGAGGGGGTCGCGGTCGTCGACGACGACGGTCGCGCCGACCGCCTCGATGTCCGCGACGAGCTGCGGCTCGACGGGTCCCATGACCCAGACGAGCGACCGCTCGCCCGCGACCGCGATCGGGCCGTGGCGGTAGTCGAGCAGGGGGTACGACTCCGACCAGGCCTGGGCGGCCTCGCGGACCTTGAGCGCCGCCTCCTGGGCGAGGCCGTGCGTCCAGCCGCTGCCGAGGTACACGAAGTGGTCGAAGCGGGTCACGTCGAGGGCGAAGGGCAGGGCGAGGGAGGCGCGCCCCTGCTCGACGAGGCCGCTCACGTCGTACCCGTACACGGTGCGGGCGGCGGCGAGCAGGGTCGTCGGGAAGCGCGTCTGCACGACGCTCTGCTCGTCGGCCCAGTCGAGCACGAGGGTGTCGGAGACGAGAGCGTCGACGGGCTTGCCGCCGACGGCCACGATCGCGACCTTCGTGGTCGCGGGGTCGGCCGCCTGCAGGGCGTCGAGGATCTCGGTCGTCGTGCCGGAGCGGGTGATCGCGACGATGCGGTCGTACCGGCGGCCGGGGCGCCACTCGCTCGCGTAGGCGGCGTCGGTCTCGCCGAGGCCGGCGCGTTCGCGGAGCTGCGCGAGCGACTCGGCGACGAACGCGGACGTGCCGCAGCCGAGGAACAGCACGCGCTCCCCCGGCAGCCCGAAGAACGTGCTGGCGCCGGGCGCCTCGGCGATGGCCCTGGCCCAGGTGTCGGGCTGGCTCAGGATCTCGGTGGTGGTGAGGCTCATGGTGGTCCTTTCGAGGTGCGTCAGCGGCCGCGGACGGTGGCGGAGGCGGAGGCGGTGGTCGGGGAGATGACGGAGCAGAAGGCGGCGACGGAGTCGGCGAGCGCGTCGCGACCGGGTCGCCCGTAGCGGCGAGGGTCGGTCAGGGCGGCGTCGCCGGCGAGGACGCTGCGGACCGCGGAGGTCCAGGCGACGTTGAGCGCGGTGCCGACGTTGATCTTGCGGATTCCGGCCTCGACGGCGGCCCGGATGAGGTCGTCGGGCACGCCGGACGACCCGTGCAGCACGAGCGGCACCGGCACCGTGTCGGCCAGCCGTCGGATCAGGTCGAGGTCGAGCGACGCCGACCTGTCGGCCATGGCGTGCGACGAGCCGACGGCGACGGCGAGGCCGTCGACCCCCGTCGCGGCGACGAAGGAGGCCGCCTCGGCGGGGTCGGTGCGCACGCCCGGGGCGTGGGCGCCGTCCTTGCCGCCGATGGTGCCGAGCTCCGCCTCGACCCAGAGCCCTGCGGCCCTGGCCCGTCGGGCGGCGTCCGCCGTGACGGCGACGTTGTCGTCGTAGGCCAGGGTCGACGCGTCGACCATGACCGAGCCGATGCCGGCCGCGGTGCCGAGGGCGATGGTCTCGTCGACCAGCTGCGGGTCCTCGACGTGGTCGAGGTGGATCGACACCCCGACGGAGGCCGCCACGGCGAGCTCCCGGCAGGCGGCGACGAGCGGGCGCAGGCCCCCGTGGTAGCGGACCGCGTTCTCGCTCAGCTGCAGCAGGACGTCCGTGCCGGAGCGCTCGGCGCCCAGCACGATGCCCTCGGCGTGCTCGAGGCCGATGACGTTGAAGCTCGGCACGGCGCTGCCCCGCTCGACGGCGGCGGCGACCAGCTCGGCCGTGCCGACGGCGGTCACAGGGCGCTCGCGGGCAGCCGCTCGCGCAGCGGCTCGGGCAGGAGGTCGCCGTGCGCCTCGACCAGCTCGTCGCAGAGCTGCCAGATCTGCTCGGGGGTCAGCGTCGAGCTCGCGTTGGGGTCGACCAGCACGGCCTGGCGCAGGAGGCGGGGGTCACCGGTGCGCATCGCCTCGACCGTCAGCTCGGCCACCGACACGTAGGGGCGGTTGACGGCGGCGCACTGGACGGGCAGCGCCCCCATCGCGACGGGCCGGATCCCCTCGGCGCCCACGAGCGCCGGCACCTCGACGACGGCGCCCTGCGGCAGGTTGTCGATGAGGCCCGCGTTCGGGACGTTCACGTGGACCTCGCGCGGCGTGCCCGTCACGAGCGAGTGGATCACCTGGGGGGCGTACTCGGCCGCGCCTCCCTCGACCGGGAGGGCGGCGCCCGTGCGGAGCGCCTCCTGCGCCCGGTGGTACTCGGCGACGTTCTCGTCGCTGATGCCGAGGTACTCGAGGGGCTGCAGGCGGAACTCGTCGATCTGCTCGGGCGAGCGGAGGAACCACGAGAGGTACTCGGACGAGTGCTCGCTCGTCTCGGTGGGGTAGAAGCCGATCCGGCGGAACATCTCGACCCGCACCCGGCGGCGCAGCTCGGGGTCGTCGGCGATCTTCTGCTCGAGGAGCGGGTAGAGGTCGCGGCCCTCGTGCGTCCACTCGAGCAGCCAGCTCTGGTGGTTGACGCCCGCGGCCCGGTGCACGGTCTCGTCGACCGGGACGCCGACGAGCTCGGCGAGGTCGTGCGCCGTCCAGTACACGCTGTGGCAGAGGCCGAGGGCCGTCACGTCGGGGGCGACGACCGAGGCCCACCAGATGTTCATGGCCATGGGGTTCGTGTAGTTCAGCAGCACGGCGTCGGGGCACAGCTCGCGCATGTCGGCGGTGAGCGCCGAGAGGAACGGGAACGTGCGGAGCGCGCGGAAGACGCCCCCGACGCCGGTCGTGTCGCCGATCGTCTGCAGCAGGCCGTGGCGTGCCGGGATCTCGAGGTCGCGCCGGGTGGCCTCGACCCCGCCGATCTGGACCATGTCGATGACGAAGTCCGCCCCGGCGAGCGCCTCGCGACGGTCGAGGTGCGCCGTCACGGTCAGCGGGCGGCCGGCCCGCTCCGCGAGCTGCAGGGCCGTCCCCTCGGCGACGTCGAGGCGGCTCCGGTCGATGTCGTGCAGGGCGACCTCGATCGGGCCCAGGTCGTCGAAGCCGAGCAGGTCGGCGATGAGCTGTCGGGTGAAGACGACGCTGCCGGCACCCATGAACGCGATTCGTGTCATGCGACAGATCATGATCGAACCTGCGCACAAGTGCAACTAAATGATCATTATCTGCCCCGATCGCTCACGATCGACTGCGTGGACGACCGCCGCGTCAGGGCAGGATCGAGTCCACGTACCCGCCGTCGACCCGCACGGCCCCGCCCGTCGTCGCGGACGCGAACGTCGACGAGAGGTAGACGACCATCGACGCGATCTCGTCGGGCTCGATCAGTCGCTGCAGCAGCGACTGCGGGCGGTGCTGCAGCATGAACTCGTGCTGCGCCTCCTCCCAGGGCAGGTCGCGCGAGACCAGCTCGTAGACGAAGTCCTCGACCCCGGCGGTGTGCGTCGGGCCCGCGATGACGCTGTTGACGGTGACGCCGGTGCCGGCCGCGGCCTTGGCGAAGCCCCGAGAGACGGCGAGCAGCGACGTCTTCGACATCCCGTAGTGGATCATCTCGGCCGGGATCACGACCGCCGAGTCGCTCGCGATGTTCTGCACCCGGCCCCAGCCGCGCGCCGTCATGCCCGGCAGGTACAGGCGGATCAGCCGCACGGCCGACAGCACGTTGACCTCGAAGTAGCGGCGCCACTCGTCGTCGTCGATCGACAACGGGTCGGCCGAGCCGAAGATGCCGAGGTTGTTCGTGAGGACGTCGACGTCGGGCACCGCGGTCAGCACCTGCTGAGCACCCTCCTCGGTCGAGACGTCGCCGGGGGCGGCCACGAAGGAGGCGCCCGGCGCCTCCTCGAGGAGGCCCGCGATCGCCTCGTCCACGCGCGACGCCGTGCGTCCGTTCACGGCGACGGTCGCGCCCGCGCGGGCGAGGCCCAGCGCGATCGCGCGGCCGATGCCCTGGGTCGAGCCGGTCACGAGGGCGGTCTTGCCGGTCAGGTCGATGTGCACGGGTGGTTCCTTCCGTCAGGGGATGAGGGGGCGACGTCCGCCCCGTGCACAGCATGCCCCCGTGCCGCGCGATCGCGGTGCCGCTCCGCGGGGGTGCGGGGGCACGGGACGCCCCCGGCGCGGCACGTCGACACCGTCGCGAGAGCGGCAGTGGGCGGCCGCGACAGCCCCCTCACGGGGGCGTGACACGACGCTGCACTCAGGGCAAGCTCGGAAGACCCCCCGGAAGGCCTCCATGCTCTCGATCGTCTACTCCAGCGCCGCCCGCGTCTCCTTCGACGACGGCGACCTCGCCACCCTGCTCATGAACAGCCGCGCGAACAACCGCAGGCTCGGACTGTCGGGGTTCCTCATGCACAAGCAGGGACGGTTCGTCCAGGTGCTCGAAGGACCTGACGAGGTCGTGCGGTCCCGCTACGAGGTCATCGCCGCCGATCCGCGCCACACCGACGTCTCCGTGCTGCTGAGCGAGTCGATCGTCGAGCGTCGCTTCGCCGAGTGGTCGATGGGCTACCGGCCCACCACCGACGAGCTCGCCGGCGAGATCCCGGGCTACGCCGACGTCGCCGGGGAGCCCCTCGACGCCGCGCGCAGCCGACTCGACCTCGAGCCCTCGGTGCGGGCCCTGCTCGACTGGTTCCGCACGCCGGCCCCCGCGGGGGCCTGACCTCTCGTCAGACGAGGGCCGACCGCACGACGGCCCACCCTGCCCCGCGGCCGCGGGAAGAGCGCCGCCTAGACGTCGCCCTGGTGGTCGTGCTGGTCGGCGCGCTCGCGCACGTCGCCCTCGCGGGTGCCCGTGCCGCCTCCGTCACGGTGGTCGGCGTCGGCCTGCTCGGACAGGCCGTCCGACTTCTCCTCGGCCGTCGCCTCCTCGGCGCCGTCCATCATCGGGCTGGTCATGGTCTCGGCGGGCTTCTCGTGGTCACTCATGCTGCGGACCGTACGCCCGTACGCCGCGAAGCAGCCCCGTGACCGCTGTGAGGTCGTGCGCTCAGCGCGCGAGGGTGTCGCGCGGGTACTCGCCGAACCGCTCGGCGTAGGACGCCGAGAACCGGCCGAGGTTGCCGAAGCCCCAGCGGCGGGCGACGTCGGAGACGAGCACCGTGCCGGGCTCGGCCGAGAGGAGGTCCTGGCGCACCCGGTCGAGGCGCACGTGCCGCACGTAGTTCGTCGGGCTCGACCCGAGGTGCTCGTTCATGAGCATCTGCAAGGTGCGGGTGTGCATCCCGGCGGCCGCGGCGATGTCGGCGGAGGTGATGGCCTGGTCGGCGAAGGCGTGGACGTACTCGGCAGCCTGCCGCAGGCGGCGCGTGCGCTCGGTCCGCAGGGCGTCGGGGACGTCGATCGCCCGCCACGGGAACAGGTCGAGCATGCCCCGGACGAGCGACGCCTGCGCACCGTGCCGTGCGAGGCGCGGAGTGTCCTCCCCCACGATCAGCGGCGTGACCTCGCCGAGGGTGCGACGCCAGGCGGCGAGGGCGTCGTCGGTGGGCACGGCCGCGTAGTCGAAGACGATGCGCTGCGCCGCGCCCGCGTGGCGCTCGGTCGCCACGGCCTCGAGGAACGCCGCGTCGACGTGCACGATGCCGTGCCGGTGGGGCGTCATCGCGAAGGCGAACGACGTCTCGCTCGGCGTCATGAACGGCCGGGACCCGGCGCTCGTCAGCTGCCCGAGGGGGTAGTCGACGGTGACGGTGCCGGCCCGGAACCACGACATGACGTAGTCGCGCGACCACGGGATGACGCCTTGCAGGTGCGCCGTGAAGGTGCCGGTCTGCAGGCTGAGGCGCGCGTCGCCCGCCGACGCGAAGCGGTACGCGAAGGGCTCGCCCGCGGGGCGCGCACGGAACTGGCGCCCGTCGAGGACGCTCTCGAGGCTGCTGCGCGCCTCCTCGAGGTCGTCGCTCGCGAACTGGACGCGCTCGAACGCCGGCCCTGCCGGGGAGTCGGCGCCCGTGGGGCCCGCAGCGTCGCGGGGATCCGAGGAATCGTGCGCCGCAGCCGAGTCGTGGGGGTCCGGGGCGTCGTGGATCGCCGCAGAGTCGCGGGGATCCGAGGCCTCGCTCAGGGCGTCGTTCGTGTCCGTGGTGGTCATGGCCGTTCTCCTGGTCCTCGTCGATCCTGCACCCACGGTGGTGAGACGCGGGAGCGGCCGCAGTCCGCCGCCACAGATGAGACGAGATGAGGAGGCGATTCGTCACGGACGCAGGAGGACGTCGTCCCGACACCCTGCCTCATGGCCGCGCCGGCGTCATCTCCCCCGTGCGCGGGCCACGGCGGAGGTCGTCCGCGCCGCCCGGGCCCGATCGCGGGCTCGCGTGCAGGTCAGCTCGTCGGGGCCAGCAGGTCGGGCGCGGCCCCTGCGGTGTAGCCCGTGGTGAGCCCTGCGAGCAGGTCGACCAGGCGGCGAGCCTCCCCGTCCGAGAGCGCGGCGGCCTCGAGGGCGCGCAGGCGGCCTCCGCCGGCCGCGTCACGGACGGCGGCGTGCGCCACCGGGGTGAGGGCGAGCCGGACGCCGCGACCGTCTTCGGGGTCGGGGCGACGGACGACGAACCCCCGCCGTTCGAGGCGAGCCACGACCGGCGAGACCGCGCTGGTCGAGATCCCCAGGTGCGCGGCGACGTCGACGGGGCGACCGGTCATGCCCCTCGACTCGAGCCTGCAGAGGAACTGGACGGCGGAGAGCTCGCTGGCCGCGATGCCGAGCTTCCTGCGGAGCCTCGCGCGGAACAGGGCCTCGGCGTCCTGCAGGGCGTAGATCGCGGTCAAGACGCTGGAGGAGGCGGACGTAGGGCCGGGCGCAGCCTCGTCGGGGACAGCAGCAGGTACGGGACTCATCGTGGTCTCTCGATCGGTGCGCGGACGCACGACCGGGTCGGGGCCGGTCGGCGGGTCCCAGGGAAGCACACTCGCGGGGCTGCTGCGAGGAGCCGCGCGTCAGCGCGGGACGCCGGGCGCGGGACGCCGGGCGCGTGACGCGCGACGCGCGACCGGGGACCGGCCACGCGCCGCGATCGATCAGCCGCGAGCCGCCCGGCGGCGGCGGACGGCCGCCGTGACGACGAGCGCCGTGCCGGAGAGGAGGGCGAGCCCGGCGACCAGGGCCGGGACCGTGCTCTCGCTCCCGGTGTAGGCGAGGTCACCGCTGAGGCCCGCGGCGCGGGCGCGGTCGCGGTCGCCGACGGGCACGGCGGGACGCGAGGGCGTCGGGGTCGTCACGTCGGGGACGGGCACGACGGGCGTCACCACGGGAGGATCGACGGGGGGCACGACGGGCGGCACGACCGGGGGCACCACCGCAGCCGCCTCCACCGTGACCGTGTAGGTCTCGCTGTCGGTCGGGGGCGTGCCGTTGCTGGCCGTCACCGTGAAGGTCGAGGTGCCCGGCGTGGTCGGGGTGCCCGACACGACGCCGGTCGCCGCGTCGAGCGAGAGGCCGGCGGGGAGCACGCCGTCGGTGACCGCGAACGTCGGCGTGGGGCTGCCGGTCGCCGTGACGGCGAACGAGTAGGGCGTCCCGGCCGTCGCGTCGGTGGGCGTGCCCGAGGTGATGGTGGGCGAGGTCGACACGTCGCCGGGAGCGGCGCAGTCCTGGGGCACGGTGATCGCGTCGTTGATCAGGGTCACGGCGCCGTCGCGGGCCAGCAGGCGACCGACTATCGTCGCGTCGTCGGTCGCCGAGATCGACGCCTGCGCCATCACGGTGCCGCGGAACTGGGCGTTCTCGAGGATCGTCGCCGAGCTGCCCACCTGCCAGAACACGTTGCAGGCGCTCGCGCCGGGGCTGAAGACCATCGTGGTGCCCGAGCCGATCGTCAGCGCGCTGGCGACCTGGATCACCCACACCGACTCGGCCGTGCCCGCGAAGGTGAGCGTGCCGTTCTCGGCCAGCTGCACGGCGTCCCCCGAGTAGACGCCCGGCGTGAGCGAGCGCCCGCTCAGCTCCTCGATGCCGGACTCCTGCGGGGTGAGCGACGCGGCCACGTCGTAGGCGGTCCCGAGGTCGCCCTTGGCGAGGGCCGCGGCCGGGTCGTTCCGGTGCTGCACCCCGCCGACGACCGTGCCGGGCCCGCCGGGCACGTCGAAGCCGGTCACGGAGCTCCCGGGGCTGACGCCGAGGTCGCCGGCGACCACGCTGTTCCCTGTGTTCGTGACGGCGGAGCCGGCGAGCACGCCGTAGGTCGAGGCCGTGCCGAGGTCGACGGGCCCGTCGATGATCGTGTCGGCCTGCGCCGGCAGGGCCGCGCAGAGAGTGAGGGCGGCGGCGACGCCGAGCACGACGGCCGTCCGCGAGAAGGGGAGGGTGGACGTCGTGCGGGCCATGGCGGCACCTGACTGCGGAGAGGAGGCACCAGACCACACGTGTCGGACGTGACGGTGATCCCCGTTACCTGAGGTATACGCGACTGCGCCAGGTAGCGCAATCATCGCGCTTGTCCTCCCGGCGGTCGCACGGCTCGACGCGTCCCCCGCGGGGTCGCAGAACCCGTACCCCGGCGTGGCCCCCGGTCGGGGGCGCGCTCTCGCCGGAGCGCGCTCCCGACCGGGGGAAGCGTCGACCTCAGCCCTTGAGCCCGCCCGAGATGAGGTCGAGCCGCCAGAAGCGCTGCAGGAACAGCACCAGCAGGGTGAGCGGGATGATCGACACGGCGGCGCCGGTGATCGCCAGCGAGTACAGCGCCGGAGCACCCGACCCCTTCGACAGCAGCGTGTAGAGGCCGACCGTGAGCGGGTAGTCGGCCTGGTCGCTGAGCATGACGAACGGCAGCAGGAAGTTGTTCCAGATGCCGACGAACTGCAGCAGGAACACGGTCACCATGCCGGGCACCATGATCGGCAGCACGATGTGGCGGAAGGTGCGCCACTCGCCCGCGCCGTCGATGCGGGACGCCTCGAGGATCTCCTGCGGCACCGCCGACTGGGCGAACACCCGCGACAGGTAGATGCCGAACGGGCTGATGATGATCGGCAGCAGCACCGACAGCGGTCCGCCCGCGAGCCCGATCTCGCTGAGCAGGATGTACTGCGGGATCGCCAGGGTGATGCCCGGGATGAGCACGCCCGCGAGGATCATGAAGAAGATCAGGTCCCGCCCGCGGAAGCTGTACTTCGCCAGCGCGTAGCCCGCCATCGTCGACACGAACGTCGACAGCACGCCGCCGACCCCCGCGTAGAGCAGCGAGTTCGCGGCCCAGAGCCCGTACTGCCCGCCCTCGTAGGCGAACAGGTCGCCGAGGTTGCCGGCGAGGCCCGTGCCGGGCGCGAACGAGAACGACGTGAACAGCTCGCCCGGCGACTTCGACGAGGCGATGAACACCCAGCCGACCGGCACGAGGCAGTAGAACGCGCCGATGAGCAGCACGACCGTCGGCAGGACCTTGCCCCGTCGGGAGGCGCGAGGGGAGGCGCCGCCCGGTCGGGAGGTCCTGCGGGCCGGCTCCGCGCCTCCTCGTCTCGCGTCGGCTGCGCGGCGCGTCTCGACGGCGGTCACGAGGCCGCCTCCGCCCGCTTGCGGTTCGCGACCGCGAGCACGACGGCCGAGAGCACGACGGTGCCCAGGGCGAGGATGGTCGAGGAGGCGGCGGCCGCGGGCAGGTCGTCGGTCAGGAACGCGTCCCGGTAGATGGTCATCAGGGGGGCCCAGCTCTGCGTGATCTCGGTGGTCAGGGGACGGAGGGTGTTCGGCTCGCCGTACAGCTGCAGCGTGCCGATCAGGGCGAAGACGCCCGTGAGCACGAGAGCCGGGACGACGAGCGGCACCTTGATGCGCAGGGCGACCTGGAGCTCGCTCGCGCCGTCGAGGCGGGCCGACTCGTAGATCTCGGCCGGGATGCCGCGCAGCGACGTGTAGATGATGATCATGTTGAAGCCGACCCCGCCCCAGATGGCGATGTTCGCCAGCGACCCGAACAGGCCGCCTGCCTCGAGGAACGGGATCGGTCCCCAGCCGAGGGCGTTCGTCACGTACGAGAACGGGCTCGTGCTCGGCAGGTACATGAAGCCCCAGAGCAGGGCGGCGGTGATGCCGGGCACCGCGTAGGGGATGAAGATCGCCGTGCGGGCGAACCGCTTGGCCCGCACCGCCGGCACGTCGAGCAGCAGCGCGAACAGCAGCGCCAGGCCGAGCGTGAGCGGCACGGCGATGAGGCCGTAGAGGCCGAGGCGGCCGAAGCTGGCGAGCAGCTCGGCGTCCTGCAGCACGGCGACGTAGTTGTCGAGGCCGACGAACTTGTCGACCCTCACGCCGAGCACCGACGCGCCCTCCTCGATGCGGTACGCCCGGAGGCTCGACCAGATCGTGTAGCCGAGCGGGACGAGCATGAACACGACGAACAGCACGACGGCCGGCGCGACGAACAGATAGGGGGCGATCGGGCTCCGGCGTCGTCGGCGTGCCGGGCGCGGGGCCGGGCTCGCCGCCACGGGGTGCGTCACCTCGGGACGCAGTGCGGTGTCAGCCATTCGTGGTCACCTGGTATCCCACTTCCTCCATGTCGGCGACGACGGCGTCCTGCGTCGCGACGAAGGCGTCGCGCCAGGGGGTGCCGGCCGAGATCGCCGCGTTGAGCTCGTCCGTGAGCGTGGTCGTCGCGAGCGCGACGTTGGGGCCCCAGGTGGTCGGCAGGACGTCCTCCGACACGGTCGCGGCGACGTCGTAGAAGTCGGTCTGCTGAGGCATCAGCGAGGGCGGGGCGTTGCCGATCGCGAGCTCCTGCCCCTCGATCGACGCCGGGTACACGCCGCGGACGTCGAGCAGCGACTGGTTGCCCTCGGTGCTGGCGTTCATCCACGTCGCGAAGGCGGCCGCCTCCTCGGGGTGCTCGCTGTTCTTCGTGACGATCAGCGCGGATCCGCCCTGGAACGGCACGGCGGCGTCGCCGGGCGTCCACTGCGGCAAGGGCGCGATCTCCCACGACCCCGCGGTGTCGGGGGCGACGCCGCCCAGCACGCTCGGCGCCCAGATGCCGGCGGCCCAGCCGCCGATCGTCCCGTCGTTGACGCGCTTGTTGTACTCCGGTGAGAGCACGGGGTCGGTGTCGATCGCACCCTCGGCGGCGAGGCCCTCGAAGAAGTCGGCCACCTGCAGCATGCGCTCGTCGGCGATGCCGACGGTCCAGCCGTCCTCGTCGACCGACCACCAGTCGGCGCCGGCCTGGGCCGAGACGCCGGCCCAGAAGCCGAGCTCGCCGGCGGGGACCGCCGCGAGCTGCGTGTCGGGACGCTGGTCGTGCACGGCCCTGGCGACGTCGCCGAACTCCTGCCAGGTCGTCGGCACGGGCTGGCCCGTCTCGGCGAGCAGGTCGGCGCGGTAGGTGAGGACCATCGGCCCCGCGTCCTGCGGCAGCGCGTAGACCTGGTCGCCGAAGGTCGTCTGCGCCCACGTGCCCTCGGTGAAGGCGTCGTCGACGTCGGCGACGAGGTCGGTGATGTCGCGCGGGACGTCGGCGACCACCAGCGACGGGATCGTCGTGTACTCGGCGAGCGCGACGTCGGGGGCGTTGCCGGCCCGGCTCGAGGTCAGGAGCTTGTCGGCCGAGTCCGTGCCCCCTCCTGCGTCGGTGTGCCGCACCTGGACGTCGGGGTTCGCGGCGTTCCACAGGGCGACCTGCTCGGTCTGGCCCACCCCCCAGCCCCAGTACTCGAGGCGGACGACGTCGTCGCCGCCCGCGGCGGAGCAGCCGCTCAGCGCGGCTCCCCCGAGGAGGAGGGTCGCCAGCGCGGCGGCCCTCACGGTGGTCGGGTGTCTCATCTGCATCTCCTTCGACGCGGTCGCAGCCCCGGTGGGGCCGCGGAGGGGGTGTGGTGTCAGGTGCGGTGCCGGTCAGCGCGCCGGGGACTCCTCGATCACGGCGACGGCCCCGGCGGGCACGGTGAACGTGCCGTCGGCGTGCCCGCCCGAGACCAGGTCGACGCCGGTCGCCTCGACCTGCTGGTCGACGTCGCCGTGGTTGATCGCGAAGAGCCAGGAGCCCGTCGAGGAGGCGCGGCGCACCCTCTCGAGACCGTCGTCGCCGGGCGCGACGGGCGGGATGGAGCGCTCGGCGACGAGGTCGTCGACGAGGGCGGCGAGCGAGGCGTCGTCGAGGTGGGTCGTGAGGTAGATCGCGGCTCCCCCGCCGGATGCGTCGCGGCGGAACGTGGCCGGGTGCCCGGCGAGCTGGCCCGTCGTGTACGTGCTCGTGACCGACGCGGCGTCGCCGTCGCCCCAGGCGCGGGGCTGGGCGAGCTCGGTCCAGGCCCGACCGCGGCGACCGTCGGAGAGCTCGACCTCGTCGCCCTGCAGCAGGCTGTAGAACTCCTCCGACCGCACGCCGAGCAGCTCGCGCAGCACGCCGGGGTAGCCGCCCGCCACCACGCGGTTGTGGCGGTCGACGATGCCCGAGAACGGGGTCACGACGACCGTGCCGCCGCGGGCGACCACGGCGTCGAGGCCGGCCACCGCCTCCTCGGGGAACAGGTACAGGGTCGCCACGACGACGAGGTCGTAGCCGGAGAGGTCGCTCGTCGGCGCGACCACGTCGACGGCGAGGCCCCGACGGGTCAGGGCGCGGTGGAAGGCGAGCGGCTGCTCGAGGGCCGTGACGTCGACGGTCGGGTTGTTGCCGGACCGGAGCGCGTTCGGGCTGACCTCGTCGAAGAGGATCGCGACCCTCGCCCGCTCGACGGTCGAGCCGCGGACGGCGGCGATGCGGCGGAAGGTCGCGCCGAGCTCCTCCACCTCGCGGTAGACGCGGCTGTCGGCGCCGGCGTGCGGCACGACCGACGAGTGGTGCTGCTCGCTGCCCGCGGTCGACTGACGCCACTGGAAGAACAGGGCGCCGTCCGCGCCGCGGGCGACGTGCGCCAGGCTGTTCCGTGCGAGCTCGCCGGGCGACTTCGCGCGGTTGCGGGGCTGCCAGTTGACGGCCGAGGTCGAGTGCTCGATGAGCAGCCACGGGTCGCCGCCCGCCATGCCGCGCGTCCGGTCGGCGCTGAACGACAGCTCGCCCCAGCGCTCGCGGTCGACGCCGATCGTGTAGTGGTCGTTCGCCACGAGGTCGACCTCGCGGGCCCAGCCCGCGTAGTCGTGCACGCCCGGGTGGTTCTGCACCATGAAGTTCGTCGTGACGGGCACGTCGGGCGTGACGCGGCGCAGCACCTCGCGCTCGGCCCGGTAGTGGTCGAGCAGGGCGTCGCTGCTGAACCGCTCGAAGTCGAGCAGCAGGCCGGGGTTGTGGCTCGTGCCCGTGAAGCGCGGCGCCTCGACCTGGTCGAACGACGTGTAGCGGTGGCCCCAGAAGGCCGAGCCCCAGTGCTCGTTCAGCGCCTCGACCGTGCCGTGACGCGCCTCCAGCCAGCGACTGAAGGCCGCCGAGGTCTCGTCGCTGAAGCAGTGGGCGTTCTCGTTGCCGAGCTCGTTGCTCACGTGCCAGAGGCGCAGGGCCGGGTGGCCGGCGTAGCGAGCCGCCATCGTCTCGACGAGGCGGAGGGCGTAGCGCCGGAACACGGCCGAGCTCGGCGACCAGCCGAGGCGGCCGCCCTGCGAGACCCGCACGCCGCGGTCGGTGACGAGCCCGATCTCGGGGTGCGCGCGGAACAGCCAGATGGGGGGCGCCGCCGTGGGCGTGGCGAGGTTGACGCCGATCCCGGCGTCGGCGAGCAGGTCCATGACGCGGTCGAGCCAGCCGAAGTCGAACTCGCCGTCGGCGACCTCGATCAGCCCCCACGAGAAGACGGCCAGGTTGATGCTGGTGACGCCGGCCCGCTGCATGAGCGCGACGTCGTCGGCCCAGAGCTCCTCCGGCCACTGCTCGGGCGACCAGTCGCCGCCGAGGGCGAGGCCGTCGGCGATCCAGGGGAAGGCGCGGGGCGCGGGCAGGTCTCGGGAACGGGACGTCATCGTCGACATCGGGGGCCTCTCGGGGGTGGAGCCGGGCGTCGGAGCGGCACAGGTCGAAGCGGTTCGATGATCGAGGTGCCGCGTGGGCGGTGCCCACGGGACCCGACAGTAGGCGACCGTGAACGTTCACGCAAGCGGCGCCTCCCTCGGCGGGACGGGCCGCGCGCACGCCGCGCGAGCTCCGCCCCGACCCGCCCTGACACCGCTCCGGCGCCGCCCGGTGCCGCCCAGGCACCGCCCCGGCACCGCCCCGGGCACCGCCGAGTGAACGGAACACCGCCTCGTTCGACGGTGCTCTGTCCACTCGACGGTGCCGGACGGGGTGAGGCGGGCCGCGTCGCCTCTTGCCTCGGCGTCGCCTGTGTGAATACGATGAGCCGATCCGCCCCTGGCCCCCGTTCGCGGGGCCGGCGAGGGCGGTCCTGTCTCGCGGCAGCCCGAGGTCACGACGACGTGGCCACGAGGCCCGTCTCGCGTCAGTTCGTGATTACAAGGGAGTAATCGTGGCCGTACGTCCTGTCCGCACTCGTTCACCTCGCCCCGACCAGGCCGCGGGCGCCGCTCGTCCGCGGCACGGCCGTCGCCTGCTCGGCGGCGCGGCGCTGACCGCCGTCTCGGCCCTGCTGCTGTCCGGCCTGCCGGCCGTCGCCGCGTCCGCGGCACCGATCGACCTCGCCCGGTACGGCACGGTCGTCGCCTCCGCCAGCCAGGCGGACGGCGACGGCACGTTCCCCGCGGAGGCGCTGATCGACGGCGACCCGATGACGCGCTGGGCCAGCGGGAACGGACCCGACGCCGACGTCGACTTCACCGCCTCGGTGACCGTCGACCTCGGCGGCGTCTCGCGGGTCGACGCGATCGGCATCGACTGGGAGACGTCGTACGCCACGAGCTACCGCATCGAGACGACGCAGGGCGACCCGACCATCGAGGCGAGCTGGACCACCGCCGCGACGGTCACGAGCGACGGCGGGCGCGACGACGAGACCCTCACGGCCCCGGCCGAGGCGCGGTACGTGCGCATCAGCATGCTCGAGCGCGCCGCCGCGACCTGGGACCCGGGCGTCCCGCACTGGTACGGCTACTCGGCCTTCGGCCTCCAGGTCCTCGGCGAGGCGCTCACCCGCTCGGTGACGCTCGACAGGTCGACCGCGACCGTCGCCGCCGGCGGCACGCTCACCGCCGGGCTGAGCCTCACCGGCCCGAGCACCGAGCCGGTCACCGCCCGTGTCAGGTCGACCGGCGGCACCGCCGTCGACGGGACCGACTACGTGGCCGTCGACCAGGACGTGCTCTTCGAGCCCGGCGCGACCACCGCCTCCTTCGATCTCGCCACCCTGTCGACCGGCGGGCTCAGCCCGCGGAAGACCATCGTGCTGACGCTGTCCGACCCGAGCGAGCCCGTCGTCGTCGGGTCGCGCTCGACGCTCACCGTCACCCTGACCCCGACGGGCGAGGTGCCGAACGTCGGCGGGACGACCGTGCTCGACGACTTCGAGGGGGACGTGCCCGCCGGGTACTTCGGGTGGGGCGCGAACCCGGCCGTCACACCGACGTTGAGCACCGTCGAGGTGGCCCGGGAGGGCTCGGCCGGCACGAGGGCGCTCAGCGCGGCCGTGGCCGGCCCCGCGACGGAGGCCGACTGGTTCGGCTTCTCGCACGACACGGCCGCGACCGACTGGAGCGACCATGACGGCTTCTCGTTCTGGTTCAAGGGGAACGCGACCGGGGCGCCCCTGCGGTACGAGCTGAAGAACGGGAACGACGCGCTCTTCGAGCAGACCGTGCTCGACGACAGCTCCGACTGGAAGCAGGTCAGCGTGCTCTTCGCCGACCTCCGCTCGAAGAGCGACCCGACGAGCGACGCCCGCTTCGACCCGTCGGCCTCGACCGGCTTCGCCGTCACGCTGACCGCCGTCGGCGCCGGCACCTGGCTGGTCGACGACGTGGCCCTGTTCGACCGCGCGACGATGATCGAGGACTTCGAGGGCGACGTGCCGCTGACCACCGGCGCGGACCCCGTGGGCTTCTTCACCTGGGGCTCCCCCGACCCGCTCGCGCCGACCATCACCCGGGACGTGACCGTGCAGGAACGCGACGGCCGGGCCGACAACCACGTGCTGAGCGGCGAGTACTCGATCCCCGAGGGCGGCTACGGCGGTCTCAGCCACGACCTCGCCGACAGCCAGGACTGGTCGAGCTACCAGGGCCTGCGCTTCTGGTGGTTCGCGTCGCAGGCGAACAACCCCGCCTCCCCCACCGCGGGCGCCGAGATCAAGGTCGAGGTCAAGGACGGCGACCCCGCGGGCGGCGGCGACACCGCCGAGACGAGCGAGCTCTGGGCGGCGACGTTCCGGGACAACTGGGGCAGCAGCACCAGCCGGTGGAAGCTCGTCGAGCTGCCCTTCTCGTCGTTCGCGCCCTCGGGCTACCAGCCGGGCGACCAGGCCACCACGAACGGCACCCTCGACCTCACGTCGGCCTTCGGCTACTCGATCACCTTCGCCCCCGGCACCCCCGAGCCGGTCGGCTGGGCGATCGACGACACCCAGGTCTACGGCACCCCGGCGACCGCCGCGTCGGTGACGGTCGACTCCCCGCAGGACGTCTGGCTCGTCGACGCCGGCGACACCGCCGAGGTGGCGCTGCGGGTGTCCACGGCGGCCGACGAGCCCCTCGGGTCCGACGTCGTCGTCGACTGGGCGACCGCCGACGGCACCGCGGTCGAGGGCGTCGACTACGACGCGGCCTCGGGCACGACGACGTTCCCGGCCGGCTCGCCCTCGGGGACGGTGCAGACCGTGGACGTGGCGACCCGCGCCTCCTCGGGGCCCGGCGAGTCGAAGCAGCTGCAGGTGACGCTCGCGTCGACCACGGCCAGGGTCGGCGAGGGGCCGCGCGTCGTCATCGGGGCGCACGACCTGCCGTACCTCGACGCGTCGCTGCCGACGGCCGACCGCGTCGCCGACCTGCTCGGCCGCATGACCCTCGACGAGAAGGTCGGCCAGATGGCGCAGGCCGAGCGGCTCGGGCTGTCGTCGCCGAGCGACATCAGCGACCGCGCACTCGGCTCGCTGCTGAGCGGCGGAGGGTCGGTGCCCGAGGGCAACACGGCGGTGGCCTGGGCCGACATGGTCGACGGCTACCAGCGCGAGGCCCTCTCGACCCGCCTGCAGATCCCGCTGATCTACGGCGTCGACGCCGTGCACGGCCACAGCAACGTGGTCGGGGCGACGATCTTCCCGCACAACACCGGCCTCGGCGCGACCCGCGACCCGGCCCTCGTCGAGCAGATCGCCCAGGTCACGGCCCGGGAGGTGCGCGCGACCGGCGTGCCGTGGACCTTCGCCCCCTGCCTCTGCGTCTCGCGCGACGAGCGCTGGGGCCGCAGCTACGAGTCGTTCGGCGAGGATCCCGACCTGGTCCGCACCTTCGCGGCGCCGTCGGTGACCGGCCTGCAGGGCGACGACCCGACCGACATCGGCGGGGCCGACGAGGTGCTCGCCACCGCGAAGCACTGGGCCGGCGACGGCGGCACCACCTACGACCCCTCGGTCGTGGGCACGGGCGCCTACCCGATCGACCAGGGCGTCACCGAGGCCGACTCGCTCGAGGACTTCACGCGCCTGCACGTCGACCCGTACCTGCCCGCGCTCGAGGCCGGCGTCGGCACGATCATGCCGTCGTACTCGGCGGTCGACCTCGGCGACGGACCCGTCCGCATGCACGAGAACGGCGCGCTGAACACCGACCTGCTGAAGGGCGACCTGGAATTCGAGGGGTTCCTCATCAGCGACTGGGAGGGCATCGACAAGCTGCCCGGCGGCAGCTACGCCGACAAGGCGGTGCGCTCGGTGAACGCCGGGCTCGACATGGCGATGGCGCCGTACAACTACGGCGCGTTCATCGACAGCATCGTCGCGGCCGTGAGGTCGGGCTCGGTGCCGGAGGCACGGGTCGACGACGCCGTGCGGCGCGTCCTCACGCAGAAGTTCGACCTGAACCTGTTCGAGCAGCCCTTCGCCGACCGCACCAACGTCGACGGGGTCGGCAGCGACGCGAACCGGGCGGTGGCCCGCCAGGCCGCGGCCGAGTCGCAGGTGCTGCTGAAGAACGACGGAGGCGCGCTGCCGCTGGCCGAGGACGCCGACCTGTACGTGGCCGGCTCGAGCGCCGACGACCTCGGCCGCCAGATGGGCGGCTGGACGATCAGCTGGCAGGGCGGATCGGGCGACACGACCGCCGGCACGAGCATCGCGGAGGGCATCCGCGAGGTGGCGCCCGGCGCGACGGTCACGGTGAGCCCCGGGGCGACCGAGCCGATCCGCGCCGACCAGACCGGCGTGGTCGTCGTCGGCGAGCGGCCGTACGCCGAGGGGCAGGGCGACGTCGGCAACAACGGCTCGAGCCTGTCGCTGACCGACGCCGACCAGGCCGTCGTCGAGCAGGTCTGCGGGGTGACCGAGTCGTGCGTCGTGCTCGTCGTCTCGGGTCGGCCGCAGCTGCTCGGCGACGTCGTCGGCCACGCCGACGCCGTGGTCGCGTCGTCGCTGCCGGGCTCCGAGGGCGCCGGTGTGGCCGACGTGCTGTTCGGCGACCTCCCCTTCGCCGGACGCCTGCCCGTGACCTGGGCGGCCAGTGCCGACCAGGTGGCGATCAACGTCGGCGACGCGGACTACGAACCGCTGTACCCGTACGGCTGGGGCCTGCGCACCGACGGTGCGCGCGACAGGCTGGAGGCGCTGGTCGCCTCCCTGCCGGAGGGCGCGGCCCGGGACGGCGTGCAGGACGTGCTCGACGACGACGTGTGGGCCACGGACGGCACGGTCGCGGGCGGCGCCGCGACCGAGCGCCTCCTGCGCCTGCTGCTCGAGGCCGTCGGACCCTTCTCGGGCACCGACCTCGGCGCGATGACCGCGGCCGACGACCTCGTGTCGGTGGCCCGCGACCTCGCGCAGGCAGCGATGGTCGACGGGTCGGCAGTCGCCGGGTCGGCGGCGCTGACGGCCGAGGCCGAGAACGCCCTACAGCGCGGGCTGCCCGACGTGGCGCTCGCACGCCTCGCCGCCGTGCTCGGCGTCGACCTGGGCGTCGTCGAGTCGGACAAGGCGATCGTGCCGGCCACGCTGTCGCCCGCCACGGCGCGTCCTGGCGACTCCGTGTCGATCACCGCGACGGGCTTCGTCGCGGCCGAGGCGCTCGCCGGGACGGTCTTCTCGGAGCCGCAGTCGATCGGCGCCGCCACGGCGACGGCCGCCGGAGTGGGCGTGCTGCGCTTCGTCGTGCCGGCGGACCTCGAACCGGGCGCGCACGTCGTCGAGCTGGAGGGGGCAGGGCAGATCGCCCGGGCGACGTTGACGGTGCTCGCCGCGGCGGGGCCCGGCGAGCCCGGCGAGCCCGAGGTGCCAGGCGTGCCCGGTGTGCCGGGCGCGGGCGCCCCGGCGGCGCCGGAGGCTGGTGGCGGTGGCGGAGGCGGCACGGGCTCCGACGGGGCCGTCGCGGTCGCGGCGGGCCGGGACGGCCTCGCCTTCACCGGCTCGGACGCCTGGGTCGGCATCGCCGGGACGGCGCTCCTGCTGATCGCGGCCGGCGCGTGGCTCACGTCGCGCCGCCGCCGCACCGGCGAGGAGTAGCCAGCACCTCCGGCTCCCTCACAGGGCTCCGGCACCCCGAAGTGGACGGAACACCCCGGAACGACGGGGTGCTTCGTCCACGTCGAGGTGTTCCGTGTCACGGAGGCGCGGTGCCGCGCGGGGCGCGCTACGCGGACTCGCGCAGCAGCAGCGTGCGCGCGACGCGGCGGCGCGGGGGCTCGCCGCCCGCGAGCATCTCGGCCACGACCTCGACGGCGACGCCTGCGAGCTCGGCCTTGTCGATCGACAGGGTCGTGAGCTCCGGGGTGACGAGGGCGCCGAGGTCGAGCCCGTCCATGCCGACCACGGCGACGTCGTCGGGCACGGCGACGCCGAGCCGCGCGAGTCCCTTGAGCGCGCCGATCGCGAGCACGTCGTTGAAGGCGAGCAACGCGTCGGCGTCGGGGAACGCCCGGAGCAGCTCCCCAGCGGCACGGACCCCGCCGGCGTGGGTCTGCTCGACCCGGATCTCGGAGGCGGGGCTCCACGCCATGCCGTGCTCGGCCAGGTGCTCGCGGTACGCGAGGGCGCGCCCGGAGCCCTCCACCCCGGAGTCGATCATCGCGACCCGGCTCCGCCCGGTCGCCCTGAGGTGGTCGAGGGCGCTGCGGACGGCCGACCGCGTCTCGATCTCGATGACGCCCTGGGCGCCTCCGTCAGGGTCCGTGTCGACCTCGACCGACGGCACTCCCGCCACCAGCTCGCGCAGCTCGCCGAGCGGCATGAGCGACACGAGCGCGTCGACGCGGGGCACCATCGACGACAGGTGATCCCGGGCCACGGAGGCGTCGTGCCCGAGGTCGCAGAGCAGCACGCCCCAGCCGCGTGCGGTGGCGGCCCGGCTGAACTCCGACGCCACCTCCGGGTAGTACGGGTTGCGGAGGTCGTCGAGCACGAGCCCGACCGTCACCTGCCGCCCCCTCACCAGCCCCTGCGCCGCCCGGTTCGGCCGGTAGTTGAGGTCGCGGGCGGCCTGCACCACGCGCTCGCGCGTCGCCGCGCTGACGTCCGGCAGGCCGTTGAGGGAGCGGGTGACCGTCTGCCGCGAGACCCCGGCGACCCTCGCCACGTCGAGGATCGTGGCAGGGCGAGGGAGGCGGGGGCCGGTCGTGGTCACCCCCTGAGGTTACTGGTAGCGTCGACGCTGCCCGTGAACGTTCACGGGCACTCACTCGCTCGACGACCAGAAGGACACCGATGTCTCCCCTGACCCCTCGCGCCGACGCGACCACCGCCTCCTCGACCGCCGCCCGCCCGGCGCAGCACGAGCCGGGCGCCGCAGCCCGCTGGGCCGTGCTCGGAGCAGGCTCCATCGCCCGCCGCTTCGTCGAGCAGCTGCCCTCGTCGGGTGGCGTGCTCGTCGCCGTCGGCAGCACCGACGCCGGGCGCGCCGCCGACCTGGCCGGGTTCGCCGTCGAGCACGGCGCGGGGCCCGCCGCGGGCTCGGGCGAGACCGTCCGCACCGGCAGCTACGCCGAGGTGCTCGCCGACCCGTCCGTCGACGCCGTCTACGTCGCGACCGTGCACACGGCCCACGCGCGCCTCGTGCTCGACGCCGTCGACGCCGGCAAGGCGGTGCTCTGCGAGAAGCCGCTGACCCCGGACGCGGGCACCACGACGGCCGTCGCCGACGAGGCACGCCGGGCCGGGGCGACCCTCGTCGAGGCGTTCATGTACCGCTTCCACCCGCAGACGCGTGCCCTGCTCGACCTGGTGCGCGACGGCGTGCTCGGGGAGCTCGTGCACGTCGACGCGGCGTTCTCGTTCGCGGCGACCGAGCGCGAGGGGCGTCTCTTCGACCTCGACACCGCGGGAGGCGGGATCCTCGACGTGGGCGGCTACCCCGTCTCGATGGCCCGGGCCGTCGTCGGCGCCGCCCGCGGGCGGGCGCACGCCGAGCCGGTGGGGCTGACCGCCAAGGGCACGCTCGGCCCGACCGGCGTCGACGAGTGGACCGTCGCCCAGCTCGACTTCGGCGACGGCGTCACCGCGACCGTGCGCTGCGGCATCAGGGTCGACGACGCGAACACGGTGACGATCACGGGGTCGCGCGGCAGCGTCGTCGTCACCGACCCGTGGTTCGGCGACGGCTCGCAGCTGATCGTCCGGACCGTCGACGGCGAGACCCGCACCTCGTCGTTCCCCGCCGCACAGCCCTACGCCCTCGAGGCGGCGGCGACCATCGCCGCCCTGCGCGACGGCACCGGCGAGGCCACCGAGATCACCCTCGACGACAGCGTCGGCACGGCGCTCGTGCTCGACCAGTGGCGCGCCGCGATCGGGCTGCGCTACCCGTTCGAGCGCGAGGACGGCGAGAGCCTCTGACCGGGGGCCGAGAGCCGGGAGCCGAGAGCCGAGGAGGAGCGGGTCGGCAGACGAGGAGACGCACGGCACGCTCCAGGTCACGGTCAGGTAACGCACCAATCCCATCCAGCGAGGGTGGCGAACCCCTGTCAACTCCCCACCGGGAACCACAGACAAGGAGAATCATCGTGAACATCTCACGCAAGACCATCACCAAGTCCGCCTTCGGCATCGTCGCCTCCGGCGCCCTCATCTTCAGCCTCGCCGCCTGCTCCTCCACCGAGAGCACCTCCGGGTCGTCGTCCTCGGCCGCCCCCTCGTCCTCGGCCGCGTCCACCGAGCCCGTCGCCTCGCTCCCCGACCTCTCGAACGGTGTCGACACGCAGGTCGCCGTCGACGCCTCCTTCGTCGAGGCCCTCGGCACCCTCGGCCTCACCCCCGGAGGCGT
>Ga0265780_10000482_pt1 | contig 61998 bp, 91 predicted proteins | sample P1T30metagenome_FD_192432 | JGI IMG/M metagenome (GOLD analysis project Ga0265780, IMG submission 192432) | Plant litter microbial communities from East Loma Ridge, Irvine, California - P1 T30 | ecosystem: Environmental > Terrestrial > Plant litter > Unclassified | place: USA: California... | reverse complement strand
GAAGCGTCATAAACGTCAACTAGAACAGGAAGGATAGTCTTGACAAACTTGGCGACCAAGTCGGGGTGCATCTTGAGCATTTCGAGTCTTGAGTCCATCTGGGCCTCGTGCATCTTCTTGGTCTTTGCAATGACATTTCTGCCAACCCCAAAAGAACCGATCCCAAGTTCAGCCGCGATACTTGAATAATCGGTTGGACCAGCTCGCGAGCTACTAGAAGGAACGTCGGTCTGACCATCGCTTTTTGGTGCGCCGGTTGACGGGGTTTCATACAAAAATTCGACCGATTCATTGCCAGCCTCGGGAGGAGTGATAGTAGCAGACTCGATTCCCCCTACGGTCTTGGGAGTTCGGCTTGATCGTCGAGGTTTCCGGCCGGGTTTAGCTCCTGATTTGATCTTTTCGAACGATTTCTCGCTGTATGCTTTGAGGTCGAATACACCATCTTTTGGAAGCGGCGGTAAAAGCTCGGTGATGAGTGCCAGAGCTTCTTCGACTTGATCTTTAGGTCGATGAGCGAGATTCTGAAGAACAGCCATATCGGCTACACCACCCGCTAAACCCTGACCTCCAGCCGATTCTCCCTGTTCATCGTCATCGTGAGATGGTGGGAGGACACCAGTAAGGATCTGATAGACAGTGTTGGTCATGCCAGCTTCCAAAAAGTTGACTGTCACTTTGGCGGACCCTCGAGCGGAACTCGTCAAGGCCTTCAGTAAATGGGTGTATGTCGCTGGGGAAAGGAGAGGAGAACCGCCAGATGGCATGAGGAGGGAATTGATGGCGATAGCCGTTGGCAAGTCTAGGAGACCTTCGAGATGAATAGGATTGTGTCGGAAGGCTTCGATAGTCCGAACGACAGCCAAAGTCGCAGATTCAACCAATCGCTGATCGGTCGAAGTAAGAGTCTGGCGAAGTGTGGGGAAGACGTCTTTGATCTTTTGGTAACTATCGCCCGAGAGGTTTCGGCAGCAGTTTGCAGCTGCATTGACAGCTGTTCGCTGAACATTTGTCGAGAAGAAGTCGAGGTAGTTGAGTAAAGCTCCGAGACCTCCTTCCTTGACGACGGCGGACGGGTGTTCGCTGGAGATCTTCTCCATTGTCTATTTGTCAGCTCCTGATGAAAAAGCATGGGTAGCTGACTCACGCTCAGAGTCTGCTCGGCCAATTCAATGTAGGAGATCTCGTTCAACTTTGAGCACAGGACAGGGACAGCACCGAGCTGAACCAAGGTATGGCCTGATCCAGGTAAAGCTTCCATCAAATGAGCGAGACATCGACAAGCGATTAATTGCGTCTCCATTTCATCCTCATTTCCACCTCCCGAAGGCATCTCTTCTCCAGCACTCATAGCCAGCGCTGCTGCTAATTGAGCATCTTCATCCATCTCGTCTGGTGGTCGTACCACTTCGGTAGGAGCATCGGGATTGATGTTGGGTCGACCGTCTAGGATGGCGATGAATTCGGTAGCAAAAGAAGTTATGCTGAAAGCTCCTCCGAGTGTATCTTCATTACTAACGAGCAAGAGCTCGCTGCATTCTCTAAGGGCCGAATGTCGAGTTGCAGGGTTGGAAGAGGTTAATTCGCTCTTGAGTCGTTTAAATCGTCCAGCGAGTCCCGAAGACATGCCTCCAAAACTTCGGAAGCCACTACCAAATATAGCAGCCGCGGTCGCTTCGTCGAGGTGCATACCGGATTCACTTGCGAGTTGGGCTAGTCGAGAAGCCATGCCTCCCGGACCGCCAATGCTCATACCTCCTGCTCGGAAGGGGTTGGATCTCGCTGCCTCCTCCATGGCATCGTCATCCTCGTCATCATCGCCTTGATCTTCGTCGTCATCCTCATCTTCGTTCATTCCCATATCGTCAAAGTCGTCATCGGTGCCTTCACCGAGTGCTCCTGATCCGCTGCCTTCTCCGGGCCAATCCTCGCCCATCGAATTATCTATCAGAGTTCGTGAAGCTACACATTGGCTGCGCAACGTTGGTACGGAGAGACATAACTCACCACTATCGCCCTTCTTGGACTTGTCGTCCGAGCCACTTGGGCCTGCGCTCTTTCGCCCCTTGGCTCTGAAATGTTAGCCAGACTCGAAACTTCGGGAAGCACCTCAACTTACGCTGGACGTCGTGGCATTGTCTTTGCTGGCTGCTTCCCTTTTGAGGCTTTGTCGGTGTGCTTCTTCGTCTTCTCCGTGATGTCGACCAAGCTCTGTCGTGGGTTCTTCTTGGCTTTCTTGCCGGGAGAAGGGGCGATAACAGCAGGTTCGTCGGCGGGAGGGGGGTCGGCTCGCTTCTTCCCTTTACGATCGGTAGTAGTAGTAATTCTGGTAGTGTCAGCCATGTTGCACGATATAGGTGGCGTAAGGTTGAAATGTGAAGTGACGAGAGAAGAGAAGTGGAAATTGGTCCTTTGGTTGGAAGCCTACCGATCCGAGCGGGGTGACATGACTTACTGTTTCTTGGACGGGCCGGTTTCAATCGCTTCAGCTTCTACTTGGGCTCTCTTCTTTCCTTTGCCTACTGCTCCTGCTGTACTACTACTTCCTTGGCCGGAGGTGGAAGTTGCTTGGTCAGCTTCAGGTGACGCGAGTCCAGAGATTCGAGCTGATCGTCGGGTTCGAGGGTGCGTGCTGTTCGTAGGAGCTGCGGTGCTTGGTCCTGAGGTGTTGGTAGTGGGCTTAGCTCGAGTCCTGAGGGTCTGAGCGGTGGGAGGTTGAGTGACAGGAGCGGGATTGGTGTCAAGAACAATGGAAGGATCGGGGTTCGTAGTGGTAGTAGTGGTAGGGGGTGTGTCTTCTTGGTTGAGATCTACAGAGTCTGTTAGTTCAGTGATATCGCTTGAGTTGTCGGAATTGTCGTCGCCTCGATGATCCATCGAGCCAGTCATACGATGGTGATGAGGTGTGACACGGTGGAGGTGGGGGCGTGGGTGATGACGGTAGCTTCTAGCGAGTTGGCCATGGGTGTAGTCGGTGTGTTGTCGGTAATTGCTGCTTAAGTCTGGACCAATGCTGTAGTTGTTGCTGTCGTTGAAAGGGGTAGAGGAAGAGAAAAGAAGAGAAGGGAAGGGTGTGTGACCGTGCGGGTGTAGATGACACTACTTAGGGTGTCATTGCCACAACTCGTGCTGAAACGCCGAGGATGATTATCAAAGGTGGAGGTAGTCCACATACCTTGGAAGATTTCGACTCGATACTTGAAACATCTACAACAGGCATACAGCTACCTCGGGTCTTCACAATACACTGCTCTGAGGCTAAAACATGGTAGCAGACAAGCACCCAGCAACCACAGCTGAGCTGCTCGACGCTCTTCGAACATTACGCGAGAACAACTCGAAAGCAGTTAGGCCAACGGTCCACCTCTACCCTCAATCAATCTACGCCCCAGAGGAAGAAGCTAATGCGGCTTCATCCTCTTCAACTCCCAGAAGGATCACCAGCTGGAAGATGACGGAGCACATGTACTTTCAGTCAAACAACAATTTCCCCACTCTTGCCAGGGGGCTATTCACAGAGGAAGTATATGGAGAAGAGAGGATAGTAGCTAGGGGATATGACAAGTTCTTTAACACGGATGAGGTTGCTTGGTCATATGTGAGTGATCAGGGTGCAATGATATGCTGATGAGCAGTGGGACGGAATGCAACATCATACGCAAGGGCCATACCATCTGACGTTGAAATCAAACGGATGTCTCATCCTCATATCGGCGCTGTCCCCTAAACACCTCGTTGTCGCCTCCAAACACTCTTTGGGAACTACAACCGAGAATCAAACTGAAAGTAAAGATGAAGTGGATGGCGTGCTGGTAGACGGCGTGACTGCACTGAAGGTCAAGGATGATAAAGGCAAAGGCAAGGGTAAAGAGGAGGATGAGGAGCACTTGGAAGCGAAACAACATGCTGAGGTCGGGCGTATATGGCTACGAAGAACTCTGCAAAAGAGTGGAAAGACGGAGGAGGATCTTGCTAAGCGATTATGGGATCAAGGATTGACGGCTGTTCTTGAGGTATGTTGCCCATCAGTTCCCGGCTAACCTTAGCTCTGTGACGACTCATTCGAAGAGCACGTCATTGCGACCCCAGCCCACTGGACTGGACTTCACCTTCACGGACTAAACACCAATACACCTTACTTCAACACCCTCCCTCCAGCTCAGGTCTCATCTTTCGCCGAGGAATTCGGATTCATACCAACCAAATACGTTACCCTAAATACCCTCGACGAAGTTCGCTCCTTCACCTCTGAAGTCTCCCAATCAGGCTCTTGGGAAGGGGAAATGATCGAAGGTTTCGTCGTCAGGTCAACAGTCCGGAATACCGGTTCCTCACACACCGAGTCGAAACCACCTTATCCACCTGGAACACCATTCTTCTTCAAAGTCAAATTCGATGAGCCATACCTTCTATACAGGACATGGCGAGAAGTCACTCGAGCAATGTTGCCACTTATCAAGAACCCTGGTGGAGACGAGGAGGAAAAGATCAGGAAACGAGTCAAGAGCAAGACAAAGAGGCCCGAAGTTGCAGTCTACGTCAATTGGGTGGATATGATGTTACGGACTGAACCTGAGTTGTTTGACAATTTCGAGCGAGGAGTTGTCAAGGTCAGGGAGAGATTTTTGAAATGGACCGAAGGAGATGGGAAAGCAGAGTGGGAAGCTGCTCTCAGTGGGAAACCGCTGGCTGCATCCAAGCAGGCTGGCGAGTCAGACTCGGCCAGGTCGTTGCGTCAGGCAGCGAGGGCGGGTCTGAAGAAGAAATACGTACTTGTGCCTATGGCTATCCCAGGTTGTGGTGAGCTGTCCCAATCTGAGAACCCGACAAAGACTGAGACCTCTAGGCAAAACACTAATCGGGAACGCTCTCCAGCACCTCTTCAATATCGGCCACACTCAAAGCGACGACGTGACCGCCAAGAAGACCGCCCCTACATTCTTGAAAAACATCGCAGCCCTTCTCGAGAAGAAAGACGTAGTCTATGCAGACCGCAACAACCACCTCGAGAAACACTATGAAGAACTCATCGAAATGCCATTCAACACTAAACTCGGTCCTGGCAAAACACTCAAGAACTTCGACGTCAGCTTTATCGCCATTAAATGGAATGTCGATGAACTCCCATATCATCGAGTCCTACGAGTTTGCGCCGAGAGAGTAGTAAAGCGAGGAGATAATCATCAGACTTTACGACCTGATTTATCGATCGAGGCGGAACATGAAGCTATTGTCGGGCAGTTTTTGAGGCACTTTGTTAATCCGAGTTCGGAGGATTTCGACAGAATCATCCCTGTCGAAGTGGAGGATGACTCTAGGGCGGTCTTGGAGAAGGTGGTCGATGGGATCGTCGATATACTTGGGCTCACCAAGCCCACAGCGGAGGTTCTGGATGAGGCTCTGAGGGTAGCTGGGGAATATAAACCTAAAACACCCTATCACGCCCCTGCGAAAATCAGTAAAGCAATCCGTTACTTTGGTCTTGCCCCTGAAATCGACTTGTCCGAACTCGTCTCGACCATTCTTAACAAGTCGCCTGATGAGTCCGCAAAAGCTGTGTTCGAGGATATCAAGTCCAAAAGCCGAATCACGCATAAACCCCACGTTACCCTGTCTCACGAGAAGAACGTCGAAGCTGAACGAGACGCTGCCGATCCCAATTCAAAAGTCCTTCGTCCACACCAGACATGTTGGGAGCAATGCAAGACGCTAGCTACCGAAGCGGATAACGTCACATCGATGTACAAGTACAATATAACCCACTTGGTATGGGACGACCGAGTCATGTCGCTCATCATCGATGAATTACATCCTTGCGAGGCAGGGACTGTCCAACTCCAGATTCCAGAAGATTACGCTCGACATCTACATATCACCGTTGGGACCCGCTCGGAGGAGATTCCCGCATACGAGTCTAGGGGAGTCGTAGCTGTTGCTCAGGAGGGTATTGCTAAAGGACAAAGCGAGGGAGAGGGATCAGAAGCTGTTGAGGGTGGTGGTAAGGTCAGGTGGGTGCAGGTGGATGGGTTCGGTGGGCAGGGGAGAGTCAGGGGGATGTGGTAGTCGCAGAGTTCTGCACAGTGCATGTAAATTCAAGCAACAATTCGAATCTCATATTTTGGGTCATGCTGTCCGTGATATATCCCGTACAGTGCCTGTTCGAGCTGACAGTCATGCGTCCGCTGCCTTGTCTGCCCTACAAAATTAGTTCTCCAGACGGCGTTGGACAAATGAAGTAAATCAATGCAGTTTGAACAGTTCGAGCCAGCTTGCCGATCTCTTGCATGATGTGCCTGAATTCAAGTGTAAGCCGAAACCTATGGTGTACCCGTCAATACTCTACCTCGAACCGCTCACCAGCCGTCATGTCCACCGCCCGTCCTTCATAGCCCTCTTCCCCGTCCGAAACTCTCCATCCACAGTACGCGGAGTCTGCTGGCCCTTCCCGACGCAATGTCGAAACAACCAGGTCCTTCACTTATACACGTTCCTACCCTCTTCTCAATAGTCGAGCCGGGCGTATATCGCTCTGCATCCCCCACCGCATCTCAAGTACGTCCCTTCCCGATGAAGTTATTCAACACTGATGACAGGTCCCATTTCTAGCCAGTCTAGGTCTGAAAACAATACTCTCCTTGACACCTGAGTATCCCACAAAACAGCTGTTGGCACATATTAAAGCTTCCTCTATCGATTTCGTATGACCTCTCATCTTAGCATGGAGTATACTGATGACAGATACCATTAGGCACTACGCTATGGTCTCCTTTAATAGATTGGAAACCAATTAGGGACGAGATTATCAAGTCTGCATTGGAGATAATCATGGATACGAGGAATCATCCCGTTCTCTTAATTGACCCGTATGTCCTTTCCTATCGCTCATCAGGTAGAATGCTGATTGCAGATTGGGTATTCATCAAACTGGATGTGTAGTAGGGGCTTTGAGGGTATTGCAGGATTGGAATTTTGCTTCTATCCTCGTTGAGGTGTGTACATCCTACGGTCGAGAGAAGGAGCTGACGAGTAGTATCGATCACATGCTGGACCTGGGAGACATCGGATAGCAGATGAACAGTATATCGAAGTACGTCCGAGTAATCCGAACATGATGTAGAGCTCATATCAGCTGTTCGACCCAGATCTAATCAACCTACCGCCTACAGAGTATCGAGCATCATGGCTAATTAACGACGATGACGAGAATGATACGGATTATTCTGCTGATGAGGATATCACTATAAAACCCATAAAGACGAAAGCCGGAGAAAAGGCAGTGGTAGAGACAATATCGGATGCAAAGGGAGAAGAGGGGACAATATCGAATGGAGAACATGTCGGTGTAGGCTAGCTTGGATGTTATGTCGATTGTACGAGTATGCGGTGTTGTAGGATGTGATGACTGCATTGCGATTTTTATACATTGAGTGGTTTCCAACACACTTGCTGCCTTCTCTACACTCTCTCTCCTGAACCCGACAAGATCCTAGCCTATCGTCCGAAAGAACCAGACGACTGAGCCTGTCCTCCCATAGCTTGCATCCTCTCTCCGACCTTCTTGTTGACCTGCAAATCAGCTTTGGCACTCCTCTTCCCAAAGTATGCAATAGCGTACCTCAAAGAACTTGGATGTACATCTATCGATGCAGACTGCCTCTCCTTTTAGGAGTTCACCTTCATGATACCGGTGAGCGTCATCTGGGGCGATACATTTCTTGTGACATGATCCAACTAGACGGTTGCTGCCTATCAGCCCTGACCATGTCGAATAACCTCCAATGTCTGTCTCGTAGCCACTTGAGGCTAGGCGTGGATTGACAGAAAGACTCAACTCACAAGACATCGGTGATCATGTCGAGCTCGGCAGTTGCCATCTCGATCTTCATGGGGTCGACCGCTCCTGGGTCAGATTCTAGTCTATCAGTCCTGTCGCATAATCTTGCTCGGATTCGTAGACTCACTACCACCGCCGAATAAGAAAGACATTGTTGTATATGTGTGATTATGGTAGATAGCTGATGGAATGACTACTGAACACGAATTTCAAGATTTCAGCCGTCATCGATTTGCTTCCGTCCTCCACCTACTGAGTGATCTCCTGCAGCTTGAGCATCTTCATGACTCATGACAGGTAAGAGGCAAGCCAAGAGAGGAGTGAGCGGTAAGCTTGCGATATTGTGCATAATGCATTTGGGGTTCTGATTTTATTAACTGCATGATTTCCCTACTTTGGCTGTCCCCGCTCAATCTTACTTTCTTTCCTGCTAGCCCACCCGGTCCAGCTCTGTCAAGTTAGCAGGTGTTCCCTCACAATTGGCCCTCAAAGGACTTACCTCATCGTATATCACTCCCCTAGGTTCCTTGCCCTCGCTCTCCCGGACGACCGTATCAGCCAACCACCCGACAGCAGCCGTCATGCCGCTCCCACAGGTGAACACAACCGGCTTATCCTCTAGCTCTGCGAGCTTGCTCTCCCCGCCCACTGCCTCAGCTAATGTTGACTTGAGTTCGGGGATGGATTTGTAGGTCGAATAAGGTTGTTTGTCCTTATGCGGCTCTAGGTAGGAGGAGAATGGGAGTGGGAGGGAGTTTGGGATATGGCCCGATGGCATTCCTGGTCTGGGTTCTGGTGCTTCGCCGGTGAATCTGTTCATCAGCAAAGATCCTTCAATACAGCAACAGACTAACCGGGCTAGAGGTCTGTGGTCGAGGACAGTCTCGCCTTCTCCCTTCTGTTGCTGCGAGTTCTTGACCATTTCCTCGTATGCTATACGGTTAGTCCAGATAGGATCAACCAGCACGATTACTCACATCTCAGCTTGGCACCATCGAGCGGCTTGCCCTTGTATTCGCTCTGTCCGATATCCTGCAACTCTCCCATCTCCACTTCATTGCCCTCGTCGATCCACCTGGGCAAGCCACCGTTCAAGATTGATACCTTCTCATGACCGAATGCTGTTCAGTCAGCACGCGTTATCGTTTCCAGGCAAGAAGAGGCTACCTTTGAACGTGAACAGCCCTCTTGGTGAGGAGAACACGCCCAAGGTATCGTACAGAACTACATGATCTTCTTCACTAATACCTAACTTCCCTTTCCGATCAGCACCTAATTAATCACGTAGGATGAGGCTTACTGCACTCCTCCGCAAACCTCTCTACAGTCGGCATCATGTGACTCAGACTCAGCGGATTCGTCTCGGGGGCCAACTCGGCAACTTCATCGAGATCGAATCTTCGAGCATTCGGTATCCGAGGTCCAGATAGATATTCAGCGACAGCAGATCGAGTGGAATTTGGCATATGCCAAGAGCAGTCAACAGGGATTGTAGTCGACTATCATCAGTGTATGACATAGCCGAAGGACATACCTGAGGCAGCTCCTTGAATTCGGCAGGAGAGAGTAGAAGTGGCACCTTGGCAGACATACTTCTGGAAGCCATCGCTCTACCTGATCTGAGTACTGTAGTGATTGGGCGAGTTGTCAACATATCTTGTAGATGGTTCAGTATGGCGATAGATAAGGGTGAGATGACGGTGTATGGGTGGAGGAGGCCGGTCGGTAAGAGTCGGCTAATCGGCCTTGGGCACGTGGCATATTCGATCATCTGGAATTCTGGAATTTTATGAGAAATACCATATCTTATCCAAAATGAGTGAAGAAGCTGGACCATCGACCATACCTACGCCAGTCGGCGCGGAGGAGATCGAGCAGAAATTGGCCGATACTAAACTTGAGGAATCAGGCAAATCTACGGAAACACCCAAATATGCTAGAGGGGAGAATCCGAAATTAAGGTATAAGAAGCCGTATTGGTGGGCGTACAAGACTTTCGTCAAGCAGAGGTATGTGGTCCACCGAGAACGAAGAGTCTCGTGTCTGACTATCAGATGGATTGGTAGGGAGCTACTCGAGGTAATCAGTACCGAGTTCAGGGATAGGTCGGTTGAATACTATGTGAGTTGGTATTTCGCGTCGAGACGTGAGCTCATTTCAGAAACACGCACTCGAGTCTGGAGTAACCAGAGTCAATGGTGTGACAGCATGGCCTGGGCTCATACTAAAAGATGGAGATCGGCTAGAGTACGTCCGGCGTCGTGGCAGCTTGATTCGATGCTGATCAGTAGCAATACCGTACACCGACACGAACCGCCCATTACAGTTGGCTCAATCCTCGTACTCCATATAGACCGAGAGAGGGAGTTTATCGTAATTTCAAAACCTGGTAGCATGGTACGTTCTGCTAATCTATCGTTGAGGAGACCTGACGAAACAGCCGGTTCATGCGACTGGACGATATTTCCGCCATACAGTCTTGGAAGTCATGGAATCGGATTACGGCGTAAAGTGCTATGCTGTCAATCGACTTGATCGATTAACATCCGGATTGATGATTATGGGGTTAACGGGTAAAGCTTCGGGCAAGTTGGCCGAGGAGTTCAGAGAGGGGACTGTGAAGAAACAATATGTTGCGAGAGTCAAGGGAAGGTTCCCAGAGTACGTCCCATCAAGAGCAAGTCGTAGGAAGCTCACGCATCAGCGGTCACATCCTTGTAAATCAGCCACTGATATCGGTGGATCGACAAATGGGGTTGGTGATCGTTGCACCGGAGGGGAAACCCGCCGAAACAGTATTCACCCGCATGAGTTACGATGCAGAGCGTGATCAGAGTGTTGTACACTGTAAGTCCTTCTCATTTCTACCAGGCGCGAGGCTGATGAATACAGGTAGACCACAAACAGGGAGAAGTAAGTCATGAACCCCCTTCGAAGCTGATCTCCAGCTCACCAACTCCGTGTCCACCTCCAATATCTCGGATACCCCATAGCAAACGATCCACTCTACTCCCTCGAGAACGTATGGGGATCAAACCTAGGTCAAGGCGGCGTAGATCTAGCTGCCCAGAACGCAGAAACATCACAAGCTGCCGCAATCGCAAGACGTGTAGTGGAGGCGGATGAGAGTTCAAGAAATGCTGTTCAGCCAATACAGCCCCCGAGGTCGGAGAGGGATATGGCGGATATCGACGTTTCAAGTCCTATTCGACTTAGTAAGCAGGCGAAGGAGATTATTTACAAGTTAAGGCAGATGAAGGATGAGGCTGAAGATTGGGTCAAGTGAGTCTTGATTTTTCGACGTGAGCGAAAGCTGATCAGCAGGTGGAATGAGGTGATCTTTACCACGAAAGAAGCTCAGAACGATCTCGAAAAGCCGACCCCAACCCCTGTCGAGCCCGAAGCATCAAGTTCGAACCCCACTCCAAAAGTCAAAGTCCCTCACGCAAGACAAGTCCAGGCGGAACGAAAAGCCCAAGGTCGGCATTACGTCGATGACCCTCTTCCCGATTCTACCGTCTCACCACTCCGTCGCCCCGCCCATATACCCGAAGGATTCTGCCAACAATGTTTCGTCCCTCTACCGGACGATCCTGATCCCGAGACTTTGTTTATCTATCTGCATGCCTGGAAATACGAGACCGTCGGACTTGGCGCTTGGGAGACGCCTTTACCGAGGTGGGCATCTGAAAATTGGGATGGAGATTGGAGGGGATGGGTTGATGGAGCAGAGGTCAAGTCAGTCTTGGAGGTTCGGGAACCTCAGGAGTAGGCACAGCTTGGAAAGCATGCTTGCCAGGGATTTGGACTCTTGTATGGCGCTACGACCGAGGCAAATTCATCATGGAGGGACGCAGCTCGGCGTCGATCAGCATTAACCCAAAAACCTCGATTCATTGCAACCGCAAAGTCACCGCCTCTCGATCTCCCCTTGTAATCTCTACCAATGTACATCATCCAGGCCCGAGATTCATCCTTTAATCTAAACTAAGCCTAAAGATGTTACAGGATTACAACTTCCTTTCACCAATTATACGTTTCTTCCCCAACCTCTCATCCCTAACTCCTCAGTCAACCCCTTGAAGGCACTGGCGAATGATCCAAGAATGCTTCGTAGTCCCATCTGCTTTCCTCACTTACTTATTGATCATACACTTTGCTCACTCTGCCTCTGCGGCGTCACACACTCTTTACCATGTTTACCCATTCTATATCCTTCCTCGTTCTCTCTTGGTTTATTAGCCTCTGTGAGTGCTTCTGTGGAGGTTCTGGCTGATCGTAGGCTCTGGTGGACCTATTTCTGTACAGCAAGCATCGATGGAACCCGCCTCTATATCATCAGCATCGACCGTCTCCGTCTCTGTATTATCAGCATCATCAACAACCGCACCCACCTCTGCATCTTCACCATCAACAGCACCCCCCTACGTATCTTCAACGTCGACGCCATCGGTCTATATCACTCCAACATCGACAGCCTCTGCTTGGGGACCACCGGTATCGACGGTGAACTGTCTCGATCAAACCTGTAACTCCAGACTCTGGAATGAGACTGGACCTGATATCTTGGACGTTCGGCAAGGTATGGAAATTCATCTCGTTCTCCTGCTATACTAATCATCAGTCCACCAGAACGATTGTTGGTGGAAAGCAGTCCAAGTCTCCGTCACTCACCATGCGAAAAACCGAATCATGAACTTCTTTTTCGATCCGGTCACCAAACAATCCTACGCCGACAAGACTGGTGATGCCCTGCTTGCGCCCAATCCTATAGTCCAGCTCTACAATCCTTTTACCTATCAGCCCGAGTACTTCGATGCCAATATCCTGGATCGAGATTTATACGACGACAAGGGTCCATTACTTGGTGTGTTTTGGCCTGATGCAATGACTCAAGCGATGCGGAAACTTAGTGCGAGATATGGACTTCATGGATACAATACATCCACCAATGAACTTGACGAGGGCGTAGAGGGGTATGGTCCGAAACTCGATACCACATTATCTATACTTACTGGTAAACCTGCCTGGGAGAACAACTTCAGCGACTTCAATAGCTCGGACGCGCTGTACGCATACCTCGAACAATCAATCTATACACCCATGATGTTCACTTCTGTCGATGTCGCGAACCTTACAGTCACCGACCCACCGATAAAGGAGGATCACGTATACCCGATCATTTCAACATATTACAACGCAACGACTAATGTCAAGATGGTTCATACTCGGAATGTATGGGGTCGGACCGATAATTTCACAATGGCAGATGTATGGAGGAATGGGCTCACATTTGTACATTTACAGAACTACGATCGACTTACATAGCGGTCCAGCAGGCGACTGTAGGTCAATAGGCGGTCATATAGACATTGAACTTGTAGGTTTCTAGGCATTATGTTACATCTGAGCTGTTTAGCCAGTCTACTATATATATATATATACGTTGTAAGAGCAAAGCTCATTGTCCATTATTGTCTATGTTACACATCACACATCACACATCACTAAATGGTCCAGACCCATCCTCTTCTGGCTCCTGGGGCTTCGGTCTTCCCCTCATCCACAAAAGGAATCATACCCGATACATCATACCATCCGACGTTGACTGCATGTGATCCGTCGTTGACTCCGAGGATACTATTGATCAGCTAGGTTTCTGGTAAAGGATAAGGTACTCACAAAGTAGTTCCTTCGGGATAAGCATCCTTCTTGGGTGTATGCCAGATGGTCTCGGTCGAAGTAGTGTTCTTGGCAATGTCTACAGGCTATTCCATCAGCTAAATGCGATATGGGGACGCGGGAAGCTTACGTGGTATACCGATTGCGAGGGCCACTGGGGAATATAGTATACCTGCCAGCCGTGTCCATCACCTCCTGTCCATTCTAAACGGAGGTCGGTATCAGCTGGTATGACTTGGGGCGCAGTGACCCAGCTGACTGGTGTACTAAGAGATCGAATAGCAGGGTATCGTGGTGGGAGAGCGAAGGCCGAGATGGCGAGCAGAGAGGCTGAAAGTATTGAAAAGAGCATTGTCGTCCGCAGTATTTGTGTTGTCTGGGAGTCGTGGAGATTTGCGGAGGAGTTTATATACAGTAAATGGGAAGAGGGAGGGGAAGCACAGTTAAAAGAAGTTGAGAAGCAAGTAAAACATGAACGTCACCGAGTTTACTGTTATCCTCGCCTCGACAATCAAGGGCCAATGGCCTCGTGATACATTAGGGGTAGGCCTGGGCAGATCTTTTTGTCGGCATGATGATGTAGCTTCGTCATTCTCGACACCGCCTGGATGCACCGCAGGCCAAAAGTAGGGTCCCGGGGATGAATTGTATCATCAACAATGAATTTGGGTCTCCCCTAAATCTGGGTCAGGGAAGCGGGAAGGGCGATTACCCGCGCCCGGGTCTGACCCCTTCCCGCGTTTGCGGTTACCCCTGATGTGTCCAGTTTGTTGTGGGATCTAACTGAAATGACCTTTAAAGGGATTATGGAAGCTATTACGGAACAATCAATTGGATGAGCACGGGGTCACGGCATGGCGTCCGGATGGACGGCGTGGCGGTGGCTAGCACGGAGTTGTGTTGTTTGTTGTTTATCGATTCCAGTTCAAGCACCCATCTGACTGATCGATTACCTGATCAACAATCATCTAGGTCGCATAGTATTACTACAATTCTGCTAGTTTGCAGCATGCCTGAACCACTCTACCAAAGCTACTATCACTAGACTCTGCCCATAAGGGACCGGATACCTCGGAATGTGCTTGTAAAAATCAAGACTTCGGCCAACCGGCGTTCCTTTACTGACATGCGCAACAGCCCCGCTGGGCTGTACGACCGCAAGACACCCTTTCAGTCCATCAAGTGCGGCTCGCAAGTACTTCGCCTTCGGCAACAATCCCTAAACGTCAGCGGGGACAGTGGGGTAGACTTACTGCTCGGATAGCTTTCAGGATCCCACCTACAAATCCCGCAGTTGCTGACACTTCGACATATGAGGTTGGATCGATCAATAGTGTTCGCCATAAACCGGATTCAGGGTCCTGGAGTGGCAGGAGGGCATCAACCTGACGAGTGAGAGTTGTTATGAGGACTCGATACACCGGGTCGGTAGTTGGAAGCTTTATAAGTTCGAGGAACATGGGGATAGCTAATGTGATCTGAGCGTCAGCCTGTCATTTCAGAATAGTAATCAAGAGCTGACCCAGCAGTTGCCCCGGCCCCATAGAGCTCTTGCGAACCCATGTCCAGATGTGTCACCGTCGAACTCCCATCCGTGAATCCAGAGACCTGTGACCGGATCCATGAGGTATTGGATGTGGACTAGAAACTGGAACTTTGCTATGCCTCAGCTTGATCAGACGAGGGAATTACCTTCTTCTATATACTGTGGCCGGTTGAGGAAAAGTCCAATCTTGGCCAAGGGGATTACTGAGATCAGCTTAAGTCTTCGGCCAAACGAACCCGTCATCATGAGGGTATCATCCCAAATCTGATTCTTGTTTTCCAGGCGGAACGTTACTAATTTTAGCTCACTACCAATCGGTAAACTCACTGTGCTGAAAACCACCACAAACGGTACCTATCATCAGTTTCATTACCTGGTTTAAGCATATGCTCACGCGGCAAATCATGCATTACCCACTCGGCCCACTCATCGACCCATCCGCCATACGTCGCCCTCTCCTCATCGTCAAAGATCGTCCTGCCTCGCTGCTCATCCAGCTCCAACAGGCAGGCCACAGAGTACATGACCGACATCGAGTTGATGTTTTTGGTAGGTAACCCTTCCTTCGCTCTGGTAGTATACCATTCCTTGATGAGTTTCAGAGTCTTCAGTGCTGTTGCACTGCTTGGATCGATGGACGATGTATGGATGTAATACTATCAGTCAGCCCACGGCTGAACGTAACATCCTACGTCAAGGAGACCGTTCAATCCAATAGCCTGAGGCCATTCCCAGAACTCCCATTTTGTCGAATCGATAACCCTCCCATCCGCCACTGTCATCAGCTACACTCGGGGAGCAGCACTTACGAGTGTACAGAAATCTGGGGTCAGAAGCACTCAGATTGACCATACAATCAGTCACTCTTTGAATCACATCTTCGACCTCTTCTAGACCGATATCGTGGGTTCTGTAATCGAAATTGAACGGTGGAATGAGTTCTTTGACTCCTTTGTTCGAGAAGAGAGACTGATCGTTTGGATCCGATTTGATAGTTTGAGTCATGTTGCAGAGTCAATTGTAGGAAACTCTTGTCGAGTGACGAAAGGTGAATTCAGCCGGGACTCGAAGGTGCTGGTCGAGCGAGAAATCCCTTCAGCATTGAGTAGCATGCCCATTTGGCCGAAGTGGATAGCAAAGTGGACAGCCGCGGTTCCCGGCCGGCCCGTCGCGATAACACCACAGCGATCGCGCTGGTCCCAGAGGTAAGAGCACCCTTCCTGTCGCGGTGAGCAACCAGTATCCGCGGTGCGACCCCAAGCGGGATTAAAGAGGAAGAAGTACTCCACAAGCGGCCCGAGCACGGGCCGTGTTTTAGGAAGTGTACTTTGTCTTGGCACTGACAAAAAGCCGCACTTTGTGTTCTGATCTTCAGCCTGGAAGGTCCAAGTTCGGAAGACATGCTTAATCGCTATCCACCCATACCCACTGTCGGTCACTGGCTGGGCAGGAAGAGGATTGGGGATCCACCACGGGGTGGGGGAGTCCCATGGGGGTTGCTTGTTCTGGTGATCCATTTTAGATGGATCAAGGTGGATTCAACGATGATATAAAGGTCATGACCCCGCACCTGGTCTACGTGATCACTTCTGACCCCTTCAACTCACGGGCCGATTCAAGACAAGGGCACAAACGTATCATGTCCCACCCGAACGAGCTCGAGAAAGCCGATATCCAGTATGAAGAAGGTGATATCGACAAAGAGATTCTCTCCGACCCTTATATATACGAGAACCTGATTCGTGGAGCCATCGAATCTTCAGAGGCCGAATCGAAGATGGGTTTTGTGGGTCTATGGAAGATCTACTATCCTGCTGCTATTTGGTCAATGTGTTTATCGGTGGCGTTGGTGATGGAGGGTATGGACATTGGTTTGGTAAGTCTTAACCTCCCGAGTGAAAGGCTGATGATAGATCAACAATTTCTTCGGATTGGATGCCTATATCAATCATTTTGGATATACAGCTGCCGACGGGAGCAAGTACATCTCGGCGGATTGGCAGGCTGGGATCAACAACGCCTCGAAAGGAGGTCAGATCTTTGGATTGTTGATCAACGGTTGGGCCCAAAGTAAATATGGGTCTAGAAAGACATATATGGTTGGGATGGTCGTGATGACGTTGACCAGTAAGTCCAGCTTCAAGACGTGCTAGACAATCATAAGGCTGATGATAGTCTTCATCTTGGTATTTGCTGTCAATCTGCCCATGCTCCTTGTGGGTAATATGTATGTCTCCCAATACCGGAAGAGAGGATAACTTGGCGCTGACATGCAGCATCTGTGGTATCCCCTGGGGCATCTTCCAAACTCTCACAACAGCCTACGCGGCGGAGATCGTGCCTCCAAACATGCGAGTAGGTCCTCAGCTGCGGTATCAACTGATGATCAGGGTTACCTCACAGCTTGGGTATCGATGTGCTGGGGTGTCGGCGGCTTCCTCGCCTCCATCATCCTAAGGGCGACATTGACTATCGAGGGGAATTGGGCATGGAGGCTTGCATACATGCTCCAATGGGTCTGGCCAGTCCCGCTTTTCCTTGTCGGTTGGTTCGCTCCTGAGAGTGCGTCTCACATACGTTTGCGTTTGGAATGAAGCTGAGCCCAGGCCCTTATTACCTAGTTCGAGCAGGTCGAACCGACGAAGTCGAAAAGACACTCCATCGTCTCGCTCGCCCTGGCCATTATTCAGATTTGATGATTAAGCAACAAATCGCGCTGATGACTCATACCAACGAACAGGAAAAGATCGAAGCTAAGAATGGATCGTATGCCGAATGTTTCAAAGGGTCTAATAGGCGTAGGACGGAGATTGTTGGTATGGCTTGGACTACCCAGCTATTTAATGGAAGCCACATGTCGAGTTATGCTATTCTCTTGTGAGTTTCATGTCGTGGACGACCAGGGGACCCTGACGATAGTCTACGAATCGCTGGAATGGCCGAGACTATGGCTTTCAACTATAATAGTGAGTGATACCGGATAATAGGAGACACACTCTGATGATATAGTGGGAATCGTACGACACTCACCTCACATCCAAAACCCTGACTGACCTGTAGAGCTCTACCAATATCATCGCAACCGGTATCGCCATCTATCGTACGTCAACTTCTTGTCATGGGAGGAGTGCGCTGACGATCAGTGGTCGGACGACTAGATCGACGGCTCATGTACATCACTGCCCTAGGCCTTCAAGCAGTCTGGATGTTGACTCTCGGTATAATGGGTTCAGTACCCGTGTCCGAAGAAACGACAGCGATAGGAATAGCAGTAATGCTCCTCCTAGCAAACTTTACCTTCAAGATCGCGTTAGGTCCTATCGGATTCACGATCGTAGGCGAGATTCCATCGGGTAGGGTGAGGGCACAAACCATCGTCTTGGGCAGAATCTGTTATGTCGCTGGGGGACTTGCTGTTGATCAACTCATTCCAAGAATGATCAACCCGACGGCTTGGAACCTCAAGGCGAAGACTGGATTCTTCTTCTTGGGCTGTGATGTCGTGTTATTCGTGTATCAGTGGTTCCGATTAGCAGAGACCAGAGTGAGCCCCCCTTTTTTCGAAACAGGGCAATCCGAAAGAGGTCGCTGATCTCAGAATCGTACATTTGCCGAACTTGATTTCCTTTTCTCAAAGCAAGTCCCAGCTAGGAAGTTCAAGAAGTATCAGATTGATCGTGAGTCTTTACAGATGAATGGAGCTAACAGAAGCCTATGAGCTTTCACAAGTTCAAGGTCATCCTGTACCGAGTGCTGTCGAAGAGGAGAGGAGGAATGACGCCAAGATCGATGTCGTTGAAAGAGAAACTGTCGCCGGGCTCACGAGATAGTGTACTGTGTATGTAGTGACGAGAGGGTGAATGTGAGATATGGTAATTGATAGTAGTAGTAGCAGTAAGAAGTTCTTGTCCTATTAAGTTGTGATGTATTCGGAATCGTGTTCACCGGATTGATCCATCGACGAGCATCCACCAGATTTGCTGAGCGATTGAGATGTATCCAGGATTCATACCTATACAACAAGATCTATGCTCTCTCCAGGATCCCTTAAATCCGAGATTCCAATCTCTCAAGACGTCTGAACGACATCCTCCTAGTTCCACCTGCTCCTCCGTAGCCCTATCCTGTATCACATGGCTTATAGAGGTTTGCTAGGCAGCTGAGTCAAGAGGATACCGAATCTACCATCAGTACCGACACAAAAAGAGGATGGGATTTCGACATACCTCTTCTTGATAGTGACACGGTGACGGGAGAATTTGTCGTCAGGTGAGAATCGAGCTTAGTCGTCAGCACACGTCAACATCTTGAAGAGGGACATACCAGGGTGAGCGGACTTGGAGACCTTTCCTCCTGAAGTCAATTTCTAGATTATCAGCTTTCATTTCTTTACGCGGACATGAGCGTACTTTAAGGGTGTAAATCCTGTTATATCAGCTATACTCCTCGGCTGGAAAGAGCTCTTTAGCTTACCTGTTTCCCCGCTCGTCAAGAGTGTACATCAAATGCATTGTTGCTGATTCTGTGGTGTATAGGTAGGTAAGGTGAGGTATAGGTGTCGACTTGAGCGCAATTGATTGATGAACTGTCAAAATTCGTACCTGACTTTATTCAGTACCCCCCTTAAGTGAGAACCGCTTGAAATGACGATTCCTCCACGAGACGTTCCGCTGGCAACAAACAACCTGTGACCCTCGCAACGGTGACGGAGAAGCACCATGCTGTGCTCTCGATCCTCCCCAGGGCTCGAGGACTCCATTGACGCCTCGGCCCGTCTGCCTCGTTCCACAATGTCTCACCTTGTATGGAATTGATGGGACCTGACATCGTTCTCACCTGGGTGAGAGCTAGAGATCGTGGGAAGCGATTAATTTAACTTTTTCTAGTCAAAGGACTGTGTGCAACGGTAGATAAGGACGGACACAATTGGTCTTAAGCTCCGCGTCAGCCACTATATCACCTGGACCACATCGTTCATGTGACATCCATTTGGTTTACTTCACTTTCCTATTGATCACAACGATATGGACTGGACCAACTCCTGTGACTCTGGTATGCTATGGAGACGAGACTGTGATGAGAAGTATGCTCAATATGGACCTTGAGACACGTCACCATGAGGGGACCGCGACACCATCCTTTGATCCCTAGAATTGTATGAATTTGATCCGCTCACTTCACTCCTTACTCCACTAAATACTTCTCCGTCGCCGAACACGATACAATGATGATCGCAGGGGATCCTAGCAAGGGTAAGAAGAGAGGATCAATCTATCAGCGAGCATGAATAGGTCAAAGCGTAGTTGATAGATTAAAATGCGCTTGGACCTTTTTCTCAAACATGTAAACTGGAGGTCTGTTCTTTCTTTCTTCAACCACTCTTTCCCTTACCCTTCTCTTCCTATCATTTTCCTCACACTAACAACCACCTTCTATAATTCTTCCTTCTCATTAGAAGCATCCCGCAACGAGATGTCAAGGTACCCCTCCCGAGGGTACCCACCCCCCTTTCCTCCCCCGAAATACTACACCAACCCCGATCACCCAATCCCATATCGAGGTCTCTCCCAGGGCGATCCATCAAGCCCAACCTCAAATGTCTCTCAAGCTACCTCCAAACAGGACGAAGAGAATGACAAGAACGCAGAAGACGGCGGATGGAGCCGTGCCGGTCCTCTCGTCCTTGAGAGAGAGAAAAGGACCAAGCAAAGGGTTCACAAGGTTATGAATTCTCATGACAAGACTGCTATTTGGCTCAAGACGAGTCAGTCTGGTCCCTCTGCTGTCACTCTTGAACAAGTAGGCTCCCTGCTTTGAAAAATTCGGACATCGCTGATATCGTCAGCCTACTGTACCTGTACCCGCCCCCGAAAGCTCAGCTCCTGAGTCTCCGATTCCTAAAGCCTCCAAGTCTAGGAAATCCAAGGCCAAGGTATACACCGAGGCGAGTGCATCAGTTGCGGCTGTAACTCCCGAGGTAATTGATGTCAAGGAGGAAGAAGTGGTTCAGGTCTGTCTAGCTCTCTCCCTACTCAGCTCGAGCTGACAATCAGAATCAAGATAATGTCCCCAATGCGGCTGGACCTGATGGTTGGCCCATTGATCTCGAGAGCGCAGCGACCTCTCCCGGCGAACAGTCTGAAGTAAGCTGTTTTGACCCTGCGCTCCAGCAGCTGACGAGATAGGAACCTTCGTTGAGCACCTCCGTAAAGAGCGAGGTGGCGTCGACTGCGGAAAGTGCCTCTGAAGAAGATGATGCCCTCGAGCCCGCTTCTGATCCTGCCCCAGTCGAACCCACTTCTCCTGCTCCCGAAGACGATGAACCTACCCCTCCTTCTTCCCAGAACCCAAGCACCGTACACCCTCCCGTATCCCAAGGGTACGTATACCTACAGCCTCCTCCTCGACATACACAACCTCCTTGGCATGATCCGAATATCCTCAACGTGGTCAATCCTCGACGTTGGGGTGCTGGTCAAGTCGCTGTCTCTGAAGCTGCCCTGGTCAACGAGAGCCAGGCAGGTGGGGATAAGAGCGAACAAGCTTGGGCCGCCGAAGATGATCTCGCCGAATGGCGACAGCAAGTCTCTCGACAATCAACCTCACAATCTGAAGGACCACCCGAGTCTTCCACTTCTGAAGTTGACGACGTCCCAGATCGACCTGATAGTGTCCCACCCATTCTTCCGCCTGTTACCGCATACATCTCCTCTGAGAGCTCGGCCACATCTGAAGTTTCTACTACCAAAGCATCACACGAGGATGATGGGACAACTACACCCCCTCTCGTCCGAGACTCATCATCCCCAACCATCGAAGATACTCTGCCCACCCCGACCGGTCCAAGCGGTAGGAGACCGAGTATCAACCATGTCGAGATGGATGGTCAAGTGGTGAGGAGTCCACCCCGAACTCCTCGTCCTCCAAGGAGACATGGACCTGGTTCAGGTGGGTCATGGTGGAAAAGAGAACCTCATCCCGCTTATAGCGCCGAGTTTGAGGCTAGGCGTCTCTTGGTGATGTGAGTACTCGCAACTCGTGGTATTTGTAGTGCTGATAGTAGATTCCCATTTCCTATCAGGTTAGACAGGATCAAGCCCATCATGAGCGACCATTTCTCGAAATATGGTAATATTCGAGCCATTCAGCCGAGGGAGATGACAAATGAAGCGGCCTCCAAGGCTGTCGTTGTCTTCTGGGTAAGCTTGCGGTGCCTGAGGTGATCAAAGCTGATATGTAGACCGTGGAATCAGTGGAGAATTGTCTCGCCGATCCCGATAAGTTCGATTGTATCTCCAGGTCCTACCCAACTTCCTCAAGGTTCAATATCCACATTGAACCACTCCCTTCCCAGACGTCTACCATCTACATCAAGATCACGGGACCTCGATGTGACCATAGAGCGAGGTCAGCATCCCCGATAAGTAGGCATGGGCAAGTGGTCGCGCAATATGAAGATACGAGGCCTATGCCCCCGTTCATAACGGTCTGGGGTATGCCGGAAATGAACAGGTGGAATGGAAGAATCGATTGGAGAGCTACGATCGTTTTCGGGGAAGAGCCTGCTGAGATGGAATGGAGGCAGGCGGTGAATGAGACTAGGAATGAACCTACTCTTGTCGAGAGAATCGAGCTTAGTCGCCGAAATCCCGAGAAGTCTGTGAGCTACTCATCACCTGTCTCGCCAGGAGGGCAGCTGACTTGTAGATCGTTCCCAAGCTCTGTGATTTCTTCGCTGAGATCGTTGACGTTGTACCTCCAAGGACCACTCATCATGGTTGGCTTATCACTATCTCAGGTCAACGAGATGGGCAGAGATTGATGGATGTAAGCTAGCATTCACCGTTCAGGTTAAAGCTGACAGGCAGCAAATCGGTCAGGTCCCAGGTATCACTACCAGATGGGCTCTCGCCTCCGACAGCCAGGATATTCCTATCCTTATCCCGAACCAGGTTCGAAGACGGTCACGAGCTAGTCCTGCTCAACGCCAGAGGACTATCTCACAAACCTCACGATCACCTACCGAACATGTCCCTCAAAGTGTGGCTGATGTCAACGAACCAGCTCCCATATCCCCACTCTCAGCTAGATCACTACCCAGCGAGTACGCTGGTCTTACTAAAACCCTTGCTCCGACTTATAAGGGTCGACTACTCAAGGAAGAGAGGTCAGATGGAGGATCTCGATTTGTCGATGAGTGCGCCATCTTCGTGGGAAGGTTGGTGAAAGGAGTTGAGACTGAGTTCACTCTCCTCGATAGATTCGCGAAGTATGGTCGAATAGTATGTCACCTACCTGAACCTTCTAGGATTCCGCTGATATATAGTGTGCGATCGAATATAACCCGTTGAATAACCGTAACACGTATGCTACGGCTAGAATTCTGTACGGTGATCGAGCTTCGGCTGATCGAGCGTTACTTCATGAAGTAAGTTATGTCTTCCTGGATCGTTCTGCTGTGAGCTAATAAGCAGGGTCGAGCAGTCTCGCATGGCTCAGGCTTGAAGATCGAGATGAGAAGAGTCCTTCCACAAGATGTTGATGTAAGCTTCTCCACCTTCTTAGCCGAGCCAAAGCTGATGAACAGATGAGGGAGATGTATATCGATGAATTTGGCCGACCTGTGTCTCCATCAATGGCGTCTCAGTATAGCCCCCCTCACGAACACATGGTTCCCCCTTGGCCACTTCCCCCAGCGTTATACCCACCAGCCGCGACCCCTATGTCACCAATTTACGCAAATCAGACTGGAGCTATTCTTCAGTCCATCCCGGGACCCCAGTATATGCCTCAACCAAATTTCTTCCCGGTGTACTTCGGGCATCCAGGTCACATGGGTCCACCTCCCCCCACGATGGGATCCGATGGACCGTCCATGGGTGTTCAGCCAGGCATGTGGTATCATCCACCTGAGGGTACTGCCATTCCTCCCTTCGTACAGGTCAGCTGTCATTGCCGTCCCCAGTTTAGCTGAAGCTGACAGTACAGCATCAAGGCCAGAATGTCGGTTACGTTCCGGTCTACCCTACCCTCCCCGTCCAGCCGCAGGGACCTACCATTATCGCTCCGATCAATGAAGTGTCCGCCGGTGAAATCCAGGCCGAAGCTCAACAGCCTACCGAAGTTGCCGCATCTCGAAACCGATCCCCATCCTCTCCATCGCAAACCTCGCTTCGAGCCGAAGCCAATACTCAAGCTAGCTCTTCAGATGGGAGCGGTAGTACGAATGGAAGTGGATTGAAAGCCGTGTCTTTACGAGAAGAAAATGGAGTACTCAAGGCACAATACGATCCGGAGGAATTGAGGCGTTATCAGGAGGAAAAAGGGTATACACAAGTCGAACAACCCCATGATCAACAATCACAGCGACTCGACCCAGAGATTCCCCGACCTCATTCTTCTCCTGGATTCGAGCCTCGACAGCCGGAGTCTGGGGATGTGAACGATCACACCGCTTTCGCTCGACGAGGTAGTCTGGCAAACACTCCCACCATCAATCCAAGGACTCAAGAAGTCTTTACTCCCGTCCCTATCCCCTTCTTTGATCATAATACCCAAGAGGCATACTCTCCACCTCACCCACACGGACAGGTCCAGTATACTCCTCCTTATCATCATGTACCACCACCTCCACCGTTCGGATATGGTCCCGTAGGCCAACGACCTGGGCCCAATCGATATAGGAACAGGGGTGATGGCGGAAATCTCTATTCGGTACATCAACAACAACAGGGCTCGGATCAGGAAAGACCATGGATGGGTGGAGGCTGGTAGCGCATTTCAAAGGACATCATATTATAGTTTTCATGTATATAGAAGTAGAAGTGATAGAGAGAGAAGCATGAGGATGCATGTGTAAACCCCCGCTACGGTTACTCCGCCTCCGCCTCCACTCATCAACCGGGGACTGATAACCTACGTCCTCCTTTGTCAACCATCCATCACCACTACACAAGAAACGACAAACAGAAATGTGTAAACGAGTACAGTGCCCCAACGACGGTAAACCCACCTGGTGGGGATGTGGTATGTCCCTTCTCCCATTCGAACATTCGTAGCTGACAGGACAGGAGGACATATCGACACTGTACGGCCACCACCTGTAATGGGCACAAGAAAGCTAACAAACAGGCTCTAGAGGGAGTAGCCCAAGAAGACCGATGCACTTGCCCTCATTCTGTTGTTGATGGTAGACCCGGGGTCTATGAAGTTAAAGAAGGAGTTACCGGTGCTGGCGCGGGGGCGAAGACCAATATCGGATATGAGGCTTAGGCTTCATTTACACTATACTTTGGCGGGGGTTCGAGGGGCTGAGGAAGATCCGAGAGATTTCTCTGTGGAGCATGGGTAGGAACGAGAAGGGTCATATAGTTCCAAGTTAGTCAGTATGCAAGTCAATCATGTTATCATTACATTCACTTCAGCCGTATCGTCATCATCGCAAGTCGACTCTACTCATTCCACAACTCATTGGTGTGCAAGCTCCAGTCTAAAGTCTAGATATATGCATACATACAAACATAACATGATCGATCGTAAATCCCAAATATCGAAACCCAAAGCACCCGGACGCTCAAGCCTCGACCTCCATCTTCTTCTCCACGACCTCCTCACCTCCCATATTTGTCCAATCATCCGCATCACCCTCCATCGTCTCTGCCAATACACCCTTCAACCTCCCTGCCCTCGAGACGATCAATTCATCTGAATCTTTCGTAATCCTGACTTGGCGCAACATGTCGACGTGTGATCTATCGATGGAAACGTCCTTTTCTAACCAGTTCCACATGAATGTCGTTGTTTTGTCGTCTGTCAAATCCGGGACTTCTGTCTTATTAGTTTCTGTACTTCGGAACCAAGCAGGTAGAGGGGACGCACCGAACCCAGATTCATATTCCGCCAATTCCCTCCGCTTCAATTCCTCCAATTCAATATGTTCAGTCAACTTCGGTCGCCCTGCTCTCCTCTCAGCCGCTAGCTCTGCTATACGCGGGTCGTTCCTAGTGATGAAGACCTCTTCAATCAAGGCCTTTAAGGATGGGAGTGAAAGGGGATTGGGCGACGAAATGGCGTGTAGGAAGAATATAGGTCGGAACACTGCTCCATTAGATCATACGTTGGTTATGGAAGGGATGGGTGTACATTTGCTTGAAGCTAGTTCTTTACGTGCTTTCGCTGCTCCCTTGAGCTTATGTTCTCGAAGACTGACTCGAATGAGCTGATCCGCTGGTCGTTAGCTTGTAACGTGTTGAGCGTCTCGCAGCCAACCTTTTCGTGATCCAGGATGGACACCATCCTTGCCCTTGATTGTCTTTCTTGTCAATCTTCTGTTTGGCATTGTATGTGAGGTGTGTATGGCAATGCTCAGTAAAATCACTGATCGTTGTTCTCCAATTCCAAAATCTAAAGTGACGGGATTAAATAGAAACAGCCAAGACGCGTCGAGTGAGATGAACAGATAGCGACGACGACAGTAACGATAACGACAACCATTACAAGGAGGGGTATCAACTACCCTAGACAGACAATGTCAGCCCCTCCATCTACCCTCTCTATAATCTCAGATCCGGTATCACTGGCAAAAATCCAGGTCCTGATCGTCCCTGTTCACCTGTCGACAGGACACCTTTCCGAAGCGATTTATGGACACTGGTCAGACTTGATTAAACGACATACGACATTACGAGGTGATGAGATCCCACGACCATATTCCAGACAGGGGCATCAAAGAGGTGGTGGCGATGGAGATCCGAAACTACGATTCTTTCCACCGCCTAGCGGGACTTCGGTCTCGAAAACGACCAGTAATCAGCATATTCACCTTGCTTTTCCCTCGCATCCGCCCGCTCGGCATTTGTACCCTCTGAGCTTGTTGAGATTGGCAGGATTCCCATTGGTGGTAATCGGAGTAGCTGTGGATCCGGGAAAAGAGGCTGCACAGGGATATAGCTTGGATGAAGAGACTGAGGAGCTGGCAACGACACCGCTAGCTTCGACATTTGATCAAGCACACCTGAAACCACCCACTCCGAGCTCTGCTTTCGAAAGCGCGATCAAGACGCTCTTCCCCACTTCGTCGCCTTTCCCACTGGTCAAGCGGATGATACTGGTACCAGAAGAGATACCATCAGTCAAATCAGCACGATCCTCGCCCACGAAAGCGGATCCAAGGGCAGCTGCTCGAGCGGCATTAGAATGTGGGTCGGGATCACTGGGACCAGATATCGTCCGTGTACCTTCCGAGGGGTCTGAAAGCTGGGTTGGGAGATTGCTAGGGGAGGTTATCGGGGATGTACTGAGTGAACTGGGTGAAACGGTATGTCCAAAAACTCCATTTGACCTGTGTTGATAGGTAGGCTGCGGCATTGGAAACCCCTTCGGGACTCAAGACATTATCATCAACACTACTACCCTCTCTCACCTCTCATGTGGCCGGATCTTCTGTCGACTCGATATACTCGACTTCCAAATCACCTACGCCCATACTCGACCTACCCAGTAGGCGAAGTACTGCAACTCCGACCGGTGCTCGCGATACCTTGACTCCAGGACCTTCAATTGCAAGAGCTCTCACGCCAGGTGGTCGACCCGTCTCTATCCAAGCTCCATCCCTTCCGCCACTACAAACCAACGTCACAACAGCCTCGCCGCCAGTCTCCTCATCTTCCGCTAACCCTTTCAGACGATCGACAGCTATCCCATCCCCGTTTTCTCGTACGCCATCGACCACATCTGTCCCCTCCTCTTCGTCAGCTGTATCTCCTGGGCCAAATCTCGCACAGAAATATACGAATGCGCCATTATCGGGCGTGGCAGGAGGGAGATTAATGAAACTTCTCGGGGATATGTATCTGCTTGCTGGGATGTATTCGGATGCTATCAAATGTTTTGATGATGGAGCGGAAAGGTGTCGAGCTGTTGGTGATGTACTGTGGGAAGGCGTCGCCAGGGAAGGAAGAGCGGTCGCGGGGATAGGAGAAGCGTGGGAAGGGAGGGATGGCTCCGTAAGCTATTTAAATGTGATTGCGATTGAGCTAATGAGCAGAACTCATCAACGCCATTCCCCAATACACCTATACCAAATGAGATCCAGAACCACTTCCTATCCGCCTTAGCTTGTATCGCCCGAGCCCCACTACCTTACCCACCAACGATCCTCTCGCCTTCGCCCCAGGCGGTCTCTGGCTCCCTTTCGTTTCCCGGCCCTACGACCGGCGGTCCTACCAACGTTGGCACAGGTGAAGGCTTATTAGCCTATCTCCACGTCAATTTGACCCTACGCCTCGCCCATTTTTTGCTCATCACCTGGGCAGCTGGAGGATGGGGATCGATCACCCTCTCATGCTTGATGGGTCACTCATTACCTCGTTCCTTTCCCACATTACATACGCAGCCCACACCGATGGATCAACGGCAAAGGAACAAGGAGCTGGCGGTGTTGAGCCAACGATCTCAGATCCAACGGCACGAAGTGTATTCACATGTCGAATCAGCCCTGGCGCCTCATCACCACGCCTTGACAAAAGCAGAACGGATCGCACTCTTGGTCGAAGCCGTCTGGATGGCTAGATGGCTCGGTCTACCGAGAAAGGAGGCTAGCGTTACCCGTCTGCTTGTCAAGAGGTTAGGGATGGTGATCGTTGAAGCGAGAGAGGAGTCGAGGAAAGCTGCCAAGGGACATCCACCTACAAGAGAAGCAGAACTCGCTGTTGGTCTAGGGCTCGGCATGTCAGTCCCTACCCGTGTGGCTGCTCGTCGCAAAGAATCAACAGAGGGGAACGCATCAATAATCGACCTCTTAGAAAGATTGTTATCGACAGTAGGCGTCGATCTACTATCATTCAATTCCGATCCGCCTTCAAGAGGTGCCCAGGGAAGACATTACGGATGGCCCGAACTACAAGTCGAAATCATGAAGGAAGTTATTACCATTTCTGAATCTTTACCCGATCATCCTACCATATTACGATTCTGTCTCTCGGCTCTGAATGGCCTATACCCTTACTTATCCCCCTCAAGTCAGAGCAGTCTTGCTAAAATGTTCCCTGTTTCACTAGGGGTGATTAGGAGACGAGGTATCGAAATTGGTCAGATCCCCTGGTGGGTTCCTGGCAAATTGCTGCTTAGTCTCGAAGTCGCTTCGTGAGTCCTTCATTGTGAACGACGAGGGTAGTGCTGATGGTAGAACGAGTGGGAATCGAGTCCCTAGGGAACATAGCCGTGCGGAGATCGCTAGTGATGGTGTCAAGGAACCGTTCCTATACAATCCTAGGTCAAAGGCTGTTGAAGCTGGAAAGGTACGTAAAATCAAAAGGGTATCGCTGATGACAGACGGTGATTGTTGCAATCGAGCAGATAGACATTTATGCGACATTGCAGAATCCCATGGCCTTCGATCTGGAGATTGCAGACTTTTCACTCGTGTAGGTTATTACTGAAATATCGAGTTATGGGCTGACAAGTAGAACTTCGGGCGTCCCACTGACTGTCTCACCCATCGCTCTCACTATCTCAGCACTATCAGTCCGTACAGTCCGAATAGCCGCCATCGCTTCATCACCTGGAGCCGTCAGTATCAAAGGGATCAATCTCCGTCTACCCGATGGATCAAAGACCGAAATCTTATTACCTGTCATTGACGAGAAGGAAAAGATGAAGAGGGATAAACGGAAATCGAGATTGTCCATGGAGATCAGCAAGACTAAAAGATCGGGTGTTGATGCGAGACATCGTCTACTCGAGGAGGAATTGGAGGTAGAGGGCAAGTATCTAGAATGTGAGGTTATCGAGGAACAACCCCTGGTCTGGATCAAGAAATCGAGTCTGACTCATGGTACTGTAATGCTGTACCATGGTGAAACGTGAGTCTCTATCTCAACTTTTCCCATAAGGGAATACTGATGATAGATCTACCATTCGGCTGGTTCTCGAGAACTCCTCGTCGACACCGGTGGATCTGATCAAACTATCGTTCGACGATTCTACAGCAAGAGAAGCCCAGACTGTGATTCAGGAAGGCGAATTATCGCCCGAACACGCATATGAGCTTGATTGGGATCAAAAGTATCAGCCTGCATTGACATGGGAGAATCCGGATGAAACCAGCATCGCCCCAGGCGGCCGAGTGACTTTATTAGTCAAGTGTCTGGGTAAAGTTGGCTGGTGAGTCCCCTCAATGATGCAAAATGAGTGGTGCTGATGGTTAGCACGGACGGCTCAATCAAGGTGGATTACGGATATACGAACCGGCCTGGTGGGCAATCTAAATCATTCCATACAAGACAAATCACCTTCCCAATCCTGTTTACGGTATATCATACATTCGAGCCTCACTCTCTAGACATTGTCCGATTCCAGCCAAATAGCAAAGGCAGTAAAGGAGCCAAGAATGCCAGTCTTGTTCCACCACCTACAATCCGCCGGCCATCATTCGCGAATACCGCCGACGACTCGCTTCAGAAGAAGTTGCAGGATGAAGCGGATGATGAACATTGTTTAGTTTGTCTGAGTGTTAGAAATGTTCATGGTGTGCCTTTCGAAGTTACGCTCGAACGAAGTGGTAATGGGTCAGGTAAGTTGTGCTCTCCTCACTAAGGTCGTAGTTAATGACAGATGATGCTTTGACCACAAGCCGCCTGATACCACCAGGATCGACTGAGAGGTGAGCATAATCCACCCAATGTATATGACCAGAACTGATGACAGAATGGTAATTCCGATCCCACGAATCTATCTCTCTCCCGAACATCTCGCCAAACCAATCCCAAGCCTCTCCAATCGTCAATACGTAGTTGACAAATCCCGAAAGTCCAGCAGCCAACTAAAGGCAGAAAGGGAATTATTCTGGTATCGAGATGCGTTACTCGATAAACTCAGCTGTACATGGCTTGAACCTGGATCAAACAGGAGTGGGCACTTGAACCTGAGGGGACAAGGGTTGAGACCTAGTTTGCTCGAAGTGTTGAAGCGGGAGGAATTGGGGATTGTATTGGAGATCCCAGGTGGTATCAAGACTGCAGAGCTCACTGAACTCTCCACTCGGATCATCAATCATCTAGGTGAATGATCTTTTGTCAAGGAAACTATTGCGTGCTGACGAATAGAACGCCCTACAGACCTGAGAATTACCATAGAACCCCTCCCATCCCTAGATCCCACCTTCAATCGCCGCATAACTTCCATGGCCCTTAAGAACTTGTTAATAGACGGATCATTAACTACCGACCTCGAATTAAAAGCTGGCGAAGAAGGAACACATGTGGTTCCACTCTTATTCCTCGCTAGGGGAGTATACGGGTTCCGGGCTATTGTCCAAGAGATCTCACAGGGTTCAGTGCTGGGCAGTGGCCTCGTCAAGATTTCTTCTGTACTTGAAGTTAAGGTTGATTAGACTGGAGGGAGAATTAAAACGTAGATGTAGATGTAGACGAAACATAGATAGCATATGACTTGATGACGCTCATGCCCATGCATACATATTTATTCATACATACAAACAAACATTATTTCAGCTTTTATGTGATTGATTTAATGGGCCGCTATGCTCTTTCTTAATTTCTTGAGACATCCCCTGAGATCACCGAATTTCTGATTGGAATCGGTTCCTTCCGGTACTTCTTATCAGTGTTCATTCATTCACACCGAGAGGGACTTACGCCAATGACCATTATTGACAATTAGGACTTTCATACGTTCATGATATGTCAAGCCGGTAAGTAGTTTAGGCGTGATGAGGAAGTACCTGGATATCAGCTCTCTCTTCACCAAGTCAAGATAGGGGACGTACTGTCCCGCACTCTCATCGCATGTCGTTTCGACCAGTTGGTTGAATACAGTCCTCTCGGCCTGCTGGTCCATTCCCTGTTTATCAGTCAGATCCAAACGAATAAGAAGAGGGGCTGACTTGATTGATCTCGTCAACCAACGAGAATGGGACTCTGGCCATTTCGGATAGAGCCATTAGATACATAATTGTCGAGTATGATCGTTCCTGCTCATCAGCTTCGTTAACCCCTGAATTATCAGGAAGGTAGGACATACACCTCCAGATTGCCTATGTCCGGTCAAAGCCTGCATAGCCTCGCCATCTCGGAATGAGACGTGTGGAATGAGACCCCAATGTTCATAGCCTCTCTCATCTTTATCTAGGCGGACATCTCCTGAACATCCGTTTCCTGATCATCAGTTCCCTCCCAGACTATATGAGAGTGATGGGACATACGATCGAAAGCGCTAGTGAATCGCCTAGAGACTGTACTGACGAGACTATCAAGGGCTGGTTCGAACTTATTCTACCTCGTTAGCTACTTCTTCGAGGACCCAGAGATTGACTTACCAAGATAGACTTGAGGCTCTGAATGACTTTTTGAAGATCCTCTTCTTGCTCTTTGACCACTTTGACCAGCTTGGTGTGCTACCCATCAGCTCGCTTTCTTAGGAAAAACTCACCTCTTTTTCAAACCTCCTAAATCGTTCTACGACATTTGAGCTGATCCCCTCACTCAACTCTAGTTCGGCAGTAGCATCCGCCAAAGCAGCCTCTGTCTCTTCGAGCGGGACATCATGATTCTTGTCATCAGCTTTCAGATCATAGTATGGTGATATGAAGGAGAGAACGTACGGGATATCGACCCATACGTTCATTAACCTGGGCCCTGGTGTCATTATCGCATTTTTGGATCTCATCGCTAAGACCTTGAAATAGCTCTTTGTATTTATTTCTCGCTTCGAGCAGCTTCTTAGATACTGTCTCGTCAGCCAGCTCCTATATACCACAAGGACTTACAGGCAGCGATTTCCTTTTCGAGCCGCCTTTCTGTTTTCTCTATCTCAACGTGTTTGCGGTCAATGGCAATTTTATTGATTTTACTCTGGGTATGCGAGAACATGGCTGTAAGTGAGTCCGAAGCTTGAGTTGCCAACGTCGTGTGACCCGTCTATCCGTCAGCTTCGCGGTCATCCAGTAATAAACAGACTCACAGCCAGTGTATTGACATGCTCGAGACATGCGAGAGCCTTTTTCAGTTTTTCAGTCTGTAGCTTGTCCCTCTCTTCAGCTTCACTAGGTTCGCTTGCGATCCTATCAAGTTCTTTCTGAGCAGTCGCTATTCCATTAGCTGACACCAAAAAGTGAGGAGGGACCTACAAAGGTCATGCTCAGCAGTTGCAAATGCGTTCAATTCCGCTCTAATCCTCTTGATTTCGTCATCCTTGGCGGCCTGGATACTCAGCACTGATCACTCAAGCGTCGCGGCAACTCACAATCTCTTTGGCATTCCTCTCACGATCCTGTGAGGATTTGTTCAGATCGCCGCTCAGTCTCGTTAATGGTGCTTCGCCTTCGAGTTTCCGTCGTTTCAAATCGGTAATCTCTTGTACCAGTTTATCGACCGCTTCTTGGTCTACTACCTTGTTGAAGAATCGAGCGGGAATAGGCTCTTGTGCTGTCATTTGATATTTGCGTTGTCCATATCGCGATTGAATTGCACGAACAGAGTCGTCTCTTGATAACCATGTCCAGAATCCTGCCGAAGCTAAAGCTTGCGAGTCGAGTCCTGCACTTGGTCTTTGAGTAACACCCTACTACATCAGGTCCCGCAGGCCCAAGTCACGGTCGCTAGGCATGAAGACATACCGCTCGGTGTAGATTACAGTGCTCGTTCAGGAAAGCGATAACGACGGGTTCAGCTTCGACAAAGTCGCTAGCTACTCCATCGAGCCCGAGATCTTGTAACTGGGAATCAATGAATACGCTCACTTCGAAGAAGGTCGACTTACACGCTGGGGAGAGCACATGCGTTGCGGATTGACATTAGACTCTTTGACGTCGATAGTCACGAGATTGAGACCGACCCTCCCTGGTCGCAAAACCTCGCCGTTCGACATCGTTCGTGCAGGATACTGCGCTCTGTTGAGATTGACTAGTAGATCGTAATCATTCCTAGATTGACAGATAAATGTCTACGACATCAGCGCACATATTCTTTGGTGGTACGTACAGATTTCTGAGAAAAGCTCAGACACTGCTCAACCTGCCAGGCGTATTGACGCTGGGGGACGTTTACTGATATCATAGGTGGTAATCCTACCGGATGTTCGAATCGAGTGGGATTTTTCTTGATATAGTCCAATGCGTATCCTATCGACCCGTTGGCTCGAATAGCAGCTTCTGTCCTCAACTTGACGACATCTTCCAATTCGTTTTGCCTGATATCAGTTCCTGTTCCATGACCTCACTCACCTCTTCATTTTATCATTAATATCCAGTCCAATCTTTTCGAGATCTCGTCGAATCCTGGTTTCCTCTTCCATTAAATCAGTCCGATGCTGACGGATTTGTCGCTGTCGACTAGCTAACTCTTTCTACGGAAATCAGCGTCTTTTACATGAGCAGGACTGGACTTACCCTGCTTTGCTGTTCCCTGATAATCTCGGCAGAAAGAGAATCTTGATCTTCCGCCAACTTGCTTAATGCTTTTGCTTTGCGCTCCTCCATCTTCTGCTTGGTTGCCTCCCGCCTCTTGATCTTCATCTTGAGAGAGGAAAGAGCTCCATCGGCAGTCGCGCACCTCTCAAGCTGACCATAAGTCTACGTCTTGTGATTGGAAGGTAAACTCGCCTGTGTGGTCAATTTGCCCTGCGCATCCTTGATATCCGACATGGAACCTCTTAACTCGTCGTTGGTCTGCTTGACTTTGCCGCTAGCCGAGTTTTCTCGTCTCGTGTGTTCCCTGCCTATCAGCTGTGTCTGCCAAGTGGAAAAGAGACTTACTTCAACAATCGAGCGAGGGGATCGTTCCTCTTTTGCAAAGCCTTCTTTTCGTCTGAACGTTCATTCCGCTCCGTCAGGATAACAAGATGATTTTGCTTGACCACTGAAGTCTTTGCAGCGAGAACCATCACTTCCAGAATCTCTTTCTACTTCATCAGGCTTGACCGAGCATTTGGTACGGAGACTGACCTCTTTCTCCTTTTCTTGCCTGGTCTCGAATTGCTCAACATCAGGCTGGATCTTGTCCATTTGGGTTTTGACTTGATCACGCCTGGCGACATCTGTATTCAATTTCTCATCCAATGCCTTCTTTTCGATACCCTTGGTGACTAATTTCTGATGCCATTCCGTCAAGCGAGGGTCACCAGCGGCTCGCATAGTTTCTTTCAGCGTGAGAGGAGGAGACATCTTAGCGAATTCAGCTACTCGGTCTTGGGCTAGGAAACAACTGATCGTGAGCCTTCGAGACTGAACCTGCTTACCATAGATTGTTGGCTTGAATCCCAAACCCTCCAACCAAACCGACAATAGCTTTTTTGATAGCCGGTACACCTGCCTCGTTAGCCTAGCTGGGGCAGGAGGAGCATACCATTCAATTTCCATTCCGACTTTTCTTCCCTCGTGAATCTCCTCCAGATCACATGGTTTCTTTTCCCGATGGGTCCCCTGACTTCAATTTCTGTCCAAGCTACTTCCTTCCCTTGCTTGACATATGATTTAAGATCAGTAGCTCGTCCCATGATCTACGCTTTAGTATGATATCAGAAAGGGCGACTTACCTCTGGCTTGAATCCTAGACCTATCGCTATACCAGCTGCTATTGTTGATTTACCAGTACCGTTGGGTCCCAGGATCATATTGAGGTGGGGACCTGGATTGAATTCGACAAAATCGTAGGTCATGAAATCGATTAACTTGATTCTAGTAATAGATCCAGTCACATATCTGTGTCATATCAGACATGGGACTACGATACGAAGAGTGATCTTACCCATCCGGATGCCTCTCGTACTCAGGTCGGTATTGAGGCTGTAACGGTCTCCCGTCATCTACCACTTCATCTCCCTCATCACCATTCTCCTCTTCATCATTATCCTCTTCTTCCTGCACGTCCTCAGCTTCTGTAGCTCTCCCTTTGCCCTTTCTACCTCTAGTTACTTCCGCATTATCCTCGTCACCATCTTCTCCGGACTCAGGAAGTGTTCTCCTCCTCTTACTGCCACTTCGCCCATTACTCCTCCTCGGTGGAGGTGATCCATCTTCAGGCTCGCTATCCGAGAGTATCACTTGAGCTCGGCGATTGACGGGACTACTCGGCGAGTCGACTGGATCAGAGTCCATCTTAGCCTCGAGCTCAATCGCTGGCCCGTTGTCGCTGATTAATGAAGGAAGGGAAAGTTGAAACATGACTTCAGAGTTGACGCGACGCGACCTTCATCCGGGGCCGCATTCCGCCGGAATGGATGATGCGTTCCAACTGTTTCAGCAACATACCTTTATCGACTTCTGTCTCACGCATCCACCTCATTTCTATCACCATCGCCTCGTCAAGGGTCTTTGTGGCTGTACCGTGACAGCAGCTTTCTATCAAGGTATATTTCAGACACCCACGATCAGTATCTGTTGAGCACAGACGCTCTTCTCCGCACACCCGTGTCCGATGCAGACGTCGGTCCCCCCTCCCGCCAACGGCCATGCATCCACTTCGACCAACTCATTGGCGGTCAATGGAACGTATCAAGCCCCTACAATACGTGCCGAGCATCTACCACCGTTCCAGCGAACCGACATAACCGCCCTCAAGCAGGAACTACACGATGTTCTTGGTGATCGTGGATTGCCATACTGGAGAGCATTAAACGGGTACCTACTTGGTCAAATCGCTCGGGATGAATTAGTCTCTATGGTCAATAGATGGCTCAGGGGTCCCCAAGGTTTGTCTACCCATGATAAATGGGGTCAAGCTAATAGGTAGTCCATCTGCATAATCGACTGCTACAAGCACTATTGTACAATGCCTCGGCACCCACACTTTCGGCTCAGTCACCCGCTCTTTCAAACCTAGGCAAGAGACGTCGTCTGGGACCTAATGATCCGGAGTTCGATATGGATGAAACGAGGATTGAGCCGAAGGCGAGGGTACATTCTTGGGTCATGGGATTGACTGGGAAAGAAAGGATGAGAGTCAGGCGGGCGGTAATCGGCAGAGGAGAGGACGAAGATGGTGAGGACGGTGAAGAAGATGATAGGAAGAGGAAACTGTCTTCGTTCACACCGAGTACGTCTTTACATGACTTCTGAACTCAGCTGATCAATAGCAACGTCGATGCCAGCTATCGCATATTCCGATGGGGCATTACCATCCTCTCATCAACTATCCCTTCGACTTTCTCAGCTGGCAAAGGCATACGACTTGACACTGGCACCGGACGCTACTGCCGAGATAGGCGAGTTCCTAGCAGTCGGAATGGACAGCCATATTGGAGATGTCATGACCTCCCTAGTCCGCATGATTGGGCAAGACAGAAAAGGAGTCGACACAATACACGTTCCCCGCGGTCGAAGTGAGAGTACAAGTCCAGACGATAGCTTGCAAACCCCCAAATCAGTCATCGCAAAGATCAAGGAAGAGGATGATCTCCCAAAACCCGATTTGGACACCATGAAATCCCTGTTCAACCTCGTTCCAGAATTACACACTCAAGCTTCGCCGTCAGTGTATAAATTGATGACCTCCCAATCGAGATTTCAAGATCACAAGCCCGACATAAAGCCCGATGTCACCTCCCATCCGTTTAATCCTGCACCGAGGCCGAGTGGCTCTGATCAGGTGGTAAATGCGTCGAAGATGGAGATGACGAGGGATAGGCTGGTGAAGAATGAGTTGCTCAAGCTGGATCATGGGAAAGTGGATGGCGAGGGGAAGAAGAACCAGAAACACAATCTGCACTGGAAGTATGAGGATCCAGCCGTCATCTTCCAGGATCTTCTGGGGTAGGTTTTGTGTAGTTATTGTACGAGAACAACCTTATATCTAGCATAGCGTTGTAGCAATTAGTCGCATGTATACCAGCATCATTTTGCACCGTGAAAATACTTCACCCTGGCAGCCATTGGAAGAATGCATGACTTGCAATGTCAGGCGCGACACCGTATATGTCGGTGATAAGATATCGCCGATTTAGCCAAATTCCCCTTTTGCCACGCTCACTCCTGCCCTCTTTGAGAATTGCTTCCGTGTCTCCTGCAGCCATTGAGTTGTATCGTGCATCAGTAACACCAGGACATTTAGCCATCAACCACTCCCGACCTAACACCCAGTCATCATGGTAAGTGCTCATACTACATATATGTGGTGTACAACGGATTACTGATCAATGTAGGAATCTACTTCTAAGACCCCCGTCAAGCTCGCTCGTGTTGTCAAGGTAAGTCTTCTTGGAAGGATGGTATGGCATGGAATAGTGGGTTGTATACGGGATACCTTGGATTACGACTCGACTAGACGCTTTCGCCCTACACTTGTGAATCGCTCAGGCTGCTCGTCAAAAAGGATGCTCGGATGTGAAAAAGAAGAGAGGATAGACCATGGAGGTGGAATAAAAGAAGGCCTTGAGACGTGTCGGGAAGACTGGACTTTTAAGTCGTGCTGGCAGTACAGGATAAACAAGGAACAATTGGGACAAGAAGGGAAGGAATAGACTCGACCATACCGTCTAGAAATACGGACACATCGCCATCGCCATCGACTTTCGCATCATTGACCAAAACTCGATGTCGACAAACGCATTCGCGAATCGCCCACCGCATCCCATCTGATCAGCTGTTCCTGCCATACCTTCCAGCATCCATACTCTTCTGCTCATACTAATATACAGGTCCTCGGCCGAACTGGATCCCGAGGAGGTGTCACCCAAGTCCGAGTTGAATTCATGGACGAGTCCAACCGATCTATCATCCGAAACGTCAAGGGTCCCGTCAGGCTTAACGACATCCTCGCTCTCCTAGAGTCCGAGCGAGAAGCTCGGTAAGTCTTCTTCAATGTCACGCGTCAAAGACGTGACTGCCATCAAATATGAAAGAGAGCTGACATGATAGACGTCTCCGATAAGCGCAAATGCATATTTGGAATGAAGGAGCTGGAGATGTAGGGTCATAGACAGACGCATTGTGTACTAGGTCTCGAGATGCCATCGGTCTCACATCACCTGTTGCGGTTGCGGATATTGTGGATTTCAGAATGCGCAGTGTGATCGCGTTACTACTCTGACTTGCTTGTCCGCCTCAATCCAATTCTCGTTGGCTTCAAGTGTGCAATGTCCATCGCCAGCATTCACAACTGCACGTCTGGAAGCGCGTCACATTTGTTCAGATGGCAGCAGCTTTGCTTCAGCGAGAGATGTAGAGAAAGGCACAACCTCCACTTGAGACGTCCACTAGCTCCTCTCTCGCAGTATGATCACTTCTATACCTCACTCAGTACTACATACCTACGATGGCCTCGCAGGGTGCATCATCAGCACCAACAGAGGACATAGGATGGACGCCGCCAGCTACCATCGCACCAGTCTCAGTCCTACCTGATCGTGAGTCGTCCAACATGAGATAGGCTGATTAGAAGGCTACACCAAACCTGAGGAACTTCAGAATCCGGTGGGTAAGGAAACAGAACCGAGTCGAATGGGTATATACATCTGCCTACTTGATGGTCAGTCCTATGTCTTGTTCCTCAGCTGCTCTTTGCATGTGGAGAATGGAATGCTAACATACCAGATCGACCCCATTTACACCCCAATCTCGCTGCTTTACATAAACATCGATTAGTCGCCCACTCCATTCCACTACCACTTGATCCGAATAATGATCTTCCAATAGCAAAGGGCGAGGAACAGGAATGGTTGACTTGGAAGTACAGTGAGGAGGAAGATACCCGACGAAAGGCATATCTACCTCTCGCATAAGTGGCTCACTAGCCTAGAGAACAAGGGACGAAACATCACGACCACGTAATTGTATTTGCATTGTAGTAGTATGAATGACATGTAATCTATCTAAGCCTTGGCCTTTTCGTCTGCAACCCTAGCTTCCTCCAATTTCTGCTTGAACAACTTCTCGGCGTTGGTCCAGATGGGTGCGGTTGCCCTCTCTGGTAATTGCAATAGTGAGGGTAGGAGGTCTTTGGAGAATTGCTCTGAAGCTTCTCGGGGTAGCTGTTATCAGCTCTCATCCTAGACGAAACACGAGACAAAATCGCTCACCAAGGTAGGAAGGTGATCGATTGAGATGACTGTACATCTCTTTCCGACACCCTTGGTATCAACCTCCACGGTTGGTTCGGGGAAGGAGGTGTTGATGTCGTAGATTGGAATAGGGTTGTGGGGGTTGGTAGTACTACCCATCAGCTTATGCTCGAGAAACAGATGCGGGCAAGCTTACTCGCAAGAAACATCAACGACTACTGCAAGACGTCGACTATCACCTGCTTCGGCCATAAATTCGGATGTGATGAATTTGGGGATTGGCTGCGAGAGGTAGATGCAGTTGACGAAGATATCAACGTCGATGATCTCCTGGAACGGTCCTCCCTTGGCGGTCTCCTTCATGTCCCACTTGACGATATTATCCCTGGATGATCAGCTTGACCATCCGGAATCTTGGATAACATAAACTTACTCCTTCAAACCGGCCTTCCTGAAAAGGTCGACTGCTCCACTACCACATCGTCCCAAAGCTCCGATGACAAGAACCTTGACATTCTCTACACCACCTTCAACGCTCTCCAAAGCCTGCTTGACGTGATCAACCATCTTGGTCTCGTTGGCATAAGGCTTCAATCCCTTCAAAACACCCTTTCCACCTTCCTCCTGCTGCTTGGCAAAAGCAAGGGCTCCAGCGGCGGCACCGGCGAATCCAGCGTGGAAACCGAATGCAGCTACTCGTCTCCTTGATTCGGGGTCTTCGAGGAACTCAAGGTCATATAGTGTTCCCTTGCCCTCTGCGAATCGACGGAGGACATCAGCCCATCCGCCTTGTTGCTTGTAGCAATGGGCGAATTGGATGTGGGTGTGGGGAAGGGGGTCGCTATTATCAGCTTGAATCTGAATAATACACAGCAATGAGCTAACTTACGTAGACTCGGGTAGCTCCTTGAGACCGATAATGGGGGTATCGACAGGAGCGGAGGGCCATTCGTTATGAGGTACGAGCGTACATCCGACACTATCATCAGCTAAACCCTTCGAGCACTTGGGGACGAGTAGCTCACGCTTCGAACTCGGCATCATCAAAGATCCTCTGAGGATCCCTCTCGACCATGACATCAAAGTTGTTGTCCAAGAGTACCTTGGCGGTGGTAGGGGTCAAAGCGGACCTATGTTCGAAAGGTTTCTTCTCACATCGTAACCAAATTGGTTGTCGAGGTTGAGTCTCTGCTGATGTTCCAGCGTGAGATGAGGATGGGTTCGTCGCTTCTGATGACATTGTGTATAGCAAGTATGGTACTATTGTATAAATTAGGTCATATAATCTCCACTATCTAACTTATACTCTACGGAATGACTCGAGTGATAACGGCTTTAACCGAATTGAGTGACGTGGCAATCTATTTACCCGAGTCGATTCAAGAGTAGAGTACAAGACACAAGATTCAGAATTCAAAGGCACTTTCTAAATCAACCCTGACTACACTATACATAATGGGAGAGACAGTACAAGACCCACCCGCCGCACCTCCCGCCGCTGAGGGAGACGCCCCCGCCGGTCCCTCCAAATCCGAGCTCAAGAAACGAGCAAAAGAAGCCGAGAAAGCTAAAAAGACGGCCGAACGACTAGCTCGAGAAGAAGAAGAACGAAAGGCTCGAGAGGCAGCTGCATCAGTCGATAACGCTTCGCAGAACTATGGAAAGCTCCCTCTTCACCAAAGTCAGGAAAAGACGGGAAGGGCTAGGCTCAAGTTCCCCCAATTGTCTGAAGAGATGGTCGGACAGAACGTCATCTTTAGGGCTAGGTTGCACAACATGAGACCCCAGGGAGCCAAGATTGTGTTCTTGCAATTCAGGCAGCAGACGGAGACTTTGCAAGGTGTTTTGGTCGCTAGCGGAGAGAAGGATGAGAATCAGGTGTCTAAGCAGATGCTCAAGTTTGCTCAGGGTATCACCGTAAGTTACCCCTTCCTCAATTGCCAATGTTACTTTACTGATTACAGGCTGAATCACTCGTGACTGTCGAGGGAGTTATCAAGAAGGCCGAAGTCAAATCATGTACCATTCAGACATACGAAGTCGGGATCTACAAGTTATATACTGCGGTTGAAGCTGGTGGTCTCCCCTTCTCGATGGAGGATGCCTCCAGGCCAGAGTCCGAGCTCAAGAGGGTAAGCTAATGCTTCCTGCAGGAAGATATAGCTAACATTAGGCGGAAACCGAGGACGTTCAGTTCAACCAGGTCACCCTGCCCACTCGACTCGACAACCGAGTCATGGATTTACGAGTAAGTCCCTTTTCCGGCAACTCAAGCTGAGCTGATCTATAGACACCAAGCAATCAGGCTATTTTCCGAATCCAATCCGGTGTATGTCAATTATTCCGAGAACACCTAAACTCGGAGAACTTTATCGAGATCCACTCTCCCAAACTTCAAGGAGCAGCTACCGAATCTGGATCAAGTGTGTTCAAAGTTCAATACTTCAACGGTACCGCCTTCCTCGCTCAGTCACCTCAATTGGCAAAGCAAATGTGTATCGCCGGAGACATGGAACGTGTTTACGAGATCGCCCCCGTCTTCCGAGCAGAGAACTCCAACACCCATCGACATCTTACCGAGTTCGTTGGTCTTGATCTAGAGATGGCAATTGATGAGCATTACCACGAAGTGCTCGATGTTCTTGACAACATGTTGCTTTCGATCTTCAAGGGGTTACAGAGTAAATTTGGGAAGGAAATCGAGACAATCAAGAAGCAGTTCCCATCCGAGGACTTCCTTTTCCTCGACAAGACCCTTCGGTTGACTTTTGCCGAGGGTATGAAGATGCTCAAGGAAGCTGGTGCTACTGAGGCCAACGGCGAACCCATTGGAGAGATGGACGATATGAGGTATGTCTCAATATTACTTCACAGCTCAAGATGACCTTACTGATGTATAGTACCGAGAATGAGAAACTACTAGGTCGACTTGTCCGTGAAAAGTACCAGACCGACTACTTTATCCTCGACAAATTCCCACTCTCAATCCGACCATTCTACACAATGCCCGACCCAGTCAACCCAGAACTTTCCAACTCGTACGATTTCTTCATGCGAGGAGAAGAGATCTTGTCGGGTGCTCAGCGAATTCACGACCCAGCATTCCTTGCCGAGAGGATGCAAGCTGCTGGAATCAATCCTTCTGACATGAGCGGTTATCTCGATGCGTTCAAGCTTGGTGCTCCTCCTCATGGTGGTGGTGGTATCGGTATGTTCTGACGATCCTTCAGTGAGAAAAGCTGATGAATATAGGTTTGGAACGAGTCATCATGTTGTTCTTGAAATTGAACAATATCAGGAGAGCTTCTTTGTTCCCCCGAGACCCAAGACGATTGCAGCCATAGGTCGAGTTGACGCTATGTATCGTGTCACAAGAGAAAAGCATGCATATATTCTACCACTAATAATATGCACTCTCATCACATGGGTAGTGACTCACTTTCGGGCAAATCCGACAGGCACCACAAGATGTCTTTCCCCACTTGCTAAATAGAGACCAGATCACTCATTGTTCTCGCTGACTATCACAAAATGAAGTCGATAGCTAGTGTACTGGTCGGCTTGACGTATGTCGCCTCGTGAGTGATGGCCTATCGCATAAAGGGAAAATGTTGAGAAGTAGCGTTTCAGCGGTATGGCCGGAACAACGACCATTCTCCCTACCACCTAATCAAGCTACCCGAGGTCATCCCGCTCATCCACCCCGAGTGAATTACACTGCTCTTGCCCTGGATAAGACGCCCCTCTCACAGCTTCTCTTGCGTTATGAGGACCCGCAAGAGTCCCTCCTTGTCAGCCATGACAAAGTCCCGATGAAGGGCATGGAACTGGTCAAACTGCATGTCAGTGGGGACAGCTCCGAGAGAGTGAACTTGATGTTCATGGCTGATGGCTGTATGTCTTCCCATGTCAGGAATCATAACTCAGCTGATGTCAGATACCGCTGGGGAGAAAGATAAATTCGTGGAGGACGCCAAGAAGTTGACTGCGGTGATAGTGTCAGAGACAGGGGCAATGTCGCACGTCGCAGACCTGCTAAACATCTGGGGTGTCTTCGTGCCCTCCGAACATGTAAGTAATATGATGATTATGATGAAGCTAATATGAGTCTGGTATCGGAACGTATGATAAGCCGTTGGAGGGAAACCCATTTGGGTTATACAGACCTGGACCGGAACTGAGGGGAGTTTACGTCGCTCACCCCTCAAGAGCTAGGAAGGTATGTCAGTACTGGAACAAGCAGAAAGGGGAAGGAGGATGTGATAACGCGATCTTACTCGGTACGACAATATCTCAAAGGGCTTGGTATGTGCTAATGACAGGTAACGACGGATTATACGGCGGTTTAGGTGGAGATTTCACTGTAATCACCGCATCGGAAATCAACGGTCCTCTAGTCCTACGCCATGAACTTGGTCACTCCTTGATTGAAGAAGGGGATGAATATGATGGAAGTGAGTTCTGCCACAAGTCGAGCTGATGGGAGGTTTCGCCTACTCGGGACCTAATGCTGCTCATACGCATCATCTTGAGAAGGGGATCAAATGGCAGAAATTCTTGACTGATCCCAAGAATCTGCGGGTTGAAGATGCTACCATACCGATACAGGACTATCCGTACGTCATGTCACAAGACGCTGCTGATCACTAGATGGCAGAACCTTACCGAAACGCCATATGAGATCACCTTCAACTCTTCCGAATCTGAAGATAGGAAGTATCCAACAGCGATGATCCGAGCGTCCATATCTGGAATCTCAGCTCCTTCCGAGTTATCATTCACATTAAACGGCGCACCAATGGATTTATCGACCGGATTTCCGGATACACCAGAATGGAGGGGATCAAGGGATCGTCGATGGATCGAAATACAAGTTGGAGCAGGTACCGTTACTCCTGGGAAGAATGTGATACAGGTACACTTGACGGACGAGGGGAGGAAAACGTCAGAACCACAAGGTGGGAAAATGATTACTAGTGTGGAAGTCATCCAATATGGAGAAGCTGATAGGTATGTGAACGATATGGGTACGGTTGTTGATGGTAGATTCAACGGCGATCTTGACTTTGTCGGTGCTTTCCCGACTTTCGATGATCATAAGAGGATGAGTCTAAGGCCTGTGGGTCGTTTGATATATGGTGAGATCTAAGACTGATTAGCAGACCAATGAGAACTGCTTGATGCGCCGTGTACAGCATAAGAGTATGTCCATGCCCTTCCCTACTGCAGTAAGCTGACTGGACAGCATTCTGTCCGGTCTGCGCTTCGGCTCTTCGGGAGGCTCTACTCGCCAAAATCGCAAAGAAGCTCGAGTAGTGAAGTAGTCTGCCTGTCATGTCCATTGAGACTGGACTGGTGTTTGGAGTCCCATCTCCTGTTAACATGCGCTTGTAGCTGTAATCATGCTATGCATCAAAGAAAGCACTTATCCAAGCTCATCAACAAAACGTCGCGCCTCCAGGCACGATTCATACATTCCCCTGAAACCCAATATTTCGCGTCGTGCCATTCTTCTGTTACTTCAACCACCTCTTAACACCTCTCAAAATGGTCTACGAAGCTACATCGACCGCACCGGTCAATATCGCAGTCATAAAGTAAGCTTCTACTCATCTGACTATCTCCCGAGTAAAGCTGATGTCAGGTACTGGGGTAAACGTGATACCAAACTCATCTTACCCACCAATTCGTCCCTCTCTGTCACACTCGACCAAGACCACTTGAGGTCAACTACTACCTCTCGAGCTGATGAGTCATTCGAGAAAGGGGACAAATTGTGGTTGAACGGGAAAGATGATCCTATCAAGGAGGGTGGAAGGTTGTGGGTTTGTATCAAGGAATTGAGGGCCTGGAGAAAGGAGATGGAGGAAAAGGATTCCGCTTTGCCCAAGGTATGCTATCTCTGGGAGGTATTGGAGAATCGCTAATGAAAAGCTTTCCTCATTCCCCCTACGGATCGCATCATACAACAATTTCCCCACTGCTGCTGGACTCGCTTCTTCCGCCTCGGGTCTTGCTGCCCTCGTTGCATCCTTAGCCGCACTTTTCGAACTGCCCCAATCCCCTTCTGAGCTCTCCCGAATCGCCCGTCAAGGATCCGGATCAGCTTGTCGATCGTTGTTTGGTGGATATGTTGCTTGGAGAGAGGGAACAGCTGCCGATGGTTCCGACTCGCTCGCTGAAGAAGTTGCTCCTCAAAGCCACTGGCCTGAGATGCACGCTCTTATTTGTGTTGCGTCCGATGCGAAGAAGGGAACAAGTTCGACATCCGGTATGCAAAGGACCGTAGAGACGTCTCCCTTACTTCAGCATCGACTTACATTGGTGCCCCAACGAATGGACGATATCTCGAAAGCAATCCAGGCAAAAGATTTCGAATCATTCGCCAAGATCACCATGATGGATTCCAACAATTTCCACGCATGTTGTCTTGATACCTCCCCACCCATTTTCTACTTGAACGATGTCTCTCGAGCTATCATTGCCGTTGTTGAGGAGATCAACCGAGCAAGTACGGAAGCTGGACATGGATTGATTGCTGGATATACTTTCGATGCTGGACCAAACGCAGTCATTTACGCTTTGGAGAAATGGATGCCTACCATCATTTCGATTGTCAACAAGCACTTCCCACAGGAATCCGAGTTCAGCGATCCTTTCGGTACTTCCATCTCGGATGCGCCTGAATTGAAGGGATTCGATGCTGGTGTGATCAAGGTCGGAGGATGGGAGAAGGGAGCTGTCAAGTCGTTGATCCATACCAAGGTTGGAGATGGACCAAGGCGGTTGGGCAAGGACGATTCTCTATTGAACGAGCAGGGCGTACCAAAGACCCTGGCATAGATATGATAGGTATACATGCACAATAATACACTTTGATCACTGATCATCTATATACAGCTAGTGGTTATGGCCGGAACTAAAGACTGGTTGAGCTACCCTTGATCTCTCAATCTTGGCCCTCAGGGCATGCTCAGTCCATCGTGGAGGGGAGTAGGAGTAATTCTTGACAGTCTGGGCAGTGGAATTGTATGTTTGGTGGGTACTCTGGGAAGCGGATAGGCCGGGAGCCATACTACTAGCACTGTATGTTAGCTGGTGTCAAGAAGAGGGAGGAGTTCACTGACCCTTGTCTACAGAGACCAGTGAGTCGGTTTACGGTAAAGTTGGTTGCGTAGGTGATCATCTCGGATGAATATTTGTTTGACTGTCTGGCAGTTTAAGTGGTAGTGTCCTTCGTTTGTTATTTGTCTGTCTTGCAGTTGTTGATACTCTAGCCAGAAAGTACAGGTATATATAGCTTTATCTACATCTCCACTTGCCTGACCACTCCCTTGCTCCACCTGAAAGGATAACCCAGCTTCACGTTAGATACAGACAAACCTTTCCGTCCCACCATTTACCTATACTCCTGCGTGAGGAGGTAAGGGTTGATGTCATCAGAATTTGTTTGAGATTTGGCAACCTTTCAGAGTGACCCATTGATGTGTTCGGATCATGACGATTATGCGCGAGTCCCTTGACAGATCAGTACATATTGTCTCCCGGTAAAAGGGTTCGTGACGATCAAACATGGGTTCCTTTGGTGATCAGTAAGAATGGTTCCCGTCCCCCCTTGCATTGGCGGAATAGTGACGATCATCTGCTCAGCCGGTCAAAGGTAGGCGTAACCATCCATGACCTAGCATTCTGGACGGGGGAAGGTCGCAATAAACGTTCTCAAGCCCTTGATAGCTTGTGCCTAGCTTGCTGCAAGTCTCAGTACACCGCTAAGTAGTGAATTGACAGGATTGTATATATGCAAGGTGATAAGACGCCAAAGGTCACGAGATAGATTGAGCAGTAAGCATGAGTAACAGCTTGTACTGAGATCGTATCTGAATCACGCATGCTGATGATCGTATTATACTTATGACACTCAAAAGATCGTGTTTAAAACTCATTGACTTTTCGCGGATCAGCGCAACGGGATTAGCGTGAAATGAATATGAATTACCGATTTCCCACGGTTTACTAGACACTCCACGTGACTTGATTTCTGAACGCCTGCACCAGAAGAGCATCATCACCTAATATAGTATTCAACTCGGGCAGCTCGCTCGAAGCATGGGAAGATAGCAGGATGTCGACAATGACTACGATACAGCCTGCATCGGGAAGGCCTAGCACTTCGGTAAGCTTCCTTTGCCTTAGGTTCCGTCATAAGCTGATATCAGCCTCTCGTCAAGCTCGAGAAGAATTACTGGGTATTCTAGGTCGACCATGGTATGACGTTGCTGACAAAAACAGAGATATCTCACAAGCAGATGGGTATCATTCCTTTGGCGAGCTTCTCTATGGTCGATACCGGTCACATTCCTTATATCGACGCTCTTCCTAGGTGCGTTTAGCTGCTCATTGTGTGATGAATTAGCTAATGAAGCAGATAGAAGTTACATCATATACTCGACATTACTTGCATGTCCACTCTTCGTCTTTGTCTACCCACTCCTAGCGGTCCGACGCTCCTTCATCACCAGTACGTGTACAGCGTATCATGCCTCACCGGAGCTAATAATCAGACCCTACCAGGGAGACACCTGCTACCGGCTCACTCAGTCTGATCCGAACCTCGCTTCAAGCTCGAAAGAATGTACAGCTTGCTGGAGCCTATGTGTTGATTTCAGTAGCATACACCGGTTTCTACTGCTACTTCTCCAGGCCTGATCACGACCTCGGCCTTTTCGCTCCTACTCAGTGCGTTCTGAATTTGAGTAGAGCTGATGATAGACGACATCCGTGGCATCTGAATGAACGGGTTGTTTTCCTTCTCCTAGGAAGCTCGCTATTTGGTATTTGGGAGGCGTGCTCGGACATTGCGTTCGACAGGCTAAAGCCCGTATGGCCAGCCAAGAAAGTAAGTCGTATACGTCGGAGCTGGACTGATGATAGGCACCTTTTGGACGAGTGGTAGCGACGACCCTTTCTACTCAGCTAGAGAAAGTCCTCGATACCTCTATCATCACGCAGGTGGTCACGACTCTATGGGCCACTGCTACATACGCCGTCGCATATTATGCCTTGCATAAATGGGTATGGAAACAGATCCTGTGGCTCACCTTTGGCTCGTTGGGGTCCTTCGCCATCAACTTTACCCGCAGCTCGCGAAGCAATCTCTCAATTGGACTGCTGTTGCACCTCCTCAATATCGAGTCGTTCGTGATTCTGATTACGAAAGTCCCAATAGCGGTGATGATGCCTTATGTCGTGCAGGTGAATCGATCAATCTTGTTTCAATGAGACTCAGCTGACGAGTAGCCAATCGACTTCGACACTCTGACGCGGAAGAGTGGGATGTCGGCTGAACGATGTCTGCTACTTGCACTCGAGAGCAAAGACACCTACTACCTGGTAAGCCCCATAGATTCATAGACGAGCGCAGGAATGGTGCTTACAAGTAGAACTTCACGTTGATGGAGCTCCTTCGCATAGTTCACGTTCCAGAGAAACGCAAAAATATCTTTGCCGACACCGCAACAAATTCGCAACCCGATCTGACAACTGCGATATGGCGAGAGTTGCTCATCCACCTCGGCCGGATCAATCAGTCCATTACGACTCGAGGCGGAACCAGATCCCGTTCTCGCCCAGTCGCCTCCGCTGCCAGACCAACCACTTCCGATACCCGCGCAATCCCACTGCAATCAGGAGCAATCTTCCGACCCGCCATCAAGCAGGGATCAGGTATACAATCAATGTTCAAGAATGTCCTGGACGGACCTATTCAACCCGTCCCGCCACAGATTGCAAACAAGGCAAAGCAGATTGAGGGTATTGTAGAGAAGCAAACGGAGAAGGCAGCTCAGGGAGCATTGGAGTGGGTAGAGAGAAAACCTGTTTCTGGGCCTGTGTTGAAGAACTCGGCGACTTGGTTGGATAATCGGGTATGGAGTCAGCTTGGACGGGAGTGGGCCCGGCGGAATATCGTGCTGTGTCTAGGCGATATGGTACTGGCCCAGCGTATCATTGAGAGTAAGTCGACTGTTCGAGACTTGAAGTGCAAATCTGACGACCAGTCTTCGTGGTTTTATCGGTAGCTTCGTTGGAAGAAGATACATACGGCCATGTCCAGCATGTCCTCCCAGCAACATTAGAGGCAATAATCCGATTCCGAAGCTCGATAGTAGCACTAGAATCGGAGCTACTAGCGCAAGCTGGATCTCTAGGGAAACCGAGCCAAGTCGCAGGCGACCAAGTCAAGGAGATTCTGAGTGCATATATCGGAGGTGAGCCAACCCAATCTAGAAACTTAGATGTTGCTGACAAGTAGTATGTGAAATGGGCATCAGGAGAATAAGCGATGGCTACGGCTCGAGCATGTCCGCTTTCCGTTTCCCGCCTTCTATAGCTTCTGCACTAGGGGAGATTTGCAAGGAGTAGATTGATAGATAGCATGAAATAGATTGCCGTTGCCCCACTTTGCACCTTGACTTTGCCTCCACCGACGCGTCCGTTTCAAATTCAACTTTGACCTTTCGAACTGTCGTTCATCAATCATCCACCATACACTCACGACACGACTATCTGGAGCAGACGGATAGTCCAGAGCATGGCAGGCCTCGAGATACAGGAATTATAGCAAGGCTGTGTCCGGAAGATAGGCAGCACAGACGTCAACATCAATCTGCTGTTTCGACTACCGACATTACCAGATTATCTGCCCACCATGTCCGGCCTGGCTATCTCGGATTACCGTCTTGGCGACCTCATCGGCAGAGGAGCTTCTGGATCAGTCTACAGAGGCATCAACTTCAAGACAGGAGAAACGGTCGCTATCAAATCCATTTCGCTTTCCGCCCTCTCGCCCTCTTCGCTTCCGGACATTATGTCCGAGATCGACCTTCTGAAAAACCTGAATCACCCGAATATAGTCAAATACAAGGGTTTCGAGCAAGACGAGAATTCTCTACATATCATTCTCGAATACTGCGAAAATGGATCACTTCAAACGATTCTCAAGAAATTCGGAAAATTCCCCGAATCACTTGTTGCGGTGTACATTACCCAAGTCCTCGAAGGTCTTATATACCTACACGAACAGGGTGTGATTCATCGTGATATAAAAGGAGCGAATATCTTGACGGACAAGAAAGGGTCTGTGAAACTTGCGGATTTTGGAGTTGCTGCCGGACCCACAGCATTAGATGATGATGGGAGGAACGATAATGAGGTTGTTGGATCGCCTTATTGGATGGCACCGGAGGTCATTGAGCAGAACGGGAGTAGCACCGCTAGTGATATCTGGAGTGTGGGTTGTGTCGTTGTGGAACTATTGGAGGGACAACCACCTCATGGGGATCTGGCGCCAATGCAGGCAATGTGGAGGATTGTCCAGGACGAATCAATGAGGGTACCAGAGGGTGCTAGTCCTGTGCGTGTCTCCCACAACTATTTTTCTTCGTGCTGACTTGATAGATTGTGAAAGACTTCCTATATCACTGTTTCCAGAAAGACCCAAATATCAGAGTCTCAGCCAAGAAATTACTCAAGCACCCGTGGATCCTAGCAACCCGAAACGAACCTGAAGAATCGGAACGTACTCCATCTCCACCTATCATCGCTCCACCCGAACCATCAGGTAAAGCGGCAACTCTTGCTCTTCCCCATTCGCAACCACAGGTCGACAACAGGTCACCGAGCAAGTTCCCCGCTAGTAATAGCGGTGGAAGCGACACTGTTCGAGCCAAGAAGAAACCCTCAACAGTATACGATGAAGCAGTTTCAAGGGTCAGAGAATGGAACGAGGCTTTGAATGGTATGTCATTATCCGCATTGCCTCGCATGAGCTTATATACAGCCTCACCAAGTAAAATCAGTACTATCCAGCGAAAACCCGATGATCGCAAAGCGCCGGAATCTCAACGACCGAGACCAGCAAAAAGCAGAACAGGTGCAAAACAGCTCATGGGCCTATTTACAAACCCTGGAATGCCCACGCGGTCTTCAGCCGATGCTTTATCAGCAGAGCCATCCAGTTCAGCTGGTCCATCACCTATTCGACCTATACTCACTAGCAACTTCCAAGTCCAGGATGCTCTGAGTAGGATTAGGGAGGAAGATAGTCGAGGGGGAGTATGGGATGCGGACTTCGCTTCGGACATCACAATGGCTCAGATCCAGAGTGAGTCATTCTACTTTGCGTGGCTGTCCTGATGATAGGTCAAAAGGAAGACGCGCAGGGCAATGAAGTCAGCCAGAACACACTTCGAGCAACGCGAAATATGCCGCACAACTTCCCAGTTACACCAGCCAAAGCTGGTAGCTCATCGCGAAATACGAGCTTGATGGATGATTATTCGGATATGGCGTTCGACGAAGACGAGCCAGAGTTGAAAGCAAAGATGGCTGGTCTCAAGGTTGGTTCCCCTTTCCGCGATTGAGCCGTGGACTGACGAATCAGCTGAAGAACCGATCACAGAGAGGCATTCTGCACCCGAACGACATTAGTAAGATGAAAGTCTCCGCTCCTCCCCTTCCCAAGAAGGTGACCGATCCCCCGACTCGACCTACACCTGTCTCAACTCATTCTTCACCTACTCTGCATACGACCGTTGACTCGCCTTTCTCTCCCCTACCTTACGGTCGATCAGCCCCGGGTACAAGAGCCAATTCGGTCCGAAGTAGAACGGAGACGTCTGACAGTTTACCGGAACTTCAGAAATACACCGAAGATGCAGAGGAAGACTATTCGGATATACTCGACAAGCCAACCAATATCGGTACGTACCCTCAGTGTGATTGAGCTGACAAGAGGCGGAAAGCTGTCAAAGGGATTACAACTCACTAGACGATCCTACACCCCATCTTTCGATGACGAAGATGCCACTGAGATGGACCCCTTCGCCGAGATCGACGATAGTTTCGATTTCGAAGATTTCGAGACCAAACTCTTGAGAGACAAAAAGGCAACTCAATGTGCACATATCGATAAACTCGTTGATCTTCTGGTCCCATCAGCCCCAAGCGCGGCATTACAAACGACTTGTGATGAATTACTGGTTTTGTTTGAAGATGCGTCTGAAGAGCTGGGTTTAGAAAGTCACTTCGTTTCCAGGCATGGTCTACTTGCCGTATTGGAGATGCTGGAAGTGACTAGACGGGATACGACCGCTGCTGGCCTCTTGAAGATTGTCAATACTGTATGTTCAAACTTCTATGAGTCGACTAGGCTGATGGCAGATCGTTATGCGTGATCTCGACGCGCTTGAGTCTTTCTGCCTGGTCGGCGGGATCCAGGTCATCATTGTAAGCTGAATCATAAGAGGTTAATATTCACAGCTGATGTGCAGCCGTATACATCGAAAAGACATTCTCCAGAGACTCGCTTGGAGGCAGCGCTATTTATCCAACAGCTCACCCAATCGCCTCTGACCATGCAGATGTTCATCTCGTGCGTCCCGCTCTTATTTCAGATCTTGACTGATTTTTAGATGTCGAGGTCTGCGCATCTTGGTAGAGCTCCTGGACGAGGATTATTCTGTCAATCGTACTCTTATCCTCTCCTCCCTTGAGGGTGTTGGAGCAGTCTTTGACCTTCAAGTGAGCAGTTTGACCCGCGGCACGACACAGCTAATAGTAGTCCCCGACTCCCCGTAATGACTTTTGCAGGATGTTTGTCAGAGAGGGGATCCTCGATCCGTTATCCTCTTCGATCATCTCAATCCTGCGAGATGATACTTTAGGGATTGCCCATGAGTCCACCACAAGGGCTATCAATGTCCTGCTGCTCTTCTCTCAGGTCTCACAAGCGGACTCGAGAGTCCGAGAGGCCTTTGCCTCCAGGACCGTGGTCATGCGTACGTCCCCGTCTTCTATCTTCGACCTTTCTAACGAACAGGGCTACTGAAAGCGTGCGAGAAACTGGAAGATCTACGAGGCGAGCTGGAAAGTAGCTTGCTACCCCTTCAAGAGAAGCTGCTCGCTACGGCCCTCAAGTCGATCAAACACCTCGCTGCTTCTCCGCAGTTGATCGAGGTTTTACAAAACTCGAATGCTATGGAATGTCTAGTATCACTCCTGGGCAAGACAATGAAGGAAGACAGCAAAGTAGTAAGCGATCCCTCCGGAGTAGGAGTCTGGCTAACAACCAGGAAACAAGTTCCCATATCTTCCAAACTATTTGGTCAATGACCAAACTCTCCAAAGCCCGTCAGGAAGAAGCAGCATCCGCTGGAATCATTCCCCTCCTCAAGAAAGTCATCAAGGGTACATCGAGGCTTGATCAATTTGCCTTGCCCATCTTCTGCGAACTGGCAAACGCGGGGAAGGTTTCTAGAAGATTATTATGGAAGAATGATGGACTACAACGTATGTCTTCTCTGCTTGCGACCGCTCTGTGCTGATGAAAGTGTACTTGAAATTACTCGGGGATCCATATTGGCGTGGTCAGGCTCTCGATGCTATTCTCGTTTGGTGCGTCTCGAGACAATAAGAAGAGTCAAGGCTGATAAAAGGATGCAAGATGAAACTGCTCGAGTGGAAGATGCTCTCCTTGACCGCAATGCTACGGCAGCGATAATGAATTGCTTTGTTCAGTCTTCCGGCTCTCACCTAGAAAAAGTCATCGACAGGTACGCAATCGTATACCAACAGTGCTGATGAATAGTCTCTTAAAAATACTTCGACTATCGGCATCACTGGTCACGGCAATCTCCCAACCACCCCTCCTCGAGCATCTCTGTACTTCTCTCTCACGCCCGCTCAAAGCAGTGATCAAGCTGAATGTCCTTCGACTCACCAAAATCTTATTCGAAAACCATTCGAATGTTTCTGATCTCGCCCGATTTGGGATCCGCGAAGTGGTCGAGAAACTAGCTAGGCAGGATGAAGCTGTCCTGGTAAGAGAGCTGGCAAAGGAGATCCTACCCGCTTTACCTCACTTGCCAAGAGACAAAGAAACCGAGAGGTATTCTTCCACTAGTTCCAGACCCGAGCCGGTATTCCAGAGGTCAATATCGCGACGTCATCGAGATCCACTAGGTTCATCAACCAATAGACCATCCATCCCCGCCACACAGGGTTCATCAAGGACTCCAATCCCCTCAACCACTTCTGGTCGATCAATGCCCCCTCCACCGGTCCCATCATCAAGTGATCCAAGGGGTCGGATTCCAGAGTTGTTTCGTCGAATCTCGCCGACTCCGAAACTGATTGTTAAATCTCCCAGACCAGATAGAGAACGACAAAAGACGGATCCGGGGTTGACTTCCATCTCGATGGTCATGGAAACTAGTTTGTCCTCTAATTCTAGTAAGGGTGGATCAGCTAGAGAGGTATTGAGACCTTCTTTGGAGCGGAGTGAGAGTTCGGAGATCAAGAAACACAAAAGGACTGTTTCGAGGGCTGTCAAGTGAGTCTGTTTAATACAACTCAACAAGAGTGGCGCTGATGGCAGGGATGTGACCTGGCAAGCGGATGAGAATGGGATTTTGAGAACAGTGAGGAAAGCGTCCAAGTGAATCAATTGCATATACATATAGTCACGTACTGTAATAATCATTTGTACCCTGTGCATTGTACATCGCATCTCATCCACCGCAAACCAATCAAAGATGACTGATTCCAACAGCGATGCAATTCATTCAATTTCTATACACACAAAACATGGAACGCAGCGCTTGCGCCATTATAGATAATCTACCTATTTTGCTCTTGCTAATTTACAACGGTTTCCTTTTTGATTTCGTAAAGTTTCTTCCCTAGAATCGTCCAGTCATAATCGCCCTCTTGGCATCGCTCATTGACCCGCCCGCCTTCCTCCCATGTCCATAATTCAGACTTTGTTCCCTACTTAGACCAAACGAAGATCCATTAGTCCGATGGTGACTTGGAATAATCGGGACCTGTTTTGACTGTGCCTTCACATTCTCACGTCCGGCTGATAGTAATTCAAGTAGTCCGGGTAAAAGACTGTTTTGCCTACACAGCAAGACCAATTCTTTCCCAGTCCTGATTTCCACTAGACCGCTCTCTCGTTCTGATCCAGCTTTGGTCGGGGGTACGAGAGGTCCCAAAGCTTTCTCATCCTTCCCAGCAGTGTGCTCATAAGTTGTCGACACAGATCCCTGCCTCACTCGATTTTGGTTGGAAGAAGTATCGTCGGGAGGTATAACCGCGTCCCTCAAGACTTGGAGGGAGACTTTCTCAGCGATTTGTCGTAGTTGCTTCTCGGTAGGAGTTGTTGATTTCGACTTGCAGATGGCTATTTGTCTTTTGAGAACTTGACCCCATTTGCTCTTCAGCTCGTCGCTGGGTACCGAGAAACAGTATTTGCGTTTCTGGTTCGTTGAGGAGAAGAATGCGACGTGGAATGTATGTCGCATGAATGCTCGTTTAACCGTGAAAGTCCGGCTATTACCGACACCTGCGTATCGAGCACTGTTCATCAGCTTCATCACTAACAGTCCCGGGGGACATACGCATTAGATCCAATCCGATCAAATAAGACAGTCTTGGTACCCAAACTTGTACCCTTGACACTAAATGACTCTTCGGACGATGCCGAGAAATCGAGAATTGGGGGATCGAATATCAACCCCTCGCCTTGCAATCGGATCTTGAATGACGGATCGGGCGATGAAATCGAGACGTATATCCTCTCGGACCAGACATCGTACGTTAACCTAGTAATAGGTCTAGAGGGGGAAACGACCGCTTCTCTGAGCAAGCCCCTCTCATGAGTGGCAAGAGCATGTAAGAGAGAGTTGGTCCTGATAGAAGAATAGATGTCTGCCAGGAGTCGTTCCGAGATAAACCGATCCTGATCTCGAGACCGGAAAGCGGATATGAACACGTCCTGCGTAATGGCATGATTTGGCAGAGCGAAGCCGAAAGTGCCGTACAACGCATCATTGAGCTGAACTATAGCAAGGACAAGAGCAGCGATGAGCTGCGGGTCGCAAGTGATGTCTTCTTCGTTGGCGGCGTGATATCGGTAGGCAAAGGCCAAGAGGAGGTTTTCGCTGGCGTTCGGATCCGAGGGCATGCGGAGGGAGAGCAAGAACATCCTTAGAGCGACATCGATACGGATAGCAGCGAAATTGAACCGGTCAACATATGCCCTGACGAGATTATCGTTCCCACAAAGCAGGTTACCGAGTTGCGTCTTGTCCAATTCAGGTGTCTGGAATAGTACAGAAGCAAGCGTCCCCGCGTCAACTTTGGGTCCGCATCTGTCGGCAAGTGATCGGCACGCCCTAATGGGATCAGCTGCGAAGTGATCGATAAATTGATCGACGAAAGCGTTGCGCTCTGGCTCGGGTGTTGAATCGGGTTCAAAGCCCGAAATGTTCAGCTGATCGAGTGGTACGACCGACTTGACGACATATTGCATATCGAGTGTTGCCTGATTCCCATGAGTGATCAACGGTTTTGCAACGACCAAGATATCGTTAAATAGGAAAAGATATCGATCCTTGGCAGTCTGCTGATCAGCTTCTGGACCCGAGCAGGGATTTCTCAGCTTACATGGGTATTGACAACCTGCAGAACCTGGGCCGACAAAAGCAACTTCCTTGGGGGATCATCCAAGATCTCAGGTCGAGCCGGATCATCAATCCCCAGCGCCAACATTGTTTCCATGCGATGCAGGACATCTACCGATTTCTCGGTGTGGTCTGGATCCTCCAAGATAGGTGTCGTACTATGATCAAGACGATTTACGGGCGTGGCGAAGCGAGTCAACCTGGACCCTTCCTCACTTCCTTCGGGTACGACCGAGACGGCAGGCGATGCTCGACCAGTCCTACTTCCTGTTCTTCGCATAGCAACGGGTGCAGGTAGAGGTAGCGGAGCGAATGGGTCGGAACGCATAGATGGAGAGAATTGCGTGTCTGGTATAGGCGACGATTCGGGCACGGAGGACTTTCGTGAAGTTGAACCTGACGATCGGGGGGTGGAAAACGTTTTGGCGAGCCATCCTTGCTTCTTCGTACTTTCTGCTGAGTCTCTTCTTGGGCTATCGCCATTGACAGGCAGAGGTAGAGCATAAATGGGCTCTAGCATCTGGGTTCGCTGCTGCGTCGGTACGACAGAGTCAGAAGCTTGTTGGATCAACCTTGGTGCGACGGGTGGTTCGAGTTGACGACTCTTGTCTTCCAGAGCGGCTATACCAGGGAAAGGTGACATTTTCGAACTGACAATCCTAGGATCGTCAGGATCGGCACGCCGAGGCATCCATTCTCGATTCGGACCCTCGTGCTGTAGTAGTGCACTGTTCGAGATCGAATCGCTGCGAGCAAGAGATGGCGACAAAGAGCTCATTGAAGGTTGGTGGCTCATTTGAGCTGTCGAATTGACCCGAGGTGATGTGGACGAGGTAGTGGATCCCCGACGACTAAATGTCGCCTTGACTTGATTGAACACCTCCCCAACGACATTAGGACTGTTTGAATCGCCGGAACTTCGAGATTGACTTCGTTTGCGCATGGCCGTCTTGACTGAACGTCCGAATTTGGCAGAGAAGCTTCCAGACTTCTTGTGATATCGAGCGTCCGAGGGGACTTCGAGATCGGCAGTTCCACCGACTTCAGTCCATGACATCCCAGATTCGCGCATCGCCTGGTGAGAGAGGGTAGATGATTCCGTCTCGGAGACCACGGCCGAAGATAGGGTCGATCTGGCGGGGTATTCTCTTGCTCGTGGACTTGTTTGGTCGAGAGTAGTCGGTGTCTCGCCGCCCTGCTTAGGCGAGGTCCAATCGAGAGATCGTTGAGGTGTGCCCCAGTCGCTTGAACCTTGATCTCCTACTTCGGTCGGCCAGCTGCCCTGTTGTCTATTGTCACTTGGACCACCCTGACTACCATGACCCATGACAAACATCATTGAGTTCAAGCCATCTCGACTCGTATCGCTTCCAGGTGATTTGTCGCCGTGGACTGTACCGTCTGTCGAGGTTGAATCCTGGGCAACATGTCTTGAGGGCGTGGCGAAAGCGGGCCTAGGTGGTGCGAGATCGTGTACGTCCTGATCGACAATTGGAGATGGATGATAGTACCTCTCCAAGTCATCCCTCTCTAGTTGTTCAACATCGCTGCCCTGAGGAGCGGGGAGTGTCTCGGGCTCGGTATCGGAGACTACACCAACAGCATTCCGGGCCGTCCTACTTGAAAGAGACCGTCGGAGGTGGGACTCGTACTCGAACAGTTCACCGTTTGACTGCATTGTCTCTCGCGAGATCGGTCTTTCGGGGACGCCCAGATTATGAGTACCGGCATAAGTGACACCTTCACTATGACTGAATTGCTCGACGACTGGCTCTCCTGGTGAATGCCTCTGTACGATCGGTACTGCGTGGTCCGAGTCTGGTTCCGATCCAGGATCTTCCACTTGTTCAGCAAGAGCCCTTCGCTCCTCCCACATTTGCCTGACTTCCGCTTCCTCTTTCTCCCTAGCGGCTCGCCTTTCCGCAAGCCTCTCGACCATTCGCCTACCAACAGCACTCCTCCTCTCTTCGCCCATATTGGTACTCGATACCGTGAAACTTCTTTGTAGTCGCGGTCGAGTCGGCTCAGGAGCAGGTGATGGTTCAGCGGCAGGATGAGCGGAGGCAATGGGAGGCGAGTTGAAGACTCGCGCACCAACGGTACCAGCTCGATGAAGTCGACCCGCTGGATTTGGCTTGATGGTAAGATCGTCCTGAGCCATCGGAGGAGGTATGGGGGAGGTCTCTCGACCTCCTGTCAGTTTGTCCATTGCCCTTGCCCGAGCCATTTGTGAATTTGACCGAGAGAGGGTCCGGAGATCACCGAGTGTGGGAAGTGGACTTGGTGTGTTTCGGGACGAGTGTTGACGGGAACCAAATGGCGAAGGCGGATACCCGGCAGGCGATAGTGATGGCAAATAAGACTGCGCGAGCTGGATCGCGGACCAATCTGATGGCGAAGCGGCCGAGGCTGGAGAGAGACCGCCACTAGTCTGAAGAAAAGGTGGAGTTGGAAGATGAAAGTCCGAGCTTTGTGATGCGGACCTCTGCATCATTCGAGAATGATCAAAGTCGGGATCAGTTGGAGATGACGAGAGCACTTCCTCTTGATCTGCATCCTGATATCCTGTTGTGGGTGCTGTGAGGCTATCGGCTAATGGTGGTGGCTCGACATGCTCTTCGCGGGAAGGTCGTCGTCCATCCTTGTTCCTCGGTAGTGATGCAGCTCGTTTGAGCTTGGCGATGGCTTGTGAGCGGACTTCTGCCGGCGTGGGAGGGGAAGTCCCTCGTGAGGATGGCTTGGAATCGTAATATCGTCGGACTGGTGAAGTCGACATGACTGCGCTTGGACGTGATGGTACAAATTGAAAGAGGTTGAAGGGTTGAAGGGAAGGTGTGTTATAGGAGATGGGCGTCCATGACTGCAAGAGTGAAGATAAGTTCTGTATTATGTTGTTCTGTGTTGCGTTTCCTGGTCGTAGATGTTCGTGATTGATCGCTGAAGTAGGGTGAATGAGAGAGAGGAGAAAGTGAACTGGGCTGAATATAGGTTGAAGCTGTTCACTGTTCCGGTGTCCACAATCTCGGGTCAGGCACAGCACACTCAACGGGATCAATTTAGATACTACTTGAACTATCTGTCTAGGTGGGTGTAGTCAATCCCTTACTCTAGACTAGACCATTCATCACAACAATGATCACCCTAACGCCGATATCGGCCTCGGCATCGTCATCTTCGACGTCGGAGCCAGTATGCTATCTCCTGGAAATGGACGAAGCCCGTATACTTCTGGACATGGGTCAGAGAGACTTTCGAGCAAGTCAAGAACAGTCGAACTGGGAGTACGAGGAGAAGGTCAGAGAGTAAGTTAGCCCGATAGCTTCTGGTCATTCCAGCTGACAGTGCGTAGGCTAGCACCAACTCTATCGCTGGTCCTGCTGTCACACTCGCCGCTCAACTATCTATCGCTATATCCATATGCTCGCGCTCACTGGGGCCTGAAATGTCCAGTCTACGCGACTCAGCCAACAGTGGAAATGGGAAGAGTGGTCTGCCTTACCGAGTCGGAAAGTTGGAGAAGCGAGCATCCAGTCGAGACAGTCAACGACGATGCAGAGGAGGGACAGCCTGAAGGCACAATGTCCAAGAAGGGCAAGGAACCGCTGCGCGGTCCATTCGTCCCCACATTGGAGGAGATTCACGAGGCATTCGACCACATCAAGGCTATCCGGTATAACCAGCCTCTACATCTAGGTGGTGAGCTACCGTTCTTGTGTTTGGTGGCACGGGCTGATGAGATAGGTGATCTTTCACATGTTCTGCTCACACCATTCCCATCTGGTCATACTCTTGGAGGATCGCTTTTCAAATTACGCTCACCTACATCCGGTACAATATTGTATGCGGTAGGAATGAATCATACGGCGGAAAGGCATATCGATGGAATGGTCGGAGGTGCCGGGAACGTAGGATACGACGAGGGTGTCTTACGACCTGATCTGCTGGTCGTTGAGGCGGGACGTACGAACGTCGTCAATGTCAAGCGTAGAGATAGGGAAGCTGCACTACTTGGTGATTTATCTTGTATTGCTCGTCTGGTCCCTAGCTGACATCTCAGATATCATCACACGAACCCTTGAGAACCATTACTCCGTCCTATTACCCTGTGATCCCTCACCTCGATTACTAGAACTCCTAGTCTTACTGGACCAACACTGGTCATACAAAATCACAGATAATCAGCAAGCCAGAGCTCAAGGCCGTGAACAATGGATCTATCCACTCTGCCTCGTTTCGCGGACAGCAGCCGATATGGTCAGCTTTGCAAGGAGTTTCATCGAGTGGACAGGTGGTGTAGTCAGGGATGCTGCTGCCGGGCTAGATGAGGAATTAACAAAGAAACGCCGCCGGAATGTCACAGGTGATAGCTACGGTGCTTTGGACTTCAAGTAAGCTCTTCAGCT
>Ga0265780_10000481_pt1 | contig 62110 bp, 62 predicted proteins | sample P1T30metagenome_FD_192432 | JGI IMG/M metagenome (GOLD analysis project Ga0265780, IMG submission 192432) | Plant litter microbial communities from East Loma Ridge, Irvine, California - P1 T30 | ecosystem: Environmental > Terrestrial > Plant litter > Unclassified | place: USA: California... | reverse complement strand
CTGCTAGCAGTGCACCCATCTCGTCAATGAGCAGTGCACCGATCGTACCGATCAGCAGTGCGCCGGTTTCCTACACCACCGTTACGTTCGATGACTGCGAGAGCGCGTCGATCGAGACACTGATCACTGTCACCAACGGCGTAACTGTCACTTACTGCCCCACTTGCGAGCACGAATCGACCTCCGCGGCCCCCAAACCCACTGGACCCGCCCACACGACCGTCTACACTACGGTCTACTCATCTCTGTGCTCTACTGGTCTCGTGCCGGTCACCTACACAGTCACAGAATCATGCTCCGATGCCACACCTACATGGGCCTCAGCCACTGACCACGTGCCGGAAGGTTTCACTGTCACCACCAAGGATTGCCATGTCTGCGACAAGACCCCGGTGCCAGTCACCATCACTGAGCCATGCACCGATGGCTGCGGCAAGCCTGCACCGCCGCCTGCTACTCCTACTCCCGCCCCGAGTGGCAAGCCCGTCGAACAGATTCCGGACGGCCAAATCCAGGCTCCTGGACCCAGTGGCAAGCCTGTCTCACAGATTCCAGATGGACAAGTCCAGGCACCTGGCCCATCTGGCGGATCACCCGCACCAACTGGCGGCGCTCAGCGTCCTCCAGCCGACGCCAGCTGCCCCGGTGGCGCGAACTGCCCTGCTGGCGGTGATGCACCTGCACCAGCAGGAGACGACTCCAAGTGCCCTGGTGGCACGAACTGCCCGAAGCCAGCGCCTGGAGCTTCTGCATCCAACAGCGGAGCCGGTCCATACCCAACTCCTAGTGGAAAGTGCCCTGGCCCTGACTGTGAGGCGAAACCTACTGGCAACGTAACTAAGCCTGGCAACGAAGGCCCCGAGCAGTACACTGGCGGTGCAAGCGCCATTTCCATCGGCTTCGCTTCGATGCTCGTCACAGTCGTCGCTGGTTTCGCATTCCTACTCTGATGGGCTGATTATTAATATTCATGGGAATTCGGTAATGGTATGATCTAAATGATCTACGTTGTGCTGGACGCTGACAGACGTCAGGAGTTCGGGTCCTTTTTTTGTTTACAAGTTCACATGACACGTTTTTGCATGTATCGTTCAAGTTTCTTCTTTCACCACTTGGACATCAGAGTGGATCGATGCCATTTCTCCTTGCGTTTCCCATAACATTTCAATGCCATTGTCAAAGAACAAAGCCCCCTCTCAACTGTTGCTAAACAAGTCCTTTGTTCCCTCCTACAGCGGGTGTCAGGAAGCTTCACAAAGGCTCTCTTTATCGCAACGTTCACATGGTGTCTATTGCTGGATCAAAGCCTTGGTTATAAGGAACAACTCTGCTGCCCAAATTCTTCAACGCCATTCTCAATACCCAAAACTCCTTTGTCAAGCAACTTCTACATCCGGTGTAGCAGGTCTCACCTCAACACATACACACAGCAAAATCAACTTCCGGTAAGTTCCTTTCGTCAGCATGTCGAACTTTGGAGAGAACAAGACCTCCTCTCAGATCTTCCACGAAAACCAGGCCGGTCATTACGGCATCAAGAACGGCGCAGTTCCACAGATGAGCTCGTCCAGCCAGAACATCAAGACAATCCCTCGCAAGCCTGTCGGCTCTGGCAGCACCCAACAGCAGAACAGTCCGTATCCTGCCGTGTCCAAGTCATCAGTACCGGCCCGCAAGCCAGTTGATGGTGATCGCACTAAGCCTTCTGCAAGCACGACAAAGACCCAACCGCAGTCCTCGGCCCGTACTAATCGCGGTGGCGCTCCAGACTTGAACAAAGCACTCCCAAGGATCCCAAACAACGCGACCCCCCCCTTCATCCCTCGTGATGCTTCGGGTAAGTTCGACCAACGCCACAAAACACCCGAAGGCTGCGCACCCCAGGCGCCCGTTGGATTCACCCAGCGTGTCGACCTTCCGCCTCTCGCTAAGTCACAGCTCGAATCGCTCTCTTCATCTTCACCTGCACCGCGTAACGCCTCACGACCGACCACCCCTCGCCCTGACTCGAAGGACTCACCAATTGTGCACCACAAGAGGACCAACTCTGGAATGAGTGGCTTCTTGTCAAGCTCCCGTCCAGGATCCCGCCGTGGTAGCCTGACAGATGCTGCCAAGAGCGTAGGTAAGTGGGCCAAGAGCAAGGCTGACATTCTGACCATGAACCAGGCTCAGCGTAACTCTTTCGTCAAAGGCGCGACTCGTTCACGTGATGTCGAGGCTGCCCGTCGGGCTGACCCTTCGTCCCGCCCTTCGCACCAGAAGGAGATGATCGTCGAGAAGCAGAAGGCTTCGCATCCTGGTGAGGCCTGGGGTCTTGGACCTGTTGATGCCGCGTTCGCGGCGCAAATGGAGGAGCGTAACTTCCGCTCTCGTACGGCTGATGCATACAGGAAGAGACACGAACAGGACTGCGCCACTGCCGTCCTCGAAGGTAAGCCCCGTCCTCTTACTCCTAATGCCGCCAAGTACACTCCTCCCGCTGGCTCCTTGACATCCGAGGAGCGTGACGCAGCCCTTGAGTTCGACCCAGAGTCGGACGCCACGATGCTTACGGCGACGGAGAAGATTGCCCTCCAGCTGAGCAGAAAGCTCGATGCTTTCAAGTCCAGCCGCAAGGACTCGGATTGCTCCGATATGGACTTTGGTATGACTGACGCAGCTCCTGCAGGCGCTATTCAATTCTGCGGTGAGATGGAAGGCACCCCTTTCTTCCAAAAGGGCTGCCACATGCCCTCTCGTACTCACCTCAAGCAGGGCTTGTGTGAAGCGTGCTACGAATTTAAAAAGCATGGAGGTCAGTGATCGGCATTTTTTTGTTTTTGTTTTTGTGTTCAAACTAGCGATGGAATTCACGGAAGTAATTATGATGGTATATGAACCATGGTAATGTATAATGACACGGGCTGGACCCGGCAATTACCTCGCTCACAAACAAGTTCTCCTCACACTTTTTCTTATGCTTTTCCTCCGCTGTTGCCATGTATTTACACTGACTTGACAGACTCTCGGGACTCTTCTGCAACGCGTCGCAAGAGAGGACATAATCCAATATCGCCGGAAGACGACGCAAAAGGTGGTAATTTGTACATCCATGTCTCTACTCAGAAAAGACTTCGGAAGGTCCGAAATACAGTCTATGAAGATCCAGGCAATCCGTTTGAGTTCGAAGCATTCGATCTCTTCTCATCACCATCAACAAGTCAAGAGACACTAACAGGAGAGCACACTGTTGACGAAGATCAATGGGATTCGTGGGACGAGGATGAACCCGAGCCTTCACAAGGAGCTGAGAGCAAGACGCACAGCATGCTCAGCAACCCCTTCGACCTGGTCGAGATCAACCCATTCGATCCCGGCGAAGAACGCAATCGTACTTATTCACGAGCTGATACTCTCAGGGCAGGTCACCCTAAGAGGCGATCGATGTCGGTCGATATCGGCTTCATGCCCGCACGACGCTCGATTGGACGAATTAACTTGTCGGATACTGATCAATTCTGGCCGGGCGACGTGTCATTGCTGCACACAAAGCATCCGAGTGGAACGATTTTCACAACAGAGTCGAAACGGGATACGAAGTTCTACGATTTTTACGATGATCTATTGGCGGAGTATGGGATTGGGAAGAGTATCGGTTGTGGATCGATCGATCAGCAGTTGATGGCGGTGACTTATTGAGATGTACACAACCCAGGCCTACTAATAGTCAATTCAATACACTTGTTTATAATGTCTCTTGTGCTTGCTGCATTACTCTTTACTACAGTTTTGTAACGCTGCTTCACTTGGTCATGGATATCGTTAGATGCTAAGACGGAGCAAGCTTCGATAGCAATTGCACAACGTGACAAGGCCTTTCACTATGTGGCTCTTTGTATGCTACACTCTGAACCTTTGTTGGTCTGCAGATACAATGCGCGGAAGCACAAAGCACATCACTCACCTAACACCTTATACCTCGTCCACGCGCAACCGAACACCAAATGTCTTCCTCCCCCATAAGCTTGACGCTCTGGTCAGCCTCAAGCTGCATCACACCAATTTTTGGCTGTCAAGGTAGCAGTCATGGCTCTCGACCCTCTTTCTTCAGGTGTGCGAAGCGCAAAGAACAAGATGCTGGCCATCATTCCTCTGAGAAGAACAACTAAACCGACAGCAAGATACGAGACGTCAACCGCTTCAACAGCCCACTCAGCTCTACCGCCGCCAATTGAGACTCTCATCTTACAATCCTGGGATTCTTACGATTGGCAGAAATCCTCAGATGCTTTGGCGGACTGGATCAACGGCCGATGGGGCAAGACGGGCTACTCTGTCAGCAAGGAAGTTGTGTGTTTTACGCTGAGATTGAACGGCAGGGATGCGAGGCTAGGTTTGGGGGATCACTTGTGCGGTGCCTTCTTTCGTGGAGAGAGGAGGCATGTTTGATCGAACAAGCGGTTGAGTTGAACGCCTACCCAATTTCCAACTTCTGTTATATGACAGTCCAAATGGTGACTAGGACAGATAGACAATCGACGATATCGATCGTGTCACCGGAAGTCCCGGTGAGTGAAAGAGCTTTGATTGGGCTTTGTTGGTTTCTTTGAGCATTTGGAGAATGCTTTGTCGCTGCTTTGTCATTTCACCAAGAGAGGAGATGCCCCATATGATTAGTCAAGAGCCTCAGCATATCTGTTGATATCATTGAACGAGTTTTTTGTTCCAAGAAGATCCCTTATGCCAGAAAGCTTTCGCAATAAGTTATACCTTCCAATTGTGAGCACAGCGCACAACCGCACCACCATCACCAAGTCCGGCCATGATGACCTTCACCGTGCCAACAATACTTGCTCTGCTCACGTTCGCCGCTTTGGCATCAGCAGCGACCGATTTCGAGAACGCCACCAAGTGCGGCAAACGCTTCCCGCGCATCAATCAAGCCATCGAGATCTTCTGCGGCAAGAAGAAAGATGGAAAACTCACCAACGATATCGTGGTACCATCTCAGTACGCCGACCAAGGTGTCGGTACCACCAGTTTCAACGGCAACAAAATCCTCGTAGCGATCAAGGGCAACTGCGCACCGGCACAGTGGGTCCCTTACAACTGGTGCAACGCACAGTTCCACGACTTGTGCGCAAACTCGGAGCATGACTACGCTTGGAGGGCCCACGGTAAAGACAACTGCCAGAATTTGGGATTGGGACGCGGATGGACGAGGCGGCGACGCGGAGCTCGAGAGGCCCGTTCAATATGGTCGGGGAAGACCGTGGATACTGGAAATGGTTTGGGGACGCGATGGTCTATGCTGGGGTTTTTGGACCAGCACAGGTGTAGAAGAGAGCTTCCTGTTTAACTTATGTCGGTTTTTCTAATGATATGACTTAGCTTAATACCCAAACTTAATCACCGCTTGACGCGAGATTCCAAGAATTGTAGTCCATCAACCACAGCCTGCCATTCTAGCCCGAAATCGCCTGCTCCAAGCGGCTTCAGTAGATCAAACATGTGGCCAACACCCGGGACGGCCTTCACAACAAGTTCCTCGACACCCGCCGCTCGCATGTCGACTTCCGCGCGCTTGACGAGATCCAGGGTACTGCCGGGTATAGTGTCGACTTCTCCAGTGATGAACATAACAGGTGGCCAGTCGGCGTTCAGTCGAGTGAGAGGATCAATGGAGCGATAATCGCCATCGGGACAGAGCGTGCTCAACCATTTTCCTTTGGTGCACACGTCTACCTGCCACCTACAGCGGGGCGGAGGCAGCGTGTCGGGTCTGGGTAGAGCCATTTCTGAGACCTGCTTTGTAGCAGGTGCAATGGAAGCCCAGTCTTCCTCAGTGGGGAAGTAGTCAGGCACGTCTCCAAATGGTGGGCCGTTGTAAGGCTTGTGAGCGTCTGAGGACTCGTCTGAAAAATAAAGTGACGGGTAGAATGCGGTGACGGCTTTGGTCGGTCGGCAAGATCCCACGTGCAGTGCAATCGTTCCACCCGAAGAGTGGCCCATGACGGCAACAGAGGCGGTGCTGATATCTACGCCATGTTGGGATTTCATGATGTCCACGAGGCCAGAGGTAGCCCAGTCGTAAGCTTCCACGCTATCTGCTAGGCTGGTTGCTCCGTTCACTTGAGGAGCCAGACGATAGTTTGGAATCACCACGATGAAGCCATGGCTTGCAAGCCAGTCGATTTGAGGTTGAGGGATGATATCTGAGCTGCCTATCATCAAGCCACCGCCGTGATAGATCAGGGCTTGATGAGTGTCAGCCGGGTCGTCCAGGTTCAAGTGGAATTCTCGACTTACCGATGGGTTTTGACTCGGATGGCTGTGTCTTTCTTTGCCAGCTGATACGGGCGAAGATGTCGTTGCCAAAGTCATCCTGCTTGAAGGGCACACGGATGCTTTCCATGATTGTCGACTGCAAATGCTCTTTGTTTGCAGGAGAGAGAGAGGTGCTCAGAGTGAATACAAATGCTTAACTTACACGGACAGAGTACACCTTAAATGCTTCTCGTCTCTTGGCTCATCGTACGAGTTGGGTCGCATTCGCTATTGCGGTGGAGCAAACAGGGCAGCCTGCAGCTCGTACGATGACCTACATGTCAGCCGCACTCCTCAACCCTAACCCGGAGAGGTGGCCGCCTCTCATCTTGGAGGCGTGCATATATGCTACCGACTTGCAATGCCATGGGAGTAGGGAGTGAGCGTGGTGCAATCATGATGACGGACTGTACTGCATTCATTCGTAGCCACTCTCAGCCGCATTCATCAATACCCTTCGGATCGCTTGATCATGACGAGCTAACACGCCGTTTCGATACACGGTACTCACAGCCTCGTTCTGAGATGCTTTCTTGCTGGCTGATCAGTCAATATTAACAATCAGTCAGTCTCCCAGCCGCCTCAGACTCTCTTCTCGCTCTAGGCATGACTGGACCATCAAAACTGGGTGGCCTTTGTGAATTTGATCATGCATGTGTGCTCCTGCGAGACTGTCAGCATTTTGTGTCCTCATCGCCACGCCGACCGAACTTACTGCAATTTCTGGGACAGTCTCGTCGTAGAACAACTCAAAACGTGAGGTGATGGCAGGTGATTTGTCATCGAAGCCTGGAGCAATCGATGTGTTGTACTCCCGATACACGGCGGCCACCAAGGCGGTCATCTCAGCCATAGCTAAACTGAAACGTACGTCAGCGTGATGAAGAGGTATTTCCAGCCGGGAGAAGTAAATCTTACTGTAAGCCTATGCACATGCGACCTCCGCTTGAGAAGGCCCAGAACCACCTGTTCATCAACGCCACTTGCTCCGTTGGACCCAGCCATCGGTCAGGGTCAAACTTCAGCGGCTCGGGGAAGACTTCTGCATTGCGATGCAGCGAATATGGTGACATGTTGACCACAGTACCAGCGGGAATCGTGTAGCCATCAATCGAGCAAGGGCTGTTGATCGAACGTGGCTCTGAAGCCGGCAAAGGGGCGTAAAGTCGCAGCGTCTCGCGAATGACTGCATCCAGGTACGGCAATTTGTCGATGACATCAAGTTTGGGAACACCGTCTTCCACAAGGTCCTGAGAAATCGCGCGAACCTCCTTGATGAGTCTTTCTTGGATGTGCAGATTCTGCGGCCGTGACAATGCCCAGATGAGAAACATCAGCGAATCTGCTGTCGTATCGATTCCGGCTAGCAGATGATCCGCACACTCGGATGCGATATCCAGAGATCCCAAAGAATTGTGGCTAGAGCCCTTGATGCTCTCGTGTGAACCCCACAAGCGAGAGACGATCGTTGGCTCGGTGGCAGCAATGCTGGGATCCTTCCCTACGGCACTCTCGAAGGAATGGAATGCATCCAGTGCATGCTTGCGGATTCCAGTATAGGTCGTGGGCTTTTGCATGGGTAGCCATGGCGTGAGTATGCGTCCAATCAGGCCATCTCGTGTATAGAGCCACTTTGTGAACGTGGGAAGATGGACAGCAAACCAGCTCAGGTAGCGGCGGGTTGGATCGACGATGTCGTTTAGCAAGGCACGATCTCGCACATCGCCAACCAAGGCAGAAGTACCACCATATGTCGACCCGTAAAGGAAGTTAGTGATGGCGTCCAGAGAAAAGTAGTGCAGACTGCTGAAAATCTCATGCGGCTGGTCGCCACCAGATTTGATGAGTGCCAGATACTGAGAGACCTTGTCTTTGACCATAGTAGCTGCTGGGCCTTTCAGCATCAAAGATTTCGAGTAGGCATTTGCTACCAGTTTCTTGCGGTCGCTGTGTTCCTTGACAGTGTGAAAGGTGAACAGATTCTGTTTGCCATACACGTCGAACATGCGGTAAAACCAAGTCCTCTCGAATCCGCTTCCAGCCCCATAGATGGTACGCAGAGCATTCAAATTGTTGCAGTGAACTTCATCGGGGCCAATGCGTACGATCGGCCCGTACTTGAGATGTAGGATATGTATAGTCCTAGTCCGGGTTCCTCTGTAGTCTTCCAAAGCCAATCGCCACTTCGTCAAAGCAAATAGCTTGGGCCCGGGGATTTTGCTCTTCGAATTGAGAAACAAAGGATCAATGATGAACTGATAGACCGCCGCTACTAGACCGGTGAGCAAGATAAGAAGTGCAAGCATTGTCGCGTGACGTTAATGTGAACGAGGTATGGCGGTTTGCGTCGGGGTAGGAGGGATGGTGCTTTCGAGGCAACAGCCAGCCTTTTCGAACATGACTGCAAGTATCCGCACGAAGGCATCCTATATCTGGTGTTTGTTGGTATCTATCAGTTGGTCACGACCGTTCTGGATGTCACGTACTATTCCGGAAGAGAAATGGCTACCCCGCAGAGGATGTGGGTCTGTGTGATGATACAGTAGATTGCGCATAAGTTACAATCGGGGTGTCCGATCTCGTTCTTCCATCGACAACATCAAGTTTCCATTACTCAACATCAAATTGGCCAAGAAGACACTTACCAACCACCTGACCATACCAAGCACCCGTTTGAGCGGATCTCCATACAGACAGCCATGGCGAACGCAGCCATTCAGTCTTTTGAGATTAGCAACTTTGCCTTCGAGAATGGGACTGTGCTACCCTCTGCCAAGCTGTGTTACCTCGACTTGAACCCGACATCATCAAAGACTGCTCTTGTGATTACTTGTTTCCGGGGCCGACTTCAGTCAACAACCAATTTCGCCGATGGCGCACTGAAGGATCACCGCGTCATCGTCGTTGCACTTTTCGGAAATGGCGAATCTTCAAGCCCATCGAACACGGATTTTCCGGAGACTCTCAGATACATGGATTGCGTTCGCGCACAAAAAGAGCTTCTGACATCCCACTTGGGCGTCCAATCGCTCGACGTGGTGGTGGGCTTCTCGATGGGCGGCCAGTGTACTTATCACTGGAGTGTCATGTACCCAGACTTTGTCAAAAACGCTGTCATCATTTGCTCTTCCGCCCGAACCAGCAAACACAACTACCAATTTTTGGAAGGGCCCAAAGCTGCGCTTGAGACTGCTGTCGACTTCGTGGACAAAAGCCTCGTCGCATCTTCCGACGTCCCAAGCCGAGGAATACGCGCCTTCGGTAAGGCGTACTCGGCGTGGCTGACTAGCGCAGAATGGTTCGATGAGGAGCAGTACAAGTCTCTGGGTTATCAGACCCTGGAAGACTGGGATACCGACATCACCTGGAAAGGTTACACAGGCTGGCAACCCGAAGATCTTCTCATCATGCTGCGAATGTGGCAAGCAGGGGACATTTCCACCGCCGTGGCCTCTAACGACAAGTCGCTCGAGTCAGCCTTGTCAAGCATCAAGGCCCGCGTCCTGCTCATGCCCTGCCAGACCGATCAGTACTTCCGCCCCGACCCGAATGAAAGAGAAGCTCGCTCGCTCCCGTCAGCGACTTTGGAGGTCATTCCCTCAATATGGGGCCATGTCGCGGGATCAGGCGCTAACCCGACGGACAAGGAGTGGATGGACAAGAAGATTTCGGCGTTTCTCGGAGCAGCTCCATGAAGTATGTACAATATGCAAACTGCACAAAGAGTGAGGCCATTTAATCCCGACTTCACTCCTGTCCATTGGCAACGAGGATCCGGCCACCATCAATACAGACCGAAACACCGTCAACATAAGCCTGTGTCACTGTCAGCATTACGAAATCCCCACAAGAAGGCTAGTGTGTATCCAGGGTGAAAGGGTTTACTCACGCCGGCTCGACTGATAAGGTAAATGACGCTACCAGCGATGTCTTCCTCATTGCCAGCTCGCTTGGCCGGGACACGATCGAAGAGAGAGCTGAATATATTGCCAGCCTCGCCCACCGGGTTCATGTTGCTTGGTACAACTAATTTCCAGGTCAGCATCCGACTCTATGGCTCAGCATTACGATGTCGAGTCAATACTAACATCCGGGGTTGATTCCGACAACTCTGACATGGAAGCGGCTGAACTTCGCTGCAAGCAGTTTGACAAGGTGATCTGTTGCTGCCTTGCTTGTTGCGTAGCTGGTCAGGTCGACGTTTGTTGCGTTGTGCATACTAGCACAGGAGCTCGTCATGACAATCGCGCCACGGCCGTCGTCTTTGCCCATTCGACCATCTTCCAGCACGACTTGCGACGCGGCGGCGAGAAGTGGCAGAAATGCCACTGACAAGAAGTAATGCGCCGTAGTGTTCACACAGAAGGTGTCAGCCCAGTCTGAATGTCTTGATGACCACATGGAAGATTGCAACTCGGGCATTGAAGCAGACAGAACATCACAAGGGACAACCGGATCTCTCCGTATACCTGCATTGGAGATCAGCACGTCGAGATGGTGTTCCCTATCGCTGAGTGATCGAGCCAACTCGGCAATGGCATCTTTGTTCGTCACATCGCATGCGAGCCTGGAGTCAAATGTCAGGTCTGCAAATGAATTTGCATGGCGTAGATCGTGCATTCACTTGCCCGTACGCAGAACCTCCACTCGATCGCCCAAGCTCGTTAAGCTCCGCCACCTTCTCGTCGATGGGCTCGGAGGGCAAAGCGACAACGTAAACCTTTGCGCCATTTGCCACCAGTCCCTACCAGTTCAATGTCAGCGTACTACGTATTACGTTGGAGGCTAACCACAAATTGGACAACCGGATTCTCGGATATCGTACCTTACTTATCATGAAACCTATCCCACTACTCCCTCCTGTAACAAGTGCTACATAACCCTTCACCCCAAATAGATCTTCGATCTTCAGCGTTGACATGTTGTGTCCGTCGATTCTTCCAGTAGCAGCTCTTGCTTATTATTTCTCAAGCCTAATCACCGAGCCACTTTTGCCTGTGTGTATGGTGGTCAATTGGCGGATCGCAGCACCAGCGTAACCTAGGACAATCGCTATTTGCGAGTCCAACCGAGGAGAGGCATCTCCGACTTATCTCTCATAGCATATTGGCGTCCTGCGTTCTATCGCTCCATGCTGATTAGGTGGGGCCCGCCTTTGAGTGGGGTGTCGGAAGGTCCGACAATCGCGCTTGCTAGGACTAAGGACTCTTTTCTTTATCAAACATGAATTATCCACCACAACACCTTGCAAGACCTTATCTGTGGTCAGAGATACTATGTCAGATAAACACATGCTTATCAGTGGACGGTTTCGCCAGGCATTCATGTGGCTTGCCACACGTCGCCCTTCATGCGGTTCTCTGAGCCAGGGTCTTCCTTGGTAACAGTCTATATTGTGAACAATCCTTCCGGTTCCATGCTTGAACTTGTTTAGTATCTATAAATTGGAGATATCGCAGCAAGACATACGTCGCGTGGTCACATCGATACGAAATCTCCCTTTCCACTCATCATGTCGGAGTCGAAGGAGTCCAAAATAGGACCATCCGTCGATACCAGCCCAGCGACCGGCAGCATTGAAGATGTCGCTCAAGGCTCAGTCGCCGACATAACCTCCGGTTCACAGTCGCTGCACCGAAGCCTCCGAGGCAAAGAAGTCCAACTCTTCGCTATTGGCGGAGCAATCGGTACATGTATGTTCTGACAACTACATGTCTTCACATAACATTGCCTTCCAGCTTGTAATTCCAAAGGAACTCAACTGACCATTGATGAAGCATTGTATGTGACCATGGGCTCTGCTCTTCCTAAAGGTGGACCTGCTGGTCTCTTCATCGCCTTCGGTCTCTGGGCCATCGTCATGTGGGCAGTAAATGAATGCTTCGCCGAGATGGTGACCTACCTTCCTGTGCCCTCACCCTTTATCCGCTTCGGCAGCGAATTTGTGGACGATGCTCTAGGATTTGCCATGGCCTGGAATTTTTTCTTGAACATGGCTATCCTGGTGCCATTCGAGATTGTGGCGATGAACCTGATGATCACCTTCTGGACGGATAAAGTACCTGTCGAGGCTGTCATTGTCTTGATGATTGTGCTCTATGCCCTCCTGAACACGATCACAGTGCGATACTTTGGCATCTCGGAGTTCTACATGTCAATCTTCAAAGTCTTGCTCATGGTCGGGTTGTTCTTCTTCACGTTCATCACTATGGTCGGCGGTAACCCGATACACGACGACTATGGATTCCGTTACTGGAACAATCCCGGCGCCTTTGTCCAGCATCTAAGACCTGGTAGCACTGGAACGTTCCTGGGCATCCTCTCTTGTCTTTATCAAGCCAGCTTTAGGTATGTATCCGCAGATTTGCATCGACACTGATTTTGCCGAGGAGCTGACGTCTTCAAAGCATCACCGGACCGGAATACATCTCGATTGTTGCTGCCGAGACAGAGAACCCACGCAAGGTCTTGCCTCCGGCATACAGGTCATTTGCGTGGCGGCTGATTGTGTTCTTCGTGGGCTCCGCGTTATGCATAGGCATCGTCATTCCATCCAATGATCCAACGCTCCTCGCGATTCTTGATGGTGATATCGAAGGAGGCGGTACAGGCGCAGCGTCGTAAGTCCAGCCCTAACTCCGGTGCCTTGAGACACATCTGACCACATTATCAGCCCTTATGTCATCGCTATGCAGCGGCTCAAAATCTCTGGAGTGCCCAGTCTAGTCAACGCCATGATCATGACATCCATCTTCAGTGCAGGCAATGCAATCCTGTACACCGCAGCCCGTACGCTGCATGGTATGTCCCTTGAAGGCCACGCACCTCGGATCTTTTCTCGATGCACCAAGCAAGGCATCCCGATATGGGCGCTCGGCTTCTCGATGTTGTTTTGCTTACTTGCTTTTCTGCAAGTCAAGAGCTCCTCCGCCGTGGTCATGACTTACCTCGTTGACCTCATCACCTGCTGTCAGCTGCTCAACTATGGCTTTACAGCATTTACATACCGGCACTTCTATTCGTCGTTGCAGAAACAAGGGATCTCGAGAGACTGCCTTCCTTACAAGGGGAGATATCAGCCTTATACTTCCTACCTGGCCATGGGAGGAACGCTGTTCATGCTCTTGGCGGGAGGATACGATCTGTTCCTCAAGGGCGGCTGGGATCTCAAGTGGTTTTTCCTCACGTACGCGATGATTGGCTTCTTCATTGTCGCGTTCGTTTTCTGGAAGGTGATGTTCAAAAGCACTTATGTCCGGCCAGGGACCGCCGATCTGAGCTTGGGTGGACTCAGAGAAGAGATCGATGCCTATGAGGCTACGTTCGTTCCCAAGGAGCGCGGCAGGGTTGGAAGGGTGCTCAACAAGGTGTTTGAGTAGGTCACAATTGATGAGACGATCGATCCCTGCCTCAAGACCACACTTCTTGAACTCAACGTCGATAGCGCATACTATCTGATGCTCCTTGTATATTGTCCTTTATGCAGAAACTCTTACCCGGCCACCACCGCGACACCTTTTACTTCCACCACAAACCGAGCGTCTGGTAGGTTCTTGACGCCAATCGTAGCTCTTACAGGCGCCGCACTTCGACTCCCGAACACCTTGTTCCACTCTTCGTTCATGCCAGCGTAGTCTCGTTCCATCTCAGTCAGGTAAACAACTGCATCGATCAGGTTGGCTATGTCTCCTTTGCCGCCGGATGCCCCCTTGATGATATTGTCAATGGTTTCGAGGATGGTCGAGGTCTGTTTGCGGACGTCTGGCACTTTGCTATCGTCGGCGCCGGCGACTGTGCCGTCAGGTAGAATGCTAGCGATGCCAGAGATGTAGATTGTACGACTGCTGGTTGGAACCGATCGGGCTTGGGGAAAGCGGGTGGGCCCTTCTGGACCGCTGGGGTTCAAAAGGAAGACTTCCCCATTGGGATGATGCATTGTGATCTTGGCGGGCTTTGTTTCGTTTGCTCGAGTCGGATCGCGACAGGGGGAGATTGTGAGATGAGTGCACACATGTCACCTTCCCTCGAGAGTTGCAGTACTAATGTACCTTGGTCTTGGAGACATTGACATCGACATAGACGGGGTCGCACTGAGTGGCCAATGGTCCTCGACTCGCCATGTCGGGGCGTCCGACTGGTGAGAGTCCGACAGTGGAACACCGGTTATCAGTATGCCGAGCGATGCGATTGACTTGTTGGATAAAGAAAAGACCTTGACACCACTGGCACATGTTTAGTCATTTCACGACCAGATCTCGGTTGGTGAACAATAGTTCGTATATCACAGGCTGTCGGACCTTCCACTACCCACATGTCCGCGTCTTGCACTACTACACGCCTTTATCAAGCTCGGCCAGCAGCACTTGCTCACAATCACAGAAAACATTGATCATTGATCATTGCACTGACCGTAATTGACTTGCCAAACTCGCCTCAGGCCACCGAGATGCCGCCAATTCAATTCGCGTACGCAGACATCCTGCGCGAGAACAGCGCCTATATCAGCGGGGTCATCATCATCGGCATCGTTTACTCCATCTACTCAGTGAGTACGTGCGGCTTATGCGATCTCAGACCTGGCTAACTTCGTTCATAGTGGGCTTATGGCACAGACATCGGCCACATCAAGGGCATCCCCGAAGTCCCAGGAGCAATACCAGTCTTCGGCCACTTGCTCAAACTTGGTGAAGACCATGCGTCTTCCTGCGAGAAGTGGTGGCGTCAGTATAACGATCCCGTCTTCCAGATCAAGTTAGGCAACACTCGAGCCGTGGTGTTCAATTCGTTCGAGGCTTGTCGCGACATCCTGGTGAAGCACCACAATGCAGTCATCGATCGACCCAAGCTCTACACCTTCCATGGAGTCATCAGCAGTACACAAGGCTTCACCATCGGTAGCAGCCCTTGGGACTCTAGCTGCAAGAACAAGCGCAAAGCGGCTGGTACAGCTCTCTCGAGGCCAGCCATGCGAAACTACTATCCGATGTTCGACTTAGAAAGCTTTTGCATCATCCGAGACATGCACAAGGATAGCAACTTCTCAGACCCCAACATGGAAATCAGCATCAGGCCATACATCCAACGATTCGCCCTCAACACGACCTTGACGCTCTGTTACGGGATTCGGATGGATGACACATACGACGAGCTTCTTCGCGAGATTTTACATGTGGGCTCTGCGATTTCTCTTCTGCGCAGCGCATCAGAGAACCTGCAAGACTATGTACCAGCACTTCGCTATTTCCCGAACAACGAGAAGGACGCTCGCTCTAAGGATCTTCGGTCTCGCCGTGATGCATACCTCAACCTGCTACTTGACAAGGTGCGCGAAATGATCAAGAATGGCACAGACAAACCGTGCATCAGTGCCGCCATCTTGAAAGACGAGGAGACCAAGTTGAGCGGGGTCGAAGTCTCATCAATCTGTCTATCGCTGGTTAGTGGTGGATTCGAGACCATTCCTGGAACCTTGACATCTTGTCTCGGATCTCTCTGCACTCCCGAAGGGCAGATATTCCAGGAACGCGCGTATGCCGATATCAAGCGTCATTATCCAGACATTCGCGAAGCTTGGCAGAACAGCTACCAGGAAGAGAAGGTGCCATACCTCAAGGCCATCATTCAAGAAGCTGGCCGATACTACACTGTGAGCTCTATGAGCCTCCCACGTCGAACCGTGACTGAGGTGAACTGGAACGGTGCCATCATACCGCCCAAAACGATGATTCTCGTCAACGCTCAAGCTGGTAACCACGATGTTGACCATTTCGGCCCGGATGCCGCAGTCTTTAACCCAGAACGTTGGCTCAAGCCCATCACCGAAAAGAACAACATGGGTCCGTTCGAAGAGCGCCCACTAACCTCACAAGCTCATTTGTCGTTCGGAGCCGGCACTCGAGCTTGCAGTGGGCAATTGATTGCTACGCGGTTGTTGTATGCGGCTCTCATTCGCATCTTGTCATCGTACAAAATCGTTGCCTCTGAATCAGAGCCCCCGAATACGGATTATGTCGACTACAACCAGTTCAAGACCGCACTGGTGGCGATCCCGCGTGACTTCAAAGTCAAGCTGATCCCGCACGACAAGGCGACTATGGAGGATTGCATGCAAGCGGCGCATTCAAGGACGGAGAAGCATTACAAAGAAGACATCAAGGGCTTGTGATGGACTGTGGTAGCCCATGTTCAGATCTTTCTAGAGGATGGTTCGTTTCACGACAGCTCAGTGAAGCTTACAATTGCAGTCAAATTATCAAGTTTTGTATCGCCAATCGTAGTCTTTGACTGTTACGCGTGGAACGCCGAATCCAGGACAGCAGGTTGGGATGCAGTGCAGACATGGAGGCCTTGTGATGTGCCACTCTCGCTGCATCAGTGCCGGCATCCTCGGCATGCAAGTACTCGCTTGGAGGGTGCCTGTCAACACCAGGACTATCCAGTTATCAAACGTTTAAACGTGCGAGATGCACGACTCTCTCTGCACTACCGGTGACGTGGAAGTAATGCAGCTTTGGCTGCAGTCATGCCACGCGAGATCGCCTGCCGGGATGTGGATGCGACTGGCTAAACGATTTTCTCATACCATGCTAACTGATATAAACATTTCCCAAAGCGAGATTGGTGGCAAATCGTAGGAAGAATGCGACCAGGAGCTGCACAGTGTCAAATCTCAAGCTCACTTTTACTGTTCCGACGGCGTTCGCCATGGCAAATGCCCTTGCAGAGCTCTCGAGTCGCGACGCCTAGAGTCGAAGGAGGGCACAGCTATTGCTATTCTGACCCATCAGCTAAAATCCACATTCCATCCACAATCTGCATACTTGACCGCCTCATACCGCCGAACTCAATTCTTCACGCAAGCAACAAGCTGCCGCGTCCCCACAACGCTTCGAAATCTTGATTGTTTGAAGATCGCAGCTCCTCACGTGGCGTTCAAGCAAGTTCACTCCACTTCCCATCTGCGCCATCGTTGTTCAATGCACTTTTGAGGGTCTAGTCCAAGTTCGGGGCTCGGCCGCCATTGTATCCGAAACAAAAAAGCGCGAGATGCTTTGCCAGGTCTGGATGGCTCGCCGCACTCGTTAACACTAGTCTGAGCCATATGCGTGCGGAGTAGTTAGACTGGGGCCTTGGAGGGTGAGGGTGGGAGGAGTTGGCTGACACCTATAATGTTAATACCTTGATATGATTCTATCATTGCTACAATCGTAGATCTACACTTCAGCAGGTCTGGTGAGATTACGTGTATTCATAGCCGAGAAGTGCACGTGGTCACACAACATGAAGAGGCACTTGCCGGTTCAGGCCCCTCTTCTGGAAGCATGACGATCTTGACCTCAAGACCTCCAAGAAAACGGTAACAAGGCTGAATCAAATTTACCGTTTACCAAAGAGCATGTGAGATGGAATAATGAATAAGAGTGGCGGAATCCGTGTCAAGCGACCTTCAGCTCTGGCCGAGCTATCCCAAATATCTCAACTCACTTCTCAATTTTGCCGGATCGCGATGTGGAGGAGACGAGAGCCGCCGGGTACGGGCAGAGAGTACAGATAGGGCTGGCGGACCGAGAAACGGAAAGCACATGCACTACAAGGTTGTAATTGGGCGGACGACTTCGGTTCATGCTAAAGTTTGTCCGTCCCTACTGCATGTGGGTATCAGCGACTATCGCACATCGAATTCGTTCTTGTGCCAGTGAGAGTGCAGTAACGGAATGCCGACACTTTAATGGACTATGGCATCGACAGAGGCGTTTTATCGACAGCTTTTACATAATATACACGTGTCAATATACCGGTGGGATACTCATCTGAACAATTGACAAACCTTTGCATATGCTGAGGGAGTACATGTGCCGCCGTAGCTTGGCCCTCGGCTAAAGACGTGCAAAGCATTGTCCAAGCACGCCGCTGAAGCACGTAAAGGTTCGCTTGGACAGCTTGAGCTAACTTGGCATCGCTTAGCTTGCGTTGGATCTAGACCACGTTTAGCCAATGATGCTTGTTTGCGGGACTCGGTGCTGATGAGAGACGGCGTACTCGGACACGTGCCGAGAGACTTGAGTACATGAGAAGGAGATCGTTCCAGTCGTCGAGCGGGGACGTGACGAATCAACAGACCGAGTATAGATCAGTGATTGCAACAGTGGGAGTATCGGCATCGATCATTCCGACGGTAAAAGGCGACACGAAGGGACACGTGCTTGTCGAAAAGCTTGCCCCAACTTTCACTTCCACCTCCGGCGCCTGCCAGTTTAGTGGTGCACAGGTGAGTTTACGTGCTAACTCCACCTCCACACTTCACTCTCCGTGGGGACTCCATAAGTGACTGACCGGAGAGGGATCGGTTAGGTGGGGGAGTGGGTCATCTGCCGTGTGTGTAGCCTGGAGCGCCTCCAGCGAGCGCTCACTCACTGCGTTTCCTTCTTAAACACCTCGTGACTGCTTCCACTTGGCTTATTTTCCCGTCCGCGACACTTCCATAAAACCCCCTCCTACACTTTGCAACACCCACCACACACAACATTGCTACATCAAACACACTCGCACTCGCAGCAACATCGATTGTCTGCCGCCCTCTGCTCCCTCATACATCCTCCAACCCATAAAACAACGAAACCACAACAACACCACACCCCGAGGAACACCCCCGACCATCCGCCACCATGGCCGACGTCGAGGCCAAAACCGGCCATGCCCAGGAGCATGAGAAGCGCAACGACTCCATCTACGCCGAGAAAGCCGACATGCTCGATTTCAAGGCCAGCGCCATCGAGGCCGAAAATGCCGAACATAATATGACGGTGTTGCAAGCTGTGAGGGCCTACCCAATGGCCTCGTTCTGGGCCTTTGTTGTAAGTATAGCCTGTCACTGCCAACGAGAGACCTGCGCCGAGCACTTGACTGACCAATTTTTTTCATAGATGTCCTGCACTATCATCATGGAATCTTACGATGTCTTCCTCATGGGCAACTTCCTCGCTCTCCCCGCCTTCACCAAGGACTATGGTGTTTGGAACGAGGTCAAGCAGGAGTACGTCGTCGCTCCGGCCTGGCAGTCCGCTCTTCAAGGTCAGTTTCAACTTTTTCCATTTTTCGACTTTTCGACTTTTTCAACTTTTTCCCTTTCTCACCTCTACCCAACCAATCATTCCATATTGAATAGCATGCTGACCACCTTCAGTCTCTGGCCAACTCGGTGCTCTCATCGGTGTCTTCGTCGCTGGCCCGTTGACAAGCCGCATCGGATACCGTTACGCCACTCTCACCGGATTGATGCTCCTGAACGTCTTCATCTTCTCTTTCTACTTCGCCAACTCCCTTCCCGTTATGTTCGTTGCGCAGCTCTTAGAGGGCATCCCATGGGGCATATTCATTGCAAATGCGCCTGCCGTTCGTATACCCGTCAAATTTATGCTTTTACGATTTTTTTTCGACTAACACCAATTTTAGTACTGCTCCGAGATCGTGCCCATCCAGCTCCGCGCCCCTGCGACTCAGATGTTGCAGATGTTCTGGGCCATTGGCAGCATCATCGTCGGCGCCGTGACTTACCACTACAACACCTTCGAGGGTGATGTGGCTTACAGAATTCCCATCGCCCTTCAGTGGATGTTCCCCACTCCTCTCGCCATTCTCATCTTCTTCGCCCCCGAGTCTCCTTGGTGGTTGACTCGCAAGGGCAAGTTCGAGCAGGCTGCCAAGTCCGTCGCACGCCTCGGCCGCAAGGAGACTGTCAACCCAGAGGAGAGCGTTGCTATGATGCGTCGTGTCATCGATCTTGAACTGAGCACCAAGAGGCCCAACTACATTGAGCTGTTCAAGGGCGTCGATCTTCGCCGCACCATGATCGTCTGTGGTGTCTACCTCGCCCAGAACTTGACTGGTAACCTCATCGCCAACCAAGCTGTCTACTTCTTCAAGCAGGCTGGCATCAACACCGACACCGCATTCGCCCTGGGTCTGATTACCTCCGCTCTTCAGATGATCTTTGTCATGCTCTCCTGGATCCTCACCACCTACTTCGGTCGCCGTTCCATCTACCTCTGGGGTTCCGCCGCCAACACGATCCTCCTCATCGCTCTCGGTATCGCTGCTTCGACTGGTCCTTCTACTGCGGCCGCAAAGCAGGCCGCTTCGTTCGCTCAAGCCTCTCTCGGATTGATCGTCTCCGTCCTGTTCACGCTGGGCCCGGCGCCAGCCTCATGGGTCATCATCGGTGAAACCTCCGCCATCCGCCTTCGTCCTTTGACCACCGGTGTCGGTCGTGCCACCTACTACATCATCGAGATCCCCTGCATCTTCCTGGCCTCCTACATGCTCAACCCCGACGGTGCCAACCTCGGCGGCAAGTGCGGTTACGTCTGGGGTGCTACTGGTCTCTGCTGCTTGATCGTCGCCTACTTCCAGCTCCCCGAGATGAAGAACCGCTCGTACCGCGAGATCGACATCATGTTCCGTCGCAAGATTCCGGCCCGCAAGTGGAAGAAGACCGAGATCGACGTCAACGACGACGAGTAGAGGAGCAAGTCCTCTCTCACTTTCGATGTTGCTACTGGGGCGTTTGGAGGGTTTGTTCCATCTTCGGATGAGGTTACAACAGTACCGCGTGGATACTAAAGAGAACGTCGGGCGGCGTCGAGGTTAGGGTACGTTCTCAGGAGCTTCGCGAGAGGTATCTCTGAGGTAATATCGTGCTACCACGTGGATACTTTGCAGTTCATAATGTGTACATGAACATGAGAAATTATATTCAAATGCAAAATTCGTGATTTCCCTTCCCGTGTTTCGTTGTCTGATGCGATTCGACGGCTTCAATATCGTTCATGACCATTCATCAATGACCTGGCCAGATGTATCATAAACAATAAATCGATAAACCCTGATCAAAGCTCGGGTTTTTCACTGATTTGTGCTTCTACCCATAAGTCTATATCTTTCGATAATCTGAGCGACCATCGCTCCGATGGTCCTCGAGGCAGGGAACTTCTCGCCCAAAATCGTGAACAACTCAGTCGCAAGCTCAAGATCCTCCACAGCACGCAGACGCTCGAGCGAGTCAGCAAGATTCTCAGGCTGTACCGTCACCGAGTATACCAGAGCTATCACAGCGTTGTAGACGGTAAGGAGGTTCAGCCAGTTGAAAGCAAAGCGTTTCTGTAGATGCATGCTGTTCGCGTGCCGTATCGCCATCGCTGCAGCTTCGGTGAGAATGTTCACCCTGGCAATGTCCAGCGTAGGGAATAGTGGCGAGGGTCGATAGAGTGTTGTGAGGTGCGTGTAGAAGTTCAGGTCGTACCAGCTCATGCACCCTTGCGGCACCCGGGGATGGAGGTTCGGTAATGGGAAAGGGACTGATCGTCGCCAAGTCACGAGATCCTGATAGATTGAGTTGAAAACATCGTTACGCTGCTCTTCCGAGTAGCGTGAAACTACCCGTTTGCAGTAGACCTTGGTGGCAATATCGTTGGCAATGCGTCGTAGCCGCAGAATGTGTTCTGTTACAGCCATCGGAGGCTGGCATAGAGAGCTTCTAGGAGTGCTGGAATCGCTATCAAGTTCGTTGCACACAGTGATAGAGAAGGACTAGAAGGTAGTGCATCAGTATCGACGAATTGTTCAAGGAGTGCTGGCACGTAAACTCACCGCGATATCAATGTCGTCCTCATGGATGGCAAAGGGTCGTCCCAGTGTGATAGACACCAATCTAATCAACCATTTTTCAGTCATCTCACGGCCACCGCAGAACCAACGATATGATCTCACCGGTCCATCATGTACACCGAGAGGAACAGCCGCTTACGGCGTTCGATTTGGTCGAATGGCAAATCCTGCAGAGTGGCATCGCAATGGAGTCCCATACCAATTGCCAAGCGTGCAGCAGTCCCTACAAGGAACCATGTGTCTAGAAAGTGATGATCAGCCCGGAGCATTTGTATTGGACACTTCGTGTTCTACGACATACTCGGGCCCAACTGGTTGAAGAATGAAAAAGACACTTGTAGCATGATAGCTTCCAGCGCGACCTTGTGTACGTCAGTCAAACTACACTTTAACCTCCCCGCCATTAAAAGTACTTACAATATCGCCATGGTCCATCGAGGCCTCGAAATATGTCATTGCTTTCTCATAGTACATACGAGAAAGTGACTCCTCCGCCAGAGTGATTGAGGAATACGTGGTTGAGCCAATGGCCAGGACCATCCATATACGAAGCATGCAGGGTGGAGATTGCGTTATGTGATGCTCACGATCCGTCAGGATCGAATGAAAGTCCGACATGACTTCTTGCTGGTCAACAATAGGATAAAGAGTGTGGGAATGGTCGAAGTAGAATGTTGCAAGGCGTAGCACTTCGGCACGATCTGGCAGGTCGTTGATGGTGTCATGTACCTCAGTCTCGAACATTGGCAAGGCTCCCTCGCCTGTAAGTAAGGAAAAGTCGATCGCCTGGTCGTAATCGAAGTACATGCTATTCACGAAGTCAAGATGTAAATTCGTGGCGCCTTCGATTGGTACTGCATTCCCGTCCATCTGAGGGCTAAAGACAAAGTCTCGTCCATCGGGCGACAGTCTTCGGAGCACTGCTTGCGTCAATTTGGCAAAAGTCAAGCCGGAAATAGAGCCCAGGTAAGGTTCTGCGACGGCTGAAAGAGAAACCGTTCTCAAGTTCTCCGCGAGTGTTTCTTGTGTACGGGGACGATCTTCTGGTGCGTCCACACTCGTCCGGGATATCATTCCGACAGGTGAGAGTGCGGTCGGAGCTTGCACGTCCTCATTTAAGCGGCCTCTTGAGTGCTCGTATGTCGAAGGCAAGTCAGCATCGTCTGCGGTAGTATCGATTGCGTTCTCATGAGCTTCGAAAGAACAGTCGGCCTCGACATGGACACCATGTGTCGCTCGTTGATCTGCAAGATGTAGATGTGGGCTCAGAGACACATGTACAGCCTGCTGGGCCTCCAGCTCCCGAACACGCTCTTCGAGGCTGCGAACGAACCTGCAGATGGTCAATTCAAGATCTTCCAACATCAACTGCCGATCAGGTGGAAGACTTACGCGACTGGATACGTTGCACTTTCATGATCTTCGTTCGCAAGGCTACAAGAATGATGCACCGAAGCACAATTACCGCATTGCGGGAGGATACGGTCGCATTTCTTCTTCCGCCGATGGCATCTTGAACAAGACACTTTCGCCCGAACTGATACACGAGGTTCGCATGGCATGTTGGCTTGGGTTTAGACGTCATTCAAGGACATCTCGACCGGTTTACCCTCATATGAAACATCATCCTTGATCACTTATCTACACTCCGCCGTAAGGTTGGCCCGGTTGTACTTATCCGTACCCCACCCCAATCCCACCCGAAGCCTCGCGTGTAGGAGATAGGGATAGGGCGATAAGGCGATCTGCGGGCTCTCTACAAAGATTGGAGGAGCAAGAGCACAACGACTGAAGGAGCACCACCAGAGCGTGTCGCATTGAAACTTCGTGGATGTCAGGGCAGGAGGAGTCGCTTGGTTTGGACAGTACGACGCTGATGGGAACCTTCAAGTTGGTTTCGGTGGAGAGTCGGTACTGTAGTCTTACTAGGTGAGTACTGGAGGAATACTTTCCAGAGCGCCTTGCAAATGGTCCTGGTCGATGTTTCAAGACGGGCCCAGGCACTTTGAAGGGCTGGGGTCCTGTTAAATGTGACAGTGATGGAAGATTGGAATTTTTAATGATTTGTTGTTTTTTTGATCGTGGGCTGAGAGTCAGTGGCCGAGAGAACAAGGGTGCGAGGGGTGGCTTCAATGCAGGAGGCCGGAGTAAATGGATTTAAGGGTTTAACCCTCGTCGCTGCTATAGAAAATTGGACGCGAATAATGTCGGACTTAACAACTACATACATCTTTGTACTCTGCAGAGGTCGCACAAAGGCTCCGACGTAAGCCAGGCAGCAGCTGACATGCATCGACTATCAGCGACTCTCATCAAACGTCGATAGTCTCGATGTTTAAGTACTCACATCGTCCTTCCGTTCGCCGATTGTATACTGATTCCTCAGCCCCCACCTGAAAAGTCACTTCCATCACTGCTCATCAGAATCATCTTATTATTCCCAGAATATAAAGCAAAGAGACGCCGGCAATCACCGAGATTCTACAGTCTACCAACATACCCATCCACTCGCCGTCATGGTCCACATCATCCTCACTGGCGCCACCGGCCTTGTCGGCTCCGCCGTCCTGGCCCAACTCCTCCACTCAACAGCCATCACACGCGTCTCAATTTTATCACGAAGACCCATCGCCGCGACAGAGGGCCACAAGAAAGCAAACGTCATTATCCAGACAGACTACTCAGACTACCCCCAATCTGTGATCGACCAGCTGCAGGACGCCGACGGCTGTATCTGGGCCCAGGGCAAATCCTCAATGGGAATGACCGAGGAGGACTACACAGAGCTGACCTACGACTGGCCACTCGCGGCTGCGAAAGCATTTGGTGGCATGAAGCAGAAGAAATCGTCCAGTGATGGTCGCTTCAATTTTGTCTATGTCAGTGGCGAAGGCGCAGACCAGACGGGAAAGGCGCGAGCGATGTTTGGCCGGGTGAAAGGACGGGCTGAGAAAGACCTTGTTGATTTGGCGGGTTCGGCAGATAGTACGAACCTCGCCATGTACAATTTGCGGCCCGCCGGTATCGATGGGAGTGACTCGGCGGCGAAGCCGGACCGGGTGGTGTCGATGCCGGAACGACTGGCTGGATGGATGTATCCCGCAGTCAAATTGTTTGCGCCAAAGTGGCATACACCGGTCGACTCGCTTGCGAAAGTCGCTATTGATCTAGCTGTTGGCGACGGGAAGCCGCTGAAAGCTGAGGCAGGTGTTGAGGCCGATGGAAGGACGTTGGGTAATGTTGCCATTCGGAGGTTGGCGGGACTATGAGCGTCCCGAGGCAGAGACGAGTCTCTGTCGCATCTCCTTCAACTCCTCTACCGCAACGGCGGGTCCGGGTTGTGAAGATACGGCTCCAGTATATTGCTCCACAAACGGTTGTTCGCTTGAGAATTCTCCTACGTCTCCGCGGACGGGAATCAGCTTCGCATGTGCCCAGTTGATCTCCATTCCCTCAAAGATGAGTCCCACGCGATCAGGCTTCAGTCGTGATTGCATGAGTACCGTGACGACGTCCCAGGTAGCACTGGCAAGATCTTCAAAGTCTCCGATTGGCGTACTCAGAATATCGGAGTCGACGTGTTTCCTCGGCACCAGCACGGTCTTCCCTGGTGTATTTGCAAAAGGCGTCAAGAAAGCAACGTGAGTCTCGCTCTCCCAGACCCGCCATTGCTCGAGCTCGCCACGGATGATTTTCGCAAAGAGGTTCTGGGATGTTTCGGGCGAGGAGTAGCATGTCGGGTCCATAGCGGGAGGGTTCCCATTCGTAATGTCGGCCTGGAACTTCTCGAGCGTTTCGTTGCTGTGCTTGGGTCCGGATCTTGATGTTATGTATCCAGGGTACGATGTGTGATACTCAAGTTGAGGGTCCATCATCGGTCTCCATTCGGCATCGATGCCGTGAAGCGGTATGAGTCGGATCTCGGAGGCGCCGTCCCAAACTAGAGAGACTCTTCGCACTCCTGTCGCGGCCTTCACGATTGAGGCAACTTTCTTGGCTGAAATAAGAGTTTGAACATATGTTTCCTTTTGCAAGTAGCTGCGGCCACCAATCAAGGGTGTCCTGATTCGGACTATGGTGTCGCCGGGTGTCGAGGGTCGGAGGGATAGCGAAGCTTTCACGTATTCGTCTTCGAAAAAAGTCAATGAACTGCTGGCGGCTGTGTAGTCGGCCATAGTTGAAGACATCATGATGGTGGAGAGAGACTGGGTTCTCTGATCACCCTGGCTAGACAGTATGTTTTTATAGTTGCTGTCACAATGTTGTCGTATTAATAACCATGACTCGATCGACTCACGATGCCGCCCCACTCCGGCGCTTGGATCCCCTTGAAATCCCCCCTCAGTTCATGCTAAGGCATGTCTGTCAACACGGTAGTATCAGCAACTTTCGTGCATCAAAGTCATCCTAATACCAATGAGATGCTAGATAGAGATTAGGAGTATCTCACCGGAGTACGGACTCGTAAGTGGTGATACTAGCAGCTCTAGGATATCATTAATATGCTGATACCAGTGAGATCGTGTGTTTGAAGGACTTTGGCATATGGGGGGGCAGGTACAGTGTTGCTATATTGCTAACAAATCTGCAAAAACACATTCTCTTCGCAATGCTTGGTGCATTTGGCCCAGGCCTCATCAAAGACCTTGAGACCACCATCATCAAGGAACTTGTCTTTCTTCTCATCGGCTTGGTCGCAGTACCGGTCCCATCGGACTTTGCTGGACTCCATTGCCTCTCTTCTCCTCTCCTGCCTTGCAACGATTCGATTGTATTCCATCTTGGCATCACTCAGACGCACACGCTTGTTGCGTGTGTTGGCTTCCGGAGTCTCGTCCGCTACGATGGTAGCGTCGGAATACAATGCGTTGCCAGATCTAAGCCAGAGCTTTTTGACCAACTCGTACCTGGGTTCGCTTTCGTCCCAGAAATCCTGCTCAAGGAAGCACCCAATCGTGTGCTTTCCAAGACGCGTAGTTCGGCCACGTCATGACCATGATGTAGCTAGGGTAGTCTTTGTCAGGAGTTTCTCCAGGCACCAGTCCACCTCCGAAGACGTAGTTTTCAAATGCAAAGCCAGCCTCGGCTATGTTGTCTGTGTTCATGTAAGGCTCGCTTCGACCTAGAAAATAAATCTCTGTCATTGCATGAGCGAACTCGTGACAGATCTTACTGGCACCGGTTATGACCGCCGCGCGCAGCTCCGAGTTGGTCATCTTCTGCCAGTCGTCGTTCGACATGTCGTATGCTTGAATACGATTCAGATTCATGGAAACCTGAGGGGACGGGGTGTCTTGTAGCGTGAGCTTGCCGTCCCGCCACGCATTGAAGGTCGTCGTGCTACTCTCTTCGCCACTAGTTTCTGGCTCCTTGTCATCTCTTGGTTCAAAAAGGGCCTCCAGCTGTTCTTTGCTGAAGCTAGGTTGCTCCACGTCGCCTGCAAAAAAGATGAGTGTGGCAAGCCGTGCGAAACCGGGTTCCGGATTTGTCACATCCGGGGAAAAGGAGGCGCAATACCCACCCGAAGCAACATTCTCTAGATGACCTTCGATACGATGAGCAAGGTCCTGAAACTTTTTGAAGTGGAATCGAATATTGCCGGCAACTTGGGTCAGGTGTTCCAGGACTTTCTCGTCTGTCAGCTTGTTTCCTGGTCGCGGTGGGACGTGGAATCTGGATTTTTCTTCCTCTGGACCCTTAGCTGCGGCGATAAGACCGTTCCAGAATGGCAGTCTGTCTTTGTGGGCGATGATGCGCGCGGCAAGTTGCATCATTGCGCGAAGCATGACGTTTTCCAATGGGGGAGCCCAACTGTGCTCGAGGTAACCTGGTGTGCCTGCTGTCAGTTCAATCACGGGCGTGTATCCAAGCTCAAGGCAGAATCTTACGTCTTCGTGCTTGCAAACGCAGATGTTGTTTGCGTGGAACAGTGGGGGGAGCTCGCCAGTCAATTTGCAAATCCTCGACTTGATCTGCTCTAGGTCGGCGCCCGCGGCGACCAAATCTTTGACTGGCGTATCCATCTCATACTTCACCCCTGCCAATGCTCGTTCGTCGTCTGCATCATACTCTTCGTCGCCAAGAACAGAGTTTCGCTTCAGAACTTCGTTGTGGGCAGTCACGTCCAGCGATGTCTGCGTGCCATACTCGGCAAAGGAACGTTTGCACAGAGCGATGTTCTTGGGAGTTTTCTGGCATCGTTGACACATGATGAGGCCCCTGAAAGTTGTTTTGCTGGTTGTTAGTTGCTTTTATAGTGTTAGTGAATCCTTGACTTGCCATAAAACAGACTCGGCGGAGCCATTGAATTTATTCGAATGTCAAGTCAGAGCAATACAATGGAACAATGGAACAAAGCAGGCTGGCTTTTGGTCGGTATGGCCCAGAGGGAGAGCGCGCTGGTCCGGTCCTGCGGTAATGGTTGATGATTCTCGACGGGAACATATCCCTTGTGCCGCGCAGACGCTGGTATGTAAATGCGTCATGTGTGAAGAGTGAAGTGTGAAGGGGATGTCTGAATAATGCAAGAAGATATGGATGTCCCCTTGATCCCCTCGACAAGTATGTATTGCTAGGTAGGTAGAAATGCACAGACCATATGTTCGATTCATCAGTCGTTCTCCCAGCCACCTGCAGGATTTCGTCACAAAACCTTATGTAGCTTATCTCTCAGGGTCTTGCTGGTCGCGTCCCACCCGCGATAGACTCTCACGCGACGGAGCTCTCTTGTCGTCTCTACTTCACTCCACTCCATTACACCACGGCGAGCATCGGAGCATTGCACCCTCACGATGGCTCTGCCCTCATCGCCGCCATTGTTATACGAAGATCCGCCCTCTTCGCCCCCACAGCTCCCCACTCTCAGCGACATCTCTTTCCCAGGCGCGGCGGCGGGACGGAAACGCCTATACTCGGACTACGGCAGCTTGAGCAGCGACCCTTTGTTCTCCGAGGACGTCTCTGAACTGGACTTCAATGGCGATGATGACCAACCCAAACCTAAGAGGTTGTTCAAAGGACCATGGTGGGATGTTGGTCGGAGGCCGAGGCAAAGCTTGCGAAAGAGCATGATGAAGAAAGAGAGCTTTAGGAACGTCGACAGTGGTGTGTGGATGGGCAGCGACAGTAGCGATGACAGCATTCTCGGCGAGAGCTCCAAGATGAAGCTTCCTGTTCGCGACGAACACAAGCAGCAACGCCAGCAACCAGCATGGCAAGACGATCCCGAGGCTTTCGCCGCGAGGGTAATCATGGGCTGCTTGGAACACGGCAAGGAAACGGTGGATCTGTCCGGCATTGGCTTGCGAGCCTTATCGAATGCGACACTCAGTCCTCTCCATCAGATGATCAAGCATGCTCATGACGACCTTACACTGCCTCCGAGTGAGGACCTCTTCGCCCCGTTAACACCATCAATACAATTGTTCCTCTACGGCAACCTATTGTCGACGCTGCCATCGGAGCTCTTCCACTTGACGAACATCACAGTTTTGAGTCTGCGGAACAACAGTCTCAAGGAGATACCCCCGAGCATCACACGCCTTCCCAAGCTAGCAGAGTTGAACATTGCTGGAAACCAGCTTGAAAGTTTGCCATGGGAACTGTTCAGCATGCTGCGGTCGACAGATGATGTATGCAAAGTCAGTCTGCGGCCAAATCCATTCAAAGTGCCATGCCTGTCGGTAGGTTCTGGCTCGCCTGTCCGTACGAAGATGGACGCCTCTCAGCACAATGATGATACCGCTTCTCCTTCTCCACTTTTCCAACAGCTGGAAGAGAGATTCATTCACGGTCGGCAATTCCTCAACGGTGGCGACAAAGATGCGACTCCACGGAAGAAGCGCGACAGTCGGGAACAACTCATCTTCCTCGCACCCTCGAGAGTTCGCTACATGGATAGCGACAGCTCAGTAATACGTTCAACATTAGCGACCAGCACAGGCGGGAACACGGCATGGGAGACACCGGTCTTCGAGCCCCAACACCCACCCACCACACAAGCCAGTACCGCGCCGTCGCTCTTCGAGCTCGCCCTTCGCTCAGCACAGATCAGCTACGACCTCCGTGATGTCTCCACGGCACTGGCAAAGAACACACCACCAAACGTTGTTCGAGCTCTGGAGGAGGCCGCACGTGGCGCAGAGTACGGCAATGAGCGTTGTTCGACTTGCACAAAAGAGTTTGTAATCCCCAGGGCCGAGTGGCTGGAATACTGGTTCCACGGACATGAATACTACGACCTGAGCGAGGAGAAGATCCTGCCGTTCAAGCGAAAGGCCTGCAGTTGGGACTGCGCGCAGACTACCCCGGTGGGTACTGCTTTTGCTTAAATTGCGAGCTGTATCACCATCATCAACTGACGACTGTTATGATCACCTTGTTTGAAAGCACGCAACAGCGTGTAAGTGTTCGGCTATTGTAGCATTATTCCCTCTTGATATTCATTAAATAGTATATACCCATTCGAGCGAATTGATGTGCAGCAGTGAAGCTTCTGGCGAGTCTCATTGAAGTTGTTACTCTCAGCTGTGAATTCCATCTTGCTAACGCGCATTCCTTGAAAGGCACCACCGTCGAGTAACGACGATCAGCCGATTGATGTCAATGTGATCATGCACCTGCTCCACTGGGCGGGAACGAATTCCCATCTGAGGCAATATCTCAGTCGTCAACTTGCCAATCCAGTGCACTGCTACTACTAACACGCATCTCAAGAAAGATAGATCCTTCGATATAACATGTGATGCACCTGACTGAGTGTGCATCACTCCGTGAGACTATCCAACATTGTCTCGCACAAGCTACTTTACTACAAGAGCTAAACCACCACTCCCCAAAAAGGGCAAAAGGCAAACTCGGGTCACCCTTTCCAACAATCTTCGCCGTACCCGCCAAACCACGGCGTTATACCCAATGTGAGTGCTGGAGGCAAGCAAAAAACAGACTTCCACTCCAAAAGGCAAAAACATACAACAGGCGGGATTCCCAGATGGTCACCCACTCTAGTACTAGTCGCCCGGTTCAGTGCTTATGTATGGCAGAGCGGACGGGATGCCCAGTTCTCACTGACCTATGGTCGTATGTGCTTGCTAACTAATTTGACGCTTTATATACACGGCACAAAACTGTGTGGACCACGATGCCCACTGGTGGAGCAAGGGACAACAGCCGTACAGCAAAGCTGTGCTAATCTTACATACTATGTCGCCACGTTAACAGGCATCCCGGCTACTCAAGCCTTCTCTCTTGTTGTCCAGCACGAGCTCCGCCCGTCGTTCGTCTGTAAATCTCATCGCCGTAAAGTCTTGACGCAGCGAGCATTGCCGGGCTATGCCAATAAAACGGATCCATCTCCCTCAAACGCTGCCATCCTCTCAAACAGCAGATCTCGCCTCAACCACAGTCCTCAGCCCCGTGAGACCAACCCATACCGCCTCCTCCGTCCTAATCGTCCGACTCCCCTGCCCCGGCACCAGATTAACCCATCGATCAAACAACTCCCTAACCTCCGTAACACCCGCATTAAGCAGCTCGCGATCAGCCGAAAGAGCAGCTTCCAGCCCCGCAACACCACCAAAGACAAGAACCAAATGCTTCCAATCGGGCCTCACATACGATGCTTCGTCGGCGGGATCGAGCAGAGTCGCCACCGTCGTGCCGCGCTCGCTTGTGCCGACGCTCATGTCGTAGCCGCCGTCGAAGGGGCATTCGGTGAAAACGGCCCCGAGGGAGGGCGCTTGTCGTACGCTGTAGCCCCAGTAGTAGCCTGCTTCTTCCCGGGGAGTGTCCGGGGCGACGGCCTCGCCTATGCTGCTGCCGTCCTCAGGGACGCGGACGGTCAAGCGGGTCTTGGCATCTAGTTCGAGCGGTACTGTAATTCTATCTGGCAGACCGCAGTCTAGCTGCGTGGCGGGCTGGCCTCCGGGCATTTTGATGGGATTGACGCTGACGCCTTCGCGGAAGGGACACCACTCGTTGGCGCGCAGGTGGTGCGGCATGTCCAGACTGGGGAGGGCGCCTGCTGTGCGGAGATCAGGGTGCATGGGGAAGAGGGCCTTGCGCAGATGTGGCGGGGTTTCGAGGTAGCTGAGGACGTGGTAGAGGAAGAAGTTGGGATCCGAGTAGGCGGTGTAGCCGCCTTGCTCCGGGGCGCGAATGGGCGATTGGCCGTCGTTGAAAACGATGACTTCGTCGACGCAGAAGACGGCGCATGCGCGGGCGATTTGGCCCGCGAGAGCATTTTTCATCTCATGTGTGGAACAGCTGGACGGTATTAGATTTTGGTCGGCTTGAAGGTGATATCTTGGTTTTCTCGAATGATTGCGAGAACACTCAATTGATACCACTCACTTTGCAATGATGCTGCCCGGCAAAGCCAAGCTCAATGTATGTGTCCTGCCTTTGGTAGGCTTGAAAACAGCAGAAGGTCGCGATGTATCAACGGCATCCGAAGGCCCATTGCTATCACCACCATTTAGCTTACGCTTCTGTACATTGTCAGTATGTGATTCGTTATCGTTGGTCCATCGTATTAATCGACCTTTGAGTTATGTTGTGGCGCCATTTTACTTTTAGTGATAACGTGAGGTATGCTCGATCTTCAATGCGCGTTTTCTTGTAGCGGCGAAGAGATCGCTGTCTCGGCTCTGTGAACGTTTGGCGATCCGAGCCGCGTCCTGATGCTGGATTTGAGGGTTAGGGTTGGGGTAACCCCTTCGTGCCGTCAATAATTGGGATATCTTTCCACGTCGAAATCATGAGCATTTTACAGTCAGTGATGACTCGTAAGGCTTCGTATGGTAGTAACAGGTACCCGTATGTACTGACCAGGCTTTTCCTGTGCGTTTGATCGTGCAGATGTTGCAAAAAGTGAGAAGTAGCCTTTTGAGTCACGACTTGGCTTGCATCCCACGTTGGTTTATCCACAGCATCCGCATGACAACCAAAAAAGTCACAGTAAAGGTCACTACATGAAAGTCAGTGTCCAACAGGTAAGCGCCTGGACCCTAAATGTCACTTCGAAATGGCATCTGCTTATCATTGCAAGATGGAACATGATCCCGCCACTCGAGTAGTAAAAATGAAACGAAGGTCTAAACGTTGTAAAGGTGCACCATGATTCATTTAGGTCATCTAGCTCATGCTTTTGGGTTCTAATGTTACAAGCTCCTCTTAAAAGTCAATGCCCAACGCCGTCGTCATTCTGGCCCTGATGCTTGCCATGTGAACCCCCATCCTGCTTTAATGCCGCGCAAACCGAGCTTCTGTTCTTCGCTCCGTCAGCACTTCCCGATTTAGCCCGTGAATCCATCGCCGATGATGACCGTGTGAGCGCTGTGTGAGCGCCCTCGTCACGCGTTGCCACGCCCGTCGCTGCATTAAGCTGCGCCAGCGGCGTGGTCGACCGCGAAAGAGACGGCATCATCGTTGACAAAGTCATCGAACGAAAACGGGTTGCTGCTGCCAAGCGTGTCGTCGAAGCCCGAATCATACGCTCCATTCTCGTAGGAGAAAGGGTCCAGATGGCCAGCAGGATCTGCTGGTAGCAGGTCCGAAGCTGGAAGGCCAGAAGGGTCGTGAAGAGGCTTGCCATCCACGCCGTCCATGTTGTCTGTGAAGTGGCTGGTGAGGTCGAAGATGGACTGGTGAAGGTGGGCGTGAGGGTTGACGTCCGGCTCCTGCGCTGGCTCGACGGACACTGCAGGTCACACAACATTGCTGCAGAATGTTGTGTCGCGTCGAGGTGCGGGAGGGAGCCGGACTTTGGGTCCAGAGCTTCGAAGGCGGGTGGAGAGATGGTGGTGGGGAGGTCTGAGGGTTCGATCTTGATGGTGGGGTAATTGCTGATGACTGTGTCGGTGGGCGAGGCCGGACTCGCCGCGGCATCGATGGAGCCACGGGAGTGTGCCAGTGATGGGGCGGGCGTCGAGTAGTCGCTGTTGGGAGTGTCAGCCCGGTTGTTCGAGGCGCGCGTGGCCTGCGTGGACTCGTCATACCCGTCGGTGCACACTTGCACCTCTCTGAGGACTATGTCTGCAGGCAAGGGACCGTGCAGCCTTTCGTATGCCTCGAGCTTTGCGTTTGCCTGGGCGAGGAGGACTGCCAGGTTCTCTGCCTCTTGCCTCTTCCGCTCCCTCGAGTTGTGCGCTGCCGCCCTGTTGCGCTTGATGCGCTCGATGCGGCGCTGCTCCTTCTCGTCGTCGGTCTTGGCACGTTTCCGTGGAGGCAGGGTGGTTTTGGGCTCTGGCAGTTCCTGTCCCCAGGACTTTCTCTTCTTGGCTGGCTTGCTCATGACCATGAGGGGAGGTGGCGAGGCCTGTGTGGATGTGCCGCAGTTGTCGGCGAATGATGTGGGTGAGGGCGACGAGGCGCTCTGGAGGTCTTCCATTTTGAGGTATTGGGGTGGTGAGTTGGCGGAGTCCATGGCGGTATTGTCGAATGAGTGGGTGGGGGAGGAAAATTGGGGTTGTTGATGATTAACAAGAGCGGTCTCCATGGTGCTTGTCTACAGGCAGGGTCCTCTGTAAATGGATGGAGCCTAGAGTGATCGATGAGGAAACGTATGTCGGCGGGAGAGGCAGACGTCGGGGTCTTTGTAGCCAGCTGTCCTTTCACACACTTGACAAAGGGGTGCCCTGACTTGCCAGCCCGCCGCCGCCGCCGCTCCACACAAATCGATTCAGCCGCAGGTCCAGCACGGAAGGGGTTCCAACCTCGCCTCGCTCCGTTTCCCAAGCGTGGATGTCCGTGCGAGACGTGCGTGCTTGTCTCACTTTGCCTAATCGACTTCCCCTCGAGTCACCCAGATTGTATCGCTTGGACTAATGTAGCCAGGCCTCGTCCCCTTGTTCAGGGACTCGATCTTTTATATTGAGGGTAAAGATTAATGACTATCAATCGGATGCCTCGGTATTGGATCCATGGGTTGGAGCTGCAAAGATTGGAAGCATATAGTAGAAGCACTGGAGGAGTACCGTCTTCGACTAATCTGCACACCGCGATTAGGTTCTGTGTGGGTTGAATAATATCAGTGAGTCGAATAATGCGATGATCTCACGTCCTCCACTCATATCAGATGCAGTCAGCGGTAAGATTCAGCAGAGGGAGCCTTGCGGAAGTCTGATGCAGCAAGGAAGGAAAGTCAAAAGGTAATCGCTCCCTCACATGCGATAATTCACAAGGAGAGTGAATCATCAAATCATTATTCCTGCTATCTTATCATCACAGTCCTCACCCAAGCCAGGGCACATTCCTCACACTCTCCCACGCGTTCACTTACGCTTCTCGCCTGGCCAATGGTGAAACGGTCCTCGGAGACGATACATGTGGGGGCCCCGCTGCGTGGACTGGAACGTTCGATCGGCTTTGAGCAGTACATAAGAATAGCGTAGGTGCTTCAGTAGTAGTACTAACCCGGTTAGTAGCACGGATCATGTTCTGCAGACTTCCGGCCTGCTGTTGTTGGTGTTGGCTGGCGCCAGGCGTTGGCGGGGAGGCGCGGCAAGCACGATGACGCGTGCCTGACCGCTGAGCTGCCGTGTTTTTGGTCGTGTCCAAGTTTATTCTCGTCCAAGGCAGGCAGTAGTACTCCACGTGGGTACTGTATGTGAATCGATTGTGATTATTGTCGTCGCCTAATACTAGGTATCATCAACACCGTCAACATCTTCGTGGCTGCCTACTCGAAGCCGACGCTAACGAGCCACTACACTGCCCCCCCAACACGCCTATGCTCGTGGCGGACCACAAAGTACGATAATAAAGTACAACGCTTATCAATAACGCACAGCCCAAGCGTATAATTCCAGGCAGTAGCCCGACTCGGCCGGACCCTTCGACGGCTTCTGCCCCTGCTGGAAGCCTCACAACATCCGATGCCTCCCAGCTCAAAGGCGAGGTCTGACACTGGAAGGGCAGGCCTAAGTCTGGCAAAGCCCGGTGCCAACAACCCCAATCCCATCCAGCATGGCACCATGGGCCAGGCAGAACGCGCCTTCTCGGCTGCGTCGACCTTCATGTCGGGCATCTTGGCCATCTCCGCCTCTCAGTTCATCGGAGCCCCACTGAAGCTGGTCGACCCAAAGTTCTACGATGGCTACATGGCATGGACAAAGGAGTCCTTTGCCGTTCTCGTCACCACCATCACCCAATGGTGGGCTCCGACCGTCGTCCGTGTGAGCGGCGACGAGAGCATGAAGGGTCAGCTCTACCAGATGGACGACGGTACCCTCAAATGTAACTTCCCACACCGCCTTGTGCTCATGGCGAATCACCAACTGTACACCGACTGGATGTACCTCTGGTGGGTCGCATACACCAACAAGATGCACGGCCGCATCTACATCATCCTCAAGGAGTCTCTCAAGAACCTACCCATTTTTGGTTGGGGAGCTCAATTTTACAACTTCATCTTCCTCAGCCGGAAATGGGAGACCGATAGATTCCGCGTGAAGAGAGCATTGAATCACTTGAAGGATCCCAAGGATCCAATGTGGCTCTTGATTTTCCCAGAGGGCACGAATCTGTCTGGTGTCACAAGGCAGAAGTCTGCAAAGTGGGCAGAAAAGACTGGCGTCAAGGACATGAAGCACCAGCTTCTGCCTCGCACAACTGGACTGCAGTTCTGTTTGAGCGAGCTGAGACAGACCACAAACTGGCTGTACGACTGCACCATCGCATATGAAGGCATCCCCAACGGTATGTACGGTCAAGACGTCTTCACCCTCCGATCATCGCTGTTCGAAGGAAGACCTCCCAAATCTGTGAACATGTACTGGCGACGTTATCGCATCCAAGATATCCCCACCGACAGTGACGAGGCCTTCGGTCGATGGCTCAACAACAGGTGGCGTGAGAAGGACTACCTGCTCGAGTACTTCTACAAGTTTGGCACATTCCCTAACGAAGAGCCGGTGACGGCTTTGTTGGCGGTGGAGGGCAAGAAGGAGCCCAACCACGCCAAAGCCATTTCGACAGAAGTCAAAGCCGGAGGTTGGGACGAGTTTCTCAGCATCTTCGGGCCCATCACATCAGCAGCGGGCGCTCTCTCATCGATGGACATGACCGAGTCCTTTAACCTCGAGGCGATGCTCGGGAAAGTCGCCATGGCGCAGGGCATGAACCTGGCCGACCTGGCACGCGCAGGAACGATGCCTGCAACAAGCCAAGACGCCATCCGGAAAGCACTCGCCGCAGCAAACAAGCAGAAGCCGCTCCCGAAGCCACTGTACGAGAAATTGATGAAGGAGACGCCTACAACGCAAGCCGACATGAAGAAGATCCTTGAGAAATCCAGCAACCCTCAGGTCGCGAAGCAAGCCGCAAAGGCACCTGGCGCAAACGCAAGCCTGTCTCCAGAAGCAGCACAGAACGCCCGCAAGGTCTCCCAGGCTGCCCAAGCAGCGATGCGCAAGAAGCCTCGGGACGTTCAGCAGGCTATGCCACTTGCCAAGGTCGAGACCATGGTCACCCGACCGCTGAGCACATTGGCGGTGCAAAAGGCCGGCTCGACTCTGCGGAATGCAGCTGCAAAGAGGACGCAACAGAAAGGCACTGCTTTGCCTGGTCAGACTGCGGCTACTGCCAAAACCAAGGCTGCACCGGGCAAGGCGAAGTCGGTGGACGGTGCTCCTCGCGCGCCCACTTCAAGGCAACCTGCACCAAAGAAGGCTGCTTCGGTGAGCGGAGCCAAGGCTGCACCTGCAAAGACCGCGGCCGGTGCTGCGAAAAAGGCTTCTGCTGGGTCGAAGCCGATGGGGACGGTCAAGTACAAGGATGGCAAGATGCCGGCTTGATGTGTACGTGTATAATTAGCGAATTTTTGGAGGCTTTGTATGGCATAATGATATCTTTTTGGTTTTGCGAACATCATCACTGAGGGTTGGTCAGTTGGCAGTGTGGGAGCAAGAGTTGACCCGACGATTCCTCACTTCACCTGAGCCAAGCACAAACCACGGCCCCACGTCTCCGTTTGTCGTGCGCGACCGCAAAAAAGTGCGTCTTTACTCTTGTTTCCTATGCAATGTCGACACACTGAAATGCGGCACGCTACATCCTAGCGCCACACCACGACAAACAGCACAGCATGTCGGAAGGTCCGCCACCCGCCAAGCGCAACAGGTTTGTTGACACGATGATACTTCAGCATAGTGAGCATCGCTGAAACCCGCATAGATATGATCTCACATCGTCTTTCGACATCCGCGTTGGCCGAGAGCCGAGCGAGCAGTCCTTTTCGGTTCACCAAGATGTCATCTCTCGGCGCTCTGACTACATGCGCCACCTGAGACATGAGCAGATGAAAAGCTTACCGGACCTACCGGCCATCACCATGGACGATGATCCTGACGTATTTTCGACATACCTGCATACTCTTTACTTCGGAGCCGAGCCTCTCAAAGAGCGCGTGGCCGCAATGATCGAAGAAAATAGTCCCTACCAGCAGAAACCCAGCGACAGCGACAGTGGCGACCAAGGCGCAAAGAGTGACGGTGATGGCGCTGCACCTGTTGCCGCCAAATCCCAAGCGACAAGGAGCGACGACAACAGAATCCTCAAAGGAGAGCTTGTGGAGAAGTTCCTCATCGACCTACACTTGCTCGCAGTCAAATTGCGCGACGTGACCGCAGCCGACCTGGCAATCGACGAACTGGTAGAACTCTACAAACAAGACCGCAGCATCAGGAAAGAAATGGTCGCATTCGTCTACCACTCCACCTCCAGTAACAGCATCCGCGGCGCTCTGCGCGCACTCTACACAGATCTGCACGTCTTCCGAGTAAAGAGACACTGGTTGGACGGTAGCGTAGAGGAAACTGAGTATCCGTTTGACTTCATCAGAGACGTTCTGCGTAAGGTCTGGAACCTCAAACCAAGGCGGGCTGGAAGGGAAGTCGACGTCCCGTACCGGAGGGAGCTCGATGCCACTCAATATCACTGCAGGCACCACCCGATCAATACCCAACCTTTCGCATCGGTTGCAAGACAGGACGAGTAGGGTTGTGGAAGATTAGGCTGAGACGAGCCACGCTCGACGGTATCACCACAAGTAAGTCACAGCACCTTAGAAATATGTGTAAATACGGTGATTAGAGACCGAACTGAGTTGAAGCTCTTGGGTATCACCACGAGGGATCACACCTTTGCAAGTAGCGGTATCGCCAACTCTGATCTTTCACCAATCTAATGTGCCATGGAGATGTCGACGGATCCAAGAACACAATGTAACACATTCTGGACGTCATGCTTGACACAGAAAGCCTTCGAGTGGGGTTTATGGGTAATTCGGTCTTCAGATTGCGAAAGAGGTTGGCTGAAACCACAGTGAGGTCTGAGAGTTGGAATTGCACTCGCAAAAGCTGAGCAAGGACAATCTCACTTCACTTCATCTGAGCACAGACCAATCGGAAGGTCCCGTCGCAACACACAAAGTGCGCCTTTCGTTTTCGATTTCTCGGCACCGACACCATCACACTGACAACACGGCGCGCCAACACCAGCGCCGCAAAACGAGCAAGCAAGGAGAAGATGTCGGACGGTCCGCCACCTGCCAAGCGCAGAAAGTATGTACTTCGCTCCAGTGCAACGCCGCTCCTCGGCTTCCGAGGGAAGAATCCCACTAACGGATTCCCTCACAGATACGACCTCACCAGATCCTTCGACGTCCTCGTAGGACAGAAGCCGGATCAGCAGCGCTTCTCCGTGTACCACGACCTTCTCACCCAACGGTCCGAATTCTTCCGCGCCGCTCGCTCAGAGCGCTGGAGCCATGATCCAACAAAGCCAACTACCCTCGATGATGTGGACGTCGAGGTCTTCTCGGCCTACCTACATTGCGTCAACTGGGGATCTGAGGGTCTGTCTTCCCTCGTGCAACCGATGCTGGAAGAGATCAATGTATGCCAGGGGGAGACGATCAACACAGTCGTCACAAGCAGCACCGAAGATAGCAACAACAACAGACACATCAGCCATGACAAAAGCATCAGCAGTAGCAGCGACGATGACGACGATGACGATGACGATAAAGGAACAGAAGAAGAAAACAAAACCCATTCGCCAAGTTTTTCTCTTGAGCCTGTGGAAAAGTTCTTGATTGACCTGTACTTGCTCGCCGATAAACTGATCGATCCAACTACAGCCAACTTGGCGATTGAAAAGCTGATCGTGCTGGTCGAAGATCGTGGCATGTACCTCTCCAAGGCCTTGATAGAGTTTGTGTATGGAGCAACGACAGCAGGCAGCCCTTTGCGGAGGTACATTCGAGACCACAGCTTTATCGCCGATCCCAGCATTGCCAACGATGTGGAGGAACACCAGACTGAAGGCTTCCCTTTCGACCTGATCAAGGACATTCTGCTCGAGATGTTTGTCATCAACAGAAACAATCTTGATGGAAAGATTGGTGACGTGTACTCTTACATGAGACTTCAACCCCATGACTATCACCAGGCCGTCGACAAGGACTCCGCCCCCCGCAGGAGCTGCAACTGTTCCAAAAAAAGAGGAGTCAAAGTAGAAGCATCACGCAAATATGCTGAATGAGAAGAGTTGAACGTACACATGGTACAACTCATTGCAAAGTTGGCGACGAGTCTCTTACCTCCACCCATGATGCTTCAGCGGTACCCTTCCACCATGCCGGTCCACAGCTCGTGGATCGCCCACTTTGCGGCTTAGTTGGAAAAGGGGTGAATGTCTTGTTTTGGCGCATGCGTTTCGCTTGTCAGCGTGAGCAGATCAGCACAGAAAAGCGAATGGTTCGGGTCTTGTTCAGATTTCAGGCGACATGAGAGCGATGGGGCGCTGCGAGCTGCGTTCGAGCTGGCCTTGGGGATAAGGTAGAAAGCAATCTTTCCATTGTGTCAATTTCATAACTCGCTCTTCGTCATCCGTAAGGTCCTGTTATTTTGCTCAGCACATAGCTCACAGCCGCGGCGATGCAAAACCAAAGAAACTCAACATGATGAGAAGTACATCGGGGGTTTGATACTGTGATAAAGGGTTCTTTGCTAAGATGTTTAGCCCTCAGCGCCATGCAATGCCTTCTCTTCCGCTAATCGCCTCACGCTCAAAGCAAGACCATCGACCCAAGCGACGCCATCAGGAGTCCCAACCCTTGATAGTTCGACACACTCAGTAGCGTCGCCGCACTCGTGTCCGCCGAGGTACCGTTGTACGTAGACGCAGGGAGTGAGCTGCCAATAGAGTTCCTCCTCGTCATATTCCAGTCCGCAAAGAACTCCATGAAGACCTTCGTGGCGCTGACGTGTGTTTTCGCGTTTCCAGTCGGCCACTGGTGACCCATGTCTGGGATGTAGTATGACTGCACCATACCGGCGGCTTCTCCCTCGCCGAAGGAGTAGTGTTCGACATTGGTGTTGTCGAAATTGGACGTTTCGTTTGTTGACGGAAGGCCGTTGCGCTCTGCCCAAGTGGTGACGAAGTGCGGGTCCGAAGGAAGACAGTGCTTGCGTCGAGATCCGCCCATGAAGGGGATAGTCTTGTCATCGCCTCCGGCGGTGGTGATCAGAGCGACTTTGGCACCCTTGTTGTCACACTGGATGGCCACGCTCTCGGGCCTGCATTTGCCTCTGGCGCCGTTTTGGTAGTAGGCGCCGCTGGCCGAGGCGAAAGCCGCGAACTTCTTTGTGGCATTCTCATCGCAGGCCAGGATGTTGGCCACGAAGCCGCCGCCGTTGCTCATCCCTGACGCGTACACTTTGTCTTCTTCCACGCAGTATGACTTGGAGATGCTCTCGAGCAATTCCAGGGTGAACTTCACGTCGTCTGTTGTGGAGTCGGGGTCGCCTTGCCATGATGCTTGTCCTTTCTTGCTGCCATCTTCGTCCTCGTCTTCCTCGTCGTCGTCGTCGTTATCATCGTCCGAATCTTGCCTTGCTCGCAACTTCGAGGACTTTTTGGACCCTGCCGACACACCCTGTGGGTATACTACGATGTGATCGGGGTTGGAACTCGACTTTGAGAGGCCGGTGATGTCCTCTTGATGCGTCGCATTCTTTCCGCGTCCATGGTATGACCAGATCAGCCCGTGTGGCTTTTTGTAGTCGTAGTTCGAGGGAAGGTGGAGCAGGTAGCTTCGCTCGAGGCCGTCTGATGTTTTGATGGTCAGGTTGTTGCTTTTGTTGGTGGTGATGCTGTCCGGTAGTTTCTGTCCGCATCCCTTGCTCGATGCAGCGTGACAGTAGCCCGCACTCGCCAGCAAGACGGCCACAGCGAGAGAACGCATGTTTTTGATGAAATGGAAGTCGGTTGATTAGGGGACGATGAATGGATGGCGTCAACAAAGAAAACAAGCTACTTTCCTCGCAAAGGGCGATGATCCCTCTTAATGTGTGGTACAGATGAGAGCTAGGGGAGACTCTGAATGGTGAAACTTCATTGTTGGAAATGACAATACCACCGGTCGATAAGGATGTTGACTCAGGCCGATTGGCTCTCTGTACGACAGCATTGGAGATATCGTTCCCACGACTGCCCTATGCCAGCCGCGTGGCAGGCGTAGGTGACCAGCCACAGCTTTTTATAATAAACGGTATATGCGCTTAGCGTGAAACGGCTCAAACGGGGGATCAGGAAAGGATTCGATAGCACGGCACGCCCGGATCCCGCGGTACCACTGATGAAAGCACAGTCCTTTCTTTCTTTCTTGTCACCGCCTTGTGGGGCTGATCTGATCTGGCCCATCGTAGAAACCCCTCGTGCTCCCATGGAAGTCGACATTTCAACAAGGCTGTAACTCATCGGATCAGAGCATTTGTGGTCCGTGGCGGTCTGTGAAGCAGCAGTCAGGCTCCCTATCTACTACACTCGCTGGAGAACCAATGGAGCTGTCAGCTAGGCCTGCTGGCTCGATCATTTCTGCAAGATCTCCAAGAATAAAAAGTGATGAAGGCAATCAACTTTATTGTTCCTCCTGCAATCGTAGGATCCAAGTGTTGCGTGTTCGATCGGCAATCTTCATATGGAAAACAACCACACCGTCCCGCCAAGTCCGCACAGAGTAGCTTTCAGCATTCAGCACAACACATGGCGCCACGTGAGAATGTAATACGAGGATACACCACGCATGATACCTGAAATATAGATGAGCAACAACAATGATGGCGAAGTCGCTCATGGCCAGTCCCTCGTTTACGGTGACCGCGGACTGCGAGTGCCGCGAGCCCGAAAATGCCGCGCGGCGGAGGCAGACGGTGGGAGGCTTGCGCTGCGACGTGAGGTTCGTCGTTCAATACGGAAGTATGTTCTCTGCACCGTGCATTTTATTTCCACATTGCAAGGCCTCCCGGGTCAGTCTAACAAGGTTTGGGCTGAGGTACATATTCGTACAGCAGGCCAATAATGGCACCGGAGCCCGCGCGCGAATGGCAATTAAGCTTCCGTTAAGGATTCTGGCGCACCTGGATCTGTCACACCGGGAGTGTCCAATGCCATACTCGAGCAGGAGGATCATGGCTGCCTGCAGCTCGCCATAGATATGAACAGCCCTGTGGGCCCCGAATAGCATCAGCGGTGAGTTGTAGCCATTTCACCAAGCACTACACTGCAAACCAATCCACGCATCTCGAAGTTGAGATTTGTTTCAAACCGAACGCACATACGAAACAACTCAGTTCGTCTCCTCTCACTACAATCATCACCAATGCCGCTACCCCAACGACAATGGGTGGCGAAGTTCACCCCCGACACACTGGAAACATATCTGAGCAACCCAAACCCTATGGGCCGACTGCGGCGAGCACATACAGTATGGAGCGACGACTTTGACAACATCATCGATCCCACGTTGTCAGACGATGTCCCTAGGTTATCAAGAACGCAGCTTTGCAGGCTACGGAACAACGACGCCGTGTTCAGCCATAGAGGATATCAACATGAGAGGTCTTCGCTGCTGCAAGGATTCCGGCCATCTCATCTCCTCTTCACCGACGACTGCTTCATCGACGGACTCTTGGAGGGAGTCGGACTGATCTTGGTGATTGTCATTTTTCTGGCTGCGGCCATGGGATCCAGCGTTCTCATACGACGACGGATAAGCTCGTGGAAAGCAGACGGCACTCATCTGTCGCGGTCGCCTGGGACTGTGTTCAGCGGAGTAGATGAGAAAATTGAGGTCAGGGCATTTGTGGAGGCGGTTTGATGAGATCAACGCCCAGTGTTGTTATACTTTTTCTTGAGCACAGAGGCGAACCGATGTCGAGTTCTCCCAGAATTTGAATGTCAACGCCGAAAACCGGCAGCCCATGCCTTTTCTGACGCCCACGAAGTCCCTTGATCACCTCGCTTGCTTGTTTACCGAGTGAGTTCCATGACTGGCCAGAGACCTTTCCTGACCATAAACCGCGGTATCCGCTACGCGTATCTTTCTGCTTGACACATTGTAGCAACGGCTGTACCTCTGTAATATCTTTGCTCTCGATGCGAGCTACCGCGGCCCGGTGGCCCTGGTTGTTCCCAGAAAGCGTGTGCACAGCTCCAACGAGTGTGGAGCGAAGGTACACAGCCAGGAAGCTTCCACTTCTTGCGAGTGAACTGCTCGCAGAGCTGTCAGACGTACCGCCAACGTTGTTGTTTTTGTTATCAAAGAGGACGCGGAAAAACGCGGAAAAGTGGCAGGCCGGAGAGATCGTCACCAAAGACCAAGCCCGCTAAGTTCTTGGCTTTTGGGAGGGGTTGTTGTTTTCCAGGTCCTGGAGATGAGTACTATTGCATGACCAAAAATCGACATGGGAATGTTGGAACGTCAGAAGTAATTGGTATTCATGCCGTACGCACGATCAACGGGGCCAGCAGCGATGTCACACGAATCACCTGAACACCTCCAAATTTCCGTGACTTCACAACAGGGCGACCCAGAGAATCAGTCAATCTACCTTATCACAAATGCCAATGATGGACACATCGAGCCAAGCAAACAGATGCCTTGTTGAAGATTGCCGACGTGCTAATGGACGCCGACTTGTGGGTCGTAGTTGCAACGATAGCCGCATTTACCATTTGGATGGTGAAGACCTTCCTCTTGTGGTCGGACGGGTGACTATATAAAGAGGCTGACCGGCAGTATATATGCCCTTTCACAGAATCTCATCATTCGAATCAACAGCCAAAATGTTGAGTGCCTCTCTAAAAGTTCAATTCGCGTTGCAGTGCCTCACTGGCGTGGTACATGCCCAAAGCGCTGGCTCAGCTGCTCGAACAACTTACGGCAACAATGCTTTAGCAATCGATTTTGACAATGAGGCTGTCTCGCGGAACTACCAGGATGTCGACATTACGCTATTGTCTCCAGCATTCGTCAACCCTAAATCAGTCCCAGCTGCATTCAGTGATGGTACTTCAGGTCCGACACCGGATGCCGAGTTGGGTGAGTGAATTGCATCTCCTGAGTATCCAATCATTCATCTTGCAAGGATCACAGTTGCAATTGCTACTTTCATCACATATAACTCTCTCAAGGCAGGGTACTCGTACTAATCCGACTCTAGACCATTTTGTTCGTTCTATCGCTTCGAGGAACGACTGGGCCACGTACCACGGCTCGGATCTGAAGTCTGAGCAAGGCCGTAACATCCCCTATGTCTTCCTGACCCAGCCTTCGGGCGCCGGAAACTTCACATCCAACACCAACAGCGACTCTTCCAAGGTCCGCGTGTACCTTCAGGGTGCCATCCACGGCAACGAGCCAGCTGCGGATCAGGGTATCCTGGCCCTACTCGGCAAGATGGACGCCAATCAGACATGGACTGCTAGTCTGCTCGAGAAGCTGGACATTCTTGTTCTGCCGCGTTACAACCCCGACGGAGTCAGCTACTTTCAGAGAGAGTTTGGCGCCAACATTGATCCCAACCGTGAGGGCACTAAGCTTGCGAAGCAACAATCGAGGGACATCAGGAGTCTGGTCTCTTCGTTCGATCCTCATGTCGTGGCCGACATGCACGAGTACGGTGGCTCGACTGTCTATGGCGGTATCTACAGGTATGGTTGATCTGGGGTCCAAAAGTTACGAAGTCTCTGACAGCCAGCACAGGCACGGCACGGATGCCCTCATCGCAGGAGCCAAGAACTTGAACATTCACCCCGACATCCGCGAGCTCACCGAGAGCTACTTTTCAGACGGCATGAGCCAAGCGCTCAGGAACAATGGCTTGCGAGTCGAGCCGTACGTGACCGGCGCCAGCAGCCGTGTAGAGGGATCGCCTATCGTGTTCACCGAAGCATCTGCGGCACCAACAACTGGTCGTAACGCGATGGGGCTCGGTCAAGCAATCGTAGTCCTCTGCGAACTCCGAGGAATCCGACTTGCAGATCAACACTTCCAGAGGAGAACTGCTTCCTCACTCATTATGCTCGAAGCCATGCTTCAAATTGCCCACGACAACGCCGAGACCGTTATCTCGACCATCGAGAGTGCCGTGGAAGACTTCATCAACAGCGACGCCGAGATCGTCCTAACAGACTCTCAGCCTAGTGAGAACCGCACTTTCACCATGGTCGACATCCGCAACGGCACTCTCGTGCAAGCTCCCGTCGAATTCCTTAGCTCCACGCCCGCCGTGGCTAACTTCACCCGCTCCAAGCCCGAGTCATACTTGATCCCGCGGGACTGGAAGACCGTTGTCGACCGTCTTAGCGCAATGGGCGTTGAGTTCGAGGAATTGCAATATGAATACCGCGGCACCGTTCAGGCGTACAATATCACCTCTACTTCCTTGGCTGAGGAGTACTATGAGGGTACGATTTTGAACACCGTCACTACCGAGTTCTACGAGAAGGAGCTTATTATGCCTGCTGGTAGCTGGAGAATGAGCACCAGGCAGAAGAACGCTGCTATGGCGTTTGTCACGCTAGAGCCAGAGAGCGAGGTCTCGTTCGTTAGCTTTGGCATTATTCCTGTCAGTACTACGTGGGAGTACCCCATCTTCAGGGAAGTGTCTTGAAGAAGTTCTCGAGCGTTATTAGATGGGTAGCATGAAGTTATGCCGTGGCGGAATCAGCAGTCGAAGGTTCTACAAGACAAATCGACGGGAGGTGGGTACTAGGTACATGTAGTCGCCGGTACAAGGCATAAAGCACTGAAAGTTCTTCACAGATGAAGCATCTGTTTCTTAAAACGTCAAGGATGCAATCGCTGTTTGTCGGCAAGCTCAAGCGTGTGGTAACTCGTGCAAGCGGAGGAGCAGGCGAATATTTACGCGTGCATGGCGACTGCTGGAATCGCTGATGATTGATGTCAACAGTGTTCTTGCCTCGTCGCAGGGACCGGATTGATGGAAAGGCCAACGACTCCACCGGAGCATGTCATCGACAAGAGACTGATTACATTACTACTGTACCGTACATACAGTACTACGTAGAGTTACCATCGCTTTCAACTCAAGCGTACATCGCAAACATCACTATCGACACGCACAACACATATCGAAATCGCTCTACGCTGAGCCGGTCTACTCACGAGCAATCACTACGACACCGCCATGGCCGAAAAGGCAACGAACGCCAACATGGCCAACAAGCCCATCATGCCTAACAAGGCAAACATGGCTAAAATGCCCAGCATAGCCGACGCAACCAGCACGGCCAACATGCCCACCGGGGTCAACAGGCCCGTCATACCCAACAAAGCCAACAAAGCCAACATAGCACAGAAATCCAACCTGGCCGACATCCCCAATAAGCTCGACGACTTGAAACTTCCTCTACCCAAACGCCAGACCAATCAGCACAATTACAGACGACCACATTTCAAAACCAAACCCCGCTGGAAACAGGCCTACGCAAAAGCCCAAGCAAAAGTCGACCAAGACCACGCGGAAGCGGAACGAGAGCAGTGCCGGCAAGTGAGAGCACTGGTATGGTGGCAAGGATGGCACCTTCTGCAAGACGCCACACATGAAGTGGAGGTTCGGACGGCGTGGCAGACAGACCCCCCGGAAATACAAAACACCGCCTGTTTGCATGCAGCTTAGCAGACTGTGCATAACCTCTTCAACGAATTGTACTGGGAGGAGAGGTGGGCTTTGCAGAACTACAACTTTGAGTTCCCGGTGGTCGGGCTGGTGGACTACAACCGGGTGCTGCAGCTTGCTGGATTTCAGGAGGCGACTCGCGCCGGGTTCGCCGCCGGCGAACAGCGCAGGCTGGCGAGTAAAGTGATCCCATGGCCAATCGTGGACGAAGAAGGCAACAGATACGCACTGAACCCTGACGGTGGACTTTTCGGACAAATCGAGGTCGTCGCGGGAAACCCTGGCAGCAACTCGGAAGTCAAGTGGTATGGCAAGGAGTCGATCACCTGGGTCCCTGTGTCGCCCAAGACGTCACCCACTCGGTTTCTCTCAATAGCCCGGCCGCACACGCTCGTTCTCGTCGATTTTCCGTTTCTATACCCCAAGCTGCAGAATTTCAGGAGCTCCGGGGAGTGCGACGACGACAGGGATGGATTTGTACGGACTTGGGCGATCAACCAGATTGAGATTCGGCATCCGCTCATGTATCAGGCCCTGGTGACCGAGGGTTTGGCCTACTCGGCCGGAAATCCGCTCGTATATGGAGAACGCGTTGTGAGCCCAGGTTTGTTTGAAGGAAGGTGTCGCTAGAGTGGAGTTGATTCGTCACATCCTATTCATTTCTGAGAGGAGCAGTCTTGACACAGTCTGTGTTAGACTAGATGGCTGTCTAGCCGAAGCACTATGGGTTCATATGAATCAAAGCATACTGCATCTACACGTTGGTGTATCGCTTCAGATGCCAGACAGGTACAGTAATCGGTAGTCGATCAAGGGAAGAGTCTCGGTCTCTCAGTTCCGTTATGAATAGCTCTGTTGTCGTTTGAAGGTCTGCGCAATGTTTTCTTTCACAAAGCGGAACTATTAACGTAAACGGTCAGGCTAAGCGAAACAGTTTGTTTGATGTGGCACAGTGCATTAAATGTGACGGCTTTGGAGGTTGAAGTCAGAAGGAAGCCTGCCCTGAAAACGTCTGGTCAACGTGGCGGTGCTAACTGTGACGTAGGCGCCTGCCTGCGATTGACATGATGCCGGTTTGCTGAAAGGCATGTGGCATTTTATACACACACACACAACTCCTCTCACACAACTGCTCTAATCCTTTTCAAGAAGTAACAAATACAAGGTCCGACAACATTAGCGCCAACTTGAGTCTGCTTGTAACTTTACCTTCCGAAGACACTTGAACGGTCTACTCAAGTCTACGCTTCCAAGCGCAATCAGCCCACCATGTCTGGTAAGGCAACATCCCAACGCACCTGTACCGATATGGAAGGGCACTGACAATCATTTCAGCTCCCCCAGTAGACTACTATGCTGCCCTCAATATCGACTCGAAAGCAAGCCAACAACAAATCCGCGATGCTTACAAGAAGGCTGCCCTGAAGCACCACCCCGACCGTGTACCCGCCGACTCGCCCGAGCGTGCTCAACGCACCAAGAAGTTCCAGCAGATCAACGATGCCTACTACACTCTTTCAGATGCGACGCGCCGTCGAGAGTACGACGCAGCACGATCCTACGGCTTCGGCTTCGGCGGGTCGGGCGCGTCTGCTGGCGACCCTGCGGATGAAGAAATTCCCAGGCCAGATGCCGGCAGTGGTATGCCCGGCTTCGGCGGCGGGTTCCCGTGGTCTGCATTCGGGTTTGGTGGCAATGCGAAGACAGAGGGAGATGCGAACCGCTACTCAAACGAGCAATTCGGCAGCGTTTTCGAGGAGATGATGAACGAGGAGGGAATGGCAGAGGGCGAGAACAACAGCCCAACTAAGACTTTCTGGTCGATTGTCGGAGGCGCCAGCGGTGGTGCTATGGGCTTCATTGTCGCGAACATGCCTGGTGCGGTGGCGGGTGCAGTTGCGGGCAACAGGTTGGGCGCCATCAGGGACAAGAAGGGCAAGAGCGTCTACACGGTGTTCAACGAGCTGGAGCAGCCTGACAAGATGAGGCTACTGTCCGAGTTGGCAAGCAAAGTCTTTGCGCATGCGATCAGCTGAGGGTATGCATGTTTGATATGACAGATGGAGTGTAGGGCGTTTTCTCATTTCGACGAAAGATACCACTAGGGGTTTCTCATGCCAGGCAATGATTGTGATGATAGACACTTGTCGACGATTTTCTGCATCTCTCGTGTATGTCGTGTATGCTCCACGTGCAATTGATGATGTTTCCTTCGACTGTCGCCTCTATGCTTCCCTACCAGTCAAATCGTCCCAGCAGATTCACATACACCCGCGCCAAGATTTCCTCAATTGAATCCTCAGGCTGTCAAGATCGTGGGGCAGGCGAGCGCTGATTGGCCGTCTCGAATTTCCAACTGACGGCACAGTCATCGCTTGTCGTTCGCCAGGTGAAAGAGTCTACCGGCAGAGCTATCTAATCACTTGCCACACGCATTCTCCGGCCTCATAGACTCTTTGCGGAAAATCGCAAGAGAAATTCCTAGGAACACGAATTTTCCTGGGCCGAGACGCAGCTCCACAGCCTATACCTCGATTCGAAGTTCAAAGGCGAACTTCCCACGCACGAATCCGTCGCAACCGACTTTCCCACCGACAAACACCCCAACACACCGCAAATATGGCTACCAACGGCGACTACCCCCCCTCCGATGAGGACTCTCCTCCCCAGTCTCCCGTCATCCAGGCCCAGGCCAGGCCCGGTGATGTCGAGGCCAACGACTACGATGGCGAGGAGAGGGCAAAGGGACAGGCTCCCGCACCCAGGTCGGCCTTGAAGAAATCGCTGCGCTCCGACGCCGCACACGCATCACGACCAGAGCTCCCCGAGCAGCCCGAGCCCAAAGATCTGGATGTCGCGAGCCTCACACCGCTCTCCCCGGAGATCATCGCCAGGCAGGCGACCATCAACATTGGTACCATTGGCCACGTCGCTCACGGAAAGAGTACCGTTGTCAAGGCTATCTCTGGCGTGCAGACCGTCCGTTTCAAGAACGAGTTGGAGAGGAACATTACGATCAAGCTTGGTTACGCAAACGCAAAGGTCTACAAGTGCGACAACTCCGAGTGCCCGCGCCCGACATGCTACAGGAGTTACAAGAGTGAGAAGGAGGTCGACCCTCCTTGCGAGCGCGAGGGCTGCCAGGGAACATACAGACTGGTCAGACATGTTTCGTGAGTATATTGAAATGGATGTTAAATCTGGACAAGGCTAACGTAGCGCAGTTTCGTCGATTGCCCCGGTCACGATATTCTGATGAGCACTATGTTGTCTGGTGCCGCCGTCATGGACGCCGCCCTTCTTCTTATTGCCGGCAACGAAACTTGCCCGCAGCCCCAGACCTCGGAGCATCTCGCAGCCATTGAGATCATGAAGCTCGAGCACATCATTATCCTCCAGAACAAGGTCGACCTTATGCGCGAAGAGGCCGCCTCGGCACACTACGACTCGATCAAGAAGTTCATCCGTGGCACTGTCGCCGACAACTCTCCCGTCATCCCCATCTCCGCCCAGCTCAAGTTCAACATCGATGCCATCAATGAGGCGCTCGTCACCAAGATCCCCGTTCCCATGCGCAACTTCCAGGACGACCCTCACATGATTGTCATCCGTTCGTTCGATGTCAACAAGCCCGGTTCCGAGATTGAGGAGCTCCAGGGTGGTGTTGCTGGTGGCTCTATCCTTACTGGTATCCTGAAACTCGGCGACGAGATCGAGATTCGTCCCGGTATTGTCAGCAAGGACGACAAGGGCGCCATCCAGTGCAAGCCTATCTTCTCCCGCGTTGTTTCCCTGTTCGCCGAGAACAACAGCCTCAAATTCGCTGTTCCCGGTGGTCTCATCGGTGTCGGTACTCGCATTGACCCTACACTTTGCCGTGCCGACCGTCTCGTTGGTTTCGTCCTTGGTCTCAAGGGCAAGCTCCCCAAGATTTACACTGAGATTGAGGTCAACTACTTCTTGCTCAGGAGATTGTTGGGTGTGAAGACTGCCGACGGCAAGCAGGCCAAGGTTGCCAAGCTCGCAAAGAACGAGGTTCTCATGGTCAACATTGGCTCCACCGCCACCGGTGCGAAGGTCGTTGCTGTCAAGCACGATGCCGCCAAGCTGCAGCTCACCAGCCCGGCTTGCACAGAGATTGGCGAGAAGGTCGCCATGAGCCGAAGAATCGAGAAGCACTGGCGTCTTATTGGATGGTATGTTCTGATCCCTGTATCGACGAGACTGTGTAACGGAATACTGACTATGATAAAAGGGCTACCATCGAGGCCGGTACCACCACCGAGCCGCAATCCGCTTAAGCGTGTAGCAAAGTTAATGCATGAGCTTTTCTTTTCTACGGCCAAAGCGAATGATGAGACGTGTTTAACAATGGCGGGCGTCTTTTGGGGCAGTGTTGGTGTGCTGCATAGCGTGGTCTTACATAGACGGAGTACGGCAATGAAAAGTGTTAAAGTACGATTGTGGTTGCTGTCTTGTTTTTACTTTGAAATGAACGTTACGAACGATACCTTATGCTCGGCGCATCTTGTTGTTTCCAGTTCTTGGTCTCTTTGGCTGCCCTAATACAAATCATGGACTTTCTTCAGACGATCCGATAGTGGGGCTAGAACACGATGATGTGGGGTTCTCGCAGATCCCGACCCTGGAAACATGGACAAATCCAGGAGGAGGAGATGTGTTGTTTGTGAAACCATACACGCCTCTTCCCCTTCAATACATAAACAAGCACTCGCTACCGATAGGACGCTCTTACTTCTTCTCCGATACGCTGGTTTCGAAGACTCCCACCGCCTCCGACTTACGACACAAGACTCCGACACCTTGAGAGTTACAGTATACACATACAGACGATACATACGCGAATAGAAAAATACACCACCACAATGGCCACTACCGCTGCCGCCGCCAGCGTCATCCCTTCGCTCACTGAGCGTCCGATCAAGAACACGATCTGCCTCTTCGATGTCGACGGCACCCTCACACCCGCGCGACGAGTGAGCGCAACCCAGCCTACTCATACATCCACCGAGCGCCTGCTAACATGGCTCTCCCCTCCCTCTAGACGGTCTCCCCCGAGATGCTCCAACTCCTCTCCGCCCTCCGCCACAAAGTCGCTATTGGCTTCGTCGGCGGTTCCGACCTGGCCAAGCAGCAAGAGCAGCTCGGCACGCCCAGCATCCCCGTCACCAACCTTTTCGACTTCTGCTTCGCCGAGAACGGTCTGACCGCCATCCGTATGGGCGTGCCGCTCGCGTCGCACTCGTTCATCAAGTGGATCGGCGAAGACAACTACAAGCAGCTCGTGCGCTTTATCCTGCACTACGTCGCGGACCTGGACATCCCAGTCAAGAGGGGCACATTTGTCGAATTCAGGAACGGCATGATCAACGTGAGCCCGATTGGCAGGAATGCTACGGTGCAGGAGCGCAATGAGTATGAGAAGTTCGATCTTGAGCACAAGATTAGGGAGAAGTTCGTGCAGGCTATCAAGGAGCAGTTCCCTGATTTGGGGCTTACGTACGTGTTACGAGATACCCCGACGAAGAGATGAGGAGGCCGGCTTGCTAACACTTCATAGCTACTCGATCGGCGGACAAATCTCCTTTGATGTCTTCCCGTCCGGCTGGGACAAGACTTACTGCCTGCAGCACGTCGAGGCCGAGAAGCAGGTCACCGGCGTCGAGTACAGCAAGATCCACTTCTTCGGCGACAAGACGTACAAGGGTGGTAACGACTACGAGATCTTCGAAGACCAGCGCACCGTCGGTCACAGTGTGACTAGTCCTGAGGAGACGATGGCTGAGTTGAAGAAGATGTTCGACTTGTAGGTGGTGATTGAAGGCGGGTGGCCAAGTTTGTTTTTTGAGCGGTACTTTATGAGCAATTCCGAGCATTATTCCCCAAGGCTGGTTCAATTTTCCACTACATCGCAACATACGGTAAAGGGCGGTGAGGCTGTGACTGGAGACTTGAACTGACGACTTCGCTTACAATGGCTAAAAGAAAAAAGAACGCTCGTGGTCCGGACTGCTTACCTCCCAGCATCTACTAACAAACTCCTCCAGAAAACCAATCACATCAAGGCCCAAGATCGGTAGCCTTGTTCCTGGGATACTTTCTGACGCACAGGGCGTAAATTTTTGCCGTGTTCGTGCAAATGAACCGTTGCGGCTGGCTCTTTGAGCTGCACACATCCATCATGTCCTGCTTGAACTTCTCCTCGATGCGCTCCTTCATGCTCTCGGTGTACCTGTGGCGGGCTCGGTAGTTGTTCCAGGCAAAATCGCTGGTGTTGGCGATGATTAGCATGTCTCTGGGGCTTTCCTTTTCTCAGGGGACTTAGATGGGATTCAAAGTTATTTGAGGACATTGCTTCGCGACTCACTGGCGATGGCAGGAAGGCTTGAAGTTGCACCCGAAGGGTTTGTCGGGGCTCTTGGTGCAGCCGTCAGAGAGCCAATCCAAGCACTGCAGCGCTTTGCCGTCCAGAACGGCGTTGCGCGCGTTTTCGAATTCGTCAATCGCTGGGATGGACTTTTGTCAGCTATGCAACCGAGGAGCGGGACATAAGGTACTGTTGGAGACAGCGTTGGCGCGACTTACTGGACTCGAACACGAGCCTCTCGATTTCTCGGACGGGATCGGCTGGGCAGCTTGTGTTGACGCTGGATTGTCCTTGTTCGATTGTTGCAAGGATTTTGTCGTCGGGCATTATTAAAAGGGGGAATGCGAGCGTGAGGCTCAGGCTGGAGAGCAGCAGGAGGGGTGGGAGGAGATGCATGTTGGCGACTTGATGGGGCGGCAGGAAACAATGGAAACTGAGGGGAGAGTTCGGGTGGCCTGGAGGCATGAGGTTGTCATTGTCCTTTATATGTGTTTTCCTGTTTGAGTTTACTAGGTATATAACGAGTATTGCTGCGAGTAAATCGTCTGACTTCTGGCATGGTTTCTGTTCTGTATGCCTATACAGACTCATTAATTGGATGATCGAGCATGCTTACCTTCGAGAAGCTATTGAATGGCCGACCTGGGTCGGCCTTGAACTGCATACCTACACATGTAGTCCAATGGCTATTTTGTGAAAGGTAAGACAGCTTCGAGTAATCAGCGGTACTGAAATGGAAAGCGAATCCAGCTGTACTACACGTGGTTTACGCATCCGTGCAATCATCGCGTCTGATGATCTTCTGGAGTACATAATGGCAAGGTGAGGCGTCCGAGAAGGTCAAAATGGTCAATACAGGAAGTACTTATCCGAGTCGTGTCTGCTACTCGGCTCCACCAAACAATCGGTTGATAGTCGGAGGGCCACTAAGGACAAAACCCAATGCTCAGACCCTGGGAACTCGAGCCGGACTTCCGCCAACGAGAACCGACCGTTTTTCCTTTCTTCCACCCAATCATCACTCTCACTTTCACTTACCAGCCACAACTCAATCCATGCGCCTCTCTCTAAACTCGTCATTTCTGGAGGGGCGCGCAATGGTGGGGCTTCTGGTCAAATTTGCGAGATCGGCAGCATGAACCATTACCTTTGAAGTGACTGTTACCACTTTCACTGCCTCTTCCAGTCCAAGTCCACCTTCTGCCCACCCGCAAAAGAAGAGACATACACACGCGACAATGGCCTCCCAATCGCCCCAGAAGATCGCCATCTTGTCCGTCTACAACAAGACCGGCCTGCTCGACCTCGCCAAGGGCCTCGTCAAGCAGAATGTGCGCCTGCTCGCGTCCGGCGGTACATCCAAGATGATCAAGGAAGCTGGCTTCCCCGTCGAGTGAGTTCGCTGCTGTGTGAGAGCAACTGGACGTGTTCAAGTCTGACAGCCTCGCCTAGGGATGTCTCTGCCATCACAAAGGCCCCGGAGATGCTCTCTGGCCGTGTCAAGACTCTCCACCCGGCCGTCCACGCCGGCATACTCGCTCGCGACCTGGCCTCTGACGAGAAGGACCTGGCCGACCAGAACATCTCAAAGGTCGACTACGTCATCTGCAACCTGTACCCCTTCAAGGACACCATCGCCAAGGTCAACGTGACCATCCCCGAGGCCGTCGAGGAAATCGACATTGGAGGAGTCACTCTTCTTCGCGCCGCCGCCAAGAACCACAGCCGTGTCACCATCCTCAGCGACCCCGAGGACTACCATGAGTTCCTCAAGGAGCTGGAGAAGGGCGAGGTTACCGAGAAAAGCAGGCAACAGTACGCCCTCAAGGCTTTCACCCACACCGCCGACTACGACTCCGCCATCTCTGAGTTCTTCCGTAAGAAGTACGCTGGCGAGGGCGACCAGCAGCTCACTCTCCGCTACGGCGCCAACCCTCACCAGAAGCCCGCTTCCGCCTACGTGACCGAGGGCAAGCTCCCCTTCAAGGCCCTCTCCGGCTCGCCCGGTTACATCAACTTGCTGGACGCCCTCAACGCTTGGCAACTCGTCAAGGAGCTCGACGCCGCTCTCGACTACCCTGCCGCTGCCTCCTTCAAGCACGTCTCGCCCGCTGGTGCCGCCATCGGTGTTCCTCTCAGCGATGTTGAGCGCAAGGTTTACATGGTTGACGACATCCCCGGTCTTGAGAACTCCGGCCTCGCCCAGGCCTACGCCCGCGCTCGTGGCGCCGACCGCATGAGCAGCTTCGGCGATGTGATTGCTCTCTCCCGTGAGGTCGACCAGCCCACCGCCAAGATCATCTCTCGCGAGGTCAGCGACGGTGTCATTGCACCCGGCTACACCAAGGAGGCGCTTGAGCTCCTCCAGAAGAAGAAGGGCGGCAAGTACCTCGTCCTCCAGATGGACAACGACTACACTCCTCCCGCGCAGGAGACTCGCACTCTCTACGGCGTGAACCTCACCCAGCACCGCAACGATGCCAACATCTCTCCCCAGACCACCTTCAACTCCATTGTTGTGCCCAAGGAGTCTGCTCCTCTCCCCGAGTCCGCCCAGCGCGATCTTGCTGTCGCCACCATTGCCCTCAAGTTCACACAGTCCAACAGCGTCTGCTACGCGCTCAACGGCCAAATCGTCGGTCTCGGCGCCGGTCAGCAGAGCCGCATCCACTGCACACGCCTCGCCGGCGACAAGGCGGACAACTGGTGGATGCGCTTCCACGAGCGTGCGCTCAACATCAAGTGGAAGAGCGGCACCAAGCGCCCCGAGAAGAGCAACGCCATCGACATGCTCTGCTCTGGCCTCACCCCTGAGAACGAGATGGAGAAGGCCGACTACGAGCGCGTCTTCGAGGAGGTTCCCACGCCCTTCTCCGCCGAGGAGCGCAAGGCCTGGTTGTCGAAGCTCAGCGAGGTCGCCGTCAGCAGTGACGCCTTCTTCCCCTTCACCGACAACGTCTTCCGCGCCAGCCGCTCGGGTGTCAAGTACATTGCTGCTCCTCTTGGTAGCCAGAACGATCAGGCTTGTTTCGAGGTTGCGGAGAAGCTTGGTATTACCTATGTTGAGCAGCACACCCGTCTGTTCCACCACTAGATTGATGTGAGTGGATGATGCGCAGAGATGGAAGGCAAGAAATATGATGAACAAAAAGATACAACGTACGATACCAAACTTGACCCATGGGTTCAAGATACGGAGATGATGAAATAAAGAAAAATACATACCTTTCCTCGAAGATGGCTACATACTCTTCCTTTCTCTAGTTGCCTCAAAGTCACGTTGCTGGAAGGGTTTGTGCCAAGTTTTGTTCATCTGGTTGTAGAAATGGAAACCATTGACATTCCGCAGGCTAGAAAAACTCGTTGCTCCTGCATTCATGTAGACGGAATGAGCATCCCCATTGAAGCCCGGGAACTATCAATGAGATATGATATGAGTTTAAATTGCTCGAGATTGTCATTCAGCTAACAACGTGTTGCTACTCGCACTCGAAGTCGTCCAGCGTCGAGCTGCGCTGCTGCCTGGCACGTGGTAACGCGACGACGGGAGCGCTCCTTCCTCGAGTGACACCGCCTCACCATTCTCTTCTGCCACTCTGCTTAACTTCCCTTTCCTTCCCCTTCTCTTCCCATCTGCTCCAACACCCAGATACAATTCGACAACCGCAGCCGTGAGCCCCGCCATGCCTCGTAAACGGTCAGGTCAGGCATACTGCGAGGCGGAAGGGACACCTGGGCCGTCAGTTGCCCTCAATCGCTTCGCGAGTGTCGAGATTCCTGGACTCGAACCAGTCTGGGCAGACTCAGACGCACCCGCTCATCAGTTGGAGGGACCGAGCGATCACGGCTCACCTCTCAGCGTAAGCACCTATCTTCACACCTGTCAGCTGAATGTAGTTGCTAATGGTTACTTGCAGCGGGTCGCCGGCCTAGATGCACTTCCAGGCGTCACCCTACCGGAGCCCGTCGGTCCGGATCTCTTCTAGCGCCTCTCGCCGGAGATTCGCGAGATGATATACGAGCTCGTGTACACAGATGCCAATATCTTCGCCGGCGTCCAGGGCTTCTGTAGCTGCAGTCTTGAAGGGCATCGCGGTCCGCATGAAGTGTATCGTGCCAAACCGCCTGTACTTCTGAGAGGTGCTCCTGGCTCAGTCGAGGGTAGCTGCGGCACACGAATCCGCGACGGTTGCTATCTCAAGCCTTGCGATCCTTTCTACTCAGGCGGTTGTTATTCGCAATTCCAGCTCGGGGTCGAGTCCCCATTCCTGTCACCGGTCAACAGCCTGCTGTTCGTCAACAAGCAAACCTACATTGAGGCGCTGCCGCACGTGTACCGCAACACCACCTTCTTCTTCGATGACTCGGACGGCACCGAGGAATTCGTTGAGACTGTCGGCAATCATTGCCTGAAGCATATTGGCGCGATCGAGGTGTTCACGGATGAATGGCACGGCAGGGTCTCGGATGACGATTTTTTCAGCTTCATCGTTGCATCTGATGGGTTCTGGGGACTCGCAAACCATACAAGAATAGAGGAGGCCGTGGAGGAGATGATCCGGACTGGCGACCAGAGGGCTTTGGACAGGGCAAGGGTGGCCATTTTGAAACAGGGAGGGCATGATATTGCTGTGTCCGATTTCGAAACCTACGGGCTACCAGGTCAAAACGGATTCGAAGATGGTATCAGCGGGTTATCAGACGTGATTGACCGCAGTGGCTTGTCGAAGGAGTGGTGGTTGCAGAAGCTGAACGCGTAATGACGTGCAGCTCAACGATGGCGAATTACGCAAGAGCTGCATGGTATGGTAGAAGAAAGCAAGCGACTCGGTGGGATTACGAAACGATGCACTGTGTGATCGCAGGGCATGGATGACATATAACGTTACCGATAATCATTGCAGTGTCGTTGTGAAGATAGACCCTTGAATGTTCGACGTGTTGCCGGCGATCCGCCACGAAAGCCTTGGACTAGACTGGGCTACAGCAGCGAATTGTCCCAAGTCCACCCCACGTGCCCACTGACTTCCATTCCCTTGCCGAACATGTCCTCCCTACGCTTGTACAACAACATCTTCAAGCTCAACAACACCCTCAAGCCCAACTCTTTCCGCACCTTCGCCACCTCCCGCCGCCTCCTCCAAGACCAAGACCCGGCAAAGACCACAAAGGTCCCCTCCACTTCACGCCCTCGCCCTCGCAAGTCCAACAGCAGCCAGCTTCCCATCCTCCCCCTCGTCTTCATCTTCGTCTTTGGCAGCTGGTGCTTCCATTACATTACCACCTCGCGCGACGGTATCGGCAGACCCGGCGGCCACCTTCCCATCCCCGACCACACCCCCGAGTCCAAAAAAGATTGGCCTAGGAACACCGCGAGCGACCAAACACTCTCCCGCCGTTAAGCAATCACAGAAACAATCACAATGGAGCCCCGCGTCAACCTCGACAACCCTGCACTCGCAGTCCCCAAGCGTATCCAGCCTCTCTTCGCGCCCGGAACTGGCAAGGACCAGGCCCTTGTTATCTTCGTCCTGGGCGGCCCTGGCGCAGGCAAGGGCACCCAATGCTCCAACCTTGTCCGCGACTATGGCTTCAAGCACCTGTCTGCCGGTGATCTTCTGCGTGAGGAGCAAGAACGTGAAGGCAGCGAGTTTGGCGAGATGATCAAGAGCTACATCAAGGAGGGCAAGATCGTGCCGCAGGAGGTCACCATCCAGCTGCTGGAGAACGCCATGAAGGCCACTATCGACGAGACTGGCAACCGCAAGTTCCTCATCGATGGCTTCCCCAGGAAGATGGATCAGGCCATCAAGTTCGAGCAGACCGTCGTCCCCAGCAAATTCACGCTGTTCTTTGACTGCCCGGAGGCCACGATGAGGGAGAGGCTGCTCATCAGAGGCCAGACCAGCGGAAGAGCCGACGACAACGAGGAGAGCATCAAGAAGAGATTCACTACATTCGTCGAGACCAGCATGCCTGTGGTCAACATGTTCGACAAGGAGCAGCGCGTCGTCAAGGTCGATGCCGCCAGGAGCCCGGAGACTGTCTACGAGGATGTGGTGAAGCAGTTCGCCTCCAAGGGTCTCGAGTTCATGCAGAAGTAAACGTGTAATCTAGCATGTACACTATCAATCATACATTCTACACTCCAACCACTACTTGGCGTGCTCCCCCTCCCCAATAGCCTTGTACGCCCTCACAACCTCCGCCGACCCTTGCACCCTCTCCCTCCAAGCCTTCAAAGTAGGATACTCATCCAGACTCAAACCCGCAAACTCAACCTGCTTCATCCAAGGCTCAAAGTGATAGTCCACAGCGCTCGCCTTGTCTCCCTTCAAAATCCACTCGCCGCCATGTCCCTTGACCTGCGCCTCCAACACCCCCAAACACCTATAAGCCTGCGCCTCGTACCGCTTATACGCATCCTCGTTCTTCTCCGAATGGTAGTGCTTGAACCAGTTACACTGCCCCATCATAGGCCCCAGCGTGCTCACCAAGAAACTCGTCCAAGCGTCGAAATCAGCCCTGCTCTGCTCATCCTCCTTCGGGCCCAATTTGTTCCCCGAATCGTAGACTCTCAGCAAGTAGTTGATGCAAGCCAGCGATTCCCACGAGGTCACGCCAGTGTTGGGGTCTTCGAGCGCGGGCACGCGGCCGTTGGGGTTGATGGAGGTGAACTCGCGGCCTTTGACGCCGGCGGACGTGGAGGAGAAGTCCCAGAGTTTGACCGTGTAGGCCAGGTTGAGGGCTTCGAGGACGATGGCGACTTTGTAGGGGTTTGGGCCCGTGGAGTGGGCGTGCAGGACGAGGGGGCGGAGCGAGTTTGTGGACATTTTTGGCTGCTGTTTTCTTGAGGTTTCGGTTTTGGTTTGGTTGGATGGTCCGGATGGGTGGACGATAGTGTTTCGGTTTTTTGGGGATGGTTGTGGATGGAAATGGAGAGGGCTTCTGGGGATTGGGGAAGAGTTTCACTAGACTACTTATCCTTCGAAGATCGATTTCGATTTGTCAGAATCGTTGCGAGACTATGAGGTAATATGGATGATGCTCTTCCGGGTTTTGGTTGCCAGCGGGGTCGTGGTGGAGCGGTAGACCCTTGGAGAGTGGGGTACGGCATTGGATGTTGGAGACCTTGATGATTGGGGTAAAATTGTTGTTGGAGTACAGAGGACAGCGACAGTAACAGAACATATTACGAGACCGATAGAGGGAGACAACTTGATCAGCTCATGTCGTTAGTTTAGTATCGATCGGCCACCTCTTGGGCTGAGCATGCGCTCTTTACGGAGTTATTCTACACTGACCGGTTCTTCATCCACCTTCGTCTCAGGAACAGTCAATTCAGCATCAGACTGAACACCAGACTGCTCTCCAGACCCGGCGACCGGCTCCTCCTCAAGCTTGACAACTTTACCCGTATCGCCTTCAACAACCGGAACGATCTTGACCGCAGTAGCTGGATCCTCCTCACCGCTCGACCCATCAAGAGCAATCTTTTCCTTTTCCTCCTCAGCGATCTCAGCAGCCTCCCAGTCGTCAACAATAGGCTCTTTCTTGACCTTCGGCGGCTTCACGACTGGCGTCTTCTTCGCGAAAGTGACCTTTCCGCCGTTCAAGGCGGCAAAAGAGTTGAGACCGCGGCTACTCGGACCACTGGCCATGGGCTTGCTAGGGGCGGCCTTCTTCGCTGCGACTCGAGACCAGCCGTCACCGCCCGAAGTCTCGGACTCGCGACGGTGCACGTTGAGGGAGCTGTCGGTGC
>Ga0265780_10000480_pt1 | contig 62136 bp, 59 predicted proteins | sample P1T30metagenome_FD_192432 | JGI IMG/M metagenome (GOLD analysis project Ga0265780, IMG submission 192432) | Plant litter microbial communities from East Loma Ridge, Irvine, California - P1 T30 | ecosystem: Environmental > Terrestrial > Plant litter > Unclassified | place: USA: California... | reverse complement strand
AGTATGACCTTCACCACCTACCCCGACTTCGAGCAGGCGCAGCTCACGCAGGCCATTCGCATCACAGCCAGCCAGCACCAAACCACGCCGCTCTATCTGTGGCGCACCGCGCTGGAGCAGGTGAACCCCGAGGTGATTACCGTCACTCCGTACTGCATGAGCAGCGCGCTGGTCGATGTGTACGACCTGCTGGACGTGGCCTGCTCACCGCGATGAGCTTCTACGCCTTCAAACTACTTTTCCCCGTTGCGCAGCTGTACTGGGTGCGGCACCACGGCACCTTCCTGGCAAACCACTGGGAAGATGAAAGCGGCGTGAACCTCTGCTTACCACCATCGCGTCTTTCAGCGTTCGTTAGCCTACCTGTTTGGGCCGAAGCTTTAGCCATCTGCTTGGGTGTTTCCTGCTGCGAGGCGGGTATACTTGGCCTATAGCTTTTACTATGCATCTGCGCCTACTCACCATTCCCCTAGCCACGGCCTTACTACTTAGTACCTTGGGTTGCGCCAAGAAAGAAGAACTCGCACCATCGGTAGGCATAGGTAGCTACAAGCTTGACAGTAAAACTATCACTTGCCAGGCTACGGCACCAGCGGGGTAGCTTATGATAGCCTAACCGTACAGCTTATGACCACGCCCGAGCCTGCGAGTGGCCGCGAAATCCTGCAACTTACTTATACAAGGTCTAGCCCCACCACAGCCTACCAGCTCTCTACCGCCGATTTCTTCACCAATAATAGCCTTACGCTTACCTGCGCCTTTACCAGCACAGCCGCCACGGCCGCGCTTAACAGTGACGGCCAGGTACCTTTGCGGCCAAGGGTATTGTCACCAATGGTTTAACTCCACTTTACACGGCTATTACGGTGGGTGTCTTTACTAGTGCTCGCCCTTGACTAACCTTCACCACCTACCTCCTGCCGATACAGCGAGGAACTATGGCAACTAAGGATGCCCAGTTTCCCTCAGCTATTCCCCTACCCAACACCTAACCCTTCTGCACTTGAAACCTCTCCTCCTAGGCTGCGCGCTGCTACTCGCAACCTCCGTTACACATGCCCAAAAGGCTCCTAAAGTCAAAGAGAACGTTACTCAGCCCACCCTTCCGACCGACCCCGAAACCCACTTGGTTGATTACAGTGGCGTGGTAGAAGTAGCTAGCACCACCCAGGACCAACTCTATGCGCGCGCCTTTGACTGGATAGCGAAAACCCACTCTGCCACTGCTGCTACAGCCTTGCAAGACAAGGATAAAGGCAAGATAACGGTGCAGGGCACGACTCACCCCCATTACCGTGGCAACGAGTTTGGCAGCGTTACGCATACGTTTAGCATATACGTCAAAGACGGCAAGTACAAGTACGACTTTACCAATTTCCGCCACGACTACGTGGTAGCCGGCGAGCACGGGGGCGATGCCTCGCTGGGTCCCTTCGAGAACGAGGAGCCCAAGAAAATGGTGATGATGGCCGGCCTCATGCACCGCGTGTGGAACAGCATCCGCAATGAAACTGATGTTCAGGTTAAAGAGATGGTGGCTAGCTTAGACGCTTCTATGCAGGGTAAAGTCAAGGATAAGAGCGATTTTTAACTAAGCAAGGCCCCGCTGGCATGTGCTAGCGGGGCCTTGCTTAGTTAAAACTGATTCAAAAACCGCTCTATCTTATTCAGGGCTTCTTGCTGCGTCGCTCCCCGCTCAACGAGGTAGGAATCATTATGCCGGACGAGTACGAGTACTCCTTTGTCCGCTGGTGCCACCAGGGCAGCGCCTTGGTCAAACGCGGCGATAACAGGCGCCGGGAACCACCTATCCAGTGCTGTCTTGGCTACTGTAAGACTCTGTTCTGCTTGTGCATGAGCGGCTGTAAACCCCTCATACCTGGCTTGTGCTTCTTTGTAGCGTTCAATCGAAGCGAGCGTGATTATTTCCTCTTCCATGGCGTACTCAGGTGGGTGTACCGGAGCCTCGCCTAACCTTTGGTACTCCAGGAGCGCTGTCTCAAACACATGCAGTAGGTCTTCGAATGTCGCGTCTGTGGCAGCCATGTTGGTCAAGCAGAAGAGATATGCAACGAAGGTAGCATACAGTGGAAGTTACTCACCGAATGGATGAATGACTATAACACGCTGCGTCCTCACCAAGCGCTCAACTTTTTAACTCCCCTCAAAGCCAAATTAGCTGCCTGACTCCAGTTTTGACTAGCCTGCTTTTAGGGGAAACTTACAACCCCGCCAGCGGCTCTACTGAATGTTCTCTTGATTTATCCATTCTTGCGGAATCAGTGCTCGCCCGTTAGTCCAGGGCTCTTCCACCAGCGCGGCTTTAAATTCTGGCGTATCTAAGTTGGCATGCTCGGTCACAATAATTTGCAAGTAGGGATTCAGCTTCTGCACGACCTTGAAAAATAGCGCGAACAGCCGCCGCACCGCTGCCTCGTCTGCGCCCACGGCCGCTAAGTCCTGCACCGTGCCGTCGAGGGCCTGATAACCGCTAAGCTGGGGGAAATACACCTGCGTGGGCTGGTCGAACACGATAAAGTGCGGTACTGGCCGCTTCTTTTCAATAAAGAACTTGTGCAGGGCCAGCAGGCAAATCAAGTGGCAGCCCAGCCAGTTCTCGCCGCTGCCCATGCGCTCCATCGGAATTAGTCGGTCGTGGTCGGCCACTACTGTTAGCCGGCGCCAGTCGAGGCGGTGTGGATAGCCGGCGTGACTGAGCTGCAAGTCGCTAGCCCACTCGGTCATATCCTTGGCAATCATGCTCAAGCTCGACTCGATGATGGCCATTACATCCTGCGTATTAAGCTGCCGCTTCAAGTCGTCCACGTTGCGCTGCTCGCGCACGAGGCGCTCGTCCAGGCGAGCGATGTCCGGCAAATCGCCTAATTGCTCTAAGTAGCCCTCAATTTTGCCGGCCAACTTCAAGGCTTTGTCGTCTCGGTCAGCGGCTTGGCTGCTGCTTTGCTGAGCGCGCCGCAGGCCCCGCACCAGGCCATCGGCGCGCTGCACCTGCTCACGCAGGGCCGCGAGCTGCTGCTGCCGGCCAGTCAGGTACTGTTGTAGCTGCGGCCGCTGCTGCTGCATACCGTTTAGCTCGGCCTGCATCCGGGCCAACGAGCCGTTGAGCATGGCCACACTTGGGGGCGCGTCCTCGCCGAGCGGCTGCGTGCACAGCGGGCACGAGCTGATATGTCCTTGCTCGTCATGGTCAAAAAGTCGCACCACGCTCAGGCGGTCGGCGTGCTCCTGTACGGCGGCCGTGTAGCCGTCGGCCGTGCGCAGGTGCGCGGCGGTTTGAGTAATCTCTTGCTCGAGCGTCTGATACGCTTGATTTAGCTCCCGGTAGCGCTCGCGCGCCTGCTCCAACGCGTTATCGACCGGCACCACCGTAGCGTCGCTCGTGACCACCCACCCCGACAGGGTCGTAAGAGCTGGCAGCAGTAGGTTATCAGACACCTGCTCTTGGAGCATGCCCAAATTACGTGCCTGCTCTATAAGCGCGCGCCCATTTGCCGTGCGCTGGTCAAGCACCTGCTGTGCTTGCTGGCGCAGCTGCTGCACCTCGCGCAGCGCTTGCTGGCCTTTACGCAGGTCCGCGCCCAGCCTCATTCGGTTATCCTGAATAGCCCCGAGAAAGTAGGGCATCGTTTCGCGGATATGGCGCTGAATCACTGGGTCGCTCTGCCGCCAAAAGAGCTGCGTCGGGTTCGCAATCAGGCTTTGGTTCTGAAACAGGTAGTACTTGGTGTGGTCGAGCGTGGCCTGAAATACCTCCTGCCCCGCACTGGCTACCCCCAGCGTCTCGTTGGGCGCAATACCCAGCAGGCTCGACAGATGAGCCGTAATAGTGGCATCGTTAGTATTGAAATACAGTTCTTCCAGCGCAGGCAGCGCCACCTCTGCACCAATGGCAATGTAGCCCTGGCTCTGCTGCACGGCGTGGCCAGCCGGTGGCGATTTGGCAATAAATACCTGGGTAGCCCCTACCTGTAGCAACACTGCGTACCATGTCACCACGTCACGGTTCACGCCCTCAAATAAGGTGAAATCGCGCCGTCCCAGGCAGAAATCCAGAATATTGATAAGCGACGACTTACCCGTCTTGGACTCGCCCGTGATAATGTTCACGGCTCCGAGCCGAAACGGCAACACGCGCCGCTCACCGTGCTGGTTGTAGAGAATAATTGCTTTTACCTGCATAAACGGACTTAGCGTAGTTTAATGCCCCACAGGGCCAGCATGGCAATCGGGTTGGCAACACTGGAGAACCAACGGCCAATAAACTCGGCTTTTTTCACGCATTGAGCCGTTTCTGAGCCCTTCTCAACCTGGGGTGCCCCCAACTTGCGTGGCCCCATCACTAAGGCACCCTGCTTATCCAGCGCCAGCGCCTCGTGCCCGAGCGCGAAGAGTAGGCCCTCGCGCGTCAATTGCGCCATTTGCTGCACGTGGCTGGGCATGCGTACGCGCACTTGCTCGTGCGTTTGCAGCCACGCGTGCAGCTTGGTGGCGATAGTAATGGGTAGTTGCTCCCGAATATCCTTGTGCAACACGGCTGGCAGAGCCACGAAGGCCACGGGATAGCCGAGGCCTCGCCCAGCCTCTTGCTCGTGCGCCTTCACGACCTGATGCAACAATAAGGCGCAGAAGGCTGGATTAAGTAAGTTTGCCACTTCTATAGGGCGTTGTGGCCAGGGCGCTATCATATTGGCTACAGCGAGTTAGACAGTGACTTCCGCAACTGCCTCTTGCAGCTGCGTTAAAAACTTTGGGTGCCAGTACACGGCGGGCGTGTCTAGGTCGGCCAGCATATGATAGCTGCCGCGCATCACGTAATCGTCGCCGAGGGGCATATTCTTTCGGATAGGAATTTTGGCATTTTCCATCCACGTCAGCACCCGTTTACCGAACTTGACGCAGGCTGCCTCCTGCTCCAGTTCGTCCACATCATCTAAATTATCCTTGAGTTGCGTAACGCACAGGTGCCACTCTTTTTTGAGTTTGGTCTCGTACTCACCCAAATCATAATCGATAATGAGCTTATCCTTGACCCACTTTGTGCGCTGTTCAAACGCCCGGTAGTAGTCATCCACGGCTATCTGCACCCGTTCTAAGCTCACCTTCAGGCTGTGCAGTTGCCGCACGAACATTCTACTTTGCTGCGCCTCGAAGTAGCTCATATTTAGCACGCCCGCCGTGTAGTCCAGCGGTAGGCTGTCGCGCTGAAACCGGCTCACCAAATCGGCAATACGAATCTGTAGGTCAGGCCAGGAAATCTGCTGGTGCGATTTAGCAGCCAAGTGCTCTACCACTTTATCAAACCACCAGCTTTGTAGGCGCTCGTAGAAAGCCTCCTCATGCTCCGGTAGCACGCTGTAGCACAATTCTTTTCTAATAAGTTTGGGCAGGTCTTGAATGTGCGGCGAACTGTCGCACACTGCAACAGCACTTATCAAGTCGGCCCGCTGCGCCGGTGTAAGTCCTATAAAGGTTTGAATTTCCAGTTGCCTGTTTCCATCCTTGCTTTTCGACTCAGCTGCCGCTTTCAATAGCAGTTGAATAGCCTCGGTCTCATTTCGTCCTTTTCCTTCACGCAGTAATGCAGGCAGCGAGTTGTCAGGGGCCTTGGCAGTGGTAATGAGTGCCAGCTTAGTATCCCCCGGCTGCCACTCCCCATTCTTTAAGCGAACGGCCCAGATATAAAGCGTGTGCCACAGTGCAGGACTGGCCGCAGTAAGGTTAGCTTGCCCCTTCACTTTTAGCTGATGCTTAAGTTGCATCAGCATCACCTCCTTATTGTGTTCAATTACAACATCATCCAAGCCCTCAATAACCAACTTTGCTTCTGGACGCCGCTCTCGCAGCAAAGCATACAAGGCATACTGAGCCTGGTACAGGTAGCCCAGGAAAGGGGCACCTGCGGAAAAGTCTGGTTTCATATTCGTTGGGCGAGAGTAGCTGCTAAGTAACGACCTAACAGCCTAGTGTAAATCTGCCGCAATGTAGTAGCCTAATCGTAAATCCATACATACGAGGGGCATTTTCTACCTTGCCCACGCTATGGAAGTAATCTGCCAGCTGCGCCGCGAGCGAGTTAATAAAAAAGGGCTAGCTTACCTTCTGCTGGGACGGGCAGCGTCTGCCCTCGGGCTAGGAATACTTGCCAAGGACTAGAACGGGAAGTGGGACCAGGCCTAAGTCCGGCACCTACCTCGACAGCATCAACTAGGTTCTCAGCCGCTACCAGCCAGAACGCCGTAAGTCTAGCGGAGACAGGTGCTTTTGCTTGGTACAATAGACTATATTTGGCTGCGCGCTTTCCGGTATGGTAAACCCTGTCAGTCGCGCGCTATTAAAGCTACGCCGCTTCTGTTGGCACGACAGTGGCTTTCGTTTCCTAGCCTGCTGCGTGGCGGGTATAATCGGCCGAATTAATCTCCTCTATGAAACGACATTTACTGGCCACTTCTCTAGCTGCTACCCTGCTGCTGAGCACCCTGGGCTGCTCGAAGAAAGAGGACGCCAAGCCGACAACAAACACTGGCAGCTATAAGATTAATGGGCAACTAAAAACCTGTCAGGTAGCAACTCAAGCCTCGCTGACTGCCAATACGCAGAACTATCTCTCCGTGCAGCTTACTACGACGCCTCAGCCTGCCAACGGCTCAGAAGTACTGCACGTCGATTTTATGAAAAACGAGAGCGCGCCATTTTCTGCTTATCATGTGCAAGCTATTTGGCTCTTCCACAACGGTATGGCTAGCCTCTTGTTCTCGAATGAAGCTGCCACGCTGACCAGTACGAGCAGCGGTTTATCGGGCACGTTTTCCTCTGTTGGGAATTACACCTACCCTTCTGGTTCTGGTGCGCCGCTCCCTGATATCACGGACGGCATCTTTACGAACGTGCAGCCTTAGCTTTGCCTACTGCTCTGCCTCTTACCTAGGCAATTCCACCGCGCTGCAAAGCGCACGCTATGCCCGCAACCTTAGAAGAAAAGGTCACCCAGTGTCTGGTGGCTGCCAACCTTACCATGCCTCAACTCGCCGAGAAGGTGGGCTTATCCGAGCCTGCGTTAGCCGTCCTCTGCCAGCACAACGACCTGCGCTGCTTCGGGATATGGCTGGCCCATTGCCTGGGCGTGCCACCTGCTTACTTCCTCGGCCCCGTCACCCAGGCTGGGGCATTCAACCAAGCAGCGTCGGCAACACCCATAAGATTAAGTATTAGCAAAGCGGCCGCGCACGAGCTGGCCGCCCAGCTCAGCATCTGCCAGCACGCCTTCCACTCCATCAATCAGCTCTTGGAGGCGAAGGAGGAAATCATCAGCCTGCTGCGTGGCGGGTATAACCGGCCTAACTGATGAAGCATCCACAGACTCAACTCGCGGTCAAGGATGATGTCATCGCTTCTAAAGATGCCGTCATTGCCTTGCAAGCCGAGACGCTGAGCCTGCTGCGCGGGGGATATACTAGGCCTAATTAATAGAGCTGATTTTGAGTAATCTAGCTACTACACACGCTCATGCCACAAACTTATAAGTACGAGGCGATTTCTGCTAAAGGAATTACAAATCTCAATGAACATATTGACATCCTGCTAGTCACAGTCACGCCAGTTGAGTCTAAAGCTTTGCATGATTTACTAAAGCCTTTACCCGGAAAGACAACTATTCTAAAGAGCAGCAAGGAGATACTAACCTATAGCCTTGGTGTTCTCGGTAACTACAAAGTATGCCATGTAGAATCCAAGATGGGCAGCGTAGGCATAGGGAGTTCACTGATGACAATTCAGCAAGCGATTGCCGACTGGAATCCTAAAATCATAATTATGGTAGGCATCGCTTTTGGAATAGATAGCAAGAAGCAAAAAATAGGCGATGTGCTAGTATCCGAACACGTGATGCAATACCAAAACGAAAAAGTTACTAAAACGGGCAAAAAAGAAAACAGAGGTGATAAGCACCGCTGTAGTCCAACTCTGCTCGATAGGTTTAAATCATATCATACCGACTGGAACTACCCTATCACTAAGCGCGCTATATCGTCGGTGCTAACTGGAGATATCTTATCCGGCGAAGTACTTATCGATAATATAGACCATCGTGATGACCTACTTGAAAGATTTCCAACTGCTATCGGTGGGGAAATGGAAGGGGTAGGCTTAGCAAATGCCGCTATTGTCAAAGCCAAAGACTGGATTGTTGTCAAGAGCATCTGCGATTTCGCGGACGGTAACAAAAGAAAAAATAAGGAGAGTAGGCAAAAGCTTGCTGCTGGTGCTGCTGCCTCGCTATGTGAATTTATACTTAATCATAATTTTGTGTTTGAAGACTTCGGAATTGATGCCTTACTCGTAACACCTGAACTAGAAGACACACAACCAATTGAAATTAAAGAAAACCTATCCCTAGACAAGATAAAAACGCCTGAAATTCCAGGCTTAACTGATAATGGCATGGAATCAGATATGAAATTGACTCGTGCTTTTTTTGGCCAATCAGTAAGTAGTAGATTTCGAATTGGCACCCGCTTAGGATTAGTAGATGATGAGGAAATCAAAAGCGGTGATAATGTAGAAATCTCAACTCAAATACTGGTTAGAGCCAAACAAAAAGGCCTTTTAGGTCAGATTTGGAGCATTCTCTTTAAAAATGATCCGAATCCTTTTAACTAATTCTACACCTCATCTTATGACAACAACAGCCAAATCCCTACTTTCCCACTGGGTTACAGTAGCAACTAAAAAAGAGCTTACAGCTGCTGAGTTAGACTTACGTCAAACTACCGTAACAAGGCTATTAGGTAACAACCAATTACCCTATTGGGTCGGTCTGATTAAGCTATTCTCCGGATTCAGTAAAGAGGATGCAACAGAGGCTACCACTTTAATAGGCGAATTTTTTAAGGATGACCAAACGTTTCCGCTAGCTAATAATGCACAGTTGGTACGCGCACTGGCCGGCTGCATAGTAGCACAGAAGATAGAATCGGATTCATCTATATCTAACACATTGATGCTGTCGACATTGACCATCAATTTCCCAAAAGGCAAGGCTGAATTACCAGTCCCCGCGATACTAACTCGAATCGAAGAGCTATGGCAAGCTAAATGCATAACGAACAGGGAATTACCTTCGGCAAGCAAAATAACCCCGCTGAAGATACCTTCAGCCTTAACCAAAGTTGCACTCACTGCCGAGACTAATAGCAGTGTAAATGACAAGGTTCAGGCCCACCTGAATACGCTGTTTACTGACTCCAGAAGTCAACAGCAACTCATTAACAAAATTGCCTCCTTTCTTACCGACATTGAGCAGCGAGTTTTGTCTAATTCTGAAGAAACCAATATTTTATCTTGGATTTTAAACTCATACAGCCGAGGGGTTTCGGCTTCCTTCTCAGACATAGGCGCGACTAAGCTATCGTTTATCGGTGCAAAAGACCTGGCTGATTTAACAACCATCCCCCCTGGCCTGTCTATCGCGCACGGTGCTCTAAACAAGATGCTAGAGTTCAGTGGTAACGCTGGGCCCCACGTTTCGCTGGCAGCTATAATGGATGAACTCAACCGAGATTCCCCTTATACTGACTGGGTTGCAAAAATTCTCAAGAGTCCGCTTATACCGACTGGGGAGAGTATAACGCCACTATTGTATGCCCTACATTGCTATAAAGAGCATGACCAAGAATCTGCCTGGAAATCGTCATTTAAGCGAAAGTCAAATTTCTCAGCCGACGATGAAGCGCCTCTTTTAGATTTTGCGATGCAATTCTACAAGGAGTGCATGCTCCTAGCTCATAGCAACTCCTAAATCATTCTCCTGTAATGGCAACCCTCGCCTCAGACTATACACATTACACATGTTCAGAATATTCGACATGCCTCTATAGCACTAGGGGGATATGCGCGAAAGGCCATACGCTAGGGAGTAACTGTCCTTTTCTAACGGATGACCATGATGACTTAGAAGACGACGATTTGGAAGGCGACGAAGCCGCTGAGGCCCGCAGTCTAATTAACGTTCATGATACAGATGATTTAGACGCTGATAACTCAGAAAATGAGGTAGCCAGGCTAAAATCTGCCTCTGATGCAACCTATTTTGGGCCTGGCACAGCACTCCTAGAATCAAACATTGAAATTATCACTTACGCATTCCCAACGAAATTAATACTAATCATCGGTGGCCCTAACTGTGGTAAAACCACCTTAATTGCGTCTATTTTTGATTCATTTCAGGAAGGTCCACTAGGAAAATTTATATTCGCTGGCTCGCAAACTCAGGTTGGGTTTGAAGAGAGATGTCATGCTGCTCGGCTATCTTCTACTTCTAAGAGGGTCAATCCGGACACCGAAAGAACTAAATCAGCAGAATTCTCCTACTTACACTTAGCAATCCGAGATAAATCATTACTTAACAAAGCACAGCATCTGCTATTCACAGACGTTTCAGGAGAGCGATTTAAAAATGCTCGTGACAGAGATGATGATATGAATCAGCTAACTATTTTAAAGAAAGCTGACCACGTCTTCTATATGGTAGATGGAGAAGCACTTAGTACCATTGCTACCCGTTCTGTAACAAGAATAGATATTTTTACATTTATTAAAAGAGCAATACAAACCGGACTTCTTACGAAGGAAAACAAACTAATTATCTTAATTAATAAGTTTGACAAAGTAATTAAAAACTCTGCCGAGGAAAGTATTAAATCTTTTTTTATCAATCCTCTTAAAGAGCAATTTTCAGAAGTAATTGACGAGGTACTCACAACAGTTGCGCGGCCTAGCCGAGATAGTGGTAGCAGCAAGACCCAAAATTTAGATGCTTTCTTAAATATATGCACACGCAATGTAGAAACTAGCACAGAAGTTTCGTCTTATGATAAGCCTGTCGTTAGCAATCCAAGAGAGTTTACTCTTTTCTTCTCTAAATAAGGCAAACGCATGAACTCTTCACAAACTCCAAAAATATTATTGGTTGGCTTACCATCAACAGGTAAAACTTCTTTTTTAGCCGCTTTACGTCATTATATCGGAGCACCTATACCAAACAAGAAGCTGAAACAATATCAGCTTTCTACTAATGATGAGTATTTACACAAAATATATCTTGATTGGCTAGGTTGTAAGCAACCTACTCGCACATCATCAAATGACGGCCATAAGGTTGATATAGAATTATTTCTTAAACACACTGATAGTGAAGAAAAATTAATACTAAATGTGCCTGATGTAGCAGGCGAAACATTCATGCAACAATGGGAGCTTCGCATCTGGACTGAGCGCTACTTAAGGCAAGTCAAAGAGTCTGATGGACTAATTATTTTTATTCGCCCTGATACGTTAGTCAATTTGACTTTATTACATAAGATATATGACTTAACAGATGCAGAAGATAGCGGCTCTGATGACAGCACTATAGAACCCTGGTCTCCAAGGAAAGCGACAACTCAAGTGATACTAATTGAGCTAATACAATTTCATTTATCACACTTTACTCGTTCACCTATGCCGATTGCCCTCGTTATATCGGCTTGGGAAAAGGAGGAAGAACGAAAGCTTACTCCAGCACAGTGGTTAGAAAAAGATATGCCTCTATTATCCCAGTTTTTGTTAGCTAACCAAGAGAAGCTTACTAATAACATATATGGTATTAGTGCGCAGGGAGGTGATTTTGAAGAGCCAGAGGAACGCGATAGGCTACAAGAATTGTCTGAAGAGGCTGACCGAATTAAAGTTCAGGTAGGTTCTGAAAAACCCAGCAATGATATTACTGAGCCTATTCAATGGCTACTTAGCACATGGAAGAACCAGGTAACTCAGTAATACATCAAACGCTGCATGGGTACGCAGATGGCCATACCCTGCTTGCAGCCTCTTGCGACCTAACTCCTGCTGAAAAGAAAACGCTAGTATTATTAAGCGACCTTTCTGGTCAAGCAGGAAACCAAAGCTTTGATTCTTATCTAACAGGCTATCCACTTCCTGGTAAGCGTTACTACGCCTTAGCAAGAACGTGGAGTGCTCCCGAAATGCCCCGCCCTGGGTGCGTGTGGACGCAAACCTTACTGATTGCGCTTCCATTGCTAACTAGAATACGTAATCTATCAGAGCTAAACTCCTTATTTAAAAGGCCGCAGGCAGAGTTAGAAAGTCCATACTCTACTCCTATATCAGCTGAATTATTTATTCACGACACTCGCAAGCCACTACGCAATACAACACCTAGTTTCTATACTATAGCTTATTATTTATATAGCAGGACTAAAGAGGCAATAATAATCCCAGCTGAAGGTTCCGCAGATTACGAAGAAGATATTCTCAATATCTGGAGCCAGCAATGGCCACGACTACGCCGTGGATTTACCTTTTGCACTGGTTCATTGTCTATCAGGGAAGTAGACAATAAGATAATTGATTGTCAAGTGGTTCCTCAAAATTATAGCAATCGCTTAGCTAGGCAACACACAGGAGGTATTGCTGTAGTAGATTTTGCTGCCAAAATCAGAAATACAGGTTGGTTTAAGACTTACGAGAGCATAGAACCGCAGCAATTGCAGAACTTTTTTTATAAATATGGTTCTGATATCGTAGGCAAACGCAGCAAATTCGTTCCATTATGCCTATCTTACGATATTTTAAATAATGAACAAAAAAATATTATTTCATTTGATATACTTTTGCAATTTTTCAAGCAACATTTTAATTCGGCTAAGGAAGCAAAAGCACTCAAAAGGGATTTGATTTCTAAGATAATAGAAACCGAACCAAATGGCGACTACACATTTATAAAAGGATTACTTACATTACGTGATATAGATGTACTTCCTGAGTCTGAATGGAATTTTCCTGAGCAGATAATAAAATTATGGTCAGAAGGAAGAACTAGTGCAGATAACATCTACAGGCTACTTGAAGAGCTAGATACAAATAGACTGAGCGCGACCCAAAAGTTTGAGTTACTAAGTGGATTGCCAGTTGAGCTATGGCTTGATATCAGCTGGACAACAGATAATTTATTAGTAGAAATTATTAAAAACAAGCATCAAATACTAGAGCAGTCATTCTTTTGGAAAAGCTTGCTTTCTAAGCAGCGTATTGGGCTAGACATACTCATTCAATCCAAAAACGATAAAAAATATAACCAGATCAAGAAGATTATATCTGCCATGCTCGAGGCGCAGAATGACCAATGGGTTGATATTCTATCCTCTACGTTCAAGTACTTTACGTTACTCGCTGCCTTAGACTGGCTGCTAAACAAGCCTAAGGCTGTACTACCCCAAAAGTGGCAGGAGTTAGCATGGACTTATCCTTCTGAATACTTATTCTGGCTCGCATCAAATCAACATTATACAGAGCAAACTGATGACTTAATGATGCAATTGCTCGCAAAAGATTCTATTAGTGACGAGCTGGATGAAGAGCAAATAAGAATACTGCTAACCCAATTATCTAAAACAAAGGCTGGTGTTCGAAAAAATCAAATAATGTCCATATGGCTTGCAAAAGGTCTCTCTAATACGCATCCCGCATCTAAAGAAATAACAATTATTCTATTCCAACCTATCTATGATATCGCTTCGCAGAACAAACTTGATTTTGCTAGCTGGTATCTTCTTGCAAAAATTAACGAACAGGTCATAGATAACACTGGTATCTCAGGACTCTTTAAACGACTTAATCGTTTCCTATTTGAAAGCAAACCTCAATTTGAGGATTGGGATAGGTGCGGTCAACTTAGACAAAAAATTATCAAGTCGTGTATTCTCTTTCAATGGCCTAGCCAAGTAATATGTAGAGCCGTTTCGAATAAAGACACATTCGAAAAGATTATGAACTATTCTTTGCAGTTCGAAAGCGGAAAAGAGTTCTTTGGGAAAGTCTTCCGATTCGTTCAGCACAGTAAGGATTATAAAAATTCTTTCTATTCCAAGGTTATGAATGCAGAGTATGAGAAAACTAAGAGGGGAAAGAAGAGGCGTAAGTAGCTTGATTGTTGTGTTGGCTTAGCCCCCTACTTTTAACGGCACGGAATCCGTATTGGGTACTAATCTAGACCACTCTTCATGCACTGCAAAAGTTATATTGGACGCCCTCTCCGCCAGTAAGCTTTCTGGATTTGCATGCTTTTGATAGTCACCCATCTTGAATGAATATTTTAGAAGCTCGTTCTCTAAAAGTCGCTGGGTGTTTCTATACATGCTCCACAGCTTCTGGGGCTTCCGCAGTTGCAGCCAAGATGTACAGCCAGCCGCTAGTACTGACAGAACTGATGGGATAACTTTTTCCAGCATTTTGCCCTCACCTAGCGAGATGAAAAGCGGAGCCGCAAGGGAGCAGGCAATGGAGAACACGATAAGGCTAAGAGACTCATTCTTGTTGTGACTAGCCTTTTGCTTAAACTCTTGTATCTGCTGCTCTACAAACACTTTTGCATCCATACTGGCACGTTATAGGTTACACAAACTTAGCTCTGCTTCAACGGTTCGTGTTTTTCTTCTTTCCAAGCCCGCTTCCTACCTTGCCAGCCTATGGAAGTAACCCGCCAGCTGCGCCGCGAGCGCGTCGATAAAAAGGGTCTGGCCCCCATCCAGCTCACCTTTTGCTGGGACGGGCAGCGCCTGCGCCTGCCCTCGGGCCATAAGTGCCCACTCTAAAAGACTGGGACGAGAAGCGGGGCCGGGCCAAGGCCAAGCCCGGCACCTACCTCGACGACGTCAACCAGGTGCTCAACCACTACCAGGACGCGACCACCGGCGCCGCCCACGCTGCCAAGCTTGCAGGCCGCGCGCTCGACAAGGATACCATGCGAGCCGATATTGAGAGGTGCTACTCTTGCCTAGCGCAGGAGCAGTACGCGATTACTAATACCCGTGTACTAGGAAGTTGGCGAGTAAGAAATCTTCTCGTTTAATTTATCGGCCTCACCTGTTCTCAGTCGTCACCCCGGTCCCTACTCTTCCTTACCTACCCCCTCGCCCCAATACCCAAGCGCCACGCCTCATCATAAAGCAGGGTCCGCAGCAGGGTATTAACATTACGCATCCCCCGCGCCTCAGCCACAGCCTGGGCCAATCACTCCCACCCGGCGCCAACCGCTGGTCCCATTAGTAAGCAGTTGGCGCACTGAGTCCGGTAAGCTTATCTGCTGCTTCTTGGCCATGGCTTCGAAGCGGTTCACTTCCCAACTTGGGGCCTATCATCAGCCCCCACGCCGGGCCTGCTGCGCGGCCTCCACGAGCAAGGTGCGCAGGAACGTGAGGCAGCGGGTGAGGCCCGCGTGCCATGTTGTAAGCTGGCAGGTGAGCTTCCTAATCAGCTTGAAGCATCGCTCCCCCGTAAAAATACGGGGGTAGAAAAATAGGGTATTTATACGCTAGTCTGGTAGGTGGCATTGCCTCCACCTTTGCCTGCTATGTACCTGCAAAATATGCAGGTACATATATGCTACTCAAATTTTTGCCTCTCTAAATGGACTCATTCGCTACCCCTGCTAAATGGTACGACCGCACTTGGCTCGTCGTTGTGCTCTGCATCGTCTTCTTTCCCGTTGGGCTATACGCCCTCTGGAAATCCAATACAATAGGCAAAACCGGCAAGCTGGCGGGCACAGCGGCCGTAGCGGCCCTGGCTATCTATAGCTGGACGCGTCCAGCCCCCGCCCCTGGTACTACTGCCGCCAACGCCGCTGCTGAGCCCACCGAAGAGGCAACGCCCAAAGAGCTTACTGCTGCTGAGAAAGCCGCAGCTGCGCGGGCGGCCGTCAAAGAGCAGGAAGACCAAACCTTGACAGCCCCGTCGCTGCTAGCCTCCTACAAAGCGAATGAGGTGCGGGCCGATAATAACTTTAAAGGCAAGGACTTCTATGTAGAAGGCACCGTAGATAAAGTCGGCAAGGATATCATGGACCACTCGTATGTAATCCTGAAAGGTGACGAGTATGGTATTCTAGGCGTACAGTGTACCCTTGAAGACCCGTCCGAAGCTGCCAATCTTGACCCAGGCGATTACATTGCCGTCAAGGGCAAATGCGACGGGTTAATGATGAACGTGCTCATGGGCGATTCTCACATTGTGCCCACTGTAGCTAGCCTGAAAAGACAAGCCAAGCTCGCTAAGAAATAGGTTACTAAAAAATTGGATACCCTCACAGCGAACCCCTGTGAGGGTATTTTTTTACTTCTCGCTACTATGCCTACCTGTCCTAACGACGGCGCCGGACTAAAAGAAGGAATGTTCAGCAGCAACCGCCCCTTCACGGTGGAAGCTGTTGCGTTTATTCACACCTTTACCAGTAGTAAAGCTGCCGGCTATTGCGAAAAGTGTGGCCTATCCTTGCTAGCACAAGCTCGGGGGGAAGCCAGCCGGCAGGCCCAGAACCTGAATGCTACGCTGAACAAGTATATCCACTACGTGCCGTTACTCTCTCTACAGCAGCCTGCGGGTTGGCAAGCGACGCCTCTGGGCTTGGTTACGGGCCAATCCGTTACGGGCACCGGCGTGTTCTCCGAGTTTGCTAGCGCTTGGACTGACTTATTCGGAGCGCAGTCAAACGCCTATAACCAGAAAATAGCGGGTGGCGAAAAAATCTGCCAAACGCAGCTGCGCCTCAAGTGTGTTGAAATGGGCGGCAACGCCGTTTTGGCGGTGGATATTGACTATGCTGAAGTAGGGGGCGACAAGGGTATGCTTATGGTCTGCATGACTGGTACGGCGATGCTGCTGGAGAACACCGCGGTGATGGGGGCCGAAGCCGTTGAGGGCCTTAACATCATCACGGAGACTGCTAAGTACCGTCGGGGTATGCGTCGGTTTGCGGGTATTATCAATAATGCGAACTCGCATCCGATTACCACTGGGGTGGTGGGGAGTTAACTACTTTGCTGCTCTGTGGCGATTCTCTCGAGCTAATGAGAGACGCAATCTGACCCCTTCCAATTATGCTTCCTTCACTTTTATTGGCAATGGTCCAGACTGCAGTAGCCAGGATTTCAGGTCTCGCTGGCCTACTTGTTCGGCCCTAAAGGCTAGTTTGTTGGCTCGCACTAAGCGAGTCGTTTGCTGTACTATCATCGCATCCCCATTATGGCTACGAACTTACCATTACGCGTTGAGCGCGTCAGCCACACCAACCCAGAAGGCAAGGAATGGCCCATACTGTATAAGTATCGGGACGGAGCTAATCCGTTCCATCTACGTGCCATTACTAACGGCGAGCTCTACCTTTCTTCTCCAGCCGATTTTGTCGACAAATTAGACTGCAATCTTCCTACTGATGTTACACTTCTATCAACCCAGGAGCGGCTGGAATTTGTACGTCGGAGCATTTTTAATCAGTTTCCTGAACTCAGATTAAAATCGCCTGATAAGCAACGTAGGCAAATCAGATATTGGGCTAACAAAGGCCCTATCAACGACCCGGCCCACGTGCAGCGAGTTTTCGACAACGCACAAAAGGACTTTAATAACCGCTTCGGAGTATTGTGTTTGACAGCCAATCCTGCTAATGAACATCTATGGCAAGGGTATGCAGCTGACTTCAGCGGCTTCAGTATCGGTTTCCAGCCGCAACTATTTGATGAATACGGTGGCGGCCGCATCATTTACGTGCCAGAATTACCTGTCTTCAAAGGCAATGAAGACCCTAGCACTTATATGGTAAACCAGATTCTGTTGAAACGCAAGCAGTACGAGCCGGAAGATGAATTCAGAATTACTAGGTTCTGGCCAGCTAAGCCTACTGCTGACCAGCGCAAGATTCATGCTCGGCCTCAACAAGTAGCCGAAGTTGTCATTGGCTACAGAGCTTCAGCAGCACTAACAGCTACTATTCAACAGTATCTTCCCGCTACTCCTATCCGCGTTGCTCGGCCCAATGGTAGCGGAGGTGTTCTGTTGGAGCCATGGCAGATATGAGTAAGTGAGCGGCGTGATAGGAATATATACTGACGCGATTTACTTCATTCTACATGCCTAGCCCTATCTTACCAGCCTGTGGAAATAACCCGCCAGCTGCGCCGCGAACGAGTCGATAAAGAGGATTTAGCCCCCAAGGTTTACCGCCCACGAGCTGCCCGCCAGCTCGCGCAAGAGCAGAGCCAACAGTAAGTGGCAGCCACGGATGAAATTATCAGCTTGGCTGCGCGGCGTATATAGCCGACCGAATTAATCCAATTCTAATGAACCGTGCTGCCACGCTTGAAATGCCACCATCTACATCTGCAAGTGCTCCTCCTAGCACGATACCAGTTGCTGCCGGCACTTCTGTTGTAGTGATAGGGGCTAATGGCTCTGGAAAATCCACCTTGGGCGCATGGCTTGAATTGAGCGGCCCACAAGCTGATTTAGCTTATCGAATCGGCGCGCAGAAATCGTTAGACTTTCCAGATAGGGTTAGCCCAACCTCTGTTGAAATAGCTGAGCGTGAACTTCGATATGGAGCCATTTCTACTAGAAGCCTCCGAATCTGGCACTACCCAAACCGGCAATTTCAACCAGTCCGGTACCAGCAACAAGCAGACGATAAAAGGCAACAAAGGCATTATTCAGACTACCAACGGTAACATTCTGAATAACATTACTCTGGAAGATTGCAAACGCGACCTCGAAACGGCCCAGCGCGAGATAGAGCATCTGCGCAGTCGGCTTCAGGATAAGGAAGAGTTGCTGAAGTCTAAAGACGATACTATCAAACTGTTACGGGGCACCTTTGACCGCCCAAACTAACCACATAATGGAAAAGACGATTAATCTTCACTTTATCGACGAGGACAAGGGTGGTTACTTTAATGTGACTATCGACTCCATTGACTTTGAGCGAACGGTACCTGGCCAAAATGGTAGGCAAGCCCATACGGTGCTAATGCTAAAGGACATACCTAGCCAGTACCGCGTTAAAGAATCAATAAAGCAGATTAAGCAGCTCATTCAACAAGCGCAGTCCGACTAAACTGACAAGGCGTAGACAGGAATTTCGTCTGCCTATCAATATTTTCACTATATCTACATAGATTAGTAGCTAAGTCAGGAACCATCGTTTGTTCGTACGTATTTGTATCTACGCAACAATCCATTATTCACTCTTTTTCCACCTCTTCTCCTTACTGGTTCGCACCCAGCGCGTTATGGAGTGAATGCCTCGTACACGTTACTTGCACTCTATAACAGGTTAAGTTCTCACCTTCAACATGAAACAATTTTTACCTTCTTCTCATGCATATCTCCAGAGACCTCGAGAAGGCCCCTTACCTCTACCACGAGGCAGTTCGGGCAATATTACACATCGGTAAAGTCACCCTGATTTGGTTGGGCGGTGCCTCCGTATCAACCTCGGCAGTAGCTGCTGCTGTCGCCACTATTTCGACCAAAGCGAAGGTGGCAATGGAAAAACGAATCGATAGCTTCATGGATACGTGCGAGCGGGTAGACAACGCCTTCGACACGCCCGTGAATGCACTCAAAGAAACGGGGAAAGCAGGCTCCGAAACCACGAAAACGACCACTGGGAAAAAGAGCGCTAAGAAGGCCATAACCCAACACACGGGCGGCAAGGGCAAAACCCAGCATTATACCCAGCCACCAACCGTGCGCACGCTGGTTGTGGAAAAGCCCCGGACTGAAGAAGACGTCACCTTGGCCCTAGAATCGGTAGCGGCCATGAGCCACGCACTACAGCACCCGTTAGATTCGCTTGCCGCGGCTGCCGAAGTGCGGGGCAACCGCCTGCTCAGCCAAGCCATTTACTACCACGACGCGAAAAATTTTGACGCGAAGTACACGCTGCTTCTCCAATCGCGTGAGCAGTTTCGATTGGCAGCACACAAGCGATAAAGTAGATTTATTCGGATTGCAACAACATGTAACAGGCCTGCTTGTCGGCAGGCCTGTTTTTTTGTATCAGAAGCTTTGCCATCGTATGACCTTAATAGCCGCCACCATCAATGCGGGGTACCCTATTTTGCTGGGCGATATTCTCGTAACCTCTGAAACAGGAGGGCAGGAACAGCCTATACCCACTTTCTTGGGTAGCGTAAACCACCGATTGCCTCCAAACCGGAAGTACGAACCAGCCCTGCTGACCCGCAAGATTTACGTGGTGACCGACCAATTGGCCGTGGGGCTGGCCGGCCTCAACCGCGAGATGAAGCTGTTTCTCGACGACCTTAAATCTCGTTTCAACCTACTGCCCGTCACCGAGCCTCACCTTCTAGCTTTTTTAGAAGAGTGTGGCGCAAGCGCTTACCCCAACATAGCGGCTATCTTGCTGCACGCGGCCCCTACGCCAGAAGGCACCCTTATTAGTTGCCATCATATCGGTAACTCCTGGCGCGCCGCCTCCACCAAGGCTTTTGGAGATGTGTTTGCTTGCGGCAGTGGCAGTGAGGACTTTATACAAGATGCCGGTCAGGAATGGTCGGTACCGGTTAGGTCGTTATCGGATGGCCTTACCCAGGCTATTTCGCTCAACTACTGCTTAATAGGCAATATCCTGGGCCAGGAAAGAATATCGCTGGCCACTATTGAAAAGCACTGGGGAGCTGGTTTCGAGATGATTTACTTCGACGGAAAGCGCTTCCGTAACATGGAGGACATCACCATCGTGCTCTGGCATGGCCGGCTAAATGTGGCTACCGGCAAGTGGGATGTGAATCCGCTAACAATTCTCAACTACCGCTACAGCAGTGATGGCGAGGTGCTAGTAATTGACGTGGCTGCCCACGGCGACCACAAGACCTACGGCGTGCTACCCCTCTATTTGAGGCCCGAAAATCTTGACCAGTCTACCCTACCCACCGAAAATCACTTTGATGCCCGACGCATCTGCTTTTCTTATATCCTGGAATTGGAAGAACGGGTAACCGTTGGGTCAGAAACCTTCACCCAGGTTGCCACTCCAACATTCTATACCGAGAAGGGCGCCGATATGCCATCTTCCCAGCTACCGGAAGGGACGCCAAATCCATTTCGTTCGACCCGTAGAGACGGCAGCATTCCAAACCTGGGGCTAACGAAGGTAGATATCAGCCCTGAAGGTGATGTTAAAATCCTGGTACAGGAGGGCGTGCATGAGCATGTCATAGCAAGCATGCGCCAAACGCTACTCTCCCGGCTTGGTCCTGATGGCCGGCTACCTGGGCAAGCCATCGAATATTAGCGAGTTAGTGGCTACTCGGCTACCAACCGCTCTACCCGCAGCACCAGCCCAGACACTAGCCCCGCGGCATCGACCTCATAGTGCAGCTGCCGGTGGCAGTTGGGGCACAGAGCCACGGCGTTGCTGGTCGTGTCGCTGCCACCCTGGGCTAGCCATTTTACGTGGTGTACCTCCAGGTAAGGCGTGCCGTCCTCACGCAGGAAAGGCGCGGGCTGGCCGCAACACTCGCAGCGCCCAGCCACCTGCTATAACACCCAGTCCACCACGGCTAGGTCACGCACGACTTGCTCCAAAGACTGGGACGAGAAACGGGGCCGCGCCAAGGCTAAGCGCAGCACCTACCTCGACGACATCAACCAGGTGCTCAACCGCTATCAGGACGCGGCCACTGCGGCCGCTCACGCCGCTCAGCTCGCCGGCCGCGTGATCGACAAGGACAAGCATTGCTATGTTCGCCTAGCGCAGGAGAGTAAAGCGATTATTGTTACCCGCATATTAGGAAGCCGGCTATTACGCTATTCCCTTATCTGCCCCCAGCCTGTTCAGTTGCCGCACCAGCCCCTCCCCTACTGAACAGGAAGCCACACTACTCCCTTGCCCCAATACCCAGCCGCCACGCCTCATCATAAAGTAGGGTACGTAGCAAAGTACTGGTATTACGCATCCCCCGCGCCTGCGCCACCGCCTGCGCCAACGCTTTATCATTCCCACCTGCTACCAACCGCTGGCCCCGGTAGTACTCCTGCAGCAGCAACTGACGCACCAGTTCCGGCAAGCTTATCTGCCGCTTCTTGGCTAGGGCTTCGAAGCGGTCTACTTCTCCAGCTGGTAGCTGCATGTTCAACAGCCCCCCGTTACGCCGGGCCTGGGCCTGCTGCACCGCGTCCACGAGCAAGGTGCGCAGGAACGTGAGGCGGGAGCTGATGCCGCTCCCGGTCACCAGCGCTTCCACTTGCTGGGCGAGCTCGGCGGAGAGGGTAAGAGTGAGTTTTTGGTCCGTGTCGGCCAGGCGGCTGCCGATGGCGGTGGGGGCATTATTAAAGCCCCTCTCCAGCTCGAAGGGGCGGTGAGTGTCGAACCACTGCTGCTCAAGAACCCGCAGGTCCTGGCCGGGGGTGGCGAATTGGATCAGGTTGAAGGAAAGGGCGTCGAGGCCGTGCTCGTTCACTAGCACTTGCAGGCGGCCGGCGTGATGGGTGCCTTGCTTGAGTTGGGACTTATGCTGGCTGTAGCGGGCCTTGAAGTTCTGGGCGCTGCCGATGTAGAGGCGCTCGTCGACGCTGCTGCGGATGGCGTAGATGCCGGGGCTGGTGGCGGAGGGGGTGGATTATTCTTTAGCCGGTTTTTCTAGTGCCTTTATCCGCTCAATCTCTTCAATCAATAGCATACGCACCAAGTCAGATAAGCTGATGCCCCTCTTACTAGCTACACGCTTCCCTTCTTGAATAAGGCTCTTCTGAGCGCGCACACTAATCAGTCCGGAATCTTTTTCATCTGCCATGTGACAAACATACTGTGTTTGTCATACAGTGGCCTAAATGTCTCGTCTATCAAGCATTGAAACTGACCGAGCCTGTACTACATTTGTCATACAAACACAATACAAGCCCCCTTGCGCAATGTGTGATACGACCACTCTGAAAACTGATTTTGCCGACATGGCTGCAAAGCTTGTGTGCGTCCGATGCTCTATACAGAAAGAGCTCCCCGCTTTTGGCAAGCTGCGACGCAACAGATTGGCTGATATCTGCCGCGACTGCAAATGGGAAAACTATTGGAAGAGCGAAAGACTATCGACCGAACTGCGTCGAGCCTTACATGGCACTCTCTCCCCAAATAAAACAGAAGCACTAATTGGCTGCTCAACAACAACGTTACGTGCGCACCTACAGAGCCAATTCTTACCAGCAATGACATGGGAAAACTATGGTCGAAGTGGCTGGCACATGGACCATATAGCCCCTTGTTCAGCTTTCAATTTAGCTGATGCAGCTCAAGTCAAACTATGTTATCACTACACCAATCTGCGCCCATCTTGGGCAGCTGATAACCACAAAAAGAGTGGGAAAATAACACCAGAAGCTATGCAGCTTCTACAGAATGCTGGTCTTGTCAGTCAATCCATGACAGCATAAAAAGAGGCTATCCGCGCCAACGGATAGCCTCTTGAGCTAAAAACCAGGTCGCCAAACCTAATTCCTAACCTTCACCTCAAAATTACATGCAAACCCATGTACTCAGGCAGGATGCTGCGCCAACAGCATTCGCAACACTTTCCGCTCTCCGCACCCAGCTCACCACCCTCACCTTCCACTCCCCCTACCTTAGCGAGGCGGAAAAGCTACTGGCCAACCACCGCATCCACGACTGCGAGCAGGTGGCCCAACTGCTACGTTGGCTCCACACCGTACCTGCCGAATTAGCCCAACGCGAAGCGGCCTACTATAGCCAAGACAAGCCTTGTTCAGCCAACGGCTGCCAGTACCACCCGCTGAACACACACTCCTAGGGCGATGTGGTACAAGCAGCAACTCAAGCGCGTGCGCCAAGCACGCAAGGCAGTCAAGCATCAACAAGACCAGCTGTTAATGCTTGAACTAGAAGGCGTGGTGGCCGTCCGGCTTCACACCCTCACCAGCACCCTCTCCTTACCCATATCTCGAGAAATCGCTTCGCAACTAGCCGATGTGCTGCGTGAGGCGCTCAGCGACCGACGCAAGCAGCTGAAAAAGGAGGCTGTGCAGCTCACCCACGACCAGCGGGAAAGTCAGGAGTTGCGGGCCACTGATAAGGCCCTGTTGAAAGCCACCAAGAAGAATCGGCTCCAACAATGAAACGGGCGGCTTGGATTGCCCAACAGCGCGGTCGTAAGGCCGTGCTGTACGTGATACGCGTGTACAATAAAGACGGGGAGGTATTTTACAAGGTGGGGATTACTTTCTGTTTCTCCTCACGCTTTTCTCGACTCAAAACGGTGTATCGCTTCCGAACACTGGCCAGATTTAGCAGCTATAATGCAGGGGCCGTGTTTGACTTGGAGCAGCGGCTGCATCGGGAGTTTAGTGGATTAGCCTATCAGCCCCTCTCCTCCTTCTCAGGGTATACGGAGTGCTACCACACTGCCACCCCCATCCTGGCAGCATTGCCAAGAGGCACATTCTTTCTGAGGCGTGGGGTAGATATTTAACAATATTTGTACCGCCTACCACGGAAACCAGCCTTATGCTCAGACAGCTTCTACTTACCCTGCTGCTTGCCACTTGTGCGGCCTCTCCCGCCTTCGCTCAGACTGCCCCCAGCACCGCCAGCCAGCCCAAGCAGTTTTGCCGCGTGTTTGTATCGTTACGGGGGGTTGCTGACCGCGCTGTTGAAATCAAGATGGTCTATGGGCAGGAGTCGAAAACTGCCCCACTGGTAGATAGTCGCTTGGCGGAAGAGGCAGCTAAAGTTGCCTCCTTTGATTCGGAGTCTCAAGCCTTCAATTACCTAAGTAGCAAAGATTGGGAATTGGTTGGCTATCAGTATCTGCCTGGCGTTTACGTACTGGCTCAGTTCCAACGTTCACTCTCCCAGTAGCTTGAAGCCTACGAGCATCAAGACCTGATTCATTAGTCAGAAAGGCCAGGCACGATGATTGTATTCCGGTCACGTAGAGCCGCCTCATTACTAAACACGCGCAGTCCCCCGCCTCACTAGAAGCTTAGTAACCTTCGCCACCACAAGTCTCATCACCCGCCCCGCTTTAGAAACCGCTATCGGCGAAGTAGTGGGTTGCAGAGTCTGGTCAATAAACCGAACCCGTTGCTCTACGAACAAGGCCGGGGTGGAGTCGATAACTTGGCTGACTTTACTCAGGGGCAAAGTCTGTAGATAGGCAGACTTGTCGAAATCAGGGTAGGTGGTATAGATGCTAAGTTTGGCTTCGTCGGCGAGTGTCGTAAGAACTCGAATCTTTTCGAGGGCTGCCCACTTCCGGCATATTACCTCCTCTTCGGCTACTACAAACGGGCTGGCAGTTTTGTCAGCAATGCCATAAGCCCAGCTTAAGAAGAACAGGAGATGGTATAACCGCAGGAAGTTTTCAAGGGAGTAATAAATATCTGTGGTAAAGCCGTGTACGATAGCGTGGCGGTTTAACTTATCAGCTACTAAACCCGTGCGAGTATCGAGGTAGAGGTTATTGGCCAAATACTCTTTCGCAATAGAAAGCCATTGAGTTATATAAGCCTGCTCATTTGCTATCACTTGCTTAAATTGGTTGGTATCGAGGCGGATTAGGGGGTGGCAATCCGCTTCTTCTGCTTCCAAGGCCTCACGGTGCATGGTTACATAGTCTTGCGCAACGCAATCAAATACCTTCAGCAACTGGCTAGATTTGGTGAGCGCAGCGCTATTCTGGCCTTGTACAACGGTCAGATAGTGACGCATGGAGCCTTCGATGACGGGAATCAGCAAATTGATAGCTCCGGCATATTCTTTCTGCAGGGCCAGCACCACGGCTTGGTCAATGAGGAGGGCGAAGGGGGCCAGACTTTTTCTTTTCTTAAAAAAGCCCTCAATAAAGCTGGCGGTGGTTTTAAGATCGTAAAAGGAACGGGTAAAAATACGGAAGATGGCCTCCATGCTACCAGTCCCCTCTTCGCTCATTTTCTTGAGTAGTTCTACCTCCCAGCCAAATAAATAGGGATGGACATAAGCCCAGTTGAAGGGCTTTAAGTACTCATTGATTTTAATAGCTTTATTTATCTCTTGAAGCTCGCGCTTCTGGCTATCATTTTTTTTCTTAAACCTTGCTTTGCTTTGCTCCGTGCCCATGCGGTAATGGAATTTATCTGCGCGATAGTGGTGACATACGTAGGCTAACCACGAAACGCAGGATATGCGAACAGCTTTTAGAGGGGCTAACCAGTAGAACTAGCCCAATTGGCAGCAATACAGCTTCGCTGTTCCAGGGATGCGTCTCACAGTTCCGAGCAACTACGCTTTGGGCGTTGGCACTTATCCAACCAGTCGAAGCCACGCCTCACAACCCAGCGCTGGGATAACACCACATAGTCTTTGGGTTCACCTCCACGTGCATACCCGGCTTAGTAATGACCACGAGTGATTCCTGTTATCCAATTCTCTAGCCAACATTAAGGACTAACAACTAGGTATACCCCATCACTTAGCATGGAAAAAATACTAAATATTTGAGAAGTCAAAATTATTTGCCATATTTACTTCAAGAAGTGGCAAAATAATCTACCATAACCTATGGACCTATTCGCAACCTATGAACACTGGCAAGGCAGTCCAGTAGAAGCTACATATGAGGTTACGGAGGTTCTACTTCATTTTCGCCCTGGGGTACTTCCTCCTACTGAACGGGTCATGCGCAAATGGCGTCAGGATGGGGTACTCACTCGCGTGGGACGGCGCTTCACAGGCTATAACGTACTGGAGGCTGCCTACGTGAGTTGGCAACGTAAAGAGTCAGTTACTATAAGTAATATCACTGCCCGGCTCCGGGAGCTTGGCATTGTTGACTTGGCGGCAGCATTAACGCAAAAGGCTCGCGTTGAGCTCTCCAGTAGTCCTTCAGCCCAGCGTGTGGAACAGGCTGCTATTCTACTGGCTTATGGCATCCTAAAACAGTTTCAAGCGATACGAGCGGGCTATCCTGTAGGCGTGGGATTAAGCCACCCAAATCCACAAACAGCCGCAACTGCCATTCCTCTAGAGCTACGCCAAGCTCAAGCGCATCTGGCACGGCTGGCTATCGGCAGCGGGCAAGCGGATATATGCGCCAGTGTACATGAATTACTCTCTTTTTGTACTCGCCCCTTGCGTGAGTGGGCCCCCTCTCCCCTGCAAACAGATGAACGTTATGCTAATGTGGTCCTTATCAATCAAGAATATCACGTGCCCACCCAGGAGTGTGGCGACCTCGCTGAACTAGGCGGACACTTGGCCGATATTGTAGAGCGGCAATTATACGGGCAGCTACGCACTGGTCTTGATAAACTCGATGATACTGACCGGCCGGCAGCTTATACACTTGTTCGCCAATTCGTGGCAACCCATCCCATGGCTACTTGGCAAGAGCTAGCAACGGCCTATCGACATCCCCTATTAAATAAGGAAATCACCGATTGGCTGCGTACAGTCTATGAGCCGGTTCATGCTCATCTAGCCAACTCGGAAGGATATATCCCTCGTTGCGCCCATTGCCGGGCCCCACTAGCAAGGCCAATAGCTCATCACAGTAGCAGTAGTTCTTTACAGTGCCTACTCGTCGGCTGCCGCGCCGCACATCCACAGCCCCAAATGGCCTCTATGTCGCCAAAACTAGGCGATACGTACCTAGCCCGCCCGGAAATTCTACAGTACTGGTGCAGCCCAGCTTTAGAAGAACTTCGGCTGTATGAAGAGTTATCAGCAATTTTCGGTCGTACCGAGGAGGTTCACCTCTACCCTTTTGAAGATAAGTGTGATGTAGCTGTTGGTATGCGCATTGGCATAGATGTAAAAGATTATCACGACCCTGTGCGTCTGGCTCATAAGCTCAATCACCGCCTCGAAGCCCTACACCTTTACGAAGAGGTGGTTGTAGCCGTCGCTCAACGCCAAGTACGTAACCGGCCGGAGTATTTGCGGCAGGTACAGGAGCAACTACACCCTAAGCTGGCTCGGCGCATTCACGTCTTGGCGGTAGACGACCTCATCCACACACTCCGCACCCATGGCCGCCTCAGCTAAATCGAAAGCCGCGCCTACAACGGCTAATCCACTCAATCCGCCTGACTGGCGGCGCCAGCTTCGCATTCAGTGGAGCTGTGTGCTGCTAGAACTACTCGGAGAAAGTAGTCTCGAACTCTTACCCCATTTATTAAATGGAAGCAAGGCTTTTGAGACGAGTTACCAAGCGACGCATTACACGCAGGCTATTGCACAAAATCGCCGCCGTACTGGCTCCCTGCCCACACGCCGTGCTGTGCAAAAGGCTGCGCGTGACCTGTACACATTCGCCCGCCAGGCTGGCATCACTCCCGCCTACCGTATTGATGAAGTAAGCCTTCTTTTCACCCGCGAGGAAGGAAAAGACGATGAAATCGAACGTGCTCGAGCGGTGCTGCTCTCCCCTCTCACGCACACTAAACCTGTGCGCAAGCTTGCCCCAACTGAAGATGACTTGGTCGTTCGACTGCGAGAGGAAGGTAGCCCTCTTAATATCCCACTACGCCTGGGTGGCCTTACCCCGCCTCTTCCAGCACAGCACAACTTACGCCGCTCTCCGGTAAAAGAGCTAATAGTAAGCATTAGCGACTTGCGCGCCATGGCTCAATTCATGGATGGGCAGGACAAGACCGCGCAACGCTTTCCTAGGGAGGAATGGGCTAATCGCCTGGAAGACATCTTAGTTGACGCGTGGAAGGAAGGCAAGCTGCGCCGCACAGAGGTGTTGGATTTAACAGGGTTACGCCACCTTATTGGCCTACCTGGCTCCGGTAAAACTACCCTCATCACCCTTTTGTGTGCTCACTTAGCTAGCATTGGACTCCGGGTTGCCGTTTTTTTCACTAGCATTGAAACAGCTCGTGACTACTTAGAGCGGCTACGCAATTACAAGGTGCAGGCTGGTCTACTAGTTGGTCGAGGTCCGGCCACCCATGCACGTCACGCTGACCGTTTGGCGCAGCTTATTGCGGCGCAGGGTCACGACGGTTTTGCTGATACCCGGGCGGGGGCGGACCTATTAGCTCAAACATGCCCACTGCCCGCTTTTGCTGTGGATGAAGCCACTGCCTGGCGCGAGTGGAGGCCTACCGAAGCTCCTTGCGAAAAGCTCTATCTACCTGACTCACTTAGTAAGGATAATCCCCAAGCCTTACTTTGCCCGCTATGGAGCCAGTGCGGACGCGTAAAGAATCAACGTGAATTGGTCAGCGCGCCAGTTTGGTTAGGGCACATTCGTAGTGCAGACACACAAGTACCAGCCCATACTAGCACCGACAAGCTGCAATATTTTGAATTGCTAGCCGAGCATTTCGACCTGCTCATCTTTGATGAAGTAGACGAAAGCCAACGCTTGCTCGATGATTTAGGTGCTCTAACGCTTGAGCTTGGCGGCACGCACGAAAGTATTCACATGCAAGCGCAGCGCGTTACCGGCATGGCCCTCACAGGCGGCGTAGCCTCCTGGCGCGAACGAGAGCTTTTGCTACCCCACGTGTACGCGGCAAACACCTTTGAACGACACCTAATTCGATTCTACGATACTATCCTACGCCTTGACCGCGACGAATTAGGCAAACAACTGGAGCAGCAGTTGCTCACTACCAACTATCTAATTCGCTTTGCACTTGGCCGTGTACCTACAGTTAGCACTTTATCCCCCGAATATCAAGCTGGCCTTTATGATTTCTGGGATAGCGCTGTATACGCGGCCTTTTACGGCGATGCCCGGCCGGAACAAAAGATGCAGGATTGGCAGCGCAGGCTGGGATTTAAAACAGAGAAGAAAGCACGCAAACGCTGGGAATCGCTTGTTGCTGCCTTGGCAAACTACCTGCACGCCCTCTACCACGATGAGGATGTACAAGCAGCCATACAAACCCTAGTTGAGCAGTTAAACGAATTATTACACATCCCTGCGACTTACCACGACTTGGTAGCCCCCGTAGCACAAGTACTGGTCGAAGTTGGATTCGCCGTTGCCTCCTATCAGAAACTGGCCCGCATTGCCCAATCACTTTCACAGTTTGGTTTGCTGCCCGATAACCTAGTCGGAGGTCAAATTAGTGAGGCTCTACGTTTGATGGTACCGGTCAACTTACTCGGTCAGTTTAGTGCTGTACGATTTCGCTATAGCCAGACCGGCCGCCGGGCGGGCCAGCGATTTCCGAATGTAGTCATCGACTATTTACTTCTCGACTCCACACCCCGTCTACTGCTGCACCGTCTGCATCATCCAGGCCGCGCGCACGTACTCCTAGCCTCTGCAACCTCATGGCTGCCTGACGCACCCGCCTATCATGTGGGGGTAGCACCTTCTTACGTACTTCGCTCAGCGCGCCCTGCCCCTGTGCGGATTCAGCTACAGTGTCGGCCCATAGTACATCCTGAACGGCCTCACGAGTATCTACGCTTTAGCGGTGCTGGAGGTGCTCAGTTTGAGAGCTTAGCTCAGATGGTAGCCAGCCTAACTCGCGCCGATGCCACGGGCACCTCAACCCTGGAACGTGATGCCCTATTTACTTCAGGCCCCCGGAAGCGACGACGTCTAGCAGCGTTAATCGTCAACTCTTATGAGCAAGTACAGGTGGTTATGCAGGCTTTAGTAGAAGCTAATAAGGAATTAGCTAAGCACGCCCGAGGTATCATGCGCACTCGCCCATCTGATGGGCTTCCAGCCAAGCACTACTTACTGAAGGGACAAGTAGAATTACTAGGCCAGCTAGTCGATGACGAAAGCGTGCAAGTTATAATTTTTCCCTTCACGGCGCTAGGGAGAGGCATCAATATCGTATTTAATGACTTGGAAAATATTAATGATCCAGATAATCGAACGGCAGCTATCGGTACGGTTTATTTTCTAACTCGCCCGCACCCGACAGCGGGAGACGTAAGCCTACTACTCTCCACCATTGCGCAGCATACGGAGCACTTCGATTTAACAGACTTCTCTGCTAGCAGCTTAGCGATTATCGCGGACACTTTTATAGAGGAACGTCGCCTCCTTTATAAGAAAGTCATGAGTTTGCTGGCCCGGCCCCTTAGTGCCCACCGTCTACCGAAGGAGTTTATCAGACCGTTCGCCGCAGACCTACTCATTCCTATTCTGCAAACAATTGGTCGTGCTATTCGTGGCGGCAGCCCAGCTAATGTTTACTTTATCGATGCTGCCTGGGCTCCTAACAGTGCCGAATGGAATGAAGATAATCCGCGCAGAAAACCTGACGATAAGCGCTCTAGTGTGCTCGTCACCATGCAGGAATTATTTGCTGAGTATCTAAGCAATGATTGTCCGCCAGAATGGTTTCCGCCTGTTCTAGCGGCTCTCTATGCCCCTTTTGCAGAAGCATTTGATTCCATTGAAGGACTCATCACCGAACACAGTATGTACCGCTAACTCCTTTTTCCTATGGCTCGCAAATCAGCTTCTGACGTACCTCCCACCCTTTTAGCTTTTGCCTTTTCCAGCGAAGGGCCCACGCCCTCTTATCCCATCACTCGCGTCCGCTGGACGCAGGACGCACATGATTGGGTCACTGATTTAGCGGATGAACGCTGGAAAGCGAAAGAGAAGAAATTGCCCATCAAAGACCTTCGCCTGCGGGTGCAACTTTACGACCCTGGTACGGTTCGCGTAGGGTATGAGCTGGGGTTAGGTATGCGGTTCGGTGAGCGGGAAGGACGATTCCTACTTTTCAGCCAATCTGACAAGGAAACGGCTGAAGCTGCGGCTAATCGCGCTATTGTCCAATGGACTCGGGAAGCTTTGACAAAGCTTGGTTTGAGTGAATCGGAAAAAGCAGTTGTAGATAGGCTGCAAAAGCTAGCTATACGCGGTTTGGCTGCTGAGGCTACTCTTACTACGGTTCCGATTTTTACTTGGGGTAAGGGAAGTAACGGTACGGCTATTCCCGCTAAATCTTATGAAGCTACCGCTTTTGCTGACCTAGCCGATTATGCAGCCGGTTTACTGGTCGGTCAGGAAGTGTTTGATGGTAAAGGAATATTGCGTCGTGAAGTCGGAACTGACCTTAGCGATGGCAGTGCCCGACTGCTTACCGAGCCTATGTCCGTTACCTTAGGCCGACACCAAGGCAGCTTTAGCTTGGGGCTAACTCTTCGGGTTGCCACCTACCCCGGCCGTAATTTGCCTGTACTAGTATTGGAAGTCCGTAAGCAAAATTGGACTGGTACACCTACCAAAAGCTATCGGGGACGCGGCTTGAGTGGGCTGGCATTTCCTAGTGAGCAACTTGGTCGTGCATTCAAATACACTATCAGCAATCGGCTTTTGTTGCAAGAAGATTATGCAGCCTTGGCAGCAGAATACTTTCTTCCAGCACCTGCTGCTGATTTTACTGCTACGGAATTAGGTCGAGATGGTGCGTCGGCGCAGGACTTTTCTCGCTGTCCCGTCTGGGTACAGGCACTGCCAGGTCGCAGCAAAGTCAAAACTGCTGGCACAGGTGTTACCGACCTCGACCGTTTGGATGTTTACTCCGCAGTTGCTAAGTTATTAGAATCTGTGGGTTTTCGCCAGTGGGGTGGCTCACTCCGCTTAGTTGAAACCCATACTACCCCTTTAGCTGGGTTAGGTGCGGATTGGCAGGCGGCCTTTCCTTTAACAACTAAGCGAAAAAAGCTATCTTCTCTCAGTCCTCAAGAACAGAAGAAAAAAGAGACGGATACCAGTAAGAAGAAAAAGGCACTCTACGCTGACTGGAAGGCTCGTGTCCAAGATGGACTAGCCCAATATTACAATGGGCAATATCACTTGCTTATTGCCTACCAAAACGGGTTAGTAGATGATGCTAAGATGGCGCGGGATACGCTTAAAAAAGCGATGGGTACGCAGACTGTCAAGTTTCACCTCGAGGAGCTTCCCCCCAACGTACACCTCTCTAATTGGAACCCAAATGAAAGACAATACCGAGGGCGTTCAGCCTGGCCTCGGGAACGGGCCGAACGGCGCCAAGCAGCTTGGCAACCATGGATAAGCCGCTTACAGAAGAAGTATAACCCCGATGGTAAAGAACCTTTAGACGGGGCTTTGGTAATAGCTCGCAAACACTATAAGCATACCGATGGGAGCAGCGGTGACGATGACCCTATCAATAAGCAAGTAGGGCGCGTTGAACTCATTAACGGACTGAATGTGCTCGTTCAATATTTACTCCCTATCGCCGAAACAGAGCATCCGGTTACCGCAGACGAAGTGGCCGAATTTCGATTACGCACTATTAACGCTTGGGGCGATTTAGCATGGAAGTCAGTAGGCCGCATGCATAGCCTATCCGGTCGCCTTCCTAAAAGCCTACCTCACGTAGCAGCTGGTGATTTTTCTCCGGTAGTACTGGGTATGGGCATTATTCGAGTTAACCAGAAACAGCAGAAAGGGAATAGTACCAGCTTTATTCCTTACTTGGTAGAGGTAGACACGCAGACTGGGGAATGCTTAGCTACCACGCTACTGCATAAGCGTGAGAAGTCCCAACCTGAAGAAGTGATTTGGTTACCGTTGCCCCAAGCGGTACGACGCGTTGCCGGGCACGGACCTAGCTACCTAGGAGATACAACCAACACCCTTGCGCTTGTGGACGGGCGAAAAAACCAAGCAGGTCAGTTCTTTTTCAATCAACTTCGCGCTCGGGCTGCTCATCACCACAATCGAGATGTAGTCATCTTAGCTGACATGGGTACGCTCGGTGGTGTTTGGCCTTGGTTGGCAGACAAATCTCTGGATGGAAGTGGGTCTTCAAAAATTAGCCTGCCGGGGGGTGGAAGTAACTTGCTAACCGGTTTACCACACGCTTCTTTATTGCGTATTCGACCTGACCACGCGCCGAAAGTCGTGCTTGCAGCAGAAGGTCTGTTAGCTTCCGATGGCCATGAAACTCGCCCAGTTGGTACTTGGGCTGATGCTAAGCTCTATCATTTAACGGAGGCCGGTGCGTCGTTGCCTAGTTATTTATCATTTGGTTCCCGGCTTATGTCTGAACCGCGGGCACAGAGCTGCTATCGCTCCATTACGAGTTTGAAAGGGAAAGACCAGCAAATATTTAACCGAGGTATTTTTACCGGCACCTGGGCTACGCCCGTGGCAGTTGAAATTACTGTTGTACCTAATCCTGACCAACCCATCCCACGCTATACTCCGGATGAACTAGCGCGCTTAGTAGAAGATTTACGGGCTTCATATGACCACTTTGGAGGTTGGACAACGCTACCTGGGCCTCTACACTTTGCTACGGTACTCAAGCAGTATGTTCCAGATTATGACTTGGCTGAGTTTGAAGCAGAGGATGAGGGTGGGAATGAATTGGAGGATGAAGAAGCGCCGGTAGAATAGAGTTGGTATATTCAGTGTCTATGCCCCGGCCTCTAAACTGGGGCATTTTCATGTATACCCCCACCTCATGCTGACCTCCTCCCAGCAAATTAGGCCCCTGGAAAGCAGCAAAAATCGAGCGTTTGTTGTGCTGTCCCGTCCAGCTAAATCGTAATACCTCCCACCTGCGTCAGCTTGCGCGACCCGCGCTAAACAGGCGCCCTATCCCCTCTCGGCAAGCAGCCCTGGGCCTCACCTTCCACTCCCCCTACCTCAGCGAGGCCGAGAAGCTCCTAGCCAACCACCGCATCCACGACTGCGAGCGGGTGTCCCAACTGCTACGCTGGCTCCACACCATACCCGCTGAACTAGCCGGGCGCGAAGCGGCCTACTATAGCCAAGACAAGCCTTGTTCAGCCAACGGCTGCCAGTACCACCCGCTGAACACACACTCCTAGGGCGATGTGGTACAAACAGCAACTCCAGCGCGTGCGTCAAGCACGGAAGGCAGTCAAGCACCAGCAAGACCAGCTTCTCATCCTAGAACTAGAAGGCGTAGTAGCCGTCCAGCTCCATACCCTCACGAGCACCCTCTCCTTGCCCATCTCCCATGAGGTAGCCTCACAACTAGCCGATGTGCTGCGCGAGGCGCTCCGCGACCGACGCAAGCAGTTAAAAGGGGAAGCCAAGCAGCTTACCCACGACCAACGGGAGAGCCAGGAATTGCGGGTCAAGGACAAGACCCTGCTAAAAGCCACCAAAAAACAGCTACCCGAATGAAACGGGCGGCTTGGCTTGCCCAACAGCGCGGCCACAAGGCTGTGCTATACGTGATACGTGTGTACAACCAGCAAGGGGAAGTGTTTTATAAGGTGGGCATTACCTTCTGCTTTTCTTCCAGATTCTCCCGGCTCAAAACAGTATATCGATTCCGAACCTTGGCGCGGTACAGCAGTTATGATGCGGGTATGGTATATGACTTGGAGCAGCGGCTGCACCGGGAGTTCGGTGAGTTATCCTATATCCCTTCATCTCCCTTTTCTGGCTATACGGAGTGTTACCGTGAGGCTGACGCTATCTTAGCAGCGTTGCCGACGAACACCTTCTTTTTGAAAGGTGGAGTTGATATTTGAGTGGGTAATGACGGGCGTTTACAGGTGCCACCGGACAACTTGGCCCACGTCAAGTCATAATTTCACTAAACTTCGACACTCAAAAAGTTGCTCTTTTTATGCAGGTAACGCGCTTTTTTGGTCGTTTTTCGAAAAAATGGGGAGGAGCGCTAAACAAGTAAATGTTGTATAAATAGTGCGGTGTGACACTAATCGAAAATTTCCTCAAAGGGCACGGCCCCACTCTCTCAGGCGAGCTCATCAAACTCATGCGCAGCGAGGAGAGTGTTAGCGATGAAGCCATCCGCAAACGCCTCTCGCGAACAGGTGGCTCAGTGCTCAAGCTGAAGGGCTTTTTCGCCGACAACCAAGTTCTTTTTTTCCTAAAAGAGCAGTATCGGACACCTGAGTACTTTGAAGGGTTAGTGAGAACTTTCCCTGAGGCAGCAAGGCGCTACCACGCTGTAATTGTGGCACTACAGTACCATCATGGCTTCATTCACAAGGACAGGCTTGCATCCTACACATTCAGTCCTACCAACAAGTTGCTAGGACACAAGCGGTTCGACCATATAATCGAGGACCTACTCAAATGGGAGCTCATTCATGTAGAAGGTGACTACATTTCTACTACCGAGCGAGCAGACTTAAATGCATCTGCAAACTTTAGCTATAGCAAGGGTATTGAATTGGCAAGAATGGTTGTACTATACCAGTTTGCAGAGTGGGCACGTGCGATTGGAATAGTTTCGTATGATAGCATAACTACAGACTCAGAGTTTGGTAAGCTCCAGTGGAGCTTTACAGCACCTAGCTATATAACGGGTATTACTCAACATGGAGGGGTGAAGGTGCGCCCAGCATTTGTCGTAGCTGATGTATTAGTGGGCAAGGAATCTACGCTCGACGATATACAGTTTTTCTTGCGTAAGGTTGACATCATAAAGAATCAACGCAATCGCTCGAACTTTCTTCCTTACTTGATTACACAGGGATTAGAGCAAGATGCATTCAAAGAATTAAAGCGGCGAGGCATCATTACAGCAGCAGTAAATAAGTTATTTGGCAACGAATACTTAGAATTACTCAAATCACTCATTGCAACCATCACGAATGCGGGGGCCATATTAAAGGCAAATCCCGATGCCTACTTGAAATTATTGGAACAGCTTGAAAAGCTATCAGGAGGTAAGACAAACAACTTACGCGGAGACTTATTCGAACTTGCTGTTGGTTACTATCACAGTGTATGCCAAAGCTTAGATATTGGCAGACTTATTAATCATGATGGCATACAGAGAGAACTTGATGTTTATGCGGTATACCATAATGAAGTTAGAATTGCTGAATGCAAGGGGTATAAGTACGCGCTAGATAAAGAGACTGTTGAAAAGTGGCTAACGGAGAAAGTACCTGTTGCTTACAAATGGGTTATCGACCCTGCGCGTCAACAAGGCAAGCCTGTGTTTTTCGAAATGTGGTCTACTGGAGGTTTCACTCCTGATGCTGAACAATATCTACGAGAACAAGCTGAGAAGACTAAAAAATATAAGATTGAATTCTATGCCGAAAAGGAAATTACACAAAAGGCCCGTGGGTCGAGCAAGAAGAAAATTACAGAAATCATGCGTGAATACTTTTCAAAGGAAGTATAAATTATATTTTGCACTTCATCAGATACCTTAAGCTCAAAATTTCAACCCTTCTTTCTGTTCTCATAACATGGATTTCTACGGTCACGACAATAACAACAGCTTTACCGGTATCCCAAGCGGCTTTGCTATGCTAGACCGGATAACCCACGGCTGGCAGCCCTCTGACTTGCATATTGTAGCTGGAGTCCACAGCGTAGGCTGCACCTCCTTAGCAGTAAGTGCTATGCTGAATGCTGCTCGTCACTTCCGAAAAAAGGTTGTGCTATTCTCCCTACAAACCTCCCGGAAAAAGATACTGGCTAAACTGGTCTGCGCAGCGGTTGGAGTAGAATTCGGCCCACTCACAAATGGCCGACTCAATGAACAGGAACGCGCCCGAATCGAGGAATTCCGCCAGGAATGGAAAGAGCAGTTGGCTCCTCTTATCCACATCATCGACACGCCCGGCTTGACTATCAAAGAACTGGTCACAACGGCTACACAGCTTCGCGAGGAGGGCGCCGAACTATTTTTTGTAGATACCATTCAGCGCATTCGCATAGGCAAAAAAATGCGTACTTACTGTGCAAACCGAGAACAGGAAATAGCATACCTCACTCGGCAGTTAAAAACTTTAGCTCTAGATACTGAGGCACCCGTCGTAGCAGTAGCCGAGCTAAGCAAAGCTGTCAACGACCGCGGCGGCGACCGCAAGCCTCAATTAACCGACCTGCGTGATTCTAATGTATTAGTCAACGAGGCGGATGCCGTACTACTACTTTACCGAGCCGAACTGCATAATATTTGGGAAGATGAAATGGGGAATCCAACTCAGGGAATTGCCGAGATAAATCTTGCAAAAAGCCGGTTTACTTCCAGAGAAACTATCCAATTACACTTCGCAGCTCGCTATGGGCACTTTGAAGATATGCAGACTGATTGGTACGATACGCCTGAACTAAGCGGCAACGCTACTACGGCCTTCCCTGCGTCCTCATCACATGAAGGCAAAAATCAAGGGACTATTTCTGGGGATCCACCCTTCTAAACACATTCTACAAACAGGCTTTATTCTCCCTTCACCCCATTCTCCCGCAACAGCTCCGGCAAATCAGTTCCCTCCTCCTCTATCCATTCATTACGCCCCATCAATTGTCGAATTAGCTGCAACTGATCTTCCGTAAAGACTTCCTTTACGGGGGCATCTGGTTCTAAATCGTCGTCCCAGAAGCGGTTGCTCCACTGACTAAAATGATCGGGGGAATCGACTGGTTGCGGCGTAGCCGTAGGAGTGAGCAAACGAATGGTACGGTTTTGTCGACGGTAACCGGCAGCAATTGCGCGGAAAATGATGAGGCCATCGTAGTCCCAGTCACAAGCATAGTAGAGATTAACCTCAGGTTCAGGCACGAAATGTTGCTCTAATTTCTTTATGTTGTGCCCCCCTGCGTTCCACAGTTCCACCCCTGCTTGCTCCGCCTTAGCTGGCTGCTTCAAGTAGTTTTCATTCTCACACAAAACGACTGTCCCCGCTCGCAGCCGCCCAGTCTTATACACAGCCGTTTGCATAATGTGGTCAGCAGTAGCCAGCTCTTGCAGCCCTAGCAGTCGGAGCGTATCCCGAAATAAGGCTGGATGTTTTTTCAGTACCTTACTACCCCCCATGTGCCGGCTACTGATATCGCGGCGACTAAGCTCGTCACGCGTAATAATTACAGCATTAGCGTATACCCCAGCCAGCCCCTGAATTTGGCATAGCGTGTAGTTCACGTAGGGCGTGAGCAATTGGTGTGCTTCCAAAAATTGACGAGTCTCATCATGTGCAGCGGCCAATAGGTTATCAAATTCGGTATCAAACCCCATGCCTGGCACTTTCATTAGTACTTGCCCACGCCCTGGCTTCAGGTGTAATAAGTGGCGGTCAAGTAGGTCCTGCACATAGTTATTGTCGCGCCATACTTTCAGCCGAGTTTTACCCTGGTGCCGTAGCTCGTGCATGGCGCGCACGGTGTGCCAAGTGAAGTCTTCATTCAGCAGTAGCTTATTGGTGATGTTCATTAGTCGAACAGCGAGGTAGGAAAAGCGAGCGGAGGTGGCACGGGCACTAGCTTGCGCTCCAAGGTGAGTATAGAAGGATGAAGTTGAGCGGCACCTCGACGTCGGGATTAAAGGCCAGAAAATAGGCTTGGTGCTGCTCGCTTGTGCGCACTTCCCTCAAAAGAATGCCAACACAATCTAGAGCCTGCCTACCTAGAGCACTAGGCACTGCATTAGTTATTCGGCCGTATTCAGCTAAACCACCTCCCCCAAGATGCACAACCAAGAGCGCCTAGCAGGCTGCATACTGGCCGGGGCCATCGGCGATGCCTGGGGCAGCAGCACCGAAAACCAATTCACTCGTCCCCCCTCCCCCAACACCTTCTACCTACAACCCTTACCCCATCCCACCCCCACCTGGCAACTAACAGACGATACCCAGCTGACCTTAGTGACGCTAGAAGCCTTAACCCAGCACCAGCCCCTCTCCCCAGCGCAACTTGCCCATTCCCTCGTAACCGCCTACACCCAGGGCCGCCTCACTGGCCTTGGCGCCAGCACCTTAAAAGCGCTCCGCGACTTGCAAGCCGGGGCCCACTGGAGCCAGACTGGGCGAGATGGGGAGTATGGCGCGGGAAATGGGGCCGCCATGCGCATCGCCCCGTTTGCTTTTTTTGCCCAGTATTCTCGGACAGAGCTCCAAGCATTTTGTCGAATTACCCATCGCCATGAAGAAGCCTACGTCGGGGCGCTAGCCATAGTCTTGGCCATCCGCGCCATCCTCACGGCCCAGTGGCCAGGTACAACATCCCTACTAGAACTGGTAGTAGCCCAACTACCCGATACCCGGGTGCGTGACCGGTTGTTGGACATTCAAGCTTTGCCAAGGCAGCCGTCTATCATGGAAGTAGCGCGTCTGGGTACCAGCGGTTACGTAGTAGATTCGGTGCCCTTTGCCCTATTTTGCGCCGCGCAGGTCCCCCACCTAGGCCTCACGCAAACGCTAGCGGCTATCGTAGCAGCCGGTGGCGACACCGACACAAACGCTTCCCTAGCCGGCCAAATTGCTGGCACTTGGCTAGGGCAGCAGCACCTTCCCCTGAACCTACTCCGCCAACTCGAACAGGTAAGCGGTTACGCACACTTACAGCAAGTAGTACGGGCCGCGTGCCACCGCCTGCCCCAATCCGCTAGCACGCTATAAAAAGTCTCCCTCCTCCCCCATGCCCCCCCACCACGAAGTAGTAGCCGCCATCATCGAGCACGAAAACCAATTCCTCTGCCTGCAACGCGGCCCCAGCAAGTACGCCTACATTGCCCACAAGTGGGAGTTCCCCGGCGGCAAGGTAGAAGCCGGCGAAACCCAAGAAGAAGCGTTGGTGCGGGAAATACAAGAGGAGCTCGACTTGGCCATCCAGGTAGAACGCAGTCTCCTAACGGTGCACCACGCCTATCCCGACTTCGCTATCACGATGCACGGACTCTTATGCACTGTCCCCAACTCCCAAACCCCCACCCTGCACGAGCACGTGGCCTACGTCTGGCTCCCGCGCGAGCAGCTCCACACCCTCAACTGGGCCGCCGCCGACCTGCCACTCGTCGCCAACTTGCAAGCCAATGTCCCTCCTCGCTAGCCTAACCAGGGGCTTCATCGACCACACCACCCCTTCCCCAGACCAGTACCTGCCGAAGCTGGTGGTGAATGACCGGGCACAGGGCAAAACGGTGCTCGCAAATCTGTTACGCCACCTGGATGAGTGCGAGGAGTTCTGGTTTACGGTAGCCTTCGCCACCAAAAGCGGGGTGGTGACCCTGCTAAACGCGTTACAAGCGCTGGAAAATCGCGGCATCAAGGGGCGGGTGCTGGTCTCGCAGTACTTGGACTTCACCCAACCCGAGGCGTTACGCACCTTACTACGACTCTCCAACGTCACCTTAAAAATTGCCACCACCGGCAACTTCCACGCCAAGGGGTATCTATTCAATAAGGGGGAACAAGGCTACGACCTGCTCATCGGAAGCAGCAACCTGACGGCGGGGGCGCTGAAGGTAAATAAAGAGTGGAACCTACAAGTATCCTCGAGCGCCCAAGGCGAATTGCTACGCAGCGTGCAGCAAGTGTTTGCCCAGGAGTTTGAGCAGGCAACGCCCGTAGATGCCCACTTCATTACCACCTACGAACAGCGCTACCTAGCCAACTTCCTTCGCCAAGAAACTGTCCCTCTTACCACCGTCTCGCCTAACGCGATGCAGGTGGAGGCTATGGCTAACCTGCAGGCGTTACGCAAAAAGGGGCAAAGAAAGGCCCTCCTCATTTCAGCGACAGGCACCGGCAAAACCTACTTAGCCGCCTTTGATGCGCACCAAGCCGGAGCTAAAAAACTCCTCTTCGTGGTGCACCGCACCAATATTGCTAGTGCCGCTATGCAAACCTTCCAGCGCGTATTTGGCAAAACCCGGAGTATGGGGGCATATACAGGCAACGCCGAAGACCTCACCCGAGACTTCCTCTTCTGCACCGTCCAAACGCTAGCCAAAGCGCCCCACCTAGCCAGATTTGCCGCAACCCACTTCGACTATGTCATCGTAGACGAAACCCACCGCTCCGGCGCCGAGAGCTACCAGCGCCTACTAGCCCACTTTCAACCCGTTTTCCTACTCGGCATGACGGCCACGCCGGAGCGGACGGATGGGTACGACATCTTCCAGCAGTTCGACCACAACATCGCCTACGAAATTCGCCTGCAGCGGGCGCTGGAAGAAGACATGCTCTGCCCCTTCCACTACTTCGGCGTAACCGATGTGACCATCGGCGGCGAGGTAATGCCCGAACAAGCCGTGTTTGCGCAGCTCGTGGCCGAAGAGCGCATCGCCCACATTTTGGAGAAGGCCCACTTTTACGGCTGCGACACCGGCCGCGTGCGGGGATTGGTATTTTGCCGCACCCTGGCGGAAAGTGCGGCCCTGGCAGAGGCATTTTCTCAGCTAAGGAGCTTCCGCACCCTGGCCTTGGATGGCAGCAGTACTGAAACCACCCGCGCAGCCTCTATCGCCCGGCTGGAAAGCGACGACCCCGTTACCCAACTCGACTACCTGTTCACGGTCGACATCTTCAACGAGGGCATCGATATTCCCCGGCTCAACCAAGTCATTCTGCTGCGGCCCACGCAATCAGCCATTGTGTTTGTGCAGCAGCTGGGGCGCGGGCTACGCAAGGCCCCGGGGAAAGAATACCTCACGGTACTCGACTTCATCGGCAACTACGCCACGAACTACCTAGTCCCCATTGCCCTCTTCGGCGACACGACCTATAACAAGGATACGCTGCGCAAGCTCCTGGCGGCCGGCAGCAGCTTGTTACCCGGCGCCTCCACCATCAACTTTGACCGTATCGCCCAGGACCGCATCTACGCCTCCATTGATGCGGCCCGACTTAATCAGAAGCGAGATCTAGTCCAGGCCTACCAACTGCTAAAATTCACCATCGGCCGCCCACCCCTGATGGTAGATTTCTTGCTGCACCAAGCCAGAGATCCTTTCCTATACGTGATGGCCTGGGGGTCCTTTTTTAACTTCGCCGCCCAGCAAGAGCCTGACTTGCAGGGTCAGCTAACTACTGAAGAAACCGCCATCCTGGCCCTTATCTCCACGCACCTGGCCAACGCCAAGCGCATCGAGGAAGTAGCTATTCTCGCCCTCTTGCTGCAGCAGGATGCGGTGTCTTTCCCACAGCTAACCGCCCACCTACTCACCACCTACGGCTTACCCACCCAGGCCAGCCCGCGCTCCTGTCTGCGCAACTTAAATTTTGAGTTCGTGCGCACGCCGCACTCCCTCGTTACCTACGACGGTGATGTGTTCCGCTTCACCCCGGAATTCACTTTCCTAGCCGCCAAGCCCGTATTCCGCCAGTTCTTACTCGACGCGCTTGCCTTTGCCCAGATTCGCTACCGCACCTATCCTCAGAGTCAATTCGTAGGCGGCTTCTTCCTTTACCAGAAGTACGCCCGCCGTGACGTCTGCCGCATCCTGAATTGGGACCTAGATGAAAGCGCCACAGTGTACGGCTACAAGGTTAAGGATGGGAGCTGCCCCTTATTTGTGAATTACCACAAAGCCGAGGACATTGCCCAGAGCACGAACTACGAGGATGGGTTTCTAAACCCGCACGAGTTCAACTGGATGACCAAGTCTAACCGAAAGTTAACCAGTCCCGAGATAGTGGCTATGCAGCGGGATGGACTCCGGCTACCCCTGTTCATTAAAAAAAGTAACGGCGAGGGTACCGACTTCTACTACATGGGCGAGGTTGTGCCTACCAGTTTTACTCAAACAAGTATCCTGGCGGACGATGGCACAGCAAAGCCCATCGTGCAGGTGCATTTTGCGCTGACGCATCCCGTCGAAGATAATCTTTATCGGTACTTGACAACAGAGGGCGGGATTTAAACTTTTCGCCAGCTTACAGCACGCGAACCCAAATAAACTGTGTTCCTGTCTCTAAAGACGCACTGGATAGCTGACTTGGTGTTTTAAACTACCAACTGCAAAGCAGCTTATCATCCCCCTCACCCGCCAAATGCCTGCAACAGAAGCTGCACCTACCCTCGCTGCTACGTGCAGCTAGCACCTAAGCAACTCTGTACTGCTCCCCTCCTACCGCGAACCGTACATGCCGGCTAGCAACAAAAACAAAGGGCTAGCCTACTAGGCTAGCCCTCTTTCGTGCGGTTGTAGCACTCACTCACTCCAGCACCACCCGACCCAAAGGCAATGGAGCCTCCCCAGCCACTGTCAGCCGCAACAGGTATAAACCAGGGGCCAAGCCTGGCACAAGCATGGGTAGTTGGCCCCCAGCCGGCAAGGCTGGCAGTGCCCGCTCGTACACCCGCTGGCCCAGCGCATTGTGCAGAGTTAGCGTGCCGGTTTGGAGCAGCAGGCCAGCAGGTAGGCTCACCGTAAACTGCCCATGCGCGGGATTAGGGTGCAAGCTCACGCCCACTGGTATAGCCGCCGTAGTAGCGAGCGGCGTTGGCACCGCAGGGCCGTTACGAAGCAACACAAGGCTACTGTTACTATCGTCACCAGCCACATCTAGGTCGCCGTCGCCGTCCACGTCGGCCAGGGCCAAGCTTCGCGCGGCGCCACTGACCGAGATAGGGGTTACCGCCTGTAAGTTGCCTTGCCCGTTATTCAGAAACAAGCGATTGGCCTGCGTCGCCCCAGTGTTGTAGTTAAACCCTGCTGTCAGCACGTCGAGGTCGCCATCGGCATCTACGTCGCCCAAGGCCAGCGTTTCGGCGGATATCCCACGACCGGGCAGCAGCAGGCGCGGACTAGCTGTAAATTGGGTGGTGCCATTTCCGCGCATCACTGTTACCCCCCACTGTATCAGATTATTCGCATCGTGCTCGGTCAAGACCAAATCGAGGTAGCCATCGCTGTCCAGGTCCCCCACTTCCACGCCCGTCGCCTCCACGGGCAGGGCTTGATAGGTCGAGGTCAGGAAATAGCCGGTCCCATCGTTGAGCATCACAGCCAGCTGATTGTATGCGCCGCCCGGCGTGTCTACCAGCAGCAGGTCCAGATACCCATCCAAGTTGAAGTCGGCCAGCCGCATAAATACGCACCGCACTGTGCTGTATTGCAGCGATGAGGCTGCTGTGAAGTGGCCCGTCCCATCATTGTAGACCTGCTGCAGCGTACCCTGGCTGTACTGGCCAGTCATCAGGTCCAAGTCACCATCACCGTCGAGGTCACCGACTTCCAGCGGAAAATCCTTAAAGTACAGCGAATTGACAGCGGACAGGCCAATTACCTGAGGCGTACCGAGTGTGCCGGTCCCGTCGTTGAGCCACACGTAGATGCTGGCAAATGAGCCAGCGGCTGCTATGTCGAGGTCCCCATCGTTGTCGAAGTCGCCCAATTGCAGGCCTGGATAATAGGCATACGTACTGTAATAAGTAGGCGTGCCAAACGTGCCATTACCCGTATTAAGGGCCACAGCTACTGAATACTGGTAATTATTGTTGGGGCCGAGCACAGTAGTCACGGCGTCGGCGTATCCATCACCATTCATATCGCCAAGCCGCACACGCGTGGGCGTACCCGTAATAGCGCGCGTGGCTAGTGGGTTGAAGGTGCCCCGGCCGGTGCCGCCGGTTGCCGCCCGAAATTGATAGACCTGTTTGGTAGGTAGCGCTCCCTGCATGCCAAGCAAATCGTTAAGCACACTCACGCTAACCATTTCGCCGGGCGCGAAGCCCAGCGTTGGGGTGAAAGTGAGTTGGCTGGTGCTAGCACCAGTCAGTGTGCCCGCACGCTTGCCGCGCAGGTTGCCCGTCACCAGCAGCTGACTGGCAGCGGCGGCGGTCACGGGCTGCGAAAAGCCCAAGCTCAGGCTGGCAGTTGAAGCCACATGCTGGGCATTGCGGCCGGGGGTAAGGCCTGAAGCCAGGGGAGCAAACACAAAGGCCGTGCTGCTGGTCGCCGTACCGCTGGGCGTAGTCACGCTCAGCAAGCCAGTGCTCGCGCCGGCCGGCACGAGCACCGAAATTTCCGCGCCCGATAATACCCGGAACCCAGGGGCTACCACGCCATTGAAGCGCACTACCGTAGCCCCGCCCAGGTAGCTACCTGTGAGCGTGACGAGGCGCCGCAGCCCCCCGCTACTTGGAGTGAAGCTGCTGATAGCAGGCGGGGGCATGGTAAATATGGCCGGGGTGCTGACCACCCCAGTGGGGGTGTACACCAGGATGTAGCCAGTGGTAGCATCGGCATTTATGATAAGCGTAATCTGTGTGGCTGATACCACCGTAAAGGCCACCGGCACGCCGCCTACTGTAACCTTAGTGGCCCCCGTGAAGCCGGTGCCCGTGAGCGTTACCACCGTGCCAGTGCCGCCGCTGGTGGGCGAGTAGGCAGTAATGGTAGGGGCAATTCCCCGGTTGAGCAACACGAAGAAGCCGGATTTGCGGGGGGAGCCGCCCGTCGTCAGGGAGCTATCGCCGGTTACTACCATGTCGAGGCTGCCGTCCTGGTCGAGGTCGGCCACGGCGGCATCGCGGAAGTACATCCGGCTCGACAGCACCGTGGGGGTGGCATACAGGCCGGTACCGTCGTTGAGGGTCGAGCGCAGCCCACCCATGAGCGCCGCGTCGCCTACTAGCAAGTCGAGGTCGCCATCGGCATCAAGGTCAGCCAAATGCAGCGCACTGCTGTTACCCATACTTAGGCTCTGGCGGCGAGTAAGGCCACCCTGCCCATCGCCCAATAGCACTTCTACGCTACCTTGTACTGCCAGCACATCAGCGTGGCCGTCGCCATTTACGTCGCCCACTTCCAGCGCTTTACCTGCGCTGGGCAGCGCCCACGGCGTTTGCAGGGCAAAGTCGCCGGCCCCGTTGCCCAGTCCAATAAACAGCTGGGCAGCCCCTTGGCTCACGGCCAATAGGTCGAGCTGACCGTCTTCATTAAGATCGGCCAGACGTAGGTCGTTGGCAAAGCCTCCTGGTATAGCAGGGCCGGAGCGCCGCGCCCACCCGCCTCCGGGTTGCGAAATCGATACTACTATGCTGTCGCGCTGCGCCAAGTTGGTCACTAGGTCGGGCCGGCCGTCGGCATTCAGGTCGCCAACCCGTAGCAGTGTGGCCGGCTGGCTTAGGTAATGAAGCAACTGCGGACTACCAAAGCTACCCGTACCCGTGCCAGCCCGCCAGGCCAGACGTATCAGCGACTGCCCGCTGACTACCGCATACTCACTCATCAACAAGTCGAGGTGGCTATCCCCATTTAGGTCAACGGGCAGTATCGCCACCACATTTCCGTAGGGTAGCACCGTTTGGCGCGTCGTCCCCAGTTGCCCTTGTCCATCGCCAAAGCGCAGCACCACGCGGTTGTTCATGGCCTCGTTGCTGAGCATATCTACGACGCCGTCTTCATCGAAGTCGGCTAATAGGCCGCCGTCAGCCGCCCCATAGCCTCGCCAGAGCAGGTTGGCCCGTCCTGGCCCCGAAGTCGCTGCTACGAAGTCATACACCTCGGCCTGGGGGGTACCGCTAGCCAGCCCCCCTGGCACAGGCAGCGTCACCTGCACCCGCTCGCCGGGTGCAAAAGGCACGCTGGGCGTGAACGTGCGCTGGGCAGTGCCCGCGCCACTGACTGTGCCCGTGCGACGGCCTTGGCGCAGGTTGCCCCGCACCCCCAGGTCGGCTGCCGCGCTGGTCGCCACGGCTTGGCCGAAGCTCACTTGCACCGGCCCGGCTACCGAAGCAGCCGGCGCATTGCGGGCCGGGCTCCGGCTGGTCACGGCCACCGGCACGACCACCGTAAAAATACCCGGGCTGGTAGCTGTCCCATTAGGCGTGCTAAGCTGCACTGGTCCGGTTACGGCGCCAGTTGGCACCACCGCCGCGCACTGCGTGGCCGATAATACCCGCACATTAGTAGCCGCTACGCCCCCAAACGTCACTAGGCGGGTGCTGGTCAGGTTGGTGCCCGTTAGTAGTACTTGAGAACCAACCGGACCGCTGGTGGGGGCCAGACTGGTGAGCGTGGGGGCCGGACGGCCTTGGTTGAATTGAATGCCCAACTGGTTGCGGCTGATGTTGCTGAAGGCCACGTCGAGGTCGCCATCACCATCGAAGTCAGCCAGCACGGGCGAGTCTAGTCGGTCAGCTGTGGTGCTCACCACTTGAGTGCTGGGCAGGCGCAGGTCATCGTGCCCGTCACCGAGCAGCGTCACCAGCCGGGCCTGCCCACCGTCGGCGAGCGTCACTACCGCGTCGGGTCGTCCGTCGGCATTTACATCGCCAAAGGCGAGGGCCTCAGGAACACCAGTCCAGCTCAGGGGCTGGCGGGCTGGCCCAAACAGACCATTTCCTAACCCGGGCCATACCGTTAGGTAGGCCATGTTGGCGCTACCGGTTAGCACCACCGCGTCGGGGCGGCCGTCACCGCTAAGGTCAGTCAGGTTGAAGTCATAGATTAGCTGACTAGTCAGCGTAGTTGAAACCTGAGAGGCAAACGTAGCGACCCCATTATTAAGCAAACTAATAAGCTGCGTGGGTGGGTTGCCATCGGCCTTCAGCAGTAATATATCGAGGTCGCCATCAGCGTCGAGATCGGTCAGCCGCACCCAGCTGGTGTTGGGCACGGCCACGGGAGTGCCCAGAGTAAATAGCCCCGTGCCATTGTTGAGAACCGTATACAACTGGTTGTTGGCTATGAGTATCAAATCCAGGTCGCCGTCGGCGTCGAGGTCTCCAGTCTCAGAAGTTTGGCTATAGTAGCTGAATGATGCCAGCGACGCGCCAGCCACGAAGCGCCCCTGCCCGTTGTTGAGCCACACGTCAAGACGCGCCACCGGTGAGGCAGGTATTGTCAGCAGCAGGTCTAGGTCACCGTCGGCGTCTACGTCGGCCACGGCCACCTGGCTAGGGGCCTGCACCGGCGCGGGCAGCGCTCCGGCCACCGCCGCCCCAAAAGTGCCCGTACCATTATTGAAACGCAATTCCAGCAGCTGCGGGGCTGGCGCACTGCTCACAATATCCAAGTCGCCATCGTTATCAAAATCAGCAGCTTGCAGAACGTTAGACGCACTTGTATTCGCACTCAGGCTCCCGGCCAAGCTAAAAATACCCTCACCAGTGCCGCCCGAGGCCACCCGAAAATCAACAACCCGCCCCGCTACCGAGCCACCCGAGGTGCCCGTCAGGGCGGCAGGTAAGCTTAGCTGCACTCGTTCGCCCGGCGCAAATGCCGGGGTAGGCGTCAGGCTCAGCGTAGTGGTGTTGCCGCCGCTCACCGGCCCCGTCTGCGCGCCGCGGCGCTGCGAGCCGAACACCCGGAGCGCGCCCGCCGACCCAATTGCAATCGGGCTGGCAAACGTGGCTTGCACGCTGGCCGTAGGGCTGGCCTGCTGGGCGTTTACGGCCGGCACGGTGCTCGTCAGCAGCACCGGCGGCACTGGCCCGGCCGTCACCACAAAGGATTGGGTGGTGGCGACCGTGCCGCCGACTGTGCTCACGCTCACCGGCCCGGTACTTGCGCCAGCCGGCACGGTGGCTGTCAGCAGTTGGTTGGAGTTAACGACGAAGCTGGCCGCCGTTCCGTTGAACAGCACGGCCGTGGCGCTGCTCAAGTTGGTACCCGCCAGCTTCACACTGGTGCCCACTGGCCCGGCGCCCGGCGTGAGGCCGTTAAGCGTGGGCGGAGCCACTGGTGGGGCTAGCCCACTGCGCCCTACTATCACCTGGTTGAGCTGGGTGTCTACGGTCAGTACATCCAGGTCGCCGTCCCCATCTACGTCACCCAGTACGCTACCCAGCGATGTGGTGGGCAGCGTACCCAACTCCAGTGCCCCGTATTGCACCACGAAGGTGCCGCTGCCGTTGTTGCGGCATGTAAGTATCTGGCCACCGGCACCCTGGGCCACCACCACATCAAGGTCGCCATCGCCGTCCACGTCGCCCAGGCGCAGGGCGTTAGGTGTGCTGCCGGGCGGTAGTGCCAGCGTGGTCGCAGTACTACTGAAGGCGCCGGTGCCACTGTTCAGGCGGATGCTCAGGGTGCCGTCGCCACTGTTGCAGGTCAGCAGGTCGATATCGCCGTCGCCGTCCACATCGCCCAGGGCTAGGTCGGCTGGGGCAGCGCCTACGGCTACGCTTGTGGTGCCGCTAAACCCACCCACGCCGTTGTTGAGTCGAATGCTTACCGAGTTGGTACCGGCGCAGCTGGTCAGCAGGTCGAGGTCGCCGTCGCTATCCACATCGGCCAGCTGCACCGTGGTAGGTTGCGTGCCCACACTCACGGTACCGGTTCTAGTGAAGGTGTAGGGAATAGCAGCCGTGGCTCCCCCATTGAAGCCTACGGTTACGATACCGGCGGCGGTGCTGGCCGCCACCACATCGAGGTCGCCGTCGCCATCCACGTCGCCGGCGGCCACGCTCACCGGCTGGCTGCCCACGGTTAGCAGTTGCTGAGGCAAGCTCAGCTGCCCAAAGGCCCCAGTGCCATCGCCTAAGGCCACCGCTACGGAATTATTATAGCCATCGCCGGCTAGTAGGTCGAGGTTACCATCCTGGTTGATGTCGGCCAACACGGCCCCGGTGGGCACTTGCCCCACCGCCGTGTTCAAGCGCGGCGTGAAGCGGCCCTGCCCATTGTTGAGAAAGGAGAACATCCCAAACAGTCCCGCGTTCGTCACCAAATCCAGGTCGCCATCGTTATCGAGGTCACCGAGCAGCAGGTCTCGCGAGTTGGCTGGTGCCGTGTGCAGCGTATCCAAAAAGAACCCCTTGCCAGCCCCGCCGGCGGCGGCCCAGAACTCATACACCTGCCGGGTAGCCGCGCTACCGTTAGTTCCTAATAAGGTAGCCGGTACGCTCACGCTTACCCGCTCGCCGGGCGCAAAAGGCCGAGTTGGGGCTAAGCTGAGTGTTGTAGTGCCGCCTCCACTCACCACGCCCGGCCGCAGGCCGCTTACCTGGTTGCCATATACTCGCAGTTGCCCCGCCGAGGCAGCTGTGATGGCTTGCGTAAAGGTTACTTGCACGGCCCCCGCCCGAGGGGCAGCCACCGCATTGCGCGCGGGCTGCCGACTGCTCACCGCTGGCGCTTGACCTGCTGATACTCCTGGCAATAAGCTCAACAGAAAGGCCACGAAAAATGATTGCGTAACGAGTTGTTTCATTAGCGTTAATACTTAGAAAGTAGACAGTCGCAAAGCTACTTAGCCCCTCACTGCTTTAATTAAAGTTCATCTAACTTATTTTTACAATGCACAACAACGTTGTAAATAACAAGTAGCTAAGGCCATCAAAGTCTGATTGACAAGCAATGACTCCACACTAGCAGACTGCCAAGCCCTGCACTAGAGCGGTTTCGGAGTGAGTGCACGGGCTGCTCTAGCTACGCACTTTGTTCAATCCAAAGGCCAGAAACGCCACACATTGTTGGGGATAGACTCCGAGACTAAACGGGGCTTCTGTGCGCTATGCGGCCTTGTAGCGATTGTTCATAAAATGCAAAGCCGTACTGCGGAAGGATTGCCTAAGAAAACTTGGCGCTGTGATGTGGGAGTCAAGCCAGCAATCTCTGGGGGCAGTAGGTTGTATCGCCCTCCCAAAAAAGAGCTATGCGAGCGCTGCGGCTTCGTTTCCGAGCACAGCTGCCAATTAGATCGGCAGCATATTGACGGAAACAGGCAAAACAATTCCCCTGATAACGTGCGAACACTCTGCGCAAATTGTCAGCGCTTGGCCCGTCGAAAGGCAGCAGGACGAGCGCTGCCGCTACCAATAATCGGCTTCCTGCCGGAAAACCAGTTATTGGTAGCAAGGCATAATCCCAATGCAAATGAAAGATGTAGCCTGCTGCGACAGGGTTTTTATTTCTCCCACCCAGACATCTCAAAACGCCCAGTGTTCAGTAATCAGGGCATCCGTGCCGAAGCTGAACACACCTTTTTTCTCAAAAACGCTGCACGTAGCGAGCCGCCGCCACCGCGTCAATGAACCGCACCGCGCGACTAGCTAAGGCAGGGGCAAAATTCGCGTCACTCAACCCCGCGAAGCGCAGCGCCGCGTCCTCGCGCACCGCCCGCTGCAGGGCCGGGGCCTGTAGGTACGTCGCGTAGGCCGCCGCCAGCCAAGGCTCCGCGGCCGCCAGCCGCCCACTACCCGGTACCTTATCGCGCTTAACATGCTGGTTGAAGGCCCGGTCAACGGGCAGCAGATTCCAGAGTTCATTCACTGGGTACACGGCCAGAGGCAGTAGGTGGTCCAGGTCGTAATCCTGAGGCTGGGTCAGGCGCTTCAGCGTCCAGGGGCAGGTGAACGCAACCTGCTCGTGCAGCAGAATATCAATTTGGTTACGCTCCCAGTTCAGGGGTCGGCGATTATCAGGACGGGCGGTAAGGAGGGAGTAAACCAAGCCCCGGTCTATTTCTCCATCCTGCTTTACCTGCTCGGTAAACAAAGCCCATTCATGTAAACACAACGCTTCGACGTAGAGCGAGAGCCGCTGAAAAGCTTCCCATAGGTCAGCCGACACGACCACGCAGAGGTCGGTGAGCTGCGTACCGGGTAAAACAGCTACCCCAGTCAACTGCCCATACCGCACGGGCTTATCAAAGACCGCCCACTCACCGGGACCCGCATATTTAATAGGCATCTGCAACGCCTTGGTCATGGCCGTGACCGTCTGCTGGTAGGCATGTTGCAGCGCTTGGGGGTACGTGGCTCGGCGCCGGGGCGTCCGCATCTCCGTGAGCAGAAAGAAGCCGTCGGCTGGTTGGGGCGGGAGCTGCACTAGCTCTTCCCAGACTAAACGCAGCTGGGTTAAGGCGGGGCGAAAGCCCACGTCGTTGCGCACGCTATCCGCTTCCCCTCGGCTAGCCCGCCCGCCCTGGTAGATAGGGGCCTGCGCATCGGCAAAGGGCCAGTAATAAGCCACCCACAGTTCGGCCAAGCGGTTCAAGGGCACAGCGACATCCTGTCCCTGGATAGCCGGATAAAGAAGCACCACATCGTTGATGGCCCGTAGCAGCGCTATTTTGTAGCTGGTGGTTTTTGTATCGTGCTTGAGAATGGTAGCCAGACGCTGCTCACCAGAAGGAAGGGACATAAAGATGCGGGCTAACGAGCGGTAAAGAAACGACTGGCTGGCAGGGTATATTCGTCCCCCGTTCCCAATTTGTATATATGCAAAAGCTCGTCCTACTACTCTGCCTCACCTGCTGGCTACCGTTTTGGAATGTTGCCTATGCCCAAACCTCGGACAGCACCCTAATCCAGCGCAGCAGCCCTTACCGCTACGTGAATGCCACATCGCTCAAGCTACGCATTCAGCCTGACGCAACAGCCATGGCAAGCGTCGTTATCGCTGGCGCTAGTCGGGTGCAGCTACTTGGGGAAACCGAGGAGGGCTGGAGCCAGATTCAAGTAAGCGCAGTAGTAGGCTATGTCCGCAGCGACTACCTGGTCGAGACGCAAGACCAGGTAAGCGCCGACGTTGACTGGGGAATTGTAAATGCCGCTGGAGGCAAAGCCTACAGCAGTTTGGTACCGGCCGCCTCCCCCCCTACCTATAGAAAGGTCGCAGCTAAGCCCGCTGCCGGACCGAAAGTATACATCTGTGGCAATGGGCGCACGGAAGTCTACCACAGGAGTAGCGATTGCGCGGCTATGCGCCGGTGTACCTACCAGACGCTGGTGATGAGCCAGCAGCAGGCGCAGGCCAGTGGGCTGCGTGGCTGTATGAAGTGCTATTAAGAAGTGGGGACTTTAGCTGGTGAGGGGGTGCTTTCTGCTAGGGCCTAGCAGAAAGCACCCCCTCACCAGTTGCTGACAGGAATAGGACAAAACCGCACTCGCTAATTAGCAACATTAGCGGGTAAAAAAGACGCTATTTAGCGCGCGTTTTGGGATGCGACTTTGCTATTTCCGCCTACATTTATTGCTAAACTAGCGTCTTTTTTACGCTACTTGCTTGCGTAATGCTAAAAAACACGTAGACACCTATACCCTGCCATTTTTTAGAACTATTGCAAGAAAGGCCCGAAGGAGTGGAGAGTCCTTTGTTTCCCCCACTGTGCACACCAAGGCGCGGTCGGGAGCCCAATAAATGGGCTCGGCCTGTATCTAGTCTTTGCCGCTCACCTTTCGCCAGCAGCACCAAGCGTCAAAGCGATGCTCTGTAGTGCGACGAAACTAAGCGCCTGTGAGTCGAGCGGCGACTTGTGAAATATGGACGCAGTACTTAAGAAAAAATCGTGACTAATGCCTACTGCCAAGTGCAGGTTCTGAGGTGGTCTAGCTAAAACAGACAGTGCGAAGTCTTACCTTCCACTGCCCATGCCCGACAGAACCATTTCGAGCGGCTCGCCGCTGACCCGCAAAAAATATACGCCTGCCTTCAAAGCCGAATGCGTGCGCCAGGTAGCAGCCGGGGCCCGGCAAACGGACGTCGCCCGTGCTCAAGGCCTGTCGCCCGCCTTGCTCGGCCGCTGGCAGCGCCAGGCATTAGCCGAAGCTGTACCTAGTACTGCTGAACGCGAGGAGATTAAGCGTCTGCGCGCCGAGCTCAAGCGCGTGGAACAGGAGCGCGATATTTTAAAAAAAGTCGTGACCATCTTTGCGCAACCGCCTCAGTTATGAGCCGTTACCAGTTCATCGAGCAGGTGGCGGCCACTGAGCCGGTGCAGGTGCTCTGCCGCGTACTAGAGGTTAGTGCCGCAGGCTATTATCAGTGGCTAGGTAGGCCGGGCAGCGCGGCCCACGCCCAGTTGGGAGTCTGCGGCCAACGCGGCCTTTTCGCGCCATGCCCAGCGCTACGGCACCCGCCGCTTGCAAGCGGAATTGCACGCCGAAGGGCACGTCGTCGGGCGCTATGCCCTGCGCAGTTGGCTGCGTCGTCGTGGCTTGCGGGCACTGAGCACGCGGCCGCAACGCCCCCGCACCACGGTGGCCGACCCCGCGGCAGTCGTGGCCGAAAACCTGCTCCTCGGCCAGCCTGCGCCCACCGCGCCTAATCAGGTGTGGGTCGGGGACATTACTTATCTGCCCCTGGCCGGCGGGCGCTGGTGCTATCTGGCGACCTGGCGCGATACCTGTTCGCGGCGCGTGGTGGGTTGGCACCTGGACCAGCAGATGCTCACCGAGCTGGTGCTCACGGCCTTGGAGCAGGCCCTGACGCTACGTCAACCGACTCCCGGCCTGATAATCCACGCCGACCGCAGCAGTCAATACACCAGCTCGGCTTGCCGAACGCGCATCGAAAAAGCCCAGGCGCTGGCCAGCTATAGCCGGCCGGGCAATCCCTATGATAACGCCCAGGCTGAGGCTGGTTGGAGCACGCTCAAAACCGAATTGCTTCCGCACGGCGGCGCGTTTGCCAGCCTCGAAGAGGCCCGTTTGGAGGTCGCCTATTACCTCGACACCTACTTCAATCTTGACCGCCGCCACTCCGCGCTCGGCTACCGCTCCCCGCACCAATTTGAACGCGACTTTCAAATCAGTATATCTTAGCACACTGTCCGTTTTTACTGGACCACCCCATACTGCCACACAACAGCGCATTTACCAACCCTGAAGAGGCTTAACGAAAGGCAACCCTCTTCAACAGCAATCTTGACCGCCGACACTCCGCCCCAGGCCACCGCTCCCCACGCCAACTCGGACTCGGCTTTAAGCTACCTTATCCCGGCTCACTGTCCGTTTTTACTAGCCCAGCCCACAACTTCTCCACTCAGGTAGAGAAAACTACCACTTATTCATATTCAGCATAGGGCTCCCTTTTACCTGCTCACACTAAAGGAGGACTCTACAGAAAGATTAGTTGCTAAATTATTTTTTGTAGAAAGTATAGAAAGATTTGTGCGCAAGTCCGCGTTAGCTAAACGAGGCTCACCCTTTCATTAATTTGCCAACTTAGGGCGGTTTCGCAGCCAGTGTAGGGTGCGGGCTAGCGGCTTTTCGCCGCCTGTCCGCTCACTGTACCCTAACTAAGCTACCGACGAGCGAAAAACCGCCAGCCCGCAAACTTCTTTACCTTGTACACCAACTACGAAACAACTATAGACTTATAGAGATTTATCGATGTATTCGCCTAGGCTTGTTAGCAGCACTTCTATAATCAACTCGATAATTCTCTCTGCCTAGTGTCCAACTGACAAATTTAAGGTGCTAGTGCACAGTGAGCATTTTTGAAAGCACCCAGGTGTCCGATATGCCGACCGATGACAAAGCAAAAACCCCGTTTCCAATCTGGAAACGGGGTTTTTAGTGGGCCCACTTGGAATCGAACCAAGGACCTGCTGATTATGAGTCAGCTGCTCTAACCGATTGAGCTATAGGCCCCAAGCCAGCCAAAAGGCGTGACTACTGGGCCAAAGGTACGGCATATTTTTATTTTTGACGCAGCTAGGGCAGCTTACCACCCCAACTTTGTGGGCCGGCAACCAGCCGCTCGCCACCATGCTTCCCAACCTGCTTTTTGATTTTGGCGGTGTCATCATCGACATCGACTACGACCGTACCCCCGCCGCTTTTCGCCGCCTGAGCCACGCGGGCAGCACCGTCGAATACAGCCAAGCCACCCAGGCCGAACTGTTCGACCTGCTCGAAACGGGCAAGATTTCGGCCGCCGAGTTTCGCGATGGGCTGCGGGCCGCCTACGACCTCGACGCCACCGACGACCAAATCGACGATGCCTGGCACGCGCTGCTGCTCGACGTGCCCGCCGAGCGGCTGGCCCTCATCGGCGAGCTGCGGCGGGCGGGGCACGCCACGGCCCTGCTCTCCAATACCAACGCGCTGCACATTACCGAAATCAACCGCCGCTTGGCCCTTCAATATGGGTTTAAGAATGGCATTGCCGATTGTCTCGACCGCGTGTTTTACTCGCAGGAGGTAGGCTTCCGCAAGCCGGGTGAGGAGATATTTCGGCACGCGCTGCGCGAAATGAACTGGCAGCCGGCCGATACGTTATTCATTGAGGATAGCCCGCAGCACATCGTTACGGCCCGCCGCCTGGGGCTGCGAGTGCTGCATTTGGCCCCGCCGCTCACTCTCACCACCGCCCTCCCCGAAGCCCTGCGTGTCTTTCCCCGAGAATACCCCGCCCCTGCCACCACCTAATGAAGAGCCCCTGGTAGCCTGGCCCGCCGATGCCAGCGCCCCCGCGCCGCCCGCCCTAGCCTGGGCGCGGCAGCGGTTTCGGCGCTACGAGCGGCCGCCTTCGCGGGGGCGCACGGCCGCCATTCACATTGGGCTGTTTGTGCTCACGCTACTCACTACGGTGCTGGCGGGCAGCAGCCTCACGCGGGGCAGCCTCGATTTTGTCGATTTCTCCCTTTTCGGCCTGCCAGCCGCCCAGCGGGCCGAGGAACTGGGGCGCGGCCTCACGTATGCACTGGCCTTTTTGGGCGTGCTCACGGTGCACGAGTTCGGGCACTACTTCGTGGCGCGCTACAATAAGGTGCGCACGTCGCTGCCGTACTACATCCCGTTTCCGCTGGGGCTGGGCACGTTTGGCGCGGTCATTCGCATCCGGGAAGCTATTTTCTCGCGGCGCGAATTCTTTGATATTGGGCTGGCTGGGCCGCTGGCGGGGCTGGTAGTAGCGGTGGGCGTGCTGGCCTACGGCTTCACGCACCTCCCCGACCCGCTGGCCTACGTGCAGCACGTGCACCCCGAGTTTGTGCGCTACGGGGCCGACTACGCGCAGGCCTACCAGGGCCAAATTGGCCTCACACTCAGTCGCCCGCTGCTCTACCAGTGGCTCGAGCGCTGGCTCGCTAACCCCGCCCTGCTCCCCCACCCCAACGAGCTGATACACTACCCCTTGCTAGTGGCCGGCGAGCTAAGCTTGTTCTTCACAGCCCTTAACCTCATCCCCATCGGCCAGCTCGATGGCGGGCATATTCTGTACGGGCTGTTGGGGCCGCGCCGGGCAGGTCGGCTTTCGGGGGTGCTATTTGTGGCCTTCATTTTCTACGCCGGACTAGGCATTTTTTCGCTGCGCAGCGACTGGCAAACCTGGCTCTACGGCGGCGCGCCCTACGCCTTGTACCTGTGGCTGGTATTCCGCAAAGCCCTGCCCCGTCCCCATCAAGTACTGGCGCTGGCGGCCGTAGTTTGGGCGGCGCAGTTGACAGTAGCCACGCTGCTGCCGGGCATCGAGGGGCAGCCGGGCTGGCTGCTATTTGGGCTGCTGCTGGGGCGGGTTTCGGGCATCTACCACCCCGCCGCACCCGACGAGCGCCCCCTCAGCTGGGGCCGGCAGGTGCTGGGCTGGGTGATGGTCTTACTATTTGGGCTGTGCTTTTCGCCGTCGCCGTTTGTTATTGGGTGAGAGAGAGTGCTTGGGTGCGGTCGGCTGTCATTGCGAGCGCAGCGCGGCAATCTTTCCTTTTACGTCGGCGAACGTCTGCTCAGCGTGAAGGAAAGATTGCCGCGTTGCGCTCGCAATGACAATCGTGCTCACTTACTCACCTCGTCCCTTGCTATTTTTACTGTTTCTATGCATTTCCACCAAAGCCAGCTTACCCGCTCTACCCAGTTTACGCTTCGCAAGCACGGCTTTTTTGTGAGCCAGCGCGATGGCCGGGGGCAGGTTGATATTGCCGTCGAGATTCCCTACGAAGAGCTGCTGCCCGTGCGCCTGGAGTACCGCAAAAGCCTCCCTACCAACGTAATAGGTCTGGCCTGTTTTAGCCTGCTATACCTGGCTACGCACCTGGCCAGGCCGCTGCTAGCTACCGGGCCACAGCCCACCTGGCCCGATGAAGCCTGGCTGGGCCTGCTGGGGGCGGGCGCGGCGCTGGTGGGCCTATTCGTTTATGCCTGGAACAACTGGTGGCACCAAGCCATCCTGCACACCGGCCGCCTCCAGTTGGTGCTGGCCGACCACCCCCGCGACCGCCGCCAGGTGCGCGCCTTCGCCGACCAGGTCAATACCCATACCAAAGCCTACCTGCGCCGCGAGTACAGCACCATCAATCCGCTCGGCTTTATCGAGCCGCAGCTGCGCCGCCTGGCCTGGCTGCACGAGCTAGGCGTGCTGAGCACCGCCGAAGCCCGCGCCTTGAGCACTCGCCTCACAGGCCGGGTTTCGGAGCGCGGCATCCGCAGCATGGGGCAGCGGCTGGAGCCGTTGTACGTTAATTGACCGCAGATTTAAACGGATTTTTAGGATTTAACGGATACGCCGCTAGCGCGGCTGGCTAGTTGGGGTGACTGGTTGGCGGTTGAATGCTGCGTGGGGCAAAGAGCTAGTTAGCTCGGCAATAACTTTCTGGCTGGCTGGGCGCGTAGATGGAGGATACCTTTTCCATCACCTGTTATGGCTATTTCGCTTAATCACGCCGCCGTTACGTTTGCCAAAAAGCTGATTAAAGACGGCAAAATCAAGAACGACGAGGGGCACTGGGGGCAGCACAACCCCGGCTCCAAAGAAGAAAACGCCTTCCTGCAAAAGCACGAAATCGAGGAGTACGCGCAGTGGCATTTGGGCGAGGATACGAGTGCTGGAGAAGAAACTAAGGGCCGCTACAAATTCCCCTACGGCGACTTCAAAACCGTGCACCGCGATGGCCTCATCGCCGCCAAGGAACGCGCTGCCCAGCAGGGCTACCACGACATTGAGCAGGCGGCCGGCGAGCTGCTGCAAGCGCTCGAAAAGGCTGCCTGAATCACGGATTTTTCGGATTAGCCGGATTAGTCGGATTTTGTAGACGCTTACGTTTTGTCGAGTTAATCGGCTTTTTGGCTTGCTGCATTTTGCGTTTTATTAAACGCTGTTTCTGCCTAAAACAAAAAAAGGCCGCCCAAATGGGCGGCCTTTTACGTCTACAAAATCCGATTAATTCGGCTAATCCGAAAAAATCCGTGATTTACTGGAAAGGCTGAGCTTCGGGGCCAAAAGCCGTGCCAGCAGCCTCGCGGCCAATGCCGCCGTCCGAGCCGTCGCCGCCCTCGCGGGGGCCGGTGCTCTGCGGCACGTAGTTGGCGTCGCTGCGGCGGGCGTCGTCGTAGCGCTGGGCCAGGCCGGGTATTTCATCGCGTAGGTTATCGATGCGGATGTCGAGCCGGCCAATTACGGTTTTCAACTCCTTCACCACTTGGCGGGCGGTGCCGTCCAGGGCGTGGCCTTGCACGGCCGCCTGGCTGCTGGTGGGCAGCTCGTTGAGCGGCGTGTAGAGCGCAATCGCATCGTCGAGCGCTTTGAGGTGCTCGTCAGTCACGCCTTCGTTGGCGAGCAGCGGGGCCACGCCAGCGGCAGCAGACGCAATCTCGTTCAACGCCTCCAGCAGCTCCTGGCCGCGCAGCGGGTCGAGCGAGCTGGGCACGTAGCTCGCGGCGCGGGCCAGAGCAGGGTTTTTCACCGATAGCTGCAAGGCCCGCAGGCCCCGCACGATGCGGCCAGCGGCCACCTCAGCGGCGTGCTCGGCGCGCTCCCGCACATCAGAATACTCGTGAGTGTTTTTGCCGCCCGTGTGCGCCGCTACTTGGTCGAAGGCTTCTAGCAGGCTGTTTAGCTGCTCAAAATCGGCGGTCATGGCCGGGGTCCGCTGCTCCCACTGCGGGCGCTGGTCGGTGAGCTCACGGTACACGAGGCGCGCCATTTTGGCGTAGGTTATTTCGCGGTCAGTCATGTCAGGAAAAGACAAAGAATTAGGATGAGAGTACCATCCTATACTGCCGAAACCGCTGCACTGTTGCGCACGGTGAAATGGTGAGGTGGTGAAATAGTGAGTTTTTCCATCGAGCAACTCACTATTTCACCACCTCACTATCTCACCACCTAGCCGAGCGCCGTTACGCCGGGCAGTTCTTTGCCTTCCATAAACTCCAGCAGGGCGCCGCCACCAGTCGAAATGTAGCTCACGCGGTCGCCGTAGCCGAGCTGCTGCACGGCCGCCGCCGAGTCGCCACCCCCGATGAGCGAGTACGCACCGGCCGCCGTAGCATCGGCAATAGCGCGGGCCACGTACTCGGTGCCCACCGCGAAGTTGCTCATCTCAAACACGCCCATCGGGCCGTTCCACAGGATGGTTTTCGACTCAAGGATGACATCCGAGAAATCCTCCCGCGCATCGGGGCCGAGGTCAAGGCCCATCCAAGTGTCCGGGATGGCCAGGTTGGAGGCGATGTCAGTGTCGGCGTCGTTGGCAAATTTGTTGGCAATCACGCTATCGCCGGGCAGCATCAGGTTTACGCCTTTCTCTTTTGCCTTCTCAATCAGCTGCTTAGCCAGCTCCACCTTATCGGCTTCGAGCAGCGACGAGCCCACGCTGCCGCCCTGCGCCACGGCGAAGGTGTAGGCCATGCCACCCCCGATGAGCAGGTTATCGACCTTATCCAGCAGCTTCTCGATAATGAGGATTTTATCCGAGATTTTGGCCCCGCCCATGATGGCGGTAAATGGGCGCTCGGGGTTGTCAAGCACCTTTTGGGCGTTGTCCAGTTCGCCTTGCAGCAGGTAGCCGCCCACCCGGTTTTCGGGGCTGAAAGCGTGCGCCATCACGGCCGTGGAGGCGTGGCGGCGGTGCGCCGCACCGAAGGCATCGTTCACGTACACATCACCGAACTGCGCAAGGCGCTTGGCAAACTCTTCGTCGCCGGCTTCTTCCTCTTTGTGAAAGCGCACGTTATCAAGCAGTAGCACCTGGCCGGGCTGCAAAGCTTGGGCCTTGGCCAGGGCCTCATCGCCCAGCACATCGCCACCCCAAATTACGTCCTGGCCATACTCCTGCTGGAGGCGCAGCACGAGACTTTCGAGCGAATATTTCTTTTCGTAGCCGCCCTTGGGCCGGCCCAGGTGCGAGAGCAGCACCACCGAACCGCCGTCGGCCAGGATTTTCTTGATGGTGGGCGTGGCCGCCCGAATGCGGGTATCGTCGGTGATGTGCAGGTCTTTATCGAGCGGCACGTTGAAATCGACGCGCACTACGGCGCGGTGGCCGGCGAAATTGAAATTATCGAGCGTGTTCACGGGGTTGGTGAAGTGGTGAAATGGTGAGATAGTGAGTTGGTGGCGCAAAGGTGCAGGCGGCAGCCAATTCTCGCCTGCTTACCGCGGAAGTGGCCGTGGGGTTGGCGAGCCGCAGCGCGAACTTTGTAGTTCGCGTCCGTTTGAGGGCAATTTTCTGACAACCTCATACGCACGCTCAACAAACGCGAACTGCAAAGTTCGCGCTACGCCCTACTGGTGGTAGCGCACCAGCACCGCTATCGGGGCATCCAAAATCTGGCCTACGGCTATTCAAGCCGTGGCGGGCGGCCGCCACCAGCACCTCCGAGTTGTGCGGGAAGCTTTAGCTTGCCGGAAAAAGGGCTGTTTTCGCTTTGGCACGGCAAGCTAAAGCTTCCCGCACAACTCGCCTTTACTTTTGCTTAACACAACCCTTTTCCGATGTCTTCACGCCGCCGATTTCTCCACTCTTCCGCCGCGGGCCTGGCTGGGCTGGCCGCCGCGCCGCTCGCCGCCGTGGCCCTGCCCGCTGCCCCCCCCGCGGGCAAGCCCATCGTGATTTCGACCTGGGACGCGGGCCTGAATGCCAACCGCGGCGCCTGGAAAGTACTGGGCCCCGGCGGCAACGCCCTCGATGCGGTAGAAGCCGGCGTTATGGTGACCGAAAAC